>Ga0334900_1001160_pt1 | contig 30655 bp, 25 predicted proteins | sample GraSluR3_MG_2_FD_207231 | JGI IMG/M metagenome (GOLD analysis project Ga0334900, IMG submission 207231) | Sludge microbial communities from methane-producing bioreactor in Wageningen University, Netherlands - Granular Sludge_31_08-R3 | ecosystem: Engineered > Bioreactor > Anaerobic >... | reverse complement strand
CCACCTAACTGGAAGGGTACTGCATAGAAAGGCTCTAAAATCATCATACCAAAAAGATTTACCCTAAGGCTAACACCTGCGCTCACCACGGGTATCCGCTCATTGATATTTTCAGGTTTCCATTTAAAGTGAACGGTTTCCCTATCGAACCAAGCCAAGCCGGCATCGGCAAAGAGCGCCAGCTCCGAGTACAAAAATTTCGATTTGATTGGGGTAAGCCTTTCTGGCCCAGTGAATGGCATTCGAACCTCGAAATTAAGTGTGGCCAAATGGTCGCCCATGAGGTTATCGGGGCCCATTGCAATGGACGAGCCACTTAAAATCTGATTGTTAAATGCAGAGTTGTCGTACCCCCTAATTATCCATGGGTACCCTAAGTACAATGGGTATATCCTATCCAAATCGTTGCCATGGCGTCCATAGTAATAACCTTTAAACGCAAAGCTAAATGGTTTGAGGAAAAAGTACTGTCTAAAATCGGCCAGCGTACCCCAGTAATCTACATACCCAAACACCTTATCAATTTGGAATCGCTGTCGGGAGCCATCCATAGGCGAGGCAATGCCAAACGATGAGTTATCGACTACGTATGCAGCATTAAGCCTCTGCAACGCGTAACCATCGGGGGCTTCGCCCTTATATCGGGTGTACCCCTGGTACCAGCCATCGACATATAGATGTGAGTGTACATCTACCCTATAGTTGTACCAGTTAAGGAATCCACCAGCCTCAATCCTACGGGTACGCGAAACGGGTAGCTGGGCCATACCCCCAATCATAGTCTCAAATATGCGGTAATGGTATAACGATATGGTATCGAGGAAGTAGGAGTTGTCGCCATCGGTTAGCCAACCAGCGCTTCGTCCGTAGTATGCATACGAGTAGGGAATGTGCGACACGGTTGCTCCCCATGTGACCCTGTTCTTTTGGTTGATGTAGGTAAACTGTCCTCCAAAGTCGTAAATCTCACCATTTAGGGCTAGGCCAACGTGCAAAAGGTTAGCGCCAACAATGTCGCTAAAAATCATCTCAACCCCTCCGGCCATTCCAGTTCCCATTTGGCTAGTTGACACCCCAACACCCGAGTTGGCAATATAATCGAGCTTAAACTTTGGCCGATATGGTACTGTTTTAAAAGAATCTACAGGTGTTTCGGGCTGTCCCATTCGCTTGGCAATGTTCCTATCAATAGTTCCCGGCACAGCCCTATTGTATGGTGGTAGAGTTGCGGCGCTCTGATCGACCATCAATGGGAAAACCCCTATGCTAAGCAAATCCTCTGGCGTTGCGGTAAAAATTGTATAGTTACTTTTAAAGTAGTATGAGTAGGCAATAAGCCCTGTCTCTGACGAAACGCTAAAGGCAGGTGCAAGTTGGGTCATCCCTGAAATTCCGGTTAAAATTCTGGTTTTCTGAAAAATTTCACCAGTTCTCAAGTTGTACGTGTATAGATTGCGGAATCCGTCTCTATTTGAAAGGAAGTAGATATCCTCGCCATTGGGTGCAAACACAGGGTTTAAGTTAGATGCGCCCGGAAAGAAGTGGTGGGTTGTAATATTTTTTGTCTCCAAATCGAGGGTAGCCAAGTAGTAACCGGGCATACGCTTAGCGTATAGATCCTGCTGCGATGGCCTATCGGTTACAAACACGATAGTTTTCCCATCGGGCGACCAGTTTGGGTGCACATTCGCCCAAATATCGTTGGTTAGCTGAGTAACTACTCCTGTGTTCAGGTTATATTCGTGTAAATCGTTTCTACCATCAACCAGCCCCGAAACAACAATGCTTTCGCCATTTGGCGACCAAACGGGATAGTTAAATGAGGGTACATTGGGGATTTCAATCTCACGAACCATTCGCCGTCGCTCAACATCTACCACCAGCAGCCTATTTCGGCCCTTGCTAAAAGCCACAAAGGCAAACTGCTTGCTGTCGGGCGACCAAGCCCCTGCCGACTCAATAAAATTCAAGGCATCAATCTCGTTTCGATGCACTGTTGATGAGAGTTTGTGAACTATCTTTCCCGTCTCGGTCTCGGCTAAAAACAAGTCTATTGAGAACAGGCTTTTCTCTGAGTAGAATGCAACATACTTACCATTGGGGCTAATAGCAGGAGATATGTTGATATGACCAGCGTTCTCCTCATGAATAATCTTAGTGCCAGCAGGGCTGTCCACGGTGTCCTTCATGGTCATCTTGAAGTGCTCAATGGTGGTCCTTCGCCATATTTCCGAGAACTCCTTTTCGTTAAGCCCCAGGTAACGCTTCAGGGCAATGTCGTAGCCACGCTTAGCTGTTTCCATAAAGATGGGAGCAATAAGGCTATCGCCAAAGGTACGACCAACAAAAGCCCAAAATGCATGGCCATAACGGTAAGGAAAATACTTCGATTCGCGCGACATTTGCTCCAGCGTGGGGAAGTCGTCGTTTAGCACGGCATCGCGCATCCACATGGCGGTATGCGGATCGACACTACCAATGGAAAGGTACTCGGCCATCCCTTCTACCATCCAAAGGGGTAGATTGTTAAGCGAGTTAAGACTTGTGGAGTCGCGCGACAGAATTGCATTGAACTGAAATGCGTGCACCAATTCATGGCCTAGCACGTGATCGGTTTGCGCCCAGGTTTCGGTCACAGGCATCACCACCCTATTTTTAAGCGCCTCGGTAACACCTCCTGTTCCAACTCCTACAGTACCAAAAATGGCTGTGGTCTGTTGAAAATCAGGGTGATTTGCATAAAATATTATGGGATTTCTATCGGCAATAGTATCGCGAAAAACCTGTGCATGCATGGCATACCATTGCTCCGATGCCTGAGCCAAGCGCTCCACCACTGAATCGTTCTCGAAGTAGTGGTATATCTCAAAATTTGGCGACTCGTAAACCTTAAAGTTGAAAGTTTTATATATTGGCCTGTTACGCCCGAAATATTGTGCATGCGAATGCAAAGCGCTTAACAAAAGCAGACTAATAACTAATGATTTAAACACCTTTAAAAGACCCCTCATCATAGCTTTCGGTATTAAATACAAAAACTTGCCCAAGGTAGAGTAATTTGAATCTTTTACAAAAAAAATACCACGCCGATTTATCTCTAGACCAAAATTTCACAAGGGGTTGTGAAAAAAAGCTAAAATCATTGAGGTATAGCGAAACGCACCAAAATAACCTTGTGGTAAAAACAACTTCCAACCGATAAAGTTTAAACTACCTAGAAGTGAGGAGGCTGTGAAATATCTGCCTAGCCTAAAACTCCAGGCATTCCTTCAGCAATCGATATCCCGAGGCACTTGCCTTTACATTATCGCCTCCCTTTAGATGCAGCAAGTACGACTCCTTCTCGTAGGGTTCAATCTTAACTATCTCGTTCACATTTACAATATACGAACGATGAACCCTTACGAACTGCCTAGGGTTCAACCGCTGTTCTAGGCTTTTCATGGTTTGCTTCTTCATAAATCTGCCATCCTGGCTGTAAATCATTACGTAGTCGTCCTGGGCCTCAAAGTACCTGATATCGCTTGATGCAACAATGTGAATTCCCTTTGAATCCTTAACCACAATACGCGCAATGGGTATTGAAGCAGACAAATCCTCAGCCATTGAATCTACAGGGGCTGCAACGTAACCTACAGAGGCGAGCTTCTCTCTGGCCTTGCAAAGGGCAGCTTGGAAACGATCCCTTGAGAAAGGCTTTAAAAGATAATCAACCGCATTCTGCTCAAAGGCTTTTATGGCGTACTCATCGTAAGCCGTGGTGAAAATAATGAGCGGTGAATGGTCGAGCACCTCAAGCATCTCGAACCCATTTAGCTTGGGCAGCTGTATATCGAGCAACACCAAGTCGGGCTTTTCCTTATTTATTGCTACTGCAGCCGAGAAACCATCGGCGCACTGGTCAACAATTTCAATATCCATTTCCGATTCGAGATACTTCATCAAAAGATCTCTTGCTGGCTGCTCATCCTCTACTATAACTACTCGCATATCGCATTAATTTACTGGGATAGTTATTACTACAACAAAACGACTTGAGTGTTTACTTACCTTAAGGAACTCGGAGGTGCCATATATAAGTTTTAACCTTCGACGAATATTCTCGAGCCCCACACCTGTTCCAGCAGTGCTTGTGGGAAGCTCGGGTAGCGAGTTCGACACCTCTACAAAAAGGTAGCCTTCGCTACGAGTAATGCTGGCATTAACAATTGACTCGTCGGCCGATTGAGCTACGCTATGCTTAATGGCGTTCTCGAAAAGGGGCTGAAGTATCATACTGGGAACCTGAAAGGTAAAACACTCGTCGCAACATTCAATATTATAATTCAGCCGGCTACCAAATCGCACCTTCTCAATCTCTAAATACTTCCTACAATTCGCAAGCTCATCGTTAAGGCTCACCATACTTCCAGGCGACTGTTTTAGCGAATACCGCAGCAGCTCCGACAGCCTTGTTATCATATCCTGTGCCTTTTCGGGTGAGGTCATGGTTAACGAGCTAATTGAATTTAAGCTATTGAATAAGAAGTGGGGATTTATCTGCAGCTTAAGCCAGCTTAGCTCAGCATCTTTAACCAGAGCCTGCAGCTCGGCTTCGCGCGTTACCTTTTCCCTAAAATTGCTGATGTAAATAATAAGGTAGTACACAAGAGCTATAAGGATGTAAAAGAAAATTCCCACGATTGACCTGCCCGGAAGAGACGAGTCGAGGAAAGCGATGTAATCCTTATCGTCGGGGAAAAGTAAGATTAACATGTAGCGATGCAACGATACGATGAGCAGAATACTTACAACGGCAGCCCCTATATGGTTAAGGGCAACGCTAAAAGGCTTTTGCGTTTCGATATCGCTGAGGCGAACCCAAAACCATAGGCCTAGCGACAGCAGCGCGTACAACACTACCCATACAAAGCTATCTATATTAGCACTTAGCAGCGAGACACCATAAAAAAGATACAAAACAGCAGAGTGGATAGCTGCTACAACTATCCACCATGCTGCAAAGGCAATTTTACCAAATCTGTTTCCTAGTATGGGGTGAATCATGCTTAGTACGACTTAATCTCGCCTCCTCCAAAAATCACAACACCTCGGAGAACCAACTCACGCTCAACCACCTCGTCGGTTTTGGGGGGCATACGGCGCTTATCGTTGTACCCACCAAATATGGCGGTTACTTCAATCTTTACACGCCAACCTGCGGGTACAATAATTTTTGACCCACCAAAGAGGCAAAACATATCGAGCACATTACGGCCTGGCGCTAGCTCGGCATCGGATAAATCGAAGGTACTTCCTCCAAAAATATTGGAAACCTTACCCCCCTTAAAATTCTTCGAGGTGATCTTCTGCTCGCTACCTCCAAAGATAGCTACATCATCAATAATATCCATATCGGTAGTTCCCTTGCTGAAACCCATCTTCGAGTTGCGAACATGCCCCCCCTTCTGGAAAATCATAATTAAACCTAAGGCTACAAATACTGTGGGCCAAAAGAAGTACCTAATGGGATAGTGAAAACCTAATATCTTAGCTGTTAAGAAAAAGCCACCAATGGAAATAAGCACAATGCCAGTGGCACGAGACTCATTCTTAGCCAAGCTAATTAGACCTATGCCAATTAGTAAACTTTGCCAAGTGAAAATATACTTATTCCATGCAAAGGGAATAATATCGAGCCTATCGGCAAAGAGCAAAGCCCCAAGGGTAAGGAATACAATACCAATAATTACGCGTACATTATTGGGTGAGTGATTTTTTTGATGATCAATTCGTTCCATAGCTATTAATTTTTAATGTTTACGGAACAAAGATATCGTACCCACAATGTATTTGGAATAGAAAATCGGTAAAACTGGGAAATAGGTCGGTGAACTGGGGTAACACTACCCTTTGCTCATCCTATTGGCGTAATGTTTGGAATTACCCTGTTCGCCATAGCCTATGGTATCACCAGTTAGCTGAATACGCGCTTCAAGGCAATTCTTACAGTCGTCAACGGCATCGTCAACGCAAGGCTTATTGTCGTACAGCTTGTAATCGTTGCGATATAGCCCTGGGGTTATGTTGGGCATCACCACGTTGGCGCCCACCTTAATACCCTTCTCGCGGCCCAGCTTATCGATGGCCTGAAGGGCAGTGGGCGCTGCAATGTTTATGTCCTTCATCAATATTCTCAGAATAGCAATCATTTTAAGCGCAAGGTTAAAACGCTCCTCCATAGGCAGCAGCATATCCTTGAACTTGTATAGCGGAGTATCGGGGTGCTCAATGTATGGCCCCATACCCACCATATCAATATCCATCTTCTGTATCCACAGCAAATCGTCGGCAAGGTTTTCGATGGTTTGAAACGGTAGCCCAATCATAACGCCTGTTCCCACCTGATAGCCAACTCGCTTTAGGGCGTTTAGGCACTCAACCCTTTTGTCGAAATCGTGAGCCTTGTTGTTTGGATGAAGCTTGGCATACAAATCTCTATTGGTCGACTCGATACGCAACAAATACCTTGATGCACCACACTCGAACCATTTCTTATAAGTTTCCTCGGTTTGCTCTCCCATAGAGAGGGTTATGCCCAGCTCACCATTGGTCTCGCTATGTATGCGATTTAAAAGGTTCGATATCCGTTCGGTAAAAGCCCGGTTCGACACTTCGCCCGTTTGAATTGCCAAGCTGGCATACTTATTTTCCCATGCGTATCTTGCCGCCTCAACCACCTCATCATCGGAAAGGTTATATCGGTGAGTATTGAAATTCCCCGCCCTTATGCCACAGTAAAAACAGTTCTTACTGCATATGTTCGACATCTCGATAAGGCCACGGAAATAAACCTTGCGGCCAACATACTTCTCTTTCACCTCTGCGGCCTTTGCGTAAAGCTTATTCCTTTCTTCGGCATTAGCTTGCAGCAGCAGAATAATATCTTGGCGAGCTAAACCATCCTTTTGCAGAATTCCCTCAATCACGTTCATCCTCTAAAAAATAAGTAAAAATTTGCAGCAAATATACAACGATAGTTTCACACCAAATTTCCAACGAAGAAGTTTTATAGCATTATAATGAAGGTATAGGCTTGAAAAAACTTTTCGTAAGTTTGTTCCCAATTTTGAGCCACATTAAAAAAGCCGAATACAACTAAACATAAAACGCTAAAATACATTACAATATGATTACCAAGCAGCTTACAGATCCCAAAAGCATAGTGGTTATTGGCGGATCGGATGATGTCCAGAAACCAGGTGGTAAAGTTTTAAAAAACCTTATAGATAATAACTATAAAGGTAATCTTTACGTGGTTAACCCCAAGGCCGATGTGGTGCAAGGAATCACCTGCAACAAGAACGTGGAGAGCCTACCTAGCGTAGATCTTGCCATCATTGCCATCGCAGCAAAATTCTGTCCCCAAACCGTTCGAACCCTTGCCGAGGAGAAGGAAACTCGCGCATTCATAATCCTATCGGCTGGATTCCACGAGGAGAGCGAGGAGGGGGCCAAGCTAGAGCAGGAGATTGTAGACACAATAACCTCTGTAAATGGTAGCCTAATTGGACCTAACTGTATTGGCGTAATGAACTCGAACTACGCTGGCGTTTTCACCACGCCAGTACCTAGACTCGACCCCAAGGGTGTCGATTTCATCTCAGGATCGGGTGCAACGGCTGTGTTCATAATGGAAGCAGGTATGCCCAAAGGTTTAACCTTCGCATCGGTGTACAGCGTGGGCAATAGCGCTCAAATGGGCGTTGAGGATATCCTTAAGGATATGGACGAGAACTTTGACCCCGCCACCAGCTCGCGCATAAAGCTGCTATACGTTGAGAGTATTAACAAACCCCAAATGCTGCTAAAGCACGCCTCGTCGCTTATTAGCAAAGGGTGCAAAATTGCGGCCATCAAGAGTGGTGGCTCGGAGGCGGGTAGCCGCGCAGCGAGCTCGCATACTGGAGCATTGGCAAGCAACGATGTGGCTGTTGATGCCCTTTTCCGCAAAGCGGGTATTGTTCGCTGCAACGGCAGGGAAGAACTGGCTACTGTAGCTGGCATATTTATGCACCCCGAGCTCACCGGGAAAAGGGTTGCCATAATAACTCACGCTGGTGGCCCAGCCGTTATGCTCACCGACTCGCTATCGAACAACAAGCTTGAGGTTCCCCCAATAAGTGGCCCTAAAGCCGATGCTCTTCTCGAGAAGTTATTCCCCGGCTCATCGGTTGCCAACCCCATCGACTTCCTTGCAACCGGAACTGCCGAACAGCTTGGACATATAATTGATGCCTGCGAGAACGATTTCGACAATGTTGATGCCATGGCGGTTATCTTTGGCAGCCCTGGGCTTTTCCCCGTTTACGATGTGTACGATTTGCTTCACGAGAAGATGAACGAGTGCAAGAAACCCATCTACCCCATACTGCCCTCCATCATCAACGTAAAGGACGAGATTGAGCATTTCCTTGCCAAGGGGCGGGTAAACTTCCCCGACGAGGTGGTATTTGGCAATGCGCTGGCAAAGGTATACCACACCCCTGCCCCACAGCCCGAAAACATTGAAACACCAAAGGTTGATGAGAAAACCATTCGCAGCATTATTGATGGTGCAGATAACGGCTACTTAATGCCCGACAAGGTACAGCAGCTTCTCGATGCCGCAGGCATAACCCGCGCTGGAGAGGCCGTGGTTACATCGGCCGAAGATGCAAAAAAAGCTGCGTCTGATCTTGGCTACCCCGTGGTGATGAAGGTGGTTGGCCCCGTGCACAAGTCCGATGTGGGTGGCGTGGCACTTAACGTTAAAACCCCCGAGGCTGTTGCGAACGAATTCGAAAGGATGATTAAGATTAAGGACACCACAGCTATCCTTATACAGCCAATGCTTAGCGGGGTTGAACTATTTGTTGGCGCCAAGCGCGAGGATAAGTTTGGGCACATGGTGCTTTGCGGGCTTGGTGGCATTTTCATCGAGGTGCTAAAGGATGTAAATGCAGGAATTACCCCTATTGCCCAGAGCGAGGCGCTCGACCTAATTCATCGCCTAAAAAGTTACAAGATTTTACAGGGTGTTCGTGGGCAGGAGCCCGTTAACGAGCAGCACCTGGCCGAGATCGTAACCCGAGTATCGGCGCTGGTAACCATTGCTCCAGAGATTTTCGAGATGGATCTAAACCCACTACTTGGCCGCAAGGACAGAGTGGTTGCGGTAGATGCAAGGATAAGGATTGAAAAGTAGTAAAGACCTCATTTAATGTACTAAGATGAACAAAAAGGATATCCTGGTAATTGTGCTCGTTGCGATAGTGCTTGCCCCTTTCTTTATATTCCCATCGGTTTACAATGCGTATGTCGATTTTAATGCCTCACACGGAATGGTGATGAGCTTTATAAAGTTTGCCATTCTAGCAACTTTTGGCGAGATGATAGGGCTACGGATAAGAACCGGCAACTACAACCAGCCCGGTTTTGGGATAATTCCCAGAGCCATTGTTTGGGGATTTTTAGGGTTAACCATCAATATGGCGTTTATAATATTTAATAGCGGCACCGTGACGTTCCTCAACTACATGGGTATTGAGAACGCAAGGGCATTGCTTGATGGGGATTTTACTATGGGCAAAGTGCTTGTTGCATTCTGCATCAGCTCGGCGCTTAACCTTATTTACGCTCCGGTGATGATGACGCTACATAAAATTACCGACACGCACATTGCGAATAACGGGGGAACTTTAGCTGGGCTGTTCCGCCCAATACAAATGGGACAAATTATGGCCGGCCTAAACTGGAGGGTGCAGTGGGATTTCGTTTTCAAAAAAACCATCCCATTCTTCTGGATACCTGCCCATACAGTTACCTTTCTCCTCCCTGCCGATTTTAGGGTGCTGTTTGCAGCTTTCCTAGGCATTGTGCTTGGGGTACTGCTCTCGGTAGCGGCACTACGTAGTAAATAGGTAGTAGTTAAAACACATCAAATAGATGAAGACGCTAGTAAACTGGTTTAAAAACCGTACAGCAACGGAGCTCTTTCTGCTGGGAACAGTAATTATACTCATCATCCTAATTTGTATGCGTTGGGAATGGGTGCACCAAGAAGTATCGGAGTCATTGTCTCGATTGTTCCGAACTGGACCTATAGAAAACTAGCTCGCTTTGAGCTAGACGGTTAGCCAATTCCAGTACACAATGTTGAAGCAAACCAATGTTTAATCTTCACAAATTTAGTATATTTGTAAGGCTCTGGATTAAGTAAGCTAAATAAACGAACTACATAAAAACATTGAATATGAAAAAGAAAGTTGGAATTTTTTACGGCCCCACAGGAGGTAAAACCGAGAATGTAGCCCAAAGGCTTCAGCAGGCCTTTGGCCAAGACAATGCCGACCTTATACCTATTAAAAGTAGCAAGGCAAGCGATTTAGACAAATACGAAAACCTTATCCTAGGTTGCTCAACCATTGGCAAAGAGACATGGGATGCTGATCGCACCAAGGAGGACTGGGATCTTTTCCGTCCAGAAATTGAGAAAATAAACTACGCAGGAAAAACCTTTGCCCTTTTCGGGTTGGGCGACTCGGTGACCTACGCAGCAAACTTTGTTGATGCTATGGGCGTTATCGCTAACATAATGCTTGCCAAGGGAGCCAAAATTGTTGGACAAGTCCCCACCTCGCAGTACAACTTCACCGATTCGGAGGCAGTTATCGACAATCAGTTCATTGGCCTGCCCATTGACGAAGATTTTGAGCCAGACCTAACCGACCAGCGCATAGCAAGCTGGGCCGAGGAATTAAAAAGGCTTTTTGCATAACAACTCAAAACAAAGGCTATTCAAACTATGAATAGCCTTTGTTTTTTCGTCAAACCATTGTACTAAACTCCATTTTGACCCACCGAAAAAAATACCATTTGTTACTAAATACCGTCATTTCTCCTTAAAATCATTCTAAATTTACCTAAAAGGTAACAATCTGTTATTAAATAGCATTAAAATGCTTTTAATTTATAGAAATCTTTCATAAAATTGTCTTTTGAATTATTGCAGGAAAACCGTAACGATAATTTTGGCTTAACACAACCATAATAGTAAGAATAACAACGGAATAACAAATACAAAAGGCAATGAACACACCCATACCATACGAGATTGTAAAGCAAAAGATTAAGGAGTCTGGGCTGCCCAGCGTTGGCAAAGCCACCATAAGAGAGATTGTAAAGCTGGTAAATGAGATAGAAAAAGCCACAGGCCAAAAATACATCAGAATGGAGATGGGCGTTCCAGGTCTTGAGCCCGCCAAGGTAGGTGTTGAGGCCGAGATTGAAGCGCTTCGCAATGGTGTTGCCCAGCTATACCCAATGATTGACGGAGTACCAGCGCTAAAGAAGGAGATCTCGCGATTTGTAAAAAACTTCATCAACATTGATGTTGACGAGAAGTGCTGCATCCCCACCGTGGGTTCGATGCAAGGGGGAATGGCCGCATTCCTTATTGCGAATAGGTGCAATGCCCAAAAGGATACCGTCCTATTCATCGATCCCGGATTCCCAGTTCAAAAGCAGCAGCTCAAAGTGCTTGGGATGAAGCACGAAACATTTGATGTGTACAACTACAGAGGCGACAAGCTTAAGGAGAAACTCGAGAGTTACCTTAAAAAGGGCAACATTAGCACAATCCTTTACTCAAACCCAAACAACCCCTCGTGGATTTGCTTTACCGAGAAAGAACTCGAAACCATTGGTAAATTGGCCACTCAGTACGACACTGTTGTTATTGAGGATTTGGCATACTTTGCTATGGATTTCCGCAAGGATCTATCGAAACCAGGAGTACCACCATACCAAGATACCGTGGCCAACTACACCGACAACTGGCTCATGCTTATCTCCAGCTCTAAGGCATTTAGCTATGCCGGACAACGCATAGGAAGCATGGTAATCAGCAACAAACTTTTTAGCCGCAGGTACCCCGACTTGAAACGATTCTTCTCGTCCGACGAGTTTGGCTACGCCATGATTTATGGCGCCGTATACTCCTTATCGTCTGGAACATCGCACTCGGCTCAGTACGGCCTTGCGGCTATGCTTAAGGCTGCCAACGATGGTGAGTTTAACTTTGTGGAGGCCGTGCGAACATATGGTGAAAGAGCTCGAACAATGAAGAAACATTTCACCGATAATGGGTTTAAGATTGTATACGATATGGACGAAGACAAGCCCCTTGCCGATGGTTTTTACTTCACCATCTCGTACCCAGGCCTAACAGGCGAAGAGCTTATCGAAGAGCTAGTGTACTATGGCATTAGCGCCATTTCGCTGGCCATAACCGGCAGCGAGCGCACAGAGGGGCTAAGGGCTTGCGTGTCGCAAACCCACGAGAGCCAGTTTGCCGACCTGGAGCATAGGCTAAAGATGTTTCACGAGAACCACCCGGCATAATCGTAGAATAAACTTTTTAAAGCTACAATCATCATAATTACGCATAAGTAATCATACCTAAACACAATACGAATATGGCAAAAATTAAAGGAGCAGTTCAGGTGGATGTGGAGAAATGCAAGGGATGCAACCTTTGCGTTGTGGCATGTCCCACCAGCGTGCTGGCGCTAGCCCGTGAGGTAAACGGGAAAGGATATAACTATGCATACATGGCCAACCCCGATGCTTGCATAGGTTGCGCAAATTGTGGGCTTGTTTGTCCCGATAGCGTTATTGAGGTTTACAAGGTTAAGGTTGAAGCCTAAGCCTAGCCTGCTAACAGTGTTAATAACTAAAAATATTTCTTAAGATGGCAGAATACAGACTAATGAAAGGGAATGAAGTGATTGCCGAGGCAGCTATCCGTTGCGGATGCGATGGATACTTTGGCTACCCCATTACCCCTCAGTCAGAAGTTATGGAGACCCTAATGCTCCGTAAGCCCTGGGAAGAAACCGGAATGGTAGTTCTACAGGCCGAGAGCGAAGTGGCAGCAATCAATATGGTATACGGTGGTGCAGGATGCGGCAAGAAGGTTATGACCTCATCGTCGAGCCCCGGTATCAGCCTAAAGCAGGAAGGTTTAACCTACATTGCAGGGGCAGAGCTACCCTGCTTGGTTGTAAACGTAGTTAGGGGAGGCCCCGGGCTAGGTACTATACAACCTGCACAGAGCGACTACTTCCAGTCAGTAAAAGGGGGTGGACACGGCGATTATCACCTAATTGTGCTTGCTCCAGCATCGGTTCAGGAAATGAACGACTTTGTTGAGCTTGGGTTTGAGCTTGGATTCAAATACCGCAACCCCGTAATGATCCTGACCGATGGTGTTATTGGCCAGATGATGGAGAAGGTTAAGCTTAGCGACTACAAACCCCGTTGGACCGACGAGGAGATTAAGAAAATGCATGGTACGTGGGCAACTACAGGTAAATCGGCCGATCGTGACTACAACGTAATCACATCGTTAGAACTAGACAGCGGCCGCCAGGAGCAGTTTAACCATAAGCTTATTGCCAAGTACAATACCATTAAGGAAAATGAGGTACGCTACGAAGCCATTGATTGCGACGACGCTGATTACATTATCGTTGCCTACGGATCGTCGAGCCGAATTAGCCAAAAGGCGGTAACCATTGCTCGTGAAAAAGGAATTAAGGTTGGACTACTTCGTCCTATCACCCTATTCCCCTACCCCACCAAGGTTATTCAGGAGATGGCAAACCGTGTGAAGGGATTCCTTGCTGTTGAGATGAGCGCTGGCCAAATGGTTGAGGACGTTCGCCTTGCCGTAAATGGCAAAGTACCCGTTGAGCACTACGGCCGTTTGGGTGGAATGATCCCCACTCCTAACGAGGTAGTTACTGCACTTGAAGAAAAAATCATTAAAGCGAAGTAGTCATGGACGTAAAAGATATTATCAAGCCAGAAAACCTGGTATACAAAAAGTCGAGTATACTAACCGACAAGGTTATGCACTACTGCCCTGGCTGCAGCCATGGTGTAGTTCATAAATTGATTGCCGAGGTTATTGAGGAGATGGACATCCAGGAGCAAACCATTGCGGTTTCGCCTGTAGGATGCTCCGTGCTAGCCTACAACTACCTAAGTGTTGATTGGCACGAGGCCGCTCACGGCAGAGCACCTGCCGTTGCCACTGCCATTGCTAGGCTTAAACCAGAGAAGTACGTTTTCACCTATCAGGGCGACGGCGACCTAGCCTCCATTGGTACAGCTGAAATTATTCACGCCTGCAACCGTGGCGAAAATATCGTGGTTATATTTATCAACAATGGTATTTACGGTATGACTGGTGGCCAGATGGCTCCCACAACCCTTGAGGGGATGCCAACATCAACCTCACCCTATGGACGCGATGTAAAAATGACAGGCCAGCCCTTAAGAATTACCGAACTTATTGCCCAGATACCTGGCACAGAGTACGTAACCCGCCAGGCGGTTCACACACCTGCAGCGGTGCGCAAATGCAAAAAGGCAATCCTTAAGGCTTTCCAAAACATTGGGGAAAAGAAAGGAACTCAGTTCGTTGAGGTGGTTTCGACCTGTAGCTCGGGATGGAAACTCAACCCCGTAAAATCAAACGAGTGGATGGTTGAGAATATGTTCCCCTACTATCCTCTAGGCGATTTGAAAGGTTAATAAGCAACTAAAAATTTTGAAACTATGACTGAAGAAATAATAATAGCCGGTTTTGGAGGACAAGGTGTACTATCGATGGGAAAAATCCTTGCTTACTCTGGAATTATGCAAGACCAAGAAGTTTCATGGATGCCCTCGTACGGGCCTGAAATGCGTGGAGGAACAGCAAACGTAACGGTGATACTAAGCGACAATCGGATTAGTTCGCCCATTCTACAGGAGTTCGACACTGCCATTATCCTAAACCAGCAGTCGCTCGATAAGTTTGAGAAATCGGTTAAGCCCGGTGGAGTACTTATTTACGATCCCAATGGGATAACCCGTCATCCTGAGCGCAAGGACATCAAGATATACAGGGTTGAGGCTGCCGAAGAGGCTACCAAAATGCAAAGCGCTAAAACATTCAACATGATTGTTCTGGGTGCTTTCCTTAAGCTTAAGCCCATTGTAAAGATGGAGAATGTTGAAAAGGGTCTTGAGAAATCGCTACCCGAGAGGCACCATCACCTAATCCCAATGAATATTGAGGCGATTAAGCGTGGGTTAGAAATAGTGAAAGAGTATCAGGCGTAAACATAACCTGATGAAAACCAAAAACGCACAGCTTTTAGCTGTGCGTTTTTGGTTTTACCAACTATCGAGAACGCTTTACTTTAAGCGTAACCCTACCACGGTAATATCATCACGTTGCGAAACTGAGCCACGGTGCGCGTCAAGCGCAGACTCCAAGGCAACGCCAATGCTACTCATTGGCTCGTTGATGTAAGCCATTAGTAAGCTGTACAACTTGGGCGTTGTAAACTTTTTGCCAAACTTGTTATTCTGATCGCCAAACCCATCGGTGAAAAGGAAAAGAGTATCACCGGCTACCAAGTCAACTAGGTGATTCTCAAAAGAGGCATCGATATTAGGTAGTATACCGCCAATTGACTTCCTGTTGCCCCTTATTACACTTATGCTAGCCGCCCCTTGTCGATGGTAGGCTAGCGGCCTATTGGCTCCTGCAAAAGTAACCAGGTAACGTTCCTTGGTTATTTGCTCAATGGAGCAGAGGCTCACATCCATTCCATCAAAGCTATCATTCGCATTCTGCTTAAGAACCTTATTGAGCATATCGCTTAAGGTGGTCAGAATTGTGGCAGGATTATAAATCCTTCGCTCATTCACAATTTCGCTAAGCATCCTGTTACCAATCATACTCATAAAAGCACCAGGCACTCCGTGGCCAGTACAATCAACAACTGCAACAAATTGTTTTTGTGTACCGTCGGGATTGGTCACTTGAGTGAACCAATAAAAATCGCCCGACACAACATCCTTAGGCCTAAACAATACGAAGCAATGAAAGTAAGAACTTAACAAATCAAAAGTTGGAAGAATGGCTTGCTGAATTGTTTGTGCATACTCTATACTTGCTTTAGTTTGCTTGTTGCGGTGATCAAGCTCGTCTCGCTGCGACTCAATCTCTTCCTTCTGAAGCATGAGTTCCTCATTCTTCAGAACAATATTCTTCTGCTGCAGAAGTATCTCACGGGTTCGCTCGTCTACCAGTGCCTGTAGTCGTTGGTTCGACAGCTTTAGCATCTTGGTTTTAATTCCCACCGAAATGGCTACGATTAAAATCACCAAAAGGATATATAACAGGTACATCAGAGGATGCTTGTACCAAGGGCGAGCAATAACAAATGAATACAACACCACAGGGCTCTCAACCTCATACAAACTCATCGATTTAACCTTGAAAGTATATTGCCCGTGGGGCAAATTTGTATACTCCTTATAGTCGATGGAACTCCATGGTGACCAGTGGGAATCGAACCCCTCGAGCATGTGCGAGTATTGCATCTTCCCCTCTTGCCCAAACATTGGTGACGAAAAGTGGAGCGCGATGCTATTTGAGTCAAAGGGTATATGGGGTATCTGATCTTCACTTTGTAAATCATCGATACAGCTATAAAAGCCATCGGGGCATAACTTTGGAAATGCTCCGCCATACAGAGTATTATTGCCCAGAATTACTTTACGAATGAATGTTCGTGGTGCTCTAATGCCCCTCATGCTTGCTGAGGGGTCGAATCGATATAATCCATCTGAACCTGCTATCCAGGTAATACCATCGTCATCGGTATCAACAGAGGAGAATAACATCTGAGGGATTTCGTTGAGCTCTGCTGATAGAATTAGTGCTGTTCCCTCATCCAATATCTTTGCCCGGGTAATACTCCGCACGTGTGAATTAATGTACGTCTCGAACCAAATGTATCCAAACTTATCGGCGGTGAATAGCTTAACCCCTCTACCTCCAGCGGCATACTCGCCCCCGAGCAATGAATCGGGTCTAAAGTTGTTTTCAAACTCATCGAAACTGTACAGACCAGTAGGTGCAGAGAGCAACAATTTTTCATCTAAACTCATTAAACGCGTATCCTCATCAAAAGGTGGGTTATAAGGAATGTTATTGTAGAGTTCAAAATCATTGAATTTAAGGGTTAAAGGGTTATCAATCCTACCCCTCACAACACCCTCATACCTATGTACAAACCAAACATTCCCCTTAACGTCCTCTTCAACTCTCCATATCCTACCTGTAACGCCATCAAACTTTCCAATATACACCCACCGGCCTCGCCTGTACTCTGCTACCCCAAGGCCATCGTAAAGGCCAAGATAAAGAATATCCTTACTGTGCTTCGATTGGTATATGGCGAAAGTTGGAATTTCACCATTATCGATTAGCTGAGCTCTATCGCCTTGTACAGAGTACACACCACTACCAGTTGCAACCAGAGTGGACTGTCTGCCGTCGGATGAAACCACAGGGACAATATCCCATGATAGGTCCAAAACACCTTGAACCCGACGAAAGGCACCTTGATCAAAAATAAAAACGCCTGCATTTGAGGTTGCATAAAGTTGGTTGCCAACCCTCTTTAACGACTGGAGCACTCCCTGTGGAGCATTACTTTCGTTCCACGATGTAATTGGGGATTTAACTGCCGTGAATGAAACCCCATTATTGAGCGCAAGCCAAATATTATCCTGATTGTCGGCAGCCAAGTGCCACACCGTTTCATCTTGAATACCTTCGGATTTCCCAATACGCTGAATAATCTCTCCCTTTGCATCAATTACTACAGCACCTCCCCTGTAGGTGGCAAAGGCAAATCGACCATTGCCCAATGCCTCGCCCCAGTACACCCAATTATCAACAAAAAACTTATCGTTATTGGTTTTGAAGGGTACTAGAAAGTTTGATGCATCATGCTTCAGAGGATCGTCGATATAGGTTACATCGTACAAAAACATCCCCTCGGATTGGGTTGCAACCAGAATATTTCTCTCATCGTAGGGAACCATGGCATAAATTCGAGAGTTAGCAAAATGCTCTCCGGCAGGCACAAGCTCCATAGTGTCGCCTCTAACCATGGTTAGCCCAACCTCGGGTTGCACCGAGAAAACTCGATCAAAAACGCTGTATGTTCTGTGGAATAATGTGTTAGGGAAAAATATCGACACCTCATTCCCTACCACTTTTATAATGCATGAATGTGTACTAAAGAACACGCCTTGCGAAGTAGCATAAACCTGTCTTACCAAACCAATCGAAGCGCACGTTTCCTCAACTAAATATTTGAGCGAATGAAAGGTGAGTGTGCCTGATGAATCGGGGGTAAGGTATCCGAAATTGTCCTGCGCGCCAACCCAAATCCTACCAAATGCGTCAACATCAAGACACCTTGTAACCAAGCCATTGATTGAGATAACCCTCCAGCTGTTTCCATCGTACTCTAGAACACCATTATTATTGGCCACGTAAATAAACCCGCGGTTGTCCTGAACAACAGCCCAGTTCTGATGATGCCCCAAATAATCGCGATGTGTAAAATTTTTATACGGCTGCCTGCCCAGATCAATTGTGAGTGCCGATTGGACACTCAAAAGTAGGAGGGCAAGTAACGTTACGTAAAATTTTGCCATAGATAAAAATAGGAAAACTTTCCGGAATACTGTAATGTAGTAATAATACGGTTGTGCTCTAAAAAGGTTATAAGCAATCCTATGCACTAGTTACCTGCCATATTAGAAAAAATCACAGACTGATAATTCGTGAAGAATAATGAATATCTTTACAACTTAATCTTTGAATAAAACCTATGAAAGTATCAGGAGAAGGATTATACAAAAAACTTGTAAATGATTATAAGATAATTGGGGAAAAAGGAGTGATTAATTTCACACTGAAAGACTTAAAAATATCTATTAGTACCAAAGATACAGTAGGAAATTTATTGCAAGAATGGCTTAAAGCTTGGATGATTTCTGAAAGTATTGAATTTGAGGAAAATACTAACTCTCAAACATTCCCTGATTTTCATCTAGATATTGAAAACAAAAAACTAGGACTTTTAGAAGTCAAGTCATTTGATTGGGATAGAGGTCCCGGGTTTGATTTAGCAAATTTTGATTCATATTCAAATTCACTTCTAGTTGATTCATATAGAATTGATTCAGACTATTTGATTTTAGCATACAAAATGATTGGAAGTGAAATAACCATAATGAATGTTTGGCTAAAAAAAATATGGGAATTAGCTTGTCCTAGTAGTACATATCCTCTTAAAGTTCAAGAAAAGAAAAGCGTCATTTACAATATTAGACCAGCTATTTGGTACTCAGACAGAGTAAAATTCAAACCATTTTCATCAAAAGAAGAATTTCTTTCAGCCTTAAATGAAACTAGATACCAATACCCTCAAACAAGACACTCAAATGCTCATTGGCTGAAGAATGTACTGAAAAATTACAAGGAGCATACAGGTATTGAACTTTCAGTTAAATAGGTTTCCTTTTTAACTTGAATTGCTTCCAAAATTCTTTTTGAAACGAACTCAACCACGGGAATTGCAACAGTATTTCCTAATAAATCGAATGCATCGTATTCCTTAACTGTTTTCGGAATCTCATAAGTTTCAGGATAACCAAAAAGTCTTAATCCTTCTCGAATTGTTAGCCTTCTTAACCCTTTCCCATCTGGAACTGCAAGCCTTGAAACATCAGTTGCAACTAGGGTTGGTGCAATATCATCAGGATTAAGAACTTTATTTATTTCAAAACTAAGTTTACCCGTTACAATATTATAGCCCTTTGGTTTTGAAGTATCGTATTCTCTATAAGTTCTAACACCATCAAGCGTAGGTTCTTTAACTAATTGTTTTGGATGCTCTAATCTCAAATAACCTTTTTCAGTAAGGTCTTGTAACATCTCGTATAGTATTGATTTATCAACTTTAAAGAAGGTGTTAATTTGGTCTAAAGTTAAAGGCATTCCATCCATCCATTCAATACCAATTTCAGTTGCCCATTGTTTTTTTCGTCTTTCTTTAAAAAGTTTATTCAGTAAAACACGTTGTTCATTTGTCACATTACCTTTTAACTCAATGTCCCAACTATGAATATTGTTAGCTCCACCTCGTTTATCTTTAATGGACTTTCCATACAAATCACAAATATCGTAATGAGACAAGAGTTTATCTACAAATTCTGAACTAATAGGCTCTAGACCTTTCTCTAAAATTGAGGATAAATTTTTGAAGAAAGGTTTATGTCCATATAAATCAATCTTTTGTTTCTTTGTTCCAACAATAAAAACTCTTTTTCTTGATTGTGGTAAACCAAATTCTAATGAATCAAATAATTTCCAACTTACATTATAACCTAACTCATTTTCAAGTTTATATAAAATTGTTTTAAGTGTTTTTCCAATATCATCAGACTTATTCTCAATATCGTGTTTTATAAGGCCTTCAACATTTTCGAGAATAAAACCAAAGGGCTTTTTATGTTGAATTATTCGTTCGATTTCAAAAAATAAAGTGCCTCTAGTATCTAAAAAACCTTGTCTTTTGCCACCTGCACTAAATGGTTGACAAGGAAATCCAGCTAATAGAAAGTCAAAATCAGGAATTTCAGAACTATGTACTTTAAATATATCACCAACAAGTAGATTATGAGAAAAATTCTTTTTCAAAACTTTAATTGCATAGGGTTTAATTTCAGAAGTCATTACACATTCTGAATTCAATCCGATGGATTTAATTGCATTCTCAAATCCTAATCTTATACCACCAAGACCAGCAAACAAGTCTATGAATTTGATTGTATTATTTTCCATTGTTTACGGTGTTATATTCTAAACTTGGTTCAGCAGCTATAGGTATATTTTTCTCGTACTCTTCAATCTCAATTTTGTTACACCCAATTACTGTAAGACATTGAAGAAAAAAACAAGCACTAAAAGTTCCACGACTAATCTTGCTATCAATACTAGCTTTTGTTTCCTGAACTCCAATATTACTTAATAATATGACTAAATCAGAGTTAGAAATCCCTCTTTTAATAAGTTCGGACTTTAAAAGTCGTTTAGCTTTATCATTCCAATTAGTCATAAAACTAGATTAGTTGTTTTTGCAAATATAAACTAGAATTATCATATATGCAAATACTTAGACATAAATAAAAAATACGGCAGGTAACAAGGGGTGTAACCAAATTGGGCTGAATGGGTTAGGCAAACGGGTCGGCACGCAGCAGTATGTATTATGTGTGATTTAGCCTCTGCTCTGAATCCCGCACTGTACGCAACACGAAACCGTTACCCATAATCAAAACTGAGAAAAGATTTTTACTTCTTAAAAAAGTGGCTGATTATAAAAAAAGGTGTAACTTGCAAACGCAATTTGCATTTTCAATTACTTTCGAAAATGCATAGTTTTTTCATTTTTTGGTTGAACATTTTTCGTGTTTTTGGGAAAAGGAGGCTTTGGTTGGGCCTCCTTTTTTATTACAGCTTGCTTTGCAATTCCTTAAGCATCTTAATGTGGCCTTTATCCTCTTCGACACCTTCACCAACCGCAATCAGAAGCTTTTCGCCACTTACAATGGTATAAAAACCATCGTTCTTAACAATTTGTTGATTTACGGCATCACACTCTGCATTGTTCTTAAAGTAGGCCACCAACATATCGTACTTGTTGCCTTTAAAAGAATATGGCGCTAACCACAGCTTGTAGCCTTCATGCCCATGAAATGGCAACTCCAATGTAGCATACGCATTTTGTATTGCTAGTGGTCCGGTAATATACTTAACACTGGGTAGCACAAAATTGACATCGCTGGTAAGCAAGAATTCTGGTAGTGCTATGGGTTTAGCATGAGATTTCTCAACCAACATTTTAGCTATTTGAGTTGCCAGCTGCATACTTTTTTCCGTGCCAGTATAAGCGACAACCGAAATATACATGCTGCCGTGCGCCACCTGCACCTGATAGGGATTTACGCAGTCCCACTCGCTCACCCTACCCGTTGCCTCGCATGAGAAGCGTGAAACGGTAAAAATACCAAAGGCTGCCATTGGGTTATCCATAATATACACTTCAACCTTAAACGGCTCCGACTGCCACTCGAGGTTTTGGGCTACCAACTCTTTAAATCCATACTCAAGGTAGATATCGGCCCCTCCATTGATATAGCCCCACAAGGAATTTTCGGAGAATACTGAGAACCTCGTCTCCTCCATTCCCTCAAGATCGTTGCTGGTTAACCTTAACTTTTCTGCATCCTGAGCAGAAGTCAACATCTGAAAAAAAGATAAAAAGGCACACAGCATAAAAGGTCTTAACATGCTAAGTCAAGTTTAAGGTTTGTAAATCAATTTTTTCAATTTCACTCTCACCCAACCCATAGCCTTTGGCCATCCGCATGAAAGTTTTTCCAGCTTCGGTATCCTGCTGCTGAACTCCCTTTTCGATACGCTTATCAATAACGATATCGTAGCCAACCCTATCGACCGCCACTGCATCTGTACCAAGCAGTATGGTGTGGTAGGGCAGGATAAATTGAGGATTGGCTCCTGGGCCACCCTGGTAGCATCCAAGAATTCCATCGGCAATGTTTAGCACAACCTTATCGCGTACGGGAGGGAAAGCACACACCTGGGCAATGGTCTCGTTCCACAAGTCCTTATGCAACCGCGATGTGTTCGATATAACCCCAAAGCCCAAATTCTTTAGGCATAGGGTTACCGTGGCACCAGCATTTTTAAGAATTGGTATGTTGATCACCTTGTCCACCTCCTGGGTAAGTATTTTGGTGAAGTAGGAATACTCTCCAGAGTTCACCATGTATGGCAATGTGTAGGCATCGTACTCCATCTCGGCCTCGGCCCAATAGTACCAATCCTTATCGATTCGGGACTCGCTATAGAGTTTGCCTTCAGAATCGTAGAAAGAGCCCTCAGCATCTTTACACTCGGTGCCTGCTATCTTAATGCCCGGGTATCTTTCGGGGGTAAAACCAGCTTCATGCAGCTGAAACTCCCTTCTGTCCCAAATAATAATATCGTTGGAAGAAATACCTGCTTCCTTTAACTGCTCAATAACGGACTCAACCACCTCATGCGATGTGGACAGCAGAGTACCGCCGATGGGATTAAGTTTTAACCCTATTCGTTCGCCGGGTTGAACAAATTGCAACCACGCCTCGCTGAGAGTTGCTGCACCTGTAAGAGCAACCATCCCTTCGGCTATCATCTTGTAGGCAGCATCCATATTTACCTTTCTGTCGGTGTAAGAAGTTTCGTCAACAACCTTTACCACCTTGGCAGGATACTTTCCCGGCATTGAACTTTCCACTCTAGGATAGGCTAAAGCTTCATCAACATTAGTTTTAGGTTTTTCCGATGATTTAGGAGTGCTGGCAAACCCTAAGCGCGATGCGGTGGGGAGCATTGCTGCGCCTATACCTCCCACGGTTAGCATCTTAAAAAAATCTCTACGACCGAAGCCTTTTTTTGTATTTTCCTTTTTCATAATAATATATTCTTTTTAGCGCAATAAATTTACATTATTATTTTTGATTTGGCTGATATCAAAAGGTTTATGTTTAGCCGAAATAAAAAAAAGACCCACCCTAAAATGGATGGGTCTATCTAAATTTATTAAGACTATAGACTATAGATCGAGATTATTATGCATAAGCCCATCCAGAATTCGAGCAGCCTTCTCCTCGTCGCTTAGGTTGAGAAACTCCTTACGCTTCTCCTCCGAGTGTGCGTTAAGTTCGAATTCAATTTGTCGCTTTAACTCAGCCACCTCAGTCTCCTTACGATTGGTAAGGAAGTTACGCGCCACGTTGGGGAACAGCTCCAACAACAGCTCCTCCTCTTCGGTTGCCGCCAACTTAATGCCTCCAAAATCCTCAAGAATTACTGGATTATCCTGTGGTTTGTAGCTGCTCGAGTCAAAGGGGAGTTCATCCCGTACCTCACAAATCTTCTCCCTAAATTCAGGATCGATGGCTATAGGCGTTTTTCCGTAAAGCCCCTTTACAAGATTTTTAAACTGTGTGGAAAGATTTGAGTACATATCCTCGCCCTTGTTCTGCGACACTACGCAATTCACCGCTTGAGCACCTACAATTTGGCTAGTTGGGGTAACCAACGGTGGGCATCCTGCATCGATGCGGACAAGCGGAACTGTTTCGAGCACCTTGGGTAGCAGCTCGTCCATCTTCATCTGCCTAAGCTGAGCTAGCATATTGGTGTACATACCACCGGGAATTTCGGCATCGCGTACACGGCTATCGGGAGCCACAAGGTTAAACCAAGCCTCAATTGCCAAGGTGGTTTCAAGCAGCTCGTCGGTTCGGTTTGCCTTGGCGTAGACGATGGCATCATCAAACAGCTTTTCAACATCAGTTGGCAGATCATCGGCAGTGATATCAAAATCGATGGGGAACTGCTTGTACGAATCGAACTCTACGAGCTCCTTGCGTATGGTTTTCAACTCCTCATTAATTTTCACCACAGCATCGAGATTAACCCCAGTGTCGAGACCCAACTTATCGGCAAACAGCTGCACAATCTCAAATGCTGGTGCTGCTGGCCCTCCGGCAAGGTTTAGTATAGATGTATCGACAATATCAACCCCATTCACAATGGCCATAAGCGTTGAGGCCAACCCGTAACCAGGAGTGCAATGGGTATGAAAATCGATGGGCAGCTTCACTTCCGCCTTCAACCTGCGAATTAGTTCACCCGACTCGTCGGGTGTAATTAGTCCAGCCATATCCTTAATGGTGATCATATCGGCGCCCATAGCTTCCAGCTCCTTTGCTTTGGCCACAAAGTAATCGATGCTGAAAACATCGGTGGGCATTTTTTTTCGCTTGATAAATGCAATAGCCTTCTGCTTAGCAGTGAATTTGGGGTTCACGGTGTAGCAAACGGCACAATCGGCCATCCCACCATTTTCCTTAACGTACTGAATAGTGCTCGCCATATTGGTAAGGTCGTTAAGGCAATCGAAAATGCGCATAATGCCTATGCCACCCTTCACCGAAACGCGGTTAAACCCTTCTATCACCGTTTCGGGATAGGGATCGTAACCGAATAGGTTCCGTCCACGCGACAGGGCCGTTAGCTTGCTGGAACTTCCAATGGAATCCTTTATTACCCTAAGCCTATACCACGGATCCTCGTTGAGATAGCGCATAACGCTGTCGGGAACTGCACCTCCCCATACCTCCATGGCGAAGAATCCGGCCATTTTGTAAAACGGAAGAGTTCGCTCCACCTGATCGATTGTCATACGGGTGGCCAGCATAGATTGCTGCCCATCGCGTAAGGTAAGGTCGCGAATCAACAGTTTACCATTGAACTTCATCTTACTACGAGCCTCAGCTTTTTCAACCCTACGCTTTTGTCTGCGGAGTTCATGCTCGGCCTGTCGCTGCTTGTAAAGAAAATCCTTTGCCACCGCAGGGAAGAGCTCTAGCAGCAGATACTCCTTCTCATCCTTAGCTAACTTAACACTTCCAAACTCTTTTAGAACAGGGTTTTCTGGCGACTTATACTTATTTAAATCGTAGGGCGATTCCTCACTAAATCCACAAATCTTTTTACGAAACTCTGGAGCAATGGCTATTGGAGTTTGTCCATACTCGCCCTTAACCAGATTGAAGAACTGATTGGAAATATTGGAGTAGAATGGTTTACCTGCGCTCTCATCGAGCACACAGTTTACCGCTTGGGCACCTACTATTTGGCTCGATGGGGTTACCAGCGGTGGACAGCCCGCATCGAGGCGTACCACAGGAACCACCTCGAGTACTCTATTTAGCAGATGGTCGAGCCCTAGGGTTTTTAGCTGCGATAGCATATTGGTGTACATCCCCCCAGGGATCTCAGCATTCTTAACCCTCTCGTCGGGTGCTGGGAAATTGAAGTGATGCTCAATGGCGTGGCATACCCCAAGCAGTTTCTCCTCATTGCCCTCCTGGGCAAAGCGAACGGCGTCGGCAAACAGTGTATCCACGGATTCGGGCAAGGTGTCGTTAGCAATGTCAAAGTCTATTGGAATTTGCTTGTAGCTATCGACCTCGGCCAAACTGTTTACCCTTATCTCCTTAAGCATTCGGTTTAGCTGTGCAATTATCTCCACGTTACCATCAACCGTAATTCCCAACTTTTTACAGAAGAGATAAACTAGTTCATACGAAGGGCCTGCGCTTCCTCCGGAGAAAAACAGAAGGTTGGTGTCAACAATATCGGCACCGCTTACAATAGCCATAAAGTTTGAGGCTAACCCATAGCCGGGGGTACAGTGGGTATGAAAATCGATAGGAATTGTTAGGGTTTCCTTAAGCCTCGAAATGATTTTGGCAGTCTCGAGCGGAGAAGCCAAGCCAGCCATATCCTTAATGGTGATCATATCGGCGCCCATAGCCTCCAACTCCTTGGCCTTGGATACGAAGTAATCGACATCAAAAATTTTCTCGGGGAGATCCTTTATCATTAGTTTAGATCGAAGATCCTCCTTCTCTGGCATCTTGGGGTCGATGGTGTAGCAAACGGCACAATCGGCCATTCCACCTGCTTCCTTCACGTACTTAATTGTCGATTTTATATTCTCGGTATCGTTAAGGCAATCGAAAATACGCATAATGCTTATACCCGACTTAACGGCATTGCTATTAAAACCCTCAATCACCTTTTCGGGGTAAGGGCTATAGCCAAAAAGGTTACGCCCTCGCGACAGAGCAGTTAGAAGTGATGCATTACCCACCTCCCTCTTGATAGACTCCAACCTGTTCCAAGGATTTTCACCCAGAAAGCGCATAATAGAGTCGGGTACAGCACCACCCCAAACCTCCATGGCATAAAAGCCGGCCTGCTTGAATAGCGGCAGCACTTTATCAACCTCAACCTGTTGCATTCGGGTAGCAAAAAGCGATTGCTGTCCATCGCGGAGGGTTAAATCCCTTATTTTAAGATGTCTGCTCATAGTAATGTTCTATAGGATAAATATTATAACAAGTTTACGCTGTAAATTTACCCAAGTATAGACAAAAGGTTGCAGAATACGCTATCAATATTTTAGGTTGTTCAGCATAAATTGCTGATAAAAGTCATTAAATCAGCAAAAAAGCCCTTTGCAGGGCTTAACACTATTGCCGGCACTTAAAGCCTAATGACTATGAAATGCTTTGCTCACAATTTTCCACTCGCCATTAATTCGATAAAGCAGTAGGTAGTCTGTGAATAGTTTTTTACCACCACGCATCAACTCAAGTTTCACCGAGGCTGAATTGCCTGTTACATCAATGTTTAGATAGTTAGCCACTGCTTTTTGGGAAGGTGGATTAGGGTTTCTGTTACGGCCAGCCTCTATTGCCGATATCCAGCTGGGCAGCGATCGTTTCGAAAAGTTTCCATTCCGATAAACGTACATTTCAAAATCGGGGTGAAAACCCGAACGAGTTAGGTTTAAATCTCCGTGGTTATGAATCCCCTCAACATACGCCGCGTTGATTACGCTTTTAATACTCTCCTGTTCCGTAGCCTGTCCAAAAGAAAGGTTAGTTGCTAAGGCTAAGGCTAAAAATAATCCAATCATTCTCATAATATAAGTTTTAAAGTTTGCCTAACAACTACTAATTGCATTCCACAACTCGCAGCAAACTATTTTTCAGAACAATACAGCATTCTCATGATTATCTTTAGCAACAGAATTATGTTCGCTAATGCACAATACCTGTTCGTATGCGTACTAGTAGAAAATGATGAAGCCCAGCAAAAGCCGGGCTTCATCATATAACGAATTAAACATTTTCTTAGTGTCGGTGGTACACCTTAGCAATTATCTTCCAGTCGTCACCAAACTTATATAGGTACATGTAATCGGTGAAAATGGTTTCGCCATTCCTTAGCAGCTCAAACTTTACAGAGGCAACTCCACCAGTGATGTCAACATCAATATACTTAACATCTGTCCTGTCGCGCTTCTGGTCGGGGTTATTGGCCCGGTTGGTTTCTATGCGCTCAACCCACTCGCCAATGGAAAAGCGGGTAAGCTCGCCATTGGTATTTGATAGCATTTCGAAACCTGGGTGAAAGCCAGCCTTTATATCATCGATGCTACCATTGTTATGAATCCCTTCGATGTAGGCTTTGTTTATTACGCTTTTTACAGCCTCCACCTCGGGGTGCTCTGGCTTGGCGCAGCTGAACAGAATAAGGGATGTAACAACTAATGCAAAAAGGTATCTCATAGCTTGCTAAATATTTTTGGTTGGGTACTGAGCCTCACGCTCCTGCGCCTCCTTTAGCCACTGTGGAACGGCCGTTTCGAGGAAAACCTTTTTCTTGGCATTTAGGGTTTTCATGTCGAGACCAATAAACTCCTGAGCCTTGGCCTTGGTTGAGATATCGGGCATAGGAATTGGGTCGGCATAGCCCATGCCGGCCATTACCCTGGTGATTTCGATACGAGCTTCCTGGGCCATCTCGAGGCCTAAACCAATAACACGAGCGCTCTCGAATGGGGCATGGAACGAAGCACCATGGCTAGCAGCAACGTAATCCCAACGCCACTGTGCACCACGAATAAGCTTCAACGCCCTCATCATTTGGCTCTCCTTTGCACCATTGTCCCAAGCATACTTGGCCTCGATATGCGCCTTGGCAAGCGTCTCCTCAAGCAAGGTGCGAGTTTGGTGCAAAGCATCCTGCCTTTGATAAACATTCTGTACCATCTTGGCTGCATCCTCCCTATGGCAAACGCCACAGGTATTGGCCACATCGTTAAGCGGGCTTTGGATATGGTGGTTCGTGAACTTCACTCCTCCTTGGCTCTTATATGGCATATGGCAATCGGCGCATGATACACCACGATCGTAGTGTACGCCAAAGCGGAATATTTCATAATCGGGGTGCTGTGCCTTAATCATTGGGGCACGGCTTAGCTTATGGGTCCAATCCGAGAATTTGATCTCATCGTAGTATGCCTCCATATCCTCCATGCTAAAGCCTTTGTCCCAGGGGAATGTTAGGTACTTGCCCTCGCCCTTGAAGTAGTACTCCACATGGCACTGAGCGCATACCAGTGAGCGCATTTCCTGATGGGTTGCTTTTGCCACATCCTTGCCCTGACGCTGAAAAGCCTCGATAAGGCCTGGACGAGTAATTTGCAGCTGCATTGTTTTGGCATCATGACAGTCGGCACAGCCAATGGGGTTAACCACCTCGGGACCAAACTCCGATACGGTAGATGCATAAAACTCTGCTATACCCATCTCCTTCATCAGCCTGGGCACATCGGGGCTTTTGCATGTCCAGCATGTACCGGGCTGTATATTCTCCTCCGGAGTTAAAGGCGACCCAATACGTAAGGTTTGACGCACATCGTCAACCGCATGCATATGGCCCCTCCCCTGCCTATAGTCCATAGAGAAAGCGTAGCCCGCCCAAAGCACAACCAGCTCCGGATACTCGGCCAGCATATCAATTTTCCTCGCACCGTAATACTTACTCTCAAAGGTTGTGTCGGCTGTTTGGAGATAGGTCTCATACTGACGGGGAAAATTCATTCCCCAAACCTCGAGCCTTGGCTCCCATTGCTCATGCTCAACCTGTGGGGTGTATGCGAACACAGCCTCGGCACGACGCTCAACTATTGTTGAAGCGAGCAAGCCCAGTAGGAATACGATTACCATGGTTCCAAAAAAGAGTACCCAGCCTACCCAGGGTTTCTCCTTAATAATTTCGCCTATTGGTTTCATCTTTCAGTTTTTTGGTTTTCAAAAGGTAATGATATAACACCCATGGATTGGTTTTAAATATTTGATATTAACATCATCTTGGGTGTTTCATCGGTTTATGTTTTAAGATTGGATTTGCTGTGGTATAAATTGCTAGTTATCCATTAACTTTTTAAGCCAGCTGGGCACAGGGCTCTCCAATAGAGGCACCAAAGCATATGGTGTTGATGCCAATCCCTTTACCCTACCGTGAGGCACCTCGCGATGACAATCCCAGCACTGCCGATCCTTACGTAAATCGTTGTGAGCAAACTCAGGTCGCATCATCTTGGTATCAGTTATAACATTGGAGTGACAACGAATGCAGTTATTCTGCACTGCCTTGGCGCCAGCCTCCTTAATTTGGATAACCTGAGGCTCAGCCCTAAGAGTAAACATGGTGGCGTGGCGCAACCCATCCATAGCTTTAAAGTAGTAATGGTTTACCATGTTGTTATGAGGCACATGGCAGTCGTTGCAGTTGGTGTACTCCCTATGCGCACTGTGCGCCCAGGTAGAATATTCGGGTGCCATTATATGGCAATTAATACAAGTTTCGGGGCTATCGGAAAGGTATGATGGTGCTTTGGATAGATGAAAAGTGAAAGCACCAAGGCCAAAGAATACCCCAAGGAGTACAATAACTGGAAATTTCCACTTGTCGGGGGGAGTTAGGATACGAATTAACTTGTTCATAACCAAACTTAGTTAGGTAATTAGTTATGTTACGCAAGATAGCTTTTAACATCTTCCCTAACAAAATAATTATGCAAATAGTACGCAAATTGGAGCAATTTAGAATGTTTCTATCAATTGGTGTATGGCAACAAAGTAGAGCCACATAAAAACCTCCTTCGCATAATTGTCTATAGATTGTAAATGAAAGCGAGGAAAACCA
>Ga0334900_1001159_pt1 | contig 30663 bp, 51 predicted proteins | sample GraSluR3_MG_2_FD_207231 | JGI IMG/M metagenome (GOLD analysis project Ga0334900, IMG submission 207231) | Sludge microbial communities from methane-producing bioreactor in Wageningen University, Netherlands - Granular Sludge_31_08-R3 | ecosystem: Engineered > Bioreactor > Anaerobic >... | reverse complement strand
GGCGGCGGAGCTTGTAGTGGACGAGCGGCAGGTGCCTGTAGTGTCCCTCGCCTGCTCGCCTCCGCCAGGTACGGTCTCCGCTCCGCAGGCGCACGGGATCGTCTACCTCCCACTGGCCCGTCGAGACCCCACCCTCCACGGAGGTCACCACCGCTCCCTTGCTGTGGGGGCCAGAGGGGGCCAGGCAGGTGGCCGAGGCTGTGGCGTAGTCGGCCTCCACATCCTCACTCACAGAGAGTGAGATGATGGCCTGGCCCCCCAGCTGGCAGTTGGCTCCTGTGAGGTTCTTGGAGAAGGTCTGGCCCACGGCCTAGAAGCTCGTGACTCCGGCGGCCAGGTCTACGCGGGCCCTCGTGGTCACAATGTTGATGGGTCCGGCTCCACCCACAGTCCAGCCGTACTTCGTCTCCAGCTGCTGATCGACGATGGTCCCGCTCGCGCCGTCAGGTGCGGAGAATGCAGTGCCGGCCTGCACCGTGCCCGAGCCTCCCCCGAAACGCTCTACGGTCTCGAAGTCCCCCTTGGCCGGGCCCACGTACGTGATCACGGCTCCAGTGCTGTCGGGGAGCTGCTCGTCTTCGGTCGCGATGTGCTTACGGTATTCGTGGATGTGTCCCATGTCTGCCTCCTAGTGCAGCGCAGTTATCACCTGAGCGTAACGGTCGTAGCCCACACGACTGGCAGCCCACGTACGGGCAGCAAGAGAGAGAGCCCGGCGCATGTCGGGCTCCTCGTGTATCCGTTTGGCCTGCTCGGGCCACTCCTCGAACGGAGCGCTCACCATGCCCGGCGGGGGGTCAGACCTGGTGGTGAGTGCCGGTACACCGCATGCGGCGTAGCGCAGCAGCGTCAGATCGCTTACGGTCTCACGATAGGGCATGTCGGGCCAGCACTCGAGCCCGAGTTCTGCCCGGGCCACGTGCCGCAGATAGTGGCTCACAATGGCGTCGGGAGAGAATGCGCCCCCCATGACGTAGGCCTGCTGCTCCACATCCAGATTGACCACGGCCATGTGGGCGAACTGGATGAATACCAGCCGCCCGCCCGTGTCTTTCACCAACCGGGTCACATGTGGCGCCGCCTGCTCCCATCCTCCCTTCTGGCGTCCGTCACTCCACCAGGCCACGTTGCCTGGGACTGTGTCTTCTTCGGGCGGAAGTGCGGCAAGCGCCGGGGGGATCACTTCTACGGCAAGGCCCTCGAAGAGGGCGGCGAGGCCCTCGGTGGCTACCACCACCCGATCGGCTGCGTCCACCACCTGTTCGGCGACTCGGAGCATGGTCGAGGTGTATACGGTAAGCCCCTCGCCCAGCGCCTCACGGGTCCAGATATCCTCGGAGAAGTCCACCACCACGTGTCCGCCGCGGGCCTTGACCGCCTGGACCAGCGCGAGAGCGTCCTCCGTCATGGGCTGGTGTATCCACACCACGTCAGGCGGTGAGGCCGCTGCCTGCTTCGGGCTCAGCGCCGGAGCGCGGAAGTGCCGGGCTGGGAGCAGCACCCGCCAGTAGGACTCTACCGTGTACGGGTAGCCGGTTACGAAGGCGACCTTCACCTACGCCCTCGCGTCTTCCATGGTCTGCACCTGGAAATCATCTCCAGTGGTCCCGCCCGTGATCTCGATGGCGGTCACCGCAACGATGCGGTCGGCTGCGGTGCCGAGGGCCACCTTCGTTCCCACCGTGGCCTCCGCCAGGATCTCGCCCTCACGCTCCACGGTGCTTCCGGCCGCCGTAGTGCAGGTACAGGTCACGGTGATCGCAGCTATGCCGATGGCCTGGTTGATCACCTCGAGCTCGATCTGGGCTCCACCATAGAGGACGGTGTTGACCTCCTCGCCCTCAGTGAAGGTGCCCTCACCCGATCCGCTCGCCGCGAACTCGCCCAACACAGTAACCGGCGGGAAGGTGTTCACGGCCGCGATATTCGGATTACCGCCACGCTTCCAGAGGTGGTGTACACGGGTACCGTCGGCCGCCAGCCAGTCATTCAGGTCTTGGCCCAGGTGGTTCAAGACCGCTGAGTTGAACATGCCGAAGAAGGCGGACAGCGTTGCCTCACGGCCGAGAGCGGTGATCACGCCGATCGCCGGGTTGATGAGGTCCGCCGTCACCCGGGCTTCGTCTGGTTCGGCCCACGCGGTTATTAGGTCGCGCACCTCGACGGCCTTGCCGATGGCGGACGCCGCGGTTTCGAGGTCACCTATGGCGTCCACCAGGTAGCCGATGCCGGCTGCGTAGTGGTCGGTCATAGTGATGTACTCAGCTACGGTAAGAGAGCGTTGGATGGGCACGTGTCACCTCCGGGGTGTCAGTAGTTCGAGGGTGCGCTGGACTGGACGTCGGTGGCCTGCAGGGGCACGCCAGAACGGTTATCGAGTGTGATGTTTATGCCTTGAGGACGCGCGTATTGGCCGAAGTAGGGGGTGCCTATCCCTTGCCCATATCGGTTCACGTCACGGAGCGTGCCTGCCAGGTACCCAGTGCGTGGGCGGCCCTCAGCGTCAACTATGGTCTGTGTGCGATAGGCTGCTCCGGCCTTCTTGTCCCAGCCGATGATGTCGCCCTGCACCAGCTTGCCCGTCTCGTCGCGGTAGACGCCCCAGTCGATGCCGTGTGCCTTCTGCTGGTTCCATCTGTTCCTAAGATTGGCCTTGGTCTCGTTCTCGGCCGTCTGCTCATAGGCGGCGTCGACTGGCTTGTACATCTCATTCGAGATCATCTTTCCGATGCCATAGCCGATCATGGCTGCGCCCGCTGCCATCACGATTCCCGGTAGCCCGCCCACAGCAGCCAGACCTGATGCCACGGACCTGGCTATGAGACTGCCACCCAGAGCCCCCGCCGCCTGCGCTCCGGCCGTAGTCGCTGCTGTGGTCGCCGTTGCGGTCGCGGCCGTGGCTGCCGCTTTGGTTGCGGCCGTAGTCGCGGCCTTGGTAGCTGCTGCGGTCGCGGCCACCTCTGCTCCTCCTGCTACCGCTGTTCGGGTCACCAGCCCGCGTATTCCGCCCGCCAGGCCGCGACCGGCCCGGAAGAGACCGGCACCCCCCCGGACGGCAAGCCCGGCGAGCCCCGCGTACATGAGTCCCTCGAACACGCCGCTCGGGACGGCGGCCGCCAGCTTGGCCATGGGGCCCACAACCTTCATGAGCGCCATGCCGAGATTCTCGGCCACGTCGTTCATGGTCTTCTGCCATTGGCGCATCGAGTAAGCGTAGCTGTCGGTGTCCTCAGACGCCGCCTTGGCCACGTCTGACGTCTGCTGCAGGATGGCGTTCAGTGAATGCTGCTGGCGGGAGGCCTGGTCCATTTCCTTCCAGCTGTCCCGCAGAGCACCATTCATGTAGACGGTGCGCATGTAGGTCTCATCCACGTTGATGCCGAGCATCTTGAGACCGCGGCCCATGCCCTGCACGCCCCGCCCGATCGCCTCCGTCACCGCCTGCACGTCGTCTCGGTACTGCGGGAGGCCGGTCGCGTGGGCGATGCCCGTCACCGCCTCCATGAGCTGGTTGATCTGAGCCGGGCTGATGCCTCCCATGGCCTCGGCCATATCGGCCATAGAGGCCTGAGCCTGCAGTATGTCGCTCGTGTGGTAGCCGGTCGCCCGCGAGAGATCGTTGGCGTAGGCCACCATGCTGTTTCCGGCTCCGCCGAAGATGCGTGCGACGGTCTCCTCCATGCGCACCTGCTCGGCACCCTTGTCGATGGCCGTCTTGAATCCGCGCATGAGCCCGACGCCACCGAGCACGCCGGCACCAGCCATCGCAAAGCCACCCATGCCCATGCCCATGCCGAGGCCCCCCAGGCCCCCCAGGCCACCCATAGCTCCGGCTCCCGCCGCTGCCCGACCGGCCCGCGCCGCGCCGCCTGTGGTCCGTTGGGTGGTATCCACCTGACGCAGCATCTTGTCGAGCTTGGTGACCTCGGTTTGGGCGCGTATGACGTTGGTGGCGTCCACCCGAGGTGTCGTGGTCGTGCGGCCCACGCGCTGTATGAGCGTGAGCATGCCCTGGGCCTGCCGCTTGGCATCGCGGTCGTCGATGCCGACACGGGCCCGGGTCTGCGTGCCCTCGATCTGCTTGAGAGACGCGTGCACCTGGGTGGTGTCAACCGCGACGTCACCCTGTATGGAGAATGCTTTGACCACGAAGACTCCTAGATGGTAAAGACCGGCGCGTCTATCTCCGGCTCTAGGCCTGCGCGCTGTCCGTCCTGCTCCTTGTGATCCGCAACCGCCAGGAGCTCACCCAGAGTGAGCCAAGACATGTCGCGGACCGAGTAACCGTACTGTGCCGCCGTGCGTATGAGCGCGCCCCAGGTTACTCGTGGGGCGCTTCCGGGTTTGGGGAGGACTCACCTTCAGGCAGCAGGTTCCAGGCCTCGGCCAAGACCAGGGCCACCTCCGCCAGTGAGTAGACGGCGAACACCTGGCCGAGCGTCTTCTCAGTGACCTCCCGGGGTTCACCGCCGGCGAATGCCACCCGGCGGGCGTCTCCGCTCTCGAGCGCGATCTCGAGGAGCTTGGCGAGGTCGGCCTGCGACAGCTCGTCGGCGGCCCAACCCTTCTCCACCCCCTCTTGGAAGTCGCACCCGCGATACTCGGCCCACCGCTGCAGGCCGTACACGGAGAAGAAGAGCGGGTACTTCGTGCCGCCCACATGAATAGCGGGCATACCCTCGGGCGTTACTTTGAGCTCACCCACAGTCAGATCCTCCAGAGTGTCAGATCAACATCGAACGTCTCAGCGCTCAGGTTGCGCCGGGCGATCCGAGAGGCAGGCGCCCCGGCGATGCGCCAGCCGGTGGACTCCACCCCTCGGAGATCCATGTACGAAAGCTCGGTACTCTCGGCCAGCCACTGACGCAGTGTCTCGGCCTCATACTCGGTCTCCACACGCCCGGCCACGTTGCGGGTCTCGGCCGCCGTGCGGCCGATGTAGGCACGCAGCGTGCCCGTCTCATCGTTGAGCACCTCGAGCTGTGGCGGCTGCGTCGGGTAGGTCTCCGTGGTCACATCGCGGATGACTACTCGGCCCCCACCGCCTATGAGCTCGGCGTCGTACGGCGCACGCTGGGCCACACGCACGGCCACTTCATAGCAAAGGAGATCCGGACCTTCGCCATACTTGGCTCCATCCACCGTGCCGTCCGTCCCGTCGATAACTTCGGCGGTCGGCGTGAGCATGCAGTGGGTCTGCAGGTTGTGATCCAGGGCGTCTGCGAGACCGAGCAGCGACCTCTCCGCGGCCCGGAGGTCTTTGCCCAGGCGCACGTACAGCCGAATGACGAAGCGATAGATGTGCGAACCTGCGGGCAGGCCGGGCGCTTGGCGCTCATCGCCGTCGAATACCACACTCGCGCAGGGGAGCTTCTGTGCCACGATGGGCACATCAGCCGCCTCGACCGCCTTGAGTGTGGTGTCGGCGGACACCGCCAGCACCAGAGCGTCTTTGACTGCTACGCGGCTCATGGGCTGAACGTCTCCAGGAACGAGCGGCTCAGGAGCTGCTGCACCACCGGGAGGCCCTTCTCTCCCGTCTGGCGGAGGTAGCGTCCGGCGGCCATGCCGGGGTGCATGGCTCTGGTCCGAAATATCACCCCACGGCCTGCCGGGATGGCCAGATACGTGCGGCCCCGCCGGTAGCCGAGCATGCGGCGGGTGCCGTCCTTGCGCACCCGCTTGGAGTATCGCTTGACCGTGCCTCTGGCCTGGATCAGGTGAGGTGCAGCCCCGGCCTCAAAGAACCGGGATCGGAAGTCGGTCGGCCCTACCTGCGCACGTGGTGGCTTGATGGCGAACGAGACGCTACGGGCCACACGGCGGGAGGGCACGGCCGCCTGGTAGTCGGTCGCCAGGTACATCACGCTCTGCGCCAGGCCCCGGCCCACGGCCTCCTCGACCAAGGCATGCGTGTTGACGAGCTGATGATAGGCGAAGTGAATGTCGCTCTCGCTCATGATCCCTCGTAGCTCGGATAGCTCTCCAGGATGGCGCGGACCTGCATGGGCATGGCACGCTCGGCCCCCATACCGCCACCGCCCTCGAAGAACACGCTGCGGGCGAGCAGGTCGCTCTTCGTATAGAACTTGGCCAGCATGAGGCAGGCGGCGCGAAGGTCCTCGGGCACAGTGTCGCCGTAGCCGGCCGTGTAGGTGACTGCCACGTTCTGCACGCCTTCGGGGAAGCCGGCGGCGTAGTAGACGCGCCCGCTTCCGGGCTCGAATTTGCAATCGGCCGTCACATCAACATCGTTGATGAGCACCTCACGACTCTCATCGACGGGCATGAGCGGCCAGTGTTCGAGCGCCATCCACGGCCGGCCTGTGCCGTCCCTGAGCTCCGTGTAACTCGTGTAGGTCACCGGGTTGATGTGCCTCCGGATGTGAAGCGAGGCCGCTGCCAGCAGCGTACTGAGCTCCTCATCCACGAGCACGGACTCCTCGCCCAGGAACGCTTTGAACTGCTCGAGTGTGGCGAGATCAGCCACGTCGCCGCTTGGGTTTGGAGGTGGGTTTCACCGCGTGTGCCTCTACGGGCTCCTCTACGGGCTCGGGCTGAGCGGGCTCCTCTACAACCTCCGGCTCAGGCTCCGGCTGGCCGACGTAGCGCGCATGGCGACCGGCCACCAGCGCCCGAGCCTCTTCGGGAGATACGTCCTGGATGCTGCCCACAGGCCACACGCCCTCAGGGCCCGCGGCCAGAGTCGTCATCTGGATTCTCATCCCGCGCTCCCGTAATCTGCGGTCTCAAGCTGCGCCGACACGCCGCCCACGACTCCGCCGAGCACTTGCGCGGCGACGTAGAAGGTCGTCTTGGCGCTGTCGGTGATCTCGAGCACGTAGGAGCCGTCGGCCAGCGTCTGCACGATGAGGGCCTTCTTGGCTGTGAGCGCAGCGAAGTCGTGACCAGCGGCGGACTTGGCTTGCACCGTGCCCGAAGCACCAGTTGCGGTAAGCCCGAGACCGGTCTCGGCGTCCGAGAGCCAGACCGCCAGCAGGACCGGTACGGCCACATCATCGCCGGCCGCGTCCTTGGCCTGGATGGTTACTTCGCAGACATTGGCTCCCCCGGCGGCAGGCGCGAAGGAGAGCGAGCCGACGGCTCCTGCCAGCAGAGCCATCTCCGCAGCGCTGGTCCCCAGGCTGGCGAGCTTGTTCAGTTCCGCCGCCGAGGCCGTCATCTGCGTCCCAGCGATCTTGAGCGCGCCGCCGGACTCGATATCGAACTCCCCGCCAGACTTGACGAAGCCACGTTTCGCGCCCTGCTCGATGCCGACGTGCGCATTGTAGGATTCGGATCCCATGTTCACCTTCTTTCAAAAAGGAAGAGGGGAGCGGGACGGAAGCACACACACGAACGCCCCGCTCCCAGGGCAGGGAGGGTCTAGGCTTCGGCCGGGCTCACGAGCGTGTCGGAGTCAAGCACGGTGGTGCCTTGCGATATGGGCACCTTGCGGGCGCCGTACTGGATGGCGATCACGCCGTCCTTCACCGCGTTGGCCGTGGCGGACGTGAACACCGCCCGCACGTAGCGCTCGCGCGGCTTGAACACGTCCAGCACCAGCAGGTCATCATCGGCGTCGGTGGCGTCGGCCGTGTAGGTCACGGAACCGGAGAGCGTCGCCATGCCCGTGGAGCTGTTGATGGTGTTCTGCTGCGCGGCCAGAGTGAGTACACAGGTATTGGTGACATCTGCCACCTTGGCGACGAAGAGCACACCCTCGAAGCCCTCCATGTCGAGGATGTCCGAGGCAGACGCGGCCTGGCCGTCGGCAACGGCGGCCAGTACGCGGGTGATCTTGACGTTCTTCAGCAGACTCTTTCCAAGCATTTCTTCACCTCCCCTATCAGGCGAGTTGGACGCGGGCGAAGGCCTCGGCCAGCACCGGCATGCCGTCGATCTCTTGGCGGGCCAGGAAGCCGACCTGGTTGGTGCGGGCCAGCAGCTCCAGCAGCACCTGCACGGAGATGCCCAGGGCCTCGGCAATCCAGTAGTACGAGAAGTCGCCCAGGATGCCCACGTATTTGCCGGTGGTGAAGGTTGCCGGGCAATACTCCGACACATTCACGGGGAAGCCCAAGATGCGATCGATGGGGCCACCGGCCCGGACGTCTGGCTGCACGATGTACTGGCCTTCACCATTCTTCTCCGTGTCCATCTGCTTCATGGCGGTACGCGAGAAGATCCAGGTGGCGTTCTGCCAATACTGGCTCTTCAGCGTGTACTGCACCGCCTTCAAGCCGTCAAACTTCACGGCCGTCTCGGCGTTGCCTTCGGACACGTCACGGCTGGTGGGGATGCCGTCGTCCGAGGCGGTGAACACGCCGAGCGGCTGCTGCGCACCGGAGCCGTTCAGGTAGGCGTTCTCCTCCGGGATCGCCATCTTGTAGGCGATGCGGTCACGGATGAGCGCCTCCATGGAGGGCACCCGCCGCAGCAGCGGCTTGGAGATATCCACCTCCTTAGCCAGCTGATGTGGAGTCAGTTCCCGGCCGCCGAAGGCCATGGAGGTGTCCGGCGTGGGGGCCACGATCTCGGGGGTCCAGGCTGCGTCCGAGGGGTCGGTATCCAGGCTGGGACAGCCCAGGCTGGCGGCGCCGGTCAGCTGGTAGACGGTGGCCAGGCGGCGCATGAAGACCCGGTTGTCCTTGGCCCGGATGATCTGCTGGGACAGCTCGCTCGGCACGAGGTAGCCCCCGCCCACATCGTTGTCCACCTGCAGCGCCCCGTGGAACTGCGGGGCCATGTGACCGCTGAGAAGGTACTTGCGGAAGGCATCCGCATACTCCGGCTGCGCGTTGACGGCCACCGGGCCGTCCTGCGCGCCGGCCTGCTGACCGGGCAGGTCACGATGACCGGCCACCGGATCGGCGCTCCCCTGCAGGTCGGTCTCCAGCCGTTCCTGCCGCTCCGCCCGCGTGATGTCCTCGGCCAGCGCGTCTACGTCGTCCTGCATGCGGTCGTACTCCTGCCGCTCCTCGGCAGTGAGCCCCCGCTTCTCGGCATCGGCCGCGTCCAGGATGGCGCGCGCCTCTCCGATGAGAGCAGCGCGCCGCTGTCTCAACTCAATGGGATTCACTTTTTCACCTCACTTGGTCGTTCGGGGTACAAGAAGGCCGCCCCACATGGAGCGGCCTCGATGGAGCCGGTATGTCCCTCTGGCTTACACCCTCTCCGCCATGTCCAGCCTGAGCCGCAGCACACTGGCCACGGCACGGTCTTCGCCGGCCCGCAGGTCGGCTAGGTCAGGCACGGGTTCTTCGCCAGAAGCGGCACTCGGAGGCGCCGCCAGTACATCCGGTGTATGAGCAAACACCGAGAGGTCATAGGCCGCCGCGGCGGCAGCAAGCGCCTCGTCGGTCTCCTCCTCGGTCACCACCACGTCCACGAATCCCGCCTCGGAGGCCTCGTCCGCGGTGAACCACGTCTCGGCCTCCATCCAGGCGCGCACCTGCTCGGTGGTGGCACCTGTCTTGTGGCGGTAAGTGTCCTCGAGGGAACCACCCACCTTCTCGAGCACGTCGGCGTCCTTGCGCAGTTCCGCCGCGTTGCCGATAGATATGGTCCAGGGATCGTGGATCATGAAGAAGGCGTTCCCGGTCATGTGGACCTCGTCACCCGCGAGCGCCACCATGCTCGCCATGCTGGCGGCCAGGCCGTCGATGTGGGTCACGATCCTCGCGGGGTGCTCGCGCAGCGCGTTGTACATGGCCACCCCGTCGAACACGTTCCCCCCGGGGCTGTTGATGCGCAGGTGAATGGTCTCCGCACTTAGGCCGTCGAGTTCCCGCCTGAACTCCTCCGCGGTGACACCCCACCAGCCGATTTCGTCGTAGAGCAGGATTTCTGCTTCGCTTGGCTCGGCCTCGCCACGCACCATCCGCAGGTGCGCCACCGGGCCTCGGACTCTCTTCAGCGAGAGGTGCATCATGCCTCCAGTACGTCCGTGATCAGAGCGTCGATGAGCTGGTCGGCCTCCGCATCTGGGTGCCATGATGCAAACACAGCCCCCAGAGCATCCGCACCATCTCCCGCACGTGCAATAAGCGCCTCCGCCATATCGTGGGCATGGCGCCTTACTTCTCCCGCAACAACCTGCTGGGTGATGTCTCCTGCTCCGGTGGCCCCGAGCGCCTCCACGAAAGCCAGCGCGGGAACCGCCACGCGCCTCACGCCCCAGTCGGCCAGCGCCTCGATCTCCCCGGCAATGACTGCAGCGATCTCGGTCTCCGCGTCCGACGCGTCTGCCACAGCCCGGGCGGCCGGCACCACCCGTCGTCTCTCTTCTTGCCCGAGCTCTCTCCACGCAGCCTCGAGAGCGGGCTTGTAAGCTGCCCGTACGCGCCCGGTCGAGAGCGCCGCCGGCGCCTCGGGCTTCTGTGCAGCCGCCACACTGAGCGGGACCAGGTTCAGCGGGACGAAGTAGGTGTCGCCGTCCGGTATGGGGTTTCGGTTCTCGAGCTCGGCCACGTCGTTGGGCGAGTAGTACCCGTTGTTGATGCCGGATGTGTAGTTCTCGTGCCGGGTCTTAGAATCGCCCCTCAGCAGGGCGTCGATCACGTGCTCGGCGTGGTACTCCTCACGCTCGCGCGCGGTGAAGCACCGGGCAGCGATGGCCTGCTCCCAGCGGACGCACCAGGGCCTGATGGTGTCGGTGCCGTGCTCGATGTTCTGATGCTCGATGTTGGCCCAGGTGGCCCGGTCCAGTATCCCGATCTTGTGCGGCTGCATGCGGAACCAGCGGCAGATCTCGACGGCCTGGAACTGCCGGCTCTCGAGCATCTGCGTCTCCTCCGGCGGCATGCCCACCGCCTCGTAACCCACGCCCTCCTCGAGGATGGCCACTCGATGAGCGTTGGAGAGGCCTCCGTAGGTCTCGTCCCACTGGGTGCGCAACCGCTTGATCGCATCGTCGGTCAGCGGCTTCTTGCCGTCGGGCCGACTGAGCACACCGCGGGGAGCGGCCCCGTTGGCGAACAGGCGTGCCGCATACTCCTCGAGGGCCGCCGTGAGTCCCAAGGACTGGGCAGCCGTCCGTGCTACCGAATACCCCACGATGCCGTCGAAGGATATCCCGTGCACATGCAGCACCTGATGCGGCCGGAGCGTGTACGTCACGCCGCCGACCGTGTAGAGGTAGAAGAGTTGCCCGTCGCGCCGCTCGAGCTGCATGCGGTCCGGACGGAGCGGCCACAGGTGCTTGATGCGCCCGGCGTTGTCGCGCTCGATCTCCGCGTAGCCGTTGCCCCACGTCACCGCGTGGCTGGTAACAGCCTCCCGGAAGCTCATGGCCTGCATCTCCGGGTTTGGCTCAGACTGAAGCAGCTCATAGAGCGGGTGCTCGGGCGCTCGTGCCTTGCCCGGGTGCAGCTGCCGGTAGACCGGCAGAGGCAGGCTGGCCACATCTTCGGCAATCACCCGAGCGCAGGCCCAGTAGGGCGATATGCCAAGAGCCGTCGCTTCGGTGACATCGACGCCCGCCACGGTCTGTTGCACACCGAGGAAGCGCAGGAACTCGTCGCTCGCTTCCGTCAGAGGACCAAACGATAGCCTGGCCGCTCCTCGTGCTCGCTTCTCAATCGCAGCCCGGATCCGGCTCATGAGATCCGCCATCCGAACAGAGCCAGCGAGAGTCCGGACATGATGAGCGCAGCCGGCCAGTAGATCACGCTCACGCCCGCAGCCGCCATGAGGGCCCCGAGCACGATGCACACGTCTGCGAGGGCCACCTTGCTGGTCTTCTGCTTCATGCTCCTCCTCTACAAGACGATGAGGCCCCGGTCCTCGTACACCGACTCACCCAGATCCGTGCTTCGCATGCGGCCGTCCTCGGCCATAAGCAGGGCCACCAGACCGTCGATGCGCTTGCCCGTCTTCTCGCGCTGCGGCTTCACGGGCCGTATGCGGTCGGGGTCGTCGCGCGGGCTCTTGGCCTCCAAGGCATCGGCCATCCAGCGCGCCACGGGGTTCCCCAGGTGGCGGTACTCACGACCCTTCAGCCGGCTCATGAGTTCAGTCATCGGCACCGTCATGCGCTGGTAGGTCGTGTCCGACTCCACCATGGTGAGCCCGGTGCGCTTCTCGAGCTCCTGCCGCACCGGCTCGCCCGACCACTTGTCATAGGTCAGAAGCTCGATGGCGAAGCGTTCGTGGTCCGCCTCGATATCCGCATACACACGGTCGTAGTCGATGCGCTCGCCATCACACACTGTGACCCAGCCCTGTTCGCACCACAGCCGGAACTGGCCGCCCGTGTATTCATTTAGCTTCTCGGCCACGAACTCGGGCGCCCAGAAGCGCCACACCACGGTCCCGTCTCCGAAGAGCAGGCACCACGCGGTGAGGTCCAGCTTGGCCGAGAGGTCGAGCCCCGCCCAGCACTGCTGTCCGAGAAGCACCTCGAGCTTCCACTCGGGGTTAAGCCACACCTCCCCTGCGTTCGCATCCCAGAGCTCCATCGGCACGTAGCGCGTGACCTGCTGCACCCGCTGGTTCATCTGGAACTGCCGGAAGGCGTTCTCCTTGCTCGGCTCGTTTCGAGCCTCAAGCGCCTGCTGCCGGAGCTCCTCACGGCTCTTGAAGTCGTCCAGGGCCGGGTTGGGCCACTTCCAGTTGCGCTCGTCGAACGGGTCGCAGGAGACCGGCAGGTCCGGGTGGCCCTTGAAGTGCTTCCGCAGCCTCGCAAGCTCGTTCTTGTTCGCGGGCAGCTTGCGGACCCAAGCGAACATATGAGGGTTCCGCCGGGGGTCATACATGACCGCCTCGGCCTCGTCGATCATCTCCGCGCCGAAGGAGTAGGGCTCGTTGGTCTCGGTTGTGATCGCGATGAACAGCGGTTGTGTGCGGGCGCCGGCCCCCGTCCGGAGTGCATCCCACAGAGACGAGTCCGGTTGCGACAACACCTCGTCCAAGATGAAGCCGTGCGGGTTGTGGCCGAGCTCCCCCGCGGCGTCGGCCGCGATGACCTCGTAGTAGCTGAATGTCTTCTCGTCGTACAGTCGACGGCTGTTCTTGTTGTGCTTGAGCCTCGCCCCCAGAGAGGGTGAGAGCTGCGTCATACGAAGCGCGGGCTCAAACACCTTACCGGCCTGCTTTGTGTCCTTCGCCGCCCCGTAGACCTCTGCCGCCTCCTCATCATCGGCGACTGTGAGGAGGAGCACCAAGCCGGCCCCGAATTCACTCTTGCCACCCTTCCGGGCCATGACCACCACGACGATGCGATAGCGGCGAACGTACCTTCCCCACTCGGACGAGTAGAGCACCTCTCCAAACACGGGGCGCGTGATCTCGTGCTCCTGCCAGCCAGTGAGCACGAACGGCGTTCTTACCCGCGGTCCCTTCGTGTGGAGCAGCATCTCGGCAAAGAAGGCCACCGCCTTGTCCGCCCGCGGCTGGCAGTAGTGCGGGCCGCTCTTCTCGCACGTCTTCCCCCGGAAGGTGTAGCCGCACACCGGCTCGCGGCCGGTGCCATTGGGGCGCCAGCGGGCGTCATGTGAGGAGGTCGTCACCAGGGTTGTCATTGCCACCACCCATAACGATCTTGGCCCTGTCCACAGGGGTCAGGCCGTACCGCGAGCCGAGAGTGGTCACGATGCCCACCGCCGCCTTGTACTCCCCCATGGGCGAAGACGCGCCGGGCTCGGGTTTGCGCCGGGCGCTCCTTCTCTTGCCTCGCAGGATGCACACGGCCTCACAGAACTCAGCGAACATATCCACATCCCACGGGGTGAGGACGCGCTTGCGAATGAGGTCGGGCGCGAGCCGGTTCCAGACCTCCTGGGCGCGTTTCGTGAGCTTGAAGGGAGGGACCACCAGGCCCTCCGAGGGCACGGGCTCGCTCTTGTTCTCGCGCTGTGGGTTCTTCTTGAAATCGCCGTGGAGTCGGGCGACGTTGCTAGGTTTTCGTGCGGGCATGTGCCCCCCTAAGCGATCTTGTGGACGCGCGAAACTGCCCAACCCGCCGGTACTGGACGCGCGCTCCCAAAGTTTTCGACCCCCCTACCCCCTGGGGCCGCCCTTGCCTGGGTGCTCCCGCTCGTGGCAGCGCCGACAGAGGCTCTCCAGATTGCTCCGCGCGTTGTTGGTGGAGATGTGGTCTCGATGGTGCACCAGCACCGCCCGGTCTCCGCACCGCTCGCAGGCCGGGCGCTCCCGCAGCACCATCCGCCGGATCTGTTGCCAGCCGCGGCCATAGCCACGCTCCGCCGGTGTGCCGCGTCGCGCGTCCTGGGTGCGGTGGTGCTCCTGCTGGTGGCGATCGCAGTAGCCGCCGCCGCGCACCAGCTTGAGACAGCCGGCATGCCGGCAGGGTTTGAGAGGGTGTGTGGCCATAGGAATCTCCGCCTACCGGGCGGCACAAGAGAAAAGGGCGCCCGCCCCCACTGCGCAGACACCCAACTTTACACAGGACGGTACAGAAAAACTGGATGCCTGTCAAGAGCCCACAGCGGACACGGGCCGCCCACAGCGGTCTAGATGGGCATGCCAAATCTGGTCGACCCGGCTCGCCGACAGCTCCACGCGCTCGGCAATCTCAGCGCAACTCACGCCCCGCTGCTTGAGCGACACCACGTAGAGGTCCCGTGCCGCGCGGCCCAGCTGGCCGGCGGTGTGAGGGAGGCCGCGGAACTCGGGCACGTAGTCGAGCTCACCTGCCATCCACGCGACTCCCTCTGCCGCCAGGCGCTCGTACTCGGCCTCCTTCGACTCCGGCACGGGAAGGGGCGCCTCGCAGTAGAGGCGATAGCAACCAAGCCACCAATCCAGACGCCGGTACTCCATGACGGCGATGAGGCGCTTGACCTCACGCAGCACCTGGTAGTGCTCGCACAGCAGACGCCACTCCCTCTCGGCCACCACGACGGCGAGCTCATGCTCCCCACCGCCCGGCGCAGGATCGATGGCCGTCGTCACCTGCTCCACCAGCCAGTAGTCGAAGGCCAGGCGCAGCAGCATCGGAAGGCGCTCGATTTTCTCAGCCAGCGGTTGCCTCACAGCCTCACCGCCTTCCGCTCCCGCATGACCCGCTCCCAGTCCATGTCCGTCATCTCCCCCTCCTCGATGCGGAAGTCCGCGATCTCGCCGTCCTGCAGGTTGACGCGCACGTCAATGGAGCCGTGCCGCCGGCGTCCGTGCCAGCGCCGGAGCCGGGCCTTCAGCTCACCGAGGAGCTCCTGCTCGCCGTTGAGGACGGGGCGGGTCATGCTGCCGGCCTCCGGTAGGACGCCTGGGGCTTCCTAATCCCGGCCACCCAGGCGCCGTCCTGCAAACGGGAAACCACGCTCTCGCCCACACGCTCGGCAAGCGCCGCGCTCTTCCACTCGGTGGTCACCACCGTGGGAAGCTCGTTGCGGTACCGGGCGTCGATGATCGCGTAGAACGTCTCCTCCACCCAGGACACGTCCTTGCCTGGGTGAACTTTGCCCAGATCGTCGAGCACGAGGATGGGTGCACGGCCCGCCCGCTCGATGCGGTCCCCGGCGTCGTCTGCCGCCTCCCGGCTTACAAACCCGCGGCGGATGAGCGCCATGAGCGAGCCGGCGTTCAGCCAGTAGGCCACCTCGAGACGGGCGTGGAGCGCGTTGTGCACGCAGGCCGCCAGGTAGCTCTTGCCGCAGCCGATGGGACCGACGATGAGCAGGTTGGGGCGCTGCTCTGCCTCCACCCACCCGGTAGCTAGCTCAAGCGCCTTGGCGTTGTGGGGCCCGGCTTCGAAGTCGGCGAAGGACGCACACGCCAGCCGGGTACCGAGGTCCCCGTTGCCGTAACGTGCCGTGTGCTCTTCGTAGGCTTCGCGCCGCGCTCTCTCCGTGTACCGCTCTTCCTCCCGCCCCACGCAGTCGTCGCAGGTCGCGCGGCTGTAGTGGCGCCTCTCTCCGCGGAGCATCGCCCAGTGCCGCTCGTACTCGAACACCCGCCCACACTCCGTGCACTCGGCCGAGACGAGTTCGCTACCACTCTCCGTTCTGGCTCCGTCCGCTATGTGCTCCAACACGTCCACCTCCTTTCAGGTCCCGCATGACGTAGCAGAGGTTGCTCGGGTCTTTGTTGCGCTCGATGAGCTCGCCCACTGCCGCCCGGATCAGCTGCGGATCGGCGCCGGCCTTGAACTGCTTGCCGACCTCTCTGGCGAGATGGCCCTTCACCTTGGCGGTGAGGTCCGCTCCTGACTCCCGGGCTCGGTCGATGGCGAACGCGACGACGGTTTGAGCGGTGGGTGCGTCCTCTTCTTCGCTCGGCGGCGGCTCGGCGCCGCCCGTAAGGAAGTCTTCCAAGATCTCAAGATCTTCTATGGTTGCCTGTGGGCTAACAGTAGAGTTGCCTGTGGACTCACTGTTGTATTGCTCCTCTACTCCCTGTTGCGTGTCGGCAACTGTTGCCTGTGGGCTAACAGGTACACTCCACTTCCCCCATGCCTCGTAGTCCTTATTGATGCCGTAGATGGCTGGCTGGGTGAAGCTTGCCGGACGCACCAGGCGCAACACTCCCTCCCCAACCAGCGCCCTGGCCACGCGGCTCACATTCACCTTGTTGCGGCCGGTTATGGCGGACAGAAGAGATAGGGAGATCGGCGCTTCTTTCTTACCGTGATCGCCATAGGTCCGCCGAATCACCGCGAGAACAACCTCTTTGTGTGTCCCGGGCATGGGTGAAAGAAGAAGCGCGTCGAACAGCTCCTTCGAGAACTTGACGAACGGTTCAGGTTGCGGATTAGCCATCAGTGCGGACCCCCGAAACCCAAAGTTCCCAACTCTTGCCTTCGTCAAGGGACTTCCAGACTACGGCCAGCTCCTTCTTATCAAGTGCCCAATACGTGTCGACATACTCGTTGTGTTCGAAGCAGAACGTCTCGTCTTGGTTGGTGTAATTACATGTCTCAAGAACCATCGCCAGAAACGAACGCAACATCTTCTCTATCTTTTGCAGCTCTTCGTGCCTTTCCCTAAGATCTGTGACCTCACGGCTTTCCGGCACGACATCGTTGGTCATATTCCGACAGACAGCATTCAAATACGGTTGCCACTCGTCCGCATATCGCAGCTTCCCAGACGCCACTTTTGGACCGACAATCGTGAAAGCCTTTTCAACCACATCAGGAAAGTGCCGATTCAATAGCTGTCGGCAGAGAGGTACTGAAGGTGCCCAATCTAGTCCGGCTACATCCATCCAATGCGTTTGAAGCTGCTCGATAATCGCGGCAATGACCTTCTCGCGCTTGGCCTTTGCCTTCTGATAGCGCTTGAGTTCCGCGGTCTCCTGCTGTGTTTTGAGCCACATCAGGTCCGCGTCTGGACGCACAATCCGATCCCCAAGCAGCTTCTTTCCCTTGCCGCGGTTGCACTTGTCGCATGACGTGATCAGGTTCTCAGCGTCACCTGTTCCCCCTTCCGCAACGGGGTGAATGTGGTCTACCTCAAGCACCACTTTGGGAGGTTGCGCCCCGCAGTATTGGCACGTGAAGTCATCACGCTTGAAGACCTCAAACCGCAGGCGCTTGGAAATGGAGCGGGGATTCTTGCCCGAGGGGGCGGCGGGGGTGGTAGCATCACTCACGCAAGGCTCTGTTTGTTGCTGTGCCCCGGCACTTTCGCAGGCATCACCTTCGCGCCTCACCTCGCCCCCTTCACCGGCACCCGCACCAGGTAGCAGGCTCCACCTCGGCACGAGGCGTAGACACGCCGCTCGGTCCGCTTCTTGAGCCACTTGTTGAGCGACTCGTAGATGCTCTTGCCTTTGCGGCCCGCGATATCGACGCGCATGGACTCCTCACCCATAAGAAGGAACTTCTCGATCACCGGGATCCACATGGCATCCATCCGCGGCTTGCTACCGCCCCGGTGCTTTGGCAGCTCCTCAGCCACGAGTGTCACCCCGTTCACCTCCACCTTGCGCGGCGGCAGTCCGTCGTCTCGGTTGGGCTTCGTCACTTCGGCGTCTCCTTCCATCCCGGGTGCGTGCTCGTCACCATCGCCGGCACCATCAGCTCCCACCCGCGAAAGCCCGCGCACTTGCCACCCGACGCGCCAACAGGTGGCGGGGTACCAAACTGGACTTCCGGGGCTGAATGGGTGCACGAACAGCAGGAGCGCTCCTTGCCTTCACAATGGCCTGAGTAGGCGTCGCCGCCGCAGGGCATTGGTCTCATGGCCTGAACTCCTCTACGTCGCGCAGCCCCAGGGACACATAGCCGGGATCCATGCCTAAGCCGCTGTGCACGTAGGACACGGTGGCCGTGGCCCGGCGGCCGGTCGGGATATGTGGCTCGTCGCTACTGACTTCCACGAACCAGAGCGCATCACCCCTCTGAAAGCCCCGGTCGTTCTGGCGCACCTCGAAGGTCTTGTCTCCCTCCAGCAGGGGCTCGTAGTACTGAGGCCAGATCTTCAGGATGTGATTCATGCCGTCCGCCTCCTGTGTTCCCGCGCCTCCGGACACGTCACGAAGTGGCTCGTGAAGGTGTCCACTACGGCCGCAAGCTCCTCCTCGGCCTCGTCTCTCCCCACCACGATCACCCGCCTCTCGGGCTTGGCGTCGAGCGGCATGGGTTTGCCCGTCTTGGCCATCTGCACCCAGCGGATCTCGGCGCCACAGGTTTTGCACCGGCTCATGCCGCCACCTCCTCGCACTGTCCGAGCACCGTCATCCCTTGGCCCACCACGAGCTCACAGAGCCCCACGCACACGGCGTCGATCTGATGGGGAGAGAGTGCCTGCCCCGGGCGCGCCCGCTTGGGCAGCCGAAGCAGGAAGCGGACGGTGTTTCTGATGGTGGCATCGTTGGCCCGGCCCTGCTGGCAGACCACCGAGCGGACGGTGGCCGGCGCGTGAGTGTGAAGCTCGACACCGAGCCTCGCCGCGAGCAGCTTCACCACCGCCTGCGCCTCCACCTTCTCGTCTGCCGAGTGGGTGCGGAAGGAGAGCATCTCCTCCATGGCGATGGTCGCCTCTCCGTGTGCTTGTGCTGCCTGCAGGGCTCCTCGAAGCTCCTCCTCGAGCGCCAGAAGCTGGCGGCCGCGGTTCTCTTCGTCTGGCCGTATCTCCCAGCGACGGAGGCACTGCCAGGCTGTGCCCGGATCCCACACAAGGAGAGCCAAGCCGGTGGTCACGCCGGGGTCGACGCCGAGAATGGCCAGGCCGCTCATGCATCCACCTCCGGCACTCTCAGCACCTCCACCCCGTGGAGCACCTCCACCTTGAGCACCAAGCGTCCGTCGTGGCTCCGGTCCTTGACGCGGTACGGCGTGGACACGTCGGCCACGTGGCCCCGGCAGGAGAACGCCACCGCGTCTCCCGGCTCCAGGCCCGCCGTCATCTGCTCCAGCGCCTCCAGTGGTATCTCGATGGTCCCGCCGATGCTCACCTTGACCGCCTCCACCGCATAGCGGTCGAAGAGCTCGGCCGAGAGAGACAGCTGGCCGTACTGGTAGTCGCCGTCGCCCTCCGACATGAAGCCACCGGTGATTACGCCGGACATGCTCCCAACCGCCTCTTCCAGCTTGCCCACCGTGGTCGTCACGCTCTCGCCTCCCGATTCGATAGTGACAGCTGTATCGTCCATACCTTCAACCTCCGCTTGATGGTTTGTCTCATCCTCCACCACCCGCAGGTCCGGGTGGTGTTCTTGGCTGTGGTTAGGGAAGAGAAAGCACTCGCCGTCCTTGCCGAGCGGTCTGTCGCACACCCGGCATCGGCCATACTTAGGTTCGGGTCGAGGGTTGCTCATATCAGCGCCTCCTGTCTCCACTCCCGCTCGCGCGCCCTCTCCACCGCCCCCGTGGGCGTCCGCACCACCGCGGGCTCGAGCGTCCCGTCCGCCCAGGCCCGAACGAACCAGGCGCACAGGGAGGCGGCCTCCAGATGGGCCGCCTCCGGATCGTGCGTGGTGTCCAGCACCCTCTGGCCTCGGGCGGCGTAGAGCTCACCGAGGAAGCGGTGCTGGGCCGGGGTGAGGACTTGGAGGGGGATGGTCATGGCCGCTCCTCCAGCCTGATACCGGCGGCTTCTGCCCACCTGAAGCCACGGCGCCCAAGGCACTTGCCGCCTCGCTGCTCGAAGCGGGCGCAGTTGTCGCAGTCAAGGCGACGGAGCCGGGGGCCGGCCTTCTGGAAGGCGTCGCCCTTGCAGGGGCGGTAGTCGTGGGCGTAGTCAGTCATATCGCCTCCATCGCGTAGTCAATGGCGAACTCATCGACCTGCGCCCGGCACTCCTCGCAAGGGTCGATCCAGCCGCTCATGCCGCAGTACTCGCAGCCTTCGCCTGCGCAGTCGGGGCACTCCCGGTAGTCGATGTCTCGCCGGTAATCCCGGCGGCAGTAGAGGGCGCCGTCGTCTCGATCGCGGACGGGGCCGGGGCACTCAGTCCTCATCGGTGGCCTCCTCGAAAAAGCATGAGGACACAGCCTCGTAGACATCCGAGCCGCGGTCCGTGCCACACCACCGAAGTTGAATCCTCTCCCTCTGCTCCGGTGTCAGCTCGATGCGCACCGTTCTGTGGGTTACTGAGTCGCCCAAGAAGACGAAGGGGCTGATGTCCCGTATCACCACAGTGAGAACTCGTGGCCCCATCTCCGACTGGTCACTCATCGCTCACCGCCTTGTGTGCAAAGCGGGTACTCACCTTGCTGTGGGAGATCTCGTCGAAGAGATGCTCGAGATCACGGTGGTGGCGGATCTGCCGGAAGGTGCGGCTGCGCTTGTTCACCGAGAAGAGCTTCCCCACCGGCTGCTCACCCACGAGTGAGACAAGCTCGGGATCCCGGAGGACCCCGAGGAACTCACCCGCGTCGAACTCCTCTGACTCGGTGGCGTGGAAGCCGAAGGTCTCTGCCTTGTTCCCGGAGCCCAGCCTAAGGGGGCCGTGTTCGTTCACGTAGTCCTTGAGCAGCGAGAGCCGCTCGTCACGGGCTTGCTCCAAGGTGACCACCTGGCGGGCGAGCTTCAGCGCCTGCTTTCTGGTCAAGGGAGGAGCAGGGGTGGTGCCGTAGTAGCTTCGCCAAAGCGTGCAGTCCCCCGGACGCCGGCGCGGACAATACTGGCATTGGGTTGAGGGGGTGGCCTCGTGAGTCTTGGCATCCAGGAAGTTCCGAAGCACGGGCCGGAGGTACGCCTTGAACGTCTCGATGTCCTCGCGATCCCACAGCGCCTCGGTCCGTTGAGGCAGGAGCTTCCCGTAGCGGGTGAAGTAGAGCTCGCCCTTCACTCGGTCGATGTGGGGGAGGTTGTCGAGCACCAGCATGGCGTAGGTGCGCAACTGATTGTTCTCTTGGATCTCGCTGTCGGGCGGCAGGCGGTGATTCCCTTTGACGTCGCGGACGGTCGCCTCGGCTTCGCTGTTGTTGACGAGCAGGAGGTCCAGGCGCCCCGTGATGGTCACCTCCCGACCGTCCTCCAAGTTCAGCGTGGTCTCCAGGGACTCCTCGGAGCCGTAGAAGGTGGAGGGCTCAAACACATAGCCCTGGGCGATGTTTGCCATCTGTGCCCGTGCGTCTTCGCGTTCTGCGAAGGGGAGTTCCGGGTAGCGGGCGAGCACCTCACGGGCGAGCGCCTCGGCAGCCTCCCAGTCGGTCTGGCGGCCCACGGCGAACAGGTGCTCGTTGTAGCGGGAGAAGAACTCGTGGATAGCGAGTCCTCGTGTGGCGCCTACATAGGAGGGGCCGTCGCGGTGCTGCATGGCAAGAGCCCGCGCGCCCGATGGGCAGTGGTCGAGGAGAAAGGTCAGGTAGCTCTGACGGATGCGGGTGGCGGGTCGGGCTTCGACGATGGTGCTCATGCCGCCACGTCCTTCCAGGTTCTCCCATCCCTTATCGCGCGGATGGTTGACTCATCCACAGCGTATAGCTGGGCGATTTGGCGGTGGTGGACTCCAGACGCGAGCTGACGCTTGATGGATGCGACGATCGTGGTTGTTAGCTTTGGCCTGATGCCGCGACGCTGGTTCTCGGCGCGGGTAACAGGTTCCAGGTGTCTAGGGTTCACGCATCTCGGGTTTCGGCACAGGTGATCTAGCTCCAGTCCGGGAGAAATCGGCCCATGTGACCGTTCGTAGTATGCGCGATGAGCATAGACGCGCTTACCGTCGACTGCCGTCACCCCGTAGCCCTTGTTGTTGACCGTGAGTTGCCACTCCCAGCAGCCTGTGCTCGTGTCGATGATGTACTCGTGTGGAGACTTCCTGTGTTGATGCCCCACGAGGTACTTCACGGGCTTGCCACGCACCCAGCCATTGCGTTTGCTGGTCTTAGAGGCAAGCGCCACCTTCTGCCCGCACCCACAAAGGCACAGTCCGGATGGGTTGGGACCATCGGTCGCCACCTACACCAGCGCCCCTTGGCCCGCGCCCTCCTCTGCGTATGCCTCCAGGCGCTCAGTCTCGGAGGTGAGCCAGTCGATGTACTCGGCCCACAGGTCGTTGTCGGCCGCGTGGTCGCGGGCCTTCTTCACCTTGCGCTTGTAGCTGTCGATCTTGGCCTGTGGCACGCCGGCTGAGTCGAGCGCGCCGAAGAGGACCCCCTCGGCCGTGGCCACCTTGGCCATCCACACCATCGGCGTGACGCGCTCTCCTACAGCCCCAGCCTCCTCGCCCTCATCTGAGGGCGCCGGCAGGCCGTAGACGTCTGGATCCACCTGCTCGGCAATCTGGGGGAGCTCCTTGGGGATCTGGCCCTCGATACGGGTCAAGCACTCCACGTTCCCACGGAGCTCTTCGGCTTCGTCTGAGCGCACCGGGGTGATTTGCCAGGAGTAGGCGGCGTTGCCGAACTTGTCCGGGAAGGCCCGGATGCTCATGGACACGGCGATGCCCGCCATGTGGCCTTGGGTCTGGCGCTCGATCATGCGAAGCTGCCAGACGAGAGTCTGGATGCTGGAGGCCACTCCGCCGGTGTCGATCTGGACTACTCCGAGCCCGGGGATCTGGGGCACCACCAGGCGCATGGAAAGCACGGGTTTGCACTCCGGCGAGCTCACCTTGTCGCCCTTCTGCGTGGGCCGGGCGAAGGGACAGTGGTGCTTGGCTTGGTCGGCGAAGTTGTAGGGGCCGGCGCACTCGCGCTCTTCGCCGGTCTCGCGATCGACGCCGCGCATGCCGTTGCCTCGGCATTTCAGTCCTAGCTTGCCGTACCTCTTCCAGGAGACGTCGATGTTGTCTTCCAGGCGGTCACCCGCCAGCAACGCCTTGAACTCGGTGGGGCGCTCACCGAAGACTTCCTGGAACTCGGAGATTCTTCGGCCGGTCTGGGGTTCGACGAACACTATGAAGTCCAAGCGCCTGGGCTGGCCGCGATCGCCCTTCTCGCCGATCTTGGCCTTACAGACGATGGGCGGGCGGGGGTCATCGGTTATCCCGAGAACACCCCAGATCTGGTTGCTACCTATTTCCTTCAACGTGATCCTCCTGCTATGATGCTTGTGTGTTCGGGTTGGTGGAGGCCGCTTTGCCGAGCGGCCTTCTTCATGCTCTGGACCTGGGCGCGCAGCTTCTGGAAGAGCTCGACCACCTGGTTCAGCGTCCGGCGTCCCCACGTGATCAGGCTCTCTGCGTCGCGGTTCAGCGTGTGCTCCAAGAGCACGTGCCGGCGGATGTAGGCGAACTCCTCGCGGTCGATCCGGCCGTCTCGCATGAACTCATCAAGCTTCTCCAGAAGGTCCGCCGTGTTCGTGACCTGGGAATCGCAGACCATCTGCAGGTCCAGGTAGATGTCGTCCAGATGCTTGAGCGGCGCCGGGAGCGCGCCCACCGGTTTCTTCATCTCATTCACCTCCTCTCTCGTACGAAGAGTCCGCACCCGCCCTGGTCGCCGCACGTCCGGTAGCACCAGTCATGGGCGCACACCGGGCACAGAGGCCGCGAGCGCTCTGCCTTCGGCTTGGTCCGTGGCCTCTTGCGCTTGGGGAATGTGGCGATCTCGGCCCTCATGCCGGCACCCAGGAGGCGAGCACGGCCAGGCCGAAGATGACGATCCACCAGAAGATGTCCTTCCGGGTGGGCTTGGGGACGAGTGACCGGCCGAGGCGTCGGCGGGTGCGGCTCATGTGAGCGCTCCAGGTGCAGCGCCACTCCCAGGGCACGCCTCGTTCCTCAAACGTGGCCTGCTGGGCCGCCAGTGAGGTCATGAGTTCAAGCTCACGTTGGTCGTTCATGAGGCCTCCTCCAGATCGAAGAGGGTTTCGCGGTACTCCAGGCGGTCGGCCGCGCGCCTAAGCGCCCGGGCCCGCCGGTGAAGGGCAATCGCCCGGGATTCAAGCTGGCGCGCTGCCGCCCGGGCTTCTTCTGGTTCGTTCGTGATCCAGACGCCACGGGCGATGGGCAGCGTCACCACGGAGAGCTCATAGGCGACCACGAGTTCTTCCAGCGCTGCGCGGACGGCGCGGTCGGAGAGGCCGGTGTCTCGAACAAGTGCGGGTATCGAGGTCGCGCCGCTCCGGCTCTTGGGAAGAGAGGCAAGGACCCGCACGGCTTCGTCACTTAAGTCGGCAGTGGAGGGGACCCGGGGGTAGGGGATCCCCTCCTGCCTTGTCCGCGGGGGACTTAATGGACCGGCGGATGTACCGCTCTCACCGGTTACGGTCGTGGGGATAGGCGAGCTCATGAGGTGGCCGGGGGCCGTCATGCCGCCTCCCTTTGGGCGAGAAGCGGCTTGATGTGTGTGTTCCAGGTCCGCTCCGGCGCGCCCCGAGGAACGCTTAGATGCCCAAGTGAACGAAGCTCCTCGACGAGGCTCTCGGTCGTGCCTTCTTGATTGCTCCCACGCGGGACTTCTCCTCGGCTGGGAGACAGACGGCACATATGGGCCGACGGCTTGTTCTTCATCACGCCGCACCCCTTTCATCTGCAGCGCGCTTGCCCGCCTCGCGGAAGGCCCGCTCACGTTCCGGATCCGCCTCGAGGTCCTCCTCGATGATCTGGCGGATGAGGGAGCCCACCTCGTCAGATAGCGGCAGAGGCTTTCCGTCCGGGCCGATCTGGTCGGCGGGGTAGAGGTCGCCTTGGTACTCGACCATCGGTTGGCCATCGGGTGTGGTGTGGTCCAAGGACGTCACGCGAGGCTCCTCACGCGATGGGCAGAATGAACCGATAGGTGGTAGTGCGAGGGTGCGGAGACCGGCGAGGAGGTCCAATGGCCAAGTTTGAGATCCGTGTGAGCGGCGACCTTGCGGCGAAGCTCGAGGCCGATGCAGTTGAAGTGGTGAGCGAGTTTGAGGATTGGATGAGTCCCGGTGATCTGCTTCTCTATCGGGCCGGTGACCTTGTCGCTTGGCTCAAGAGTGGAACCTGGATGGAAATCAAACCCGGCCTCGTCAGCGCTGAGATCATCCCGGGTGACGACAGATAAGAGGAACACGAGAGTTGTCGGATCAAGCTGAAGGGATCTCCGCGCTCCCGCATGAATACAGGCTGGACTTCGTGAATCGCAGGCCGAGCCACTTGTCCGGCGGCGAGTAGGCGACCAGGTTGTCCTCACTGAACAAGCTGAGCTGACCACCGGGACCAACCTTGAAGTGATCGGCCTGAACGAAGATGGCCTTGGGTGGGGTTGAGTTGAGCCACACCCAGAAGCCGGCTTGGCCTCCGCTTGCCATATAGGTGCCTCCTTCTTAGGGGTTTGGGACGCTGCCAGCTCGCGCCGCTTTGGCGCGGGGTACAGGTCGCCGTTCAGCTCTATGTGGGTGTCAGGCGGCTGCATTCTCCGGCTCTTTCACGAGGTCTTCGAGACTGCACTTGAGAGCACGGGCGTAGGCGAGGGCCTGCTCGAGACTGATTGAGGTCTTGCCCGTCGCGTGGCGATGCACGGTCGTCTCGGCCATGCCGGTGAGTCCCGCGAGACGGCGCTGGGTCATAGGGGGTTCGCCGGGCACCAGGTGGCCGAGGTTGTAGCGGCAGATCTGTTCGCGAATGGGGCTCATAACGTCCTTCACACCACTGACGGGTCAGCAGTGTGAAGTTACCACAAGTGGTCAGTACTGTAAAGCACTTTCACACTACTGACCTAGAATCGCCCTACAATGGGCGCACGAACTATGAAGCCGATCTCGGAAGCGCTAAGGGAACTGCTAGACGACCGCAGCCTGAGCGACACTCAACTCATGGCTGCCGCTGATGTGTCGCCTGCCACCGTCAGCCAGTATCTGTCAGGTCGCCGTGGCCGCCGCATGAACTCCCAGGCCCTGAAGACGGTGGAGAAGCTGGCCGCGGCCCTTGACGTCGACCCCGAGTACTTCTTGGAGTACCGTCAGGCCAAGGCGGAGCGGCTGGTGCGTGAGGCGATAGGCAAGGGATGGATGGACTTAGACGACATCGAGTTGATCATTGCGCGGCATGAGGTGATGGAGGGGTTGGAAACTCACCGAGCGATGAACCATGCGAGCGATGAGGACTTGAATGGATAGATGGAAGGACTATAATGGGCAGTCCTTTGGTATCATAATGCCACTAGGAGTGGCACATTGACCAAGGCACGAGGCTGGCAAACCTACACGCTTGAGGAGCTTTGGGCGGCGCTTGACGATGAGTCTTATTCACTTACGCCGGCCGCTCGGGATGGGATGGCTGACCTTGGGTTCACCGAACAGGATGGGGTGGAGTGCCTGAGAGCCTTGGCCAAGACGGTCTTCTGCAAGTCCGAGCCCGACAAGCAGGGTAGAAGAGTCTTCCACGACATCTACAAAACCCAGTGGGACGGAAGGCACGTATACGTCAAGTTCTTTCGGGCCGATCCGGGGGGACCATTCATCATAACGTCATTCAAACGTGATACCGACAAGGACTATTAAGCAACTGGCGAGGAGGAGCCGTGGCGCAAGGTCTAGAGTCATTTCGGTGCCCGGCATGCGGAACCGGAACAGTGCGCGAGGCGAGAGTGCCCTACACCGTGAAGTTTCGAGGTTCAGAGTATGAGGTTGAGGACGCGGAGGTCATGCTTTGTTCAGACTGCGAAGAGATCTACTTCGCTCCGGGTCAGAGTGATGCCTTGCAGCGCAGGGCGGCTGACAAGGCCCGTGAGGACATGGGGCTTCTGACAGGGCATGAGATCGCTGCCTTCCGGAGGACCCAGGGTCTGACACAGGCTGAGCTGGAGGGTGCTCTTGGAGTTCCGCCGAAGACGGTGGCGCGGTGGGAAATCGGGACTGTGCTCCAATCGCGTTGCCCGGATACGTTCTTACGGCTTCTCATGCGGCACTCGGAGTTGATAGACGAACTGTTCGGTTACCGGGTCGGCGCGAGGTTTGAGGAGCGCGACTCTTGCTGGGGGATGCTGGCCGAGGAAATGGTGGAAGACAATGCAGAAAGCGAAGAGTTCGCCCTTGCATCTTGAGGGGTTCGTGGTCGACAGTCTTATCGTCAAGACCAATCCTGATTACGACGATAAGCTCGATCATGCCGGCAGTCTGAGGGTGGCTCCCGACCTCCTGATGCACAAGACAGAGGAGGGTCGTCTTCTGCTGAGAATGAGGGTCAGATTCGACGCCGATCCGGAACGGCCACGGGCGCTTCCCTATCGCGTCGATGTCACGGGGGAAGCCTACTTCTGTGTCGAGCCGGCGGATACGGAAGGGGCCGACGGCTTCAGACTCGTGGTCTACAATGGGTCGGCGATTCTCTTCGGGCTTCTCCGGGGGCAGGTGATGCAGGCCACAGCACTCGGCTCACACGGGACGCTTATACTTCCGGTGGCCAATCTTGTTGATGCCCTGAGACGGAAGCTCTCCCGGAAGCTGAAAGATATGGAGACTGGCGCCGCAGGCCGTGAGAACCAAGCACGACCGACTGACGAGAAGTAAGGCTGCGGCGTTCCGGTGAACCGGGATGGGTCGGTCAGGCTCGGTCCATATACCTTCACGCGCTGCGTCTATGACGCGGGGACTGATGTCCTGTATCTGAGCGTCGGGCAGCCCAGAGAGGCAATCACCTGGGAATCACCAGAGGGCCATCTCTTCCGGCTTGACGTGGACACTGGAGACGTAGTTGGCCTGACCCTGCTTAACGTGCGCGCCCTCTTCGAAGCTGATGATTTCCGAATCAGCATTCCCTACAAGCGGTCTCGCCTTTCTTCCCGGCCGAGTGCGCGCCGCGTACAGGTCCGTTCGGGCCCAATCGCTGCCTGTCTATAACAGGATCCCGAGGCGGCTCGTCTAGGGAACCCGCTGCGGGGCCCGAAGAAAGGCCAGTGTCCGTTTGAGCCACTCCGACAGCTTGCGGCAAAACGGGCAGAGCGGATCACCCGCCGGCACTTCCCGAAGCTCATTCACGAACCTGGCGAGTATCTCGCGACCCGTCTTCTCCATGTGGCCCTCCCCCAGCAACATACGAACAAACGTTCGTACATGATACCGCGTACCGAGGACGGCACGTGATGGGGTGAGAAAGTTCTTTACCTACAGTGGCCGTCCCCGGATAATGGGATGATGGGCTCACGGGTGGGGGGTGACTGAATGGTGGACGTACGCCAAGACTTGGTGGCAAGGACAAGTGGCCACTGGTCCCGAGAGAAGCTGTATCTTCTTGAGCAGTATGCTCCAGCCTTTGTCAGGGCGTGCACTAGTGCCGAGGGTGGGTGCTTCATCGACGCTTTCGCCGGGCCTGGCTGGAATGTCGAAAAGGGCACTGGTCAACGATTCGAAGGATCACCCCAGATCGTTTCCCGGTACGGCTTCCGCGAAATCTACTTGATAGACCGCAACAAGGAGCACACCAATGCCTTGCAGGCTCTTCGTCTTGGACCGAACGTCCACATAATGACGGGCGACGCAAATACACTTGTCCCCGAAGTACTCGACAGGATTCCCGACTGGCTCCCAGTCCTGACATTTCTTGACCAGAACGCGAACGAAGTCTCGTGGGACACACTACAGAAGCTCGCTGAACGAAGTGCTGACCGCAAGAAAAAGCCCGAGATCCTCATTCTTCTGCCAACAGGAATGGCGCTGCAGAGGTTCTTCGAGCGGGACGGTGTGAGTCGGAACGCTCATGTTCTCACGAAGGTGTTCGGGTCGGAGGACGTATGGAGACCCATTGAAGCCGAACGCCTGGCGGGCGGCCTGCGGGGAGCACGTCTCATCCAGGCCCTCACGGAAGCGTATGTCGACTCTCTGCGTCGGTTGGGCTACGCCGAACGGCCCCTATTTCGTCACGTCAGAACAGATGGCGAATCAGGGAGGATCCTCTACACACTCGTGTTCGCGACAGATCACCCTGTGGGCAGAAGGATCATGGAGAAGTGCTTCAATAATCGGTTCAGCGGCCAGCAATCCTTCTTCTAGATTCCGTCCGGAACGCGGGATAAACTGCAGACAGACGCTCATGCCAACAACAGATCGGCGGGACTAATGGCGGCCAACTCGACAATCGAATGGACCGAGGCCACCTGGAACCCGGTGACCGGGTGTACCAAGGTGAGCGCTGGCTGCCTCCACTGCTACGCGGAACGGATGGCACTCCGCCTCCAGGCAATGGGGAACCCCAACTACACCAACGGCTTCGACGTCACCCTCCACGAGCACATGCTCGATTTACCGTTTGGCTGGAAGAAGCCGCGGACAGTGTTTGTGAACTCCATGAGCGATCTCTTCCACGAGGATGTCCCAGTCGAGTTCATTCTCCGCAGTTTCGGGGTCATGCGGCGCACTCCCTGGCACGTCTACCAGGTGCTCACCAAGAGAGCAGAAAGGATGGCTGAGCTCGATGCCATCCTGCCCTGGGCGCCCAACATTTGGGCAGGTGTGACCGTAGAGAACTCCGACTACTATCACCGCATCGAGCTTCTTCGGTCGACACGCGCCCACGTCAAGTTTCTATCGCTGGAGCCTCTTCTGGGTCCCCTGCCGAATCTACGGCTCGAAGGCATTGACTGGGCAATTGTAGGTGGCGAGTCGGGTCCGGGTGCTCGACGCATGAAGGAAGCATGGGCGACCGAGATCCGCGACCAGTGCTTGGAATCGGGGACTCTGTTCTTCTTCAAGCAGTGGGGCGGGACGAACAAGAAGAGAGCGGGGCGCACACTTCAGGGACGCACTTGGGACCAAGTCCCTGCATTGTGCGGCGCGAAGTAACGGAGCCGCGAGCCGATGTGAGTGAGATGAAGCCCACCACCTACCACGTCACTTTCGTCGAGGACGGCTGGGTGGTCACTGCCGAGGGTGCCACGCGCCACACGGCGAAGGCGCCCACCAAAGCCCTCACACTCGACATGGCGCGAAGGATCGCCCGAGATAGCAAGCCGGCCCGGGTGATCGTCCATGCGATGGATGGCAGGATCCAGTACGAGCGGAGATACGGCAGGTGGCCGCTGAGCGACACACCGGAATAGGCAGGCCCGGATGACCTCCCTCAACACCCTCTACTACGGCGACAACCTCGACATCCTGCGGCGGTACATCAAGGACGAGACGGTTGATCCCGTGTACCTGGACCTATCCCTCAAGTCGAACGGATGCGGGAGTCCTTCGCCTACAGTGGACGTCCCCGGATAGTGGGATGATGGAGGGGGGTAGGGAATCGCCGGGAAGCGAAAGGGGATCGTCGTGAAGTTCTGTCGCCAGTGTGGCACGGGGAATCCTGACAACGCCGATTTCTGCAACAAGTGCGGGGTTAGATAGACTGAGGAAGCGAGGTGCGCCGTGAGGGGAGAGCCATGAGCGATCCCGAAAGCCGTGAGTCCTCATTCAAC
>Ga0334900_1001149_pt1 | contig 30909 bp, 21 predicted proteins | sample GraSluR3_MG_2_FD_207231 | JGI IMG/M metagenome (GOLD analysis project Ga0334900, IMG submission 207231) | Sludge microbial communities from methane-producing bioreactor in Wageningen University, Netherlands - Granular Sludge_31_08-R3 | ecosystem: Engineered > Bioreactor > Anaerobic >... | reverse complement strand
GCAGCGTAAGTGCTTCTTACTGGGATACCCAAACCTCTTTGCAGCCAGAAAGTGCCGGCGGCGAAGGCAAGAATACAAATGAAATGACACAGGAGGCCACTTTTACAGGTGTCGGCTGGGATTTTGAAGGAATATGGAATATAAATGCTGAGGAGAATGACGGTTACCCGTTCCTGAGATAGCAGGACCCGGCACTGGCATTAGCTGTCCGGCACCAGCCCGGGTAAAAATGGCGGATTAATAAAGCATATAAAAAAGTTACTACAATGAGTTTTCATTGTAGTAATTTTTTTAGTCACTGCTTTGCTGATGCTTTCAGTCAGTCGTGATGCTCTTCGGCATCTTCCTTGGTTCTGTGGACCGTGCCACGCGGATGCTCTGGCGGAGCATATATGGAATACAGTTTAATAGGTACCCGGCCTGTATTTATAAGGTTGTGCCATTTTCCGGCGGGTATAAAGATTACATAATCATCCTGCACTCTTCGTCTATAGCACAGCCTGTCTTTGCTGTCCCCCATCATTGCAATGCCCTGGCCCTGCTCGATGCGTATAAACTGGTCCACGTCGGGGTGCATTTCCAGGCCAATGTCATCCCCTACATTGATACTCATCAGGGTAAGCTGCAAGTATTCTCCTGTCCATAAAGCCAGGCGGAAGTTATTGTTCCGTAAAGTAGCTTCTTCAATGTTGGTTACAAAGGGCTCCGGCCCGTAGTCCCTCAGCGGAATGTGTTTTTCCCAGTGGCCCGGGTCATACATCGGCATATTGGCCCAATAAGGGTTGGTGCAGCCGTATGGGTTATAAAACGGCGTGTTGCCGTAATACGGACTGTGATATGGTTTGTGACCATAATACATAATAATCTTCCTTCCATAAGTTTCGTTATATAAATATCATATGTATCTTATTCAAAAAGGGTATGTGGAAAATACCCGAAATTTATATTTTATACTGCAGGGAATTATAGTATCGTATAGAAGCTATAAGGGTATATATTAAAGTGGCACTATTTACAGAGGGAGGGGTTAACCGGCAGCTATGGATAATCTGCTTAAGGATATGTTGAAACAGAACAAAAAAACGGTGGGAACCTTTTTCAGCATAGGGTCAAGCGCGGCGGTTGAAGCGCTGGGCATCGCCGGAATGGATTACGTGATACTTGACAAGGAGCACGGCCCCTACGGCGTTGAAACGGTGCAGGAATACATAATAAGCGCTGAAAGAAGAAATATTACACCCCTTGTAAGGGTAAAGGATCCTACCAGAGCATCGATACTTAAGGTTTTGGACGTTGGTGCCCGGGGTATTATCGTTCCCATGATAAAAACAAAAGAAGAGGTTGAAAAGATCATAGAATATGCAAAATTCCATCCCATGGGACGAAGGGGAGTTGCCCTGGCACGGGCATATTCCTACGGCGATATAAGCAGCCTTAATGATTACTTTGTGGAAGCCAACGAAAAAACACTGGTACTGCCCCAGTGCGAGACCAAAGAGTGTGTGGAACACATAGACGAAATATTAGGTGTTGAAGGGGTGGACGGAATTTTCATAGGTCCCTATGATTTGAGCCAGGCCTATGGAAAACCCGGAGAACTATCAGACCCGCAAATACAGAGTGTAATAGACAAAGTGTTGACGGCTTCAAAAAAACATAAAAAGTATTCGTTTATATATGCTCCCGACAAGGAAACTGCTTCGGATTATTTTAGAAGGGGTTTTGATTCGGTGGCGATAGGGATGGATATACTTTTGTATATTGACACCTTCAGGGATATCGCAAATATGCCAAGATAGACATTTGCCCTTCCCGGCTGAAAGTAATAATCAGCCGGGAAGTAATTTTTTGTTACAGTCATAAAATGTATTTTTATGCCGAAAAAATTGTATTATTGGTAATAATGAACTATAATAGCACTACAAGCAAGTAGTTTTCAAGAATTGAAGGTATATAGTGATTACCCATAGATATGCATTCGGTACAGATTATTTGAGATAATACAGCCGGGTAAAGTGGGGGTCTTGGAATGCTGGTACTGCTGTTATTTATGAGCTTCATCATTTATGTTTATCTGGGCATATATGTACTTTTGCTGGATTCAAGAAACACATTGAACAGGCTTTTTTTCACTGTATGTATTTGTCTCGGCTTCTGGGCTTTTACATATACCTTCATGGTAAGCGCTCCGGATGCCAATTCTGCGCTTATCTGGCGGAGATATTCGGTTTTGGGATGGTGCAGTATATACAGCGTATTATTACATTTCTTCCTGGTACTGACCGAGAAAAAAGCCGTATTAAGCAAATGGTGGTTTTATCCTCTTATTTACCTGCCGCCGGTTTTGCTAATGTATAGCTTTTTGATTAACCCCGGCTTCAAAATAGAAAATCTGGTTCTTACAAGATACGGCTGGACCTATATATCTCCCTACAGTGAAGGCATAAGCATGACACATTTTTTTGATATCTATTATTCCGCTTATATGGCTGCAGGGCTTGTGCTGACATGGCAGTGGGGCAGAAAATCTATGCATACAAGGGAAAAGAAGCAGGCAAGACTTATCGTTTCCACAATAATTGCAGCCCTGCTGCTGGGTACCGTTACCGATGTCGTAATGCCCAATCTGGGTATAGCGTTTGTTCCTCAAATTGCGATAGTGATTATACTTATACCGATATTAGGCATATGGTATTCAATAAAAAGATACCGCTTAATGTCCATTACCCCGGAAAGCGCAGCCAGAGACATTATTAAGACCATGAAAGACGGGCTGCTTCTGGTTGGCGCCGATGGGAAAATCCAGTCAGTCAACCATGGAGCCCGGGTTCTTCTGGGCTACAGTGGTGAGGAACTTACCGGCCGGGCGTTTCAGGCCATTTTTGCGGAGGACGGGAAAGATTTCGAGATTCCCTGGGGCAGTAACGACGATAATGACGATGTCTGGCACAAGGAAGAAGTTTTGGTGTCCAAATCGGGCAAGAGAATACCGACTTTGTTTTCCGGCTCACTAATGTATGACGAGTGGGGAGAGACGGTGGGCCTGGTGTGCACCTTTCAGGATATAACAAAACTTAAGCAGGCGGAAGTTTTACTAAAGAAAGTAAATGACGAACTGGAGAAAAGGGTGCACCGGCGAACCTACGAGCTTTTAAAGGCCAACGAAAGCTTAAAGGCTGAAATAATTGAGCGGGAAAGGATGCAGGAAAAGATTAAATATTATGCATATCACGATTATTTAACTGGGCTGCCCAACAAACTTCTGTTAAGGGAACGGCTGAATCAGGCAATACTTCAGTCGACGCGCACGGAAAAGACGCTTGCCGTATTGTTCCTTGACCTTGATGCGTTTAAAACGATAAACGATACAATGGGATACAATATGGGAGACGAGCTGCTTATAGAGATATCCAAACGTCTGACGAGTGCACTGCGCAAAAGTGATACCGTTGCCCGTATCGGCGGTGACGAATTTGTTGTTTTAATCCAGAACCTTACGGATGCCGATTTGGCCAGGAAAGTTGCCGAAAAAATAATTGACCAGTTCAACCGTCCTTTCAGCCTCAACGGGCAGGACTATTACAGCAGTACCAGTATTGGTATTGCGTTGTATCCTACCGACGGCGAAGATATGGATACATTAATAAAAAATGCATATACTGCCATGTATAAGGCAAAGGAGTCCGGGAAAAACGGTTATACGTTCTGCTCACCGTCAATGAAAAACCAAGCGGTTGAAACGGTCAAGCTCACCAATAACCTGTACCGTGCCCTGGAAAACAACGAACTGTTTCTGTGCTACCAGCCCCAGGTAAGCAGCAGTTCGGGAAAAATAACAGGTGTGGAAGCGCTGCTGCGATGGCGGCATCCCGAACTGGGACTGGTTATGCCGGAATTGTTTATTCCCATAGCCGAAAAGACAGGTCTTATTATGCCAATAGGTGAATGGGTGCTTAAAACAGCATGCAGGCAAAACAAAAAATGGCAGAATGCCGGTTTGCCGGATATCCGTGTTGCTGTCAATCTATCCATGCACCAGGTCCAAAATCCCAAGATAGCCGGTCAGATTGGTTCAGTTTTAAAAGAAACAGGTCTTGAACCCGGCTATTTGGAACTGGAAATTACCGAAAGCGCCGCCATGAAGGAAACTGCGCAGATAGCAAAAACCCTGCATTCTTTTAAAGAATTGGGGGTAACCATATCAATTGACGATTTTGGCACTGAATTTTCGTCACTGAACTATCTGAAACAGCTGCCGGTGGACAGGATAAAAATTGCCACACCGTTTGTACAGGGAATTTCCCAAAGCGGCAAGGACGAAGCGATTATTAAGGCTGTTATAGTTTTGGCTAATAATTTGAGTATAAAAGTAATTGCCGAAGGAGTTGAAACAAGACAGCAGCTTGAATTTCTAAACCAAAACAAGTGTGATGAGATACAGGGTTTCTTTTACCACAAGCCAATGTCGGCTGGTGAGTGTGAGGAACTGATGAGGAAAACTAAAATATAATGCAATTAAAAAGGTTGAAGGTATATGGGCTATGAGGTAGAATACAATATAGAAATATTTCAAATGTGCTTTTTATTATGAAACATGGTATTATATATTAACGTGGAAATATGGTTGCGAATACAAAAGATTAAAACAAAAAGGTTAGCTCTGCTTACAGTGGGGCTAAATCAGTTTAATGGGGGTAAGGGCAGTGAGAATAGTAATTGTGGGAGCCGGTAAAGTGGGATACCAGCTGGTGGAAAGCCTGACAAAGGAAAACCATGACCTTATAGTAATAGATACAAACCAGGACGTTATCGATAAAATAAACGATAATTTCGATGTCTTAACCAGGAAAGGCAACGGGATTTCCAGCAGCCTGTTAAAGGGCCTGGAAATTGAGGGCTGGGACCTGCTTATAGCGGTTACAGACAGCGACGAAGCCAATATAGTGGCATGTATCACAGCCAAAAAAGTCGGGGTAAAAACGGCCATAGCCCGGGTAAGAAACCCAGAGTATGTTGTGGAACTGGATTTTATGAAAAACAAACTGGGGATAGACTATATAATAAATCCCGAGCATGCCACCGCCAACGAAATAATAAGACTTCTGCTTAATACCCATACCTGCTATGCCGCAGACTTTGCAAAGGGACATGTAAGGATGTCAGAGATTATGATAGAGGCTTCTTCAAACCTGGCGGGGAAACAAATAAAGGATATTAACCTCCCGGGGGGAGTTATAATAACCGCCATAACCCGTAACGGAGAAGTAATTATTCCCAACGGGTTTGATTATGTAATGCGGGACGACACGCTGTATATAATGGGTGAAAAAGGTGCCGTTGACAGTGTGGCAAAGACTGCCGGGCTGCGCCTAATAAACAACAGGGTTAAAAACGTTTTGATAATAGGCGGCGGCAAAGTCGGTTATTACCTGGCCAAGGGCCTTGAGAGGCTTGATACAAACGTGAAAATAATAGAAAAAAATCTGGATAGGTGCAGGGAACTGGCGGAGAGCCTTGACAATACGCTGGTACTGCACGGTGATGGTACCGATATAACTCTTTTGAAGGCGGAAAACGTTGAAGGAATGGATGCTTTCCTGGCTGTTACCGGGTATGACGAGGAGAACCTGCTGGTTTCGGTGCTGGCCAAACAGCTGGGGGCCGGTAAGGTAATAGCCAAGGTAAGCCGTTCAAACTATACTTCGGTACTGGAAACTATAGGTATTGACAATGCGGTAAGCCCCAAGCTGATAACCGCCAGTGATATACTGAGGATAGTGCGGGGCGGCAGGATAGTATCCATTTCCCTGCTTATAGGCGGCCGTGCCGAAGTGGTCGAGATCATGCCGCAGGAGGGCACGCCGGCGCTTAACAAACCCTTAAAGGAACTGAAGATACCGAAGAGTATAATCATCGGGGCAATACTGCGAAACGGAAAAGTTATAATACCGAACGGCGATTCGGTCATAAAAAGTGGAGACAGGGTTATCGTGTTTACCCTGGATTCCCATATAGAAAAGGTTACGAAGCTTTTCAGCAAAAAAGGGGGAGGTATGGGCATACATGAACTCATTAATAGTGTTAAGAACGCTGGGGATGCTGCTTCTATGTGAAGCGGTGGCCATGCTCCCTCCCGTTGTTGTTGCTTTAATCTACAGGGAAGATACGGTTTTTGCATTTTTGATATCCATGGCGGTTGCCGTACTGATAGGGTTGATGCTGTTTTCAATAAGGGTTAAAAACAAAATAATAAGATACAAGGAAGGTTTTGCGATAGTCACCTTTGGATGGCTGGCGGTTTCGATATTGGGTGCGCTGCCTTTTTTATTTACAGGAGCGATAACATCCTTTATTGATGCGTTTTTCGAAACGGTTTCCGGGTTTACAACCACCGGGGCAACGGTACTGGAAGACATTGAAGTACTGCCGTACAGCCTTCTTTTCTGGCGGTCCTTTACCCACTGGCTGGGAGGAATGGGAATACTGGTGCTGGCACTGGCGCTGGCACCGGCCCTTGGAGGGGGCACGTTCCAGATATTGAAGGCCGAAAGCCCGGGGCCCATTTCAACCAAGCTGACCCCAAGAGTGAATAATACTGCAAAAATTCTTTATGTTACCTATACCGTTATTACCGCAGCTGAAATCCTGCTGCTATATATAGGCGGCATGCCTTTGTTTGACAGTTTTATACATACCTTCGGCACTCTGGGTACCGGCGGGTTTTCACTGAAAAACGCCAGTATTGGAGCCTATGGCAGTGTTTATTTTGATACAGTCATAACGTTTTTTATGATAGCTTCAGGCGTTAATTTTTCACTGTACTATATTATGTTCAAAAAAAGAAACCTGTCCGGGTTTATTAAAGATTCCGAATTTAAGACCTACCTGTCAATAATAGCCGTGGCAATCCTGCTTGTAACTTTGAACCTGAACGGAAAAGTATATAGCAGTATATTCGAAAGCATGAGGCATGCATCCTTTCAGGTTGCATCCATAATAACCACCACCGGGTATACCACCACCGATTTTGACATCTGGCCGGACCTCAGCAGGGCAGTTTTGTTCCTGCTGATGTTTGTCGGAGCGTGCGCGGGTTCAACCGGCGGCGCAATGAAAGTAATAAGGGTGCATCTGGCTTTCAAATATATGAAGAGGGAAGTCAACAGGCTTATACATCCCCGGGCGGTAAAGGCGGTCAAGGTTGGGAATGTCCCTGTACAGGAGGAAGTACTGTCCGGAGTTATGGCCTTTACAATGTTTTATATATTAATCTTCATTACTGTTACGCTGCTTATGGCGATGCAGGGACACGACCTGATAAGCTCCGCGGCGGCGACGGCGGCTACCCTCGGTAATGTGGGCCCGGGATTTGGGATTGTGGGGCCGACAAGCACATACTATGCCCTTTCGGGGTTTTCAAAGGCGCTCCTGTCCTTCTGCATGATACTGGGAAGGCTTGAGATATACACAGTAATAACGCTTCTATCCCCCCATTTCTGGAAAAGATAAGATATAAAAAGTAGAACAGGGGACGACGGTTCTTTGTTCCATAAAAAACTGTTTAATGAACGGGGACACACCGCTGCTGACGAGGGTATTCCTTATGAGTCCTTTCATGAATTGCTTTTATTGTATTTTATCCGGTCCTGTTCGTTCAGTATTTTTTTCCTCAGCCTTATGGCGTCGGGGGTAACCTCAATTAACTCATCATCCTTAATAAACTCAATGGCCTGCTCCAGCGTGAAGGTCCTGGGGGGAGAAAGCACAATGGCATCGTCCGAGCCTGAGGCCCTTGTATTGGTAAGTTTTTTGTTCTTGCAGGGGTTTACCGCCATGTCTTCGCTGCGGCTGTTCACTCCTATTATCATACCCTCATAGACCCTTTCCCCGGGGTCTATGAACATTACGGCCCTTTTGCTCAGGTTGTCCAGTGAATAGGCCTTCGCGATGCCCTCGCTTTGGGATACCAGCACTCCGTTAAGCCTCTGGGGTATTTCCCCCTTATACTCTTCATATCTTTCAAAGGACCGGACCAGGGTGCCCTCGCCCCTTGTATCGTTTATAAATTCGCTATTATATCCAATAAGCCCCCGGGTGGGAACAAGGTATTCAAGCCTCATATAATCGTTTTCGGAGGTCATGCCCTGTATTATTCCCTTTCTGTGATTAAGCTTGGATATCACCGTGCTGTGGTACTCTTCGGGGGTATCAATAATAACACTTTCCACCGGCTCCATAAGCATTCCGCTCTCTTTACGAAGCAAAACCTCCGGCTTTGATACCGACAGTTCATAGCCTTCTCTCCTCATGTTCTCCAGGAGTATGGAAAGATGCAGCTCACCCCTGCCGGATACCTTGAAGGCATCTTCTCCCTCAATCTTTTCCACCTTTAATCCGACGTTTACCTCCAGTTCCTTATCCAGTCTGGCCTTAAGGTCCCGAGTGGTCACATATTTGCCGCTTTGGCCGGAAAAGGGGGAGTCATTTATAAGAAAGTTCATCGATAGGGTTGGCTCCTCAATCTCTATCATTTCCATGGGGAGCACACTATCCACACTGCATATGGTTTCCCCTATGGAAATATCAGCGATACCGGCCACCGCCACCATATCGCCGCTTACCGCTTCGTCCACGGCAGTCTGTTTTATTCCCTGGTAGGCAAGAAGCCTCGAAACCTTTGCCTTTGCTGTGCTGCCGTCCCTCTTTGAAACGGCAACGGTCTGTCCGGCTTTCAGGGTGCCCTTGTAAACTCTCCCAATGCCTATTCGGCCGATATAGTCATCATAGGCCAGATCGTTTATCTGCAGTTGAAGCGGCCTGTCATCGTAGTCCGGGTAGGGCTCTACATGGCCCAAAATGGTTTCAAACAGCGGCGTAAGGTCGCTGCTTTCGTCCTCAGGGTCAATTTTGGCTATCCCTTCCCGGGCGATGCCGTAGACAACGGGGAACTCGAGCTGCTCATCGTCTGCATTTAGGTCGATGAAAAGGTCCAGCACCATATCCACAACCTCTTTGGCCCTTTGGTCCTTCTTGTCTATCTTGTTGATAAAAAGGATGGGTTTTATCCCAAGCTCCAGGGCCTTGCGCAGCACAAACCTGGTCTGGGGCAAAGGGCCCTCGCTTGAGTCTACAATCAGAATGGCTGCGTCCACCGCTCTGATGATACGCTCCACCTCCGAGGAAAAGTCCGCATGTCCCGGAGTGTCCACAATGTTAATCTTTATGCCTTTGTACTCAATGGAGCAGTTTTTTGAATAGATTGTAATGCCCCGCTCCCTTTCCAGGTCGTTACTGTCCATTACACAATCCACCACTTCCTGGTTTTCCCGGAAGACTCCGCTTTGGTTTAGAAAGGCGTCCACCAATGTGGACTTTCCTGCATCGACGTGGGCTATAACGGCTAGGTTTATTATTTGTTGTTTTTTCGACATAAAAATCCCTTTCTTTTTTAGAATACCTTATTAATATATATTTGTTTTCCGAAATAATCAATTTTTATTTGCGATTGTTGCAAACTGGCCTCCTGTCAGAATAGATAATGGGCATGGAAGATACAATAAGAATAATCAGGATTCAATGAATAAGGATTTGAAAGTGCGAAGCGCAATGTGCTTTCCAAGTCCGGACAGGAGGTAAAGATTATGGATAAAACCCAGAATAATGATGGAAACTGTGTGAATGAGCAAAGCAAGGATGAGCAACTGGAGGGTTTTCGTATCGAGCACAAACAGGACAGGCTGACCACCAATCAGGGAGTGAAGGTTTCAGGGACCGATGATTCCCTTAAAGCGGGAGTGCGGGGGCCTACTTTGATGGAGGATTTTCATTTCAGGGAGAAGCTGACCCATTTTGACCACGAGAGGATACCCGAGCGGGTGGTGCATGCCCGCGGATTTGGCGCCCATGGGTTTTTTCAGGTGTATCAGCCGATGACCGAACTTACCAAGGCAAAGTTTCTCCAGGACCCGTCCAAAAAAACGCCGGTTTTTGTAAGGTTTTCCACGGTGGTGGGTTCACGGGGTTCGGCGGATACGGTACGGGACGTGCGGGGATTTGCCACAAAGTTTTATACCGAAGACGGCAATTACGACCTGGTGGCAAACAATATCCCGGTGTTCTTTATACAGGATGCGATAAAATTTCCCGACGTGGTTCACGCTATAAAGCCGGAGCCGCATAACGAGATGCCCCAGGCCTCTGCGGCCCACGATACCTTCTGGGACTTTGTAGTCAGCACGCCGGAGACCGCCCATATGATTATGTGGCTTTTATCCGACAGGGCCATACCCCGCAGTTTCCGGATGATGGAGGGGTTTGGCGTCAATACCTTCAGGTTCGTTAATGACCAGGGCAGGGCACGTTTTGTAAAGTTCCACTGGAAGCCCATGCTCGGCGTGCATTCCCTTGTCTGGGACGAAGCACAGAAACTGGCCGGGAAGGACCCGGATTATCATCGTCGTGACCTGTGGGAAGCCATTGAAATGGGCGAATATCCGGAATATGAGCTTGGGGTACAGATACTGGAAGAAGAAGAGGAATTCAATTTTGACTTTGACATACTTGACCCCACCAAGTTCTGGCCCGAGGAACAAATACCGGTGAAAATTATCGGAAAAATGACCCTGAACCGCAATGTGGACAATTTCTTCGCCGAAACCGAACAGGTGGCCTTCTGCCCGGGCAATGTGGTGCCGGGTATAGATTTTTCCAATGACCCTCTGCTGCAGGGACGGTTATTTTCGTATCTCGACACCCAGCTTATTCGGCTGGGAGGGCCGAATTTTCACGAGATACCCATCAACCGGTCCACGGTCCCGGTACACAATAATCAGCGGGACGGCTACCACCGCATGACAATCGACAGCGGCCAGGTGAGTTATTTCCCGAATACACTGCAGCAAAACACGCCGCAGCCGGTACCCGGGACCGAAGACGGATATGCCCATTATACAGAGAAGGTGGACGGACAGAAAGTGCGTCAGCGCAGTGACAGCTTTAAAGACCACTACAGCCAGGCGACCCTTTTCTGGAACAGCATGTCGGAACCGGAAAAACAGCATATAGTGGAGGCATTTCATTTTGAAGTTGGAAAGGTCAAGGATAAGGGGATTAAACAGCGGGTTGTGGACATGTTCAACAATGTGGACGGACAGCTGGCCGCCATGATTGCTGAGGGTATCGGGGTCCAGGCTCCGTCTATGCCCGGCGGGACAGGGGTTAGTGCGTCGTCACCGGCGGTAAGCCAGGAAACCACCATAATGGAAGCAAGAACAAGAAGGGTTGCCATTCTGGCTGAAAACGGGTTCAGCTTTAGCGAGGTGGCACAGGTCATGGACACACTTAAAGCAGCTGGGGTGCATTCCGAGATTATCAGCAAAGATTTGGGCATGATAACCGCCGCCGACGGACAGCAGCTGGAAGCGGCCAACAACTATATCACCGCCGGGTCAATCATGTACGATGCGGTGTATGTGCCGGGAGGACGCCAGAGCGCCGACAGCCTTGTTATGCAGGGAGATTCACTGCATTTTGTGAACGAAGCCTTCAGTCATGCAAAGGCCATCGGGGCCTCCAACGAAGGGGTTGACCTGCTTGTTTCCTCCCAGATCAAAGGAGTGGCACTGGCCGGGCCGGATAACTACGGTCAGCCGGTTACCGAGCTGGGAGTGGTGACGACCAGGAACGCATCGGATATGAGCGGTTTTGCCAGGGAATTTATAAATGCCATAACCGGGCACCGTCACTGGGCACGGCAAAAACAAAAGCAGATAGTACCCGCATAACTTTCAAGTATGCAGATATTACAAAACCCCGGAACGGCTTTGTGCCGGTTTCGGGGTTTTGATTCGGGATGTATTGGGATATATATGTTAAAATAGAATAATAAACCCGGTTACCGGCCAAAGCCGGAGGTGGTATCATGCTGTTTGTAACAGATGGTGAAAAAATGTCAACGGAACAGGTGCCAAGGAACGACGTGCTAAAGCTTATTGCAATGATTACAATGCTTACAGATCATATAGGCCACATGTTTTTTCCGCAGCATGCCATTTTCCGTTCTGTCGGAAGGTTGGCGTTTCCGATATTTGCATACCTGTTGGCGGTGGGTTATGAGAAAACATCAAGCTTGAAAAACTATGCCAGAAGGCTCTTTATATTCGGTCTCATATCCCAGGTGCCCTATTCGTTTTTCTCGCCGGGCCTTCAGTTTAAGCCCTTTAACCTGAACATAATGTTTACACTGCTTCTGGGGCTTGCAGTAGTATATCTGTACGACCTGGGCGTGGCAGGGCTAAAGGAACAAAGCGGCGGCAGAAACACAAAAAAGGCAGTCTGTGGTGCGGGGGTCCTGCTTTCAGTATGCATGATCATAATTCTGCCCGAAGCGCTGGAAATTGCATTTAAAGACTTCAGGCTGGACTACGGGTTTTACGGGCTTATGCTTATCCTGATGTTCCACCTGTTCAAGGAAAACGGAAAAAGAATGGTTATTGGCTATATAATACTGTCCTTTGCATACACCTACCTTTACGGTGCCAAGGTTTTGACGGCTAACTCCATAGCCTGGTTCGGGGAAGAGTGGAGCATTTGGAAAGGGCTCTCAAGTTTCGGCCTGGTCCTGAAGAATATTGTCTGGTACAATAACGGCCTGGTAACGCTTGGAGGGTACTTTTTCCAGGCAAGGAGCATCTTTGCGCTGGTACCGATATTCATGGCGGACAGTTTGCCCGGTAGGGTCAGGTTAAAAAAATATACCGCGTACTGGTTCTATCCGGTACATATAGCCGTTATTGTCACCGCCGCTTACCTGTTGACAGTGTTCTCCCCACCTTTTACACCTTAATTTCCTCCATCATGTTCCGGGCAAACAGCTCTGCCTTTTTTTCTATCCCCTGCACGGTCTTAATTTCCCCGGGATAGTTGGCGGTAGCCATTATCGAAAAGTAAGGGGGCAGCCTGAAGCTTTTGTTTATATTCAGCGCGCCGATAAGCTGTTTGGCCACCGAATCGCTGCCCGAGTTGCCGGACACTATAATGGCAAACAAAGTCTTGTCAAAAAACTTGGTTCTTCTGTATAAAGCGGTGAGCCGGTTTATTACCGCCATAAGGTTTGCCGAGACAGAGTCGTTGTAGTTGGGACATATCCATACAACTGCGTCCGTCCTTTCTATTTCCGGGAGTATCTCTTCCACCATTACTCCTCCGTAAAAGCAGCTTTTCTGGCGGCTGAAATGCTTGCACGTCTTATAGGAACACCCCTTGCAGTCGCGTACCGTACCGTTTTCCACGTGCAGTTCGGTTATCCGGTGGCAGTGCAGGTGTTTCTTTATTATATCCCACAGCATAAGCGTGTTTGAAGTGTCATGGGAGCTGGCATGGACAGCCAGTATTGCGGGATTTTGCTTCAACGTGACGCTGTCCTCGTAAAGCCGTTGGCCCAAAGAAGCGCAGAGACTGCTGCAAACTTCCTCAAGGGGAATTTTCAGTTTTTTCTGCCAGGCAAGGAAGTTGTTGAGGTCGGCTGTTGCCTCGATAACGGGATTGCCGGGGAACCGGCAGCCCAGGCTGTTTGCAAGGAAAATTATGTTCTGGGCGGCGCTTTTGGTATAAAGCTCGCTGCTGCTGTGTATAAGCAGTGCCGCCGAGCAGCCCGAAAGGGCGTCCTTTCCACGCCGGGTCAGCATGCTGAACAGCCTGAGAATGGGAAGCGACGAGCCTGTGTCGTCCAATTCCACGGCTAACAGTATTTTTCGATTTTTAAGGTTGGGTATGTTCGAAGTATCGGTATATACTTCTACCGGTATACCTTCGGTGGCCTTTTTTACCATTGTTGAAAGGGTGCGGGACATGGGGCCGGGGGCAATCACTATTACGTTTTTCACAGCATTTCACCCAGCCTTTCATAGGTCTTTTTAAGCCTTGAAAACAGGGGCGCCGGCAGGTGCTCAGTTTCTATCTCGGTTCCGGAGGGTAAAAGCCTGTTGCGGCAGCCCATATAAACCCCGCCTAGAAATACCGAACTGTAGTGCCACCGGCCCTTTATAAGGGCTGTGAGGGACAAGCTTCCGGATGACAGCGCCGGCGCTACGTAGGGCTTGTAACCCTGTGCCCGGACGTACATATTCGCTTCAAGTGCTTTTTTGGTAAGGTAAACCGAGAGCTCTTCGTTATAGTTTTTTATGCTGTCGGCTATAACAAGCCCCTCACCGTGGGGACCGAAGGCTCTGCCTTCTTTGATGAAATGGGTGCTTTCCGCCGACTGTGCGGCATAATAGGCTGCCCGGGCGTACATCACCCCAAGTCCAAAGCCCCGTATCTGCTCGGGCGCAAGGCCGCCGAAGTCAAGGCTGCCTTTTTTATCGGTATTGCTTTCCAAAAATGCGGTTTTACACAGAAGGTCCACCGGGTCGGAAAGCACGGCAAATATACCTTTAAACCCGGCTTGCCTGGCTTTTTTTGCGTACTTTGCAATTATAGGTGAGTTGCCTTCAAACTGTGCCATCCTTACATCCTGTGGCGTCTGCTCTACCGGTGGTACCCCTGCCGATATGCAAAATACAAACAGGTCGCAGTCAAAAATATCGTCTTCCTTAAGCATGTATACCGGCGGGTAGACGGTATTTACGTCCGGGCCGAGTATCTGTCCGGTTTCATGTTCCCATCTTTTCATGTTGTTTAAGCTCCTGCTGTGTATTCCTATACCGGATATGTGCTGTCCTCCCAGCAGGCGAAGGCCGGTTAGCAGCATGCCGCCCACATCACCCAGCCCTGCTATGTTGACCTTCCATTTTTCCGGAAAGCTGTTTTCGAGTACGTCACGCCAGCCGGGGTATTCGGTGTTCACCGAGGTCACTTTCCTTCTTTCTATGGCGGAAACCAGCCAGTCCGGCAGGCCGGAGGGCCGAATGCCCGGCACAAGCATTTCTATTCCCTCTTTGTCCGGGAATATGAGCGATGGATGTGAAACGCAGCAAGACCTTCTGGATACATTAGGCTCCAGCGCGGCCAGGATATATACGTTATCCTTAAACCCTGACGCCCGGGTTTCGGATATTTCTTTCAGCCGGTCTTTCTTATTATTAGAAACCAGCACCTTATTCCGGTATTCGTAATAAAACATCAAACTACCTCCGTTATTTGACAATGGTATGTTCAATACGCTTCAGCGCTTCCAGGTCGTTATTAAGATAATGGGAAGGGTTAATATTCATATCGTAATTCATGTTGGTCCCACGGTCGGGGCAGCGGGGAGGTTTTACCACTTCACCCAGGAGGTCGAGGGTCAGGCTGCGTTCGTTCATTATCTGGTATTCTTCCTCAAGGGCAGTCATAATATCAATTGAGTTACTGATACACGTTTCGGACAGTTCGAATATTGCCCTGTTGGAAACATCGCTTAGGAAGGTGGGTGAGGTATAGGGCAGTATCATGTTTACCGACGGTATAAGGTTTCGCTGGGGGTATACACCCCTCCACAGTGTATCCCCGCCAAGAAAGGGATACATGTCGCTTTCGTTGAACCATGCCTTCAGCCTTGGAACAAAGTAAGCGCTGTCCACTTCCCTGTCCTGGACGTCCATGAGTTCTTTGCCGCGTCCGGAAAGCACCGCCACTATGAATTTTTTTACTTTGATTCCTTCCCGTTTAAGCAGCGGGTCAAGGGCTTTGAACCTATAGCCCTTGTGCAGCAGATTATCCACCAGAATTATTGGGCGGTTGAAGGACCGCAGCATTCTTACCTGGGTTTCCAGGTCCAGATAATAGGGGAAAGGCCCTATTTTGAAGGATTTCATGTCGGGCTGGAACAGTTTTTCGGTATGCAGGGATTTGGTTACCGTGTTCGGGATAATCCGGTTGTTCAGAATTGTGCCAAAGGGAACACATACCGCAGGCCCCAGTCTTCTGGGCATTGAAGGAACGGTATTCACCCCGTTTTCGGCACATATTTTTTTTGTGAGGTTTTGATTAAGCATTCCCATGTTAAAGGACAGCAGCAGTTTTCCGGGGTACAGGTTGCTGAGGGCCCTTTGCAGTTTTTTTCTGGAACGGCAGACTGCCTTTTCCACGTTTTCGGTGTCGTTGAAGGATTCCTTTATTATGGTTGATACGTCCAGGTTAAGGGTGCAGGGAGAACTCATATCGACCAGGTATATGGGCTCATTTTGGTTGCCGAAATACAGCTTTTCAAAGCCCTGCAGTTCAAGCACTTCTTCCACTGCCCGGGTAGGACTGCCTTCAACGATGTTTCTGAACACCGCATAATTGTAATCCTTTGCAAGGCAGTAGCAGAGGGTCTCGGTCAGGATTATCTGCTCGAGGTTTTGGCCTCTGCAGCTTCGGTCTGTAAATATGCCGTCCATTACCACTATTCTGCCTACCGTATTGTCTCTTATATATTCCGAAGCCATTTGGTTCTGAAATTCTTTTAAAAGCATGCTGAGACGCACCCAGTGGAACAACGAAAATCCCAGTATTCTGTTTCCGTTATTTATATCCCTGAGCAGCAGAACCCGGGGGCTGGACTTCCGGGAGAAGGCGATGAGACTTTCAAATGCTTTCTCGCTGTCTCTGAAAATTTGCCGTGCCAGGGTTCTTAAAAAGTCCGGGCCGGGGTCTTCGACAATTTCAATATCTATGGATACGGGACTTACCGGAGTTTTGTACTGGGGCTCCCTCCTGTACAGGCCGTTGCTGTAAATATATTTCTGGGCCAGCGGGTCCACAAGCATTGATATATCCCTGTTCTGGTCAATATACGTTCTTATTTGCGTGGAGCTTATGTCTTCGTACTGCCTGGGCAGCGACAGCGTTATTATTTCCCCCTCTATCCTTCGCATCCCGTGTTCAAGCCTTTTGTCGTCCTCGTCCGAGGAAAGGGCACTTCTCCTGTCAAACACTATATGCGGGAATGTGTGTATGGAATGCGCCTCTTTTTTGTCCCTGTACCCCGAAGCGTGCAGTATAACATCACTGCCGACAACTATATATACATCCGAGTCGGGGAAGTTTTCCCTTAGGGTACGTAAATCTTCGGGATATGCTATGTTTATGGGTATATCTTCCGGGTACATGAATATGCCCGGCTGGTCTGCTATCGACATATTGATTATGTTTCTGCGGGTGAGGTTTGGCTGGGTTCTTTTTGACCATGAGAACTCGTCGATGGCAAGATATACTTCAAAACCAAGCCGTCGTATTTCCTTTGCAATTTCCTTGTGACTTAACGAAAACGGGTCAAAGGTACCCGGGAAGAATGCTATTTTGCGGGGGTGTTCAAGGTCTATACTGACGTAATTGAATATGTAGTCGGATATGAATTTGTATATGCTGTTCAAAGCCGATGAATTTATAAACAGCATCAGCTGGCTGTCCTTGCTGTCCGGCAGCAGGGTCAGTATTTTCTTTGCAGTTCGTTTGAATATTTGGTTTTTTTGCTCCATGTCAAGGTATTCGGAGCCGTATATTTCCTTCCCGATGACGCTGAAGGCAATCTGCCTGACCCTGTGGTCGTAATTTACCAGGCCGCCCAGCAGTATTCCCAGCATTTTGGCAAGCCTGCTTTCATAAAACTTTTCGGTCCGGGGGAAAAGCTTCTGGTATTTGAGGTAATAGGACAGGGTTATCCCCGCCGTTTTCAGTATAAGGGAGTTTATGCCAAGGCCCGACTGCTTGGTTTTTTCCATTAGATAGTCTAGTATTTCGTCCAGTTCCACCGGTTGAAGGTACAGTATCAGCTGGCCGAGGTAGTACGGTATATACTTGGTGAACTGGTGGCCCTCAAGCTCAAGGGACCTGACCAGCTCCACCGCAATATCGTTTCTCTGCTCAAGGCTTAAGCTCGGGACTATTTTAATAAGTGCATCACCGGCGCCAATGCGCACATCTTCTACCGGGCTGACCTTTATCAGGTTACAAAAGTGCATGGCGGTATAAAAGGCGTTATCCTTGCTGCTGTTTAAGGTATGTTCCAGTAGAAGCTCAACCTGTATTTTTTTTGCGATCCTGCCGGTGGCGGTCTTCAGGTTGCTGAGGAAAATATCCGATATATTCTCCAGGTCCCGGCGGCAGAAAGTACGGTATTTTTCGGTTTCCTGCGGGTCAAGTTTTATCAGCTGTGCTATTTTGAACTTAAGATAATTCTCGGCCGGCAGTGGTGACCGATGAATATTTCGGGTCATAAGCCCCTTCAGAGCTTCCAGCTGCCTGCAGTCCTTGTCAAGGTTTGGTATCAGGCTGCGGGCCGCGTCCAGTGCGGTCAGGCGCAGGCTGTTGGTATCCGAAGGGATTCTATCAAGGACAAAATCAGTCATTGGTTTTAAGTATTTCCTGTCGCAGTCTGATGGTACAGCCTTAAGCGCTTCCAAGAGGTACAGTTCTGTCCGGAATTCCCGGGTTTCGTTTTCGCTGTAATATTTGCAAAGAATTCTAATGTAATCGTTTATTTTTTGCTTTTTACAGTGCTCAAAAAGGGATGCAACCATAACGCTCAGGCCGTATCCTATCCACATGCGATGGGTGGGAATAATCTTGTGGTCGGGGAATATAAAGGCATCCAAATACCTTTGCAGCAGCTGGCAACTTGTAATATCACGGGTTTCCAGGGCTGCGTCCGGGGGTACTTCCTTGCGGTATTCCTCGTCAAAGGTTGCAATCAGGGCTCCGATAAGCTCGCTGCAGTGTCTGCGTATGTCGTCCTCGGGATGGGTCAGCTGTTCATACAAAAATTTTATCGTAATCAGCTTCTGTTTTTGGGTCAGGTAGGTGGAGTAGTCCTCGAATATGCGCAGATATTCACGGAGGTTCTTCCAGTTCTTTTCACTGCGTGCAGATTCCAGTATTGCGTTTAACGAAAACTCGTCCCTGAGCCTGTACATGACGTTAATGTTATGGCGTATTGATTGGAATTTGAGGTTCTGTACCACCTGCTGCCCGTGCATCAGGGAATAGTACCCCCTCGTCTCCGGGTAAGGCGCGGGTTTCTGCGTTTTTGAATCCGGGTCGGTTATTATTCCCAGGTGGGTCATATAATCCTCGAAATCCTTAAGTTTTGCAAACACCCTTCGATATCTCTTTTCCTTTTTTTCATCCAGGTTGTCCAGTTTGTTAAGCACTATATCAAAGGAATCCGCCAGCGAATACATGTGCATTTTATCACTGTCTTTTCCGGCGGTTTTCTTTTTTATCCTGAAGTCCGAATAAATGAGAATCAGGGATTCAAGGGACAGGTTTTCAACCTCAAGGTCCCAGGTGGAATGGTTTATGGCAATGTTCCTGATATATACAATACCGTGCTTTTTGAACCACTGGTCGGTATAGTAATAGTGCAGGTGGGGCACCCTTTTAAGCTCGGCTGACCTGCAGCCGTACTTACCTATATCATGCCCGGCAGCGGCGCCGGAGACCCTGCCGAGGTCTATGGGCAGCCCCAGTTCTTCAAACTGGCGGGCTAGAAACAATGAAAGATAATGTACTCCGCATATGTGGTCAAGGGTGCTATAACCGAACAGTTCACCGTTTAGTTTCATCATTTCATATATATACTCTCTGTCGAAGGCTTTTATAAAAAGCCGGTATTCCCCGGGGTCTTCCAGACCGGCCTGCTCGTCTTCCGACAGCAGTTCCAGTGGATATTTGCTCTGCCAGGTACCGTCGTTCGAAGACTTCTGCAGCTTGCAAAATTCCCTCAGCACCTGCAGGTATACGTAGCATGCGGTATCAAGGCTTCTGTCCAGGTTTGTTTCAAGGGCCTGGGGGAAGGATTTCTCTATTGCAAACTGGTATATGTATCCCAGCCAGTCGCCGGGAGCATTTTCCCCGGCCAGGTCATCAAGCATATCCCGGCACAATTCAAGCACCGCCCGGCAGCTGTAATCGTTGTCTTTGAGCATTTTACCCATTTGTCTGAAAAAGGAGGGTTTGTTAACATGATTTTTGATAAAGGCTTTGTTTATAATATCCGGATAGGTTTTTCCAAGTTCTGAAACAGAAGCGGAAATTCTTTTTTTAAGCTCGGATAGCAAACCGTTGTCCATAGGAATACTCCTTTCTTTTAGAGAGGCGGTTTTTGTTTTCCCGGTATTAGAATTTTCTACATATATACGGTATATTCCTTCCAAGCGAAAAATAATGGTCAGGTAAAAGCAGGTGAAATTGTGGAAAGGGAGTTTCACTTCTGCTTCTACCTGACAGCCTTAGGCTTTGAAATGTTTGACGTAATAATATAAGCTTTGTTCCGGCCGCTCATCGGCATGTTTTTGAAAACAATTTATGTGGTTAACGACCTGGTAAAAGGAGTATAATATAACTGTGAAAAACCGATCAATAAAAGAGGTGTAAAAAATGAAAGGCAGATATATGATAGCATTATTGTTAGCGGTGCTGGCTGCAGCCCTGTTATACATCGGCATGAATCCTGTCGGAAACGGGCAGAACGGGGAACCCGACGACCAGGTACAGCCCCGGGATCAAAACCAAAGCGAGCGGGTTTCACAGCAGTTGGTTGATATTTTTCCGGAAAGAATAGGTTACGAATGGCACTACTCCGGATTTGCGGAATACGCGCATTATATGAGGCTGGATAATATTTCGGGAAATACCGGAAATACCGAAATATTGGTTTACGAGATATCGGGAGAAGTGGATGACCCGTCGGGTGGCGAAGCTCCGGGGGACTTCGGCCTTGAAATGGAATACCGGATAACTTCCGATACCGTTACCGAGAGTATAATCCGGGGAGAGAAGTTAATCCATGTATTTGAAGAACTGCAGCTTCTAAAGCTGCCCCTTGAGACCGGCAATAGATGGGAACAGACGGTTGAGACAGATGAAGGCGAGGCAGTTCTTACGGCGGAAGTCCTGTCGGCAGAGCCGGAGGAAGAGGAAGGGCCGACTGTATACAGGGTAAGATACAGTGTACCCATGGAAGGCATGCCGGACGGTGTTTACATCGAAGAGCGCGCATTCACCGAAGGGGTGGGCGTGACCTATTATGCCAGAACACTGGGCGATGAATACGACTTTTTATTTGAGTACTACATTTTTTACCCGGACAAACAATGACTTAACAAATAATGATATTGATTGTGGATGCAAAAACGGTTATAATAGTATCACGGTAGGGTGCGGATATAGCTCAGTGGCAGAGCACCGGCTTCCCAAGCCGGTAATGCGGGTTCGATTCCCGTTATCCGCTCCATCTTTCGGGGCGATAGCTCAGTTGGGAGAGCGCTACCTTGACATGGTAGAGGTTTCGCAGGTTCGATCCCTGTTCGCCCCACCATCTTTATCCCCTGTTCCAGGGGTTATTTTTTTGTATGCGGCATGGGGTGGTGAAGAAATGTTTGTAATCTATGAAAAGAAGAGGCAGCGGGTACCGATAAAGATATGGCTTGAAAACAGGGCCCAAGTGGAAGAGGGCTGCCTGGAGCAGGCATTAAACCTGGCAAACCTGCCCTTCGCGTATAAATGGGTGGCATTAATGCCGGATGTTCACAAAGGGTACGGCATGCCGATTGGCGGCGTAATAGCGGTGGAAGATGCGGTCATTCCGAATGCTGTAGGGGTTGATATAGGCTGCGGAGTGGCCTTCGTTGAAACCAGTATACATAAGGACCGTTTGACGGCTGAAGAGTACAAAGCTTTGGTGGGGCAGATAATGCGGGATATCCCCACCGGTTTTAACCATCATACAAAAAAGCAGGAGTGCAAAACACTTAACCGGTCGGACTTTGCCGGGGAATTAAGCAAAAGAAAGGTGCCGGAAGGGCTGCCGCAAATCGAGGAGGGGTACTATCAAATAGGCACTTTGGGCGGAGGCAATCATTTTATAGAACTGCAGGAGGATGAAGGGGGAAAGCTGTGCATTATGGTACACAGCGGCAGCAGGAACTTTGGCTATAAGGTTGCCAGGTTTTTTAACGACAGGGCCGGAAAGCTCAATGAGAAACTTTCTTCCGGTGTGCCCAAAGGATATGAACTGGCCTTTTTGCCGACTGAAACCGGGCTGGCCGCTTCCTATGTCTCGTGGATGAAACTGGCCCTGGACTTTGCCAGCGAAAACAGGCAGGTTATGTTGGGAGTGGTTAAGGACCGGTTATCAAAGAGAATACCTGGCATTGAATTCGGCAGTGAAGTGAATGCCCACCACAACTATGCCGCATTGGAGCATCATTACGGGAAAAATGTATGGATACACAGGAAAGGCGCGATAAGGGCCGGAGAAGGAGACATTGGTATTATCCCGGGGGCGATGGGCAGCTATTCGTATATTGTCAGGGGCAGGGGTAACCCCGAAAGCTTCTGCTCATGCAGCCATGGGGCGGGCAGAAAAATGGGGAGGCGGCAGGCAAAAAAACAGTTTGCCGTGCAAAAAACTGTGCTTGACCTTAAAGAGCGGGGCGTAATACTGGGCAAGCGGAAAAAGGCGGATGTTTCCGAAGAATGCAGGTTTGCCTACAAAGACATTGATTTTGTAATCAGTCAGCAGCTGGACTTGATTGAGCCGGTAAAAAAACTAAAAACCGTAGCGGTGATTAAGGGCTGAACATATAAAAAACCATAAGAAAATTGTAGGAATGAAAGGCTGTAATGGTGTATAATGTTAACAGGTAAAGCCGTCGATATAGGCGGTTTTTTACTTGGCGGTCGCAGTAACCCGCCTAAAAAAACAAGGAGGGAATATCTTGAATAACAAAAAAAAGATAAAAATGATAGCCCGGGGGGCAATGATAGCGGCGATATATGCGGCATTGACAATATCCTTTGCTCCGATAAGCTACGGCCCTGTGCAGGTGCGCATAGCAGAGGCCCTGACGGTATTACCTTTTTTGTGGCCCGAAGCTGTGATGGGGCTGTTCGCTGGGTGTTTAACAGCCAATTTCCTGGGGGGACTTGGAATATGGGACATCGGCCTGGGCAGTACGGCAACATTAATTGCCGCATGGCTGACGTCCAAAACGACAAGGCCATGGCTGGCTCCGCTGCCGCCGGTGTTGATTAACGGTGTAATAGTAGGCGGCTACCTGTCGGTATTGTACAATATGCCCTGGTGGGCGGCCTGTATATATGTAACGGTCGGGCAGACAGCTGCATGTTACCTGTTGGGACTTCCTCTGCTTCACCTGATGCTAAGAAACAAGCAAAAATAATTTTATTTTTCGGACAAATTACATAATTTTTTAGAAGGATTTTTTGCATCTTTGTTTAAATAATATAGGTGGAACAATTTTCTTGATTTGCCCAAAATTCTTTCGGAGGTAAAAATGAAGAAAGCCTTTACCAAAACACGGGAAAATCATATAACCCTTATGTTTGTTACAGACCCCGACAAGGATGTTAAAAAGATCCGCATAAGCAAAGTATTGCTGAAATATACTGCGTTGCTTACAGCGGTATTTTTATCCTACAGCGTTGCCCTGACTTCGGGTTATTTGTATTTGGATCAAAACCATAAAATCGCCCTTAACAGGATTGAATACCTGGAAAACGATAACCGGCGGCAGAGCGCCGTAATAGCCAGCCTGTACAATTACAGTGATATGGTAAGGGAAAAGATGGAGGAACTAATTGAATTTGACGGCGAAGTCAGAAGCATGGTAGGGCTTACAAGTGACAGCGATAAGAGGCTGGAAGAGTTCCATGGTACCCTTATGGCATCCAGAAGCGGTGTCCAAAGAAATGCCGCAGCGAAAGATGTGGAATTTGCCAGGGTTGAACGGATACAGCCGGTAATGATGAGTTCGATAAACCAGCTGCAGCTGGCGGATTCGGTACAGGTACTGTCCGGGCAGATGGATATTCAGAAGGAACAGTTGGATAAGCTGTTGAACGACGTGGATGCACGGCTTGAGTATCTTGAAGCCAGGCCTTCATTCCTGCCGGTATCCGGGACAATAACCTCCAGGTTCGGCGGCAGAAGACACCCCTTCAGCCGGAGGTACCAGTTCCATGAGGGAGTGGATATTGCCGCAAGGTCGGGTACTTCTATAAGGGTGCCGGGAAAAGGAGTAGTGGTCTTTTCAGGAAAACAGGGCGGATACGGTAATGTAATTGTAATAAACCACGGATACGGCATTAGAACCCGTTATGCCCATAACAGTGCAAACCTGGTGAAGGTGGGAGACAGGGTTGCAAAGGGCCAGGTAATTGCAAGGGTGGGGAGTACCGGAATAAGTACCGGACCCCATGTGCATTTCGAAGTCGAAGTGAACGGAAATGTGGTGGACCCCATCAAGTTTGTAAACAGCAGTTCATAGGGCCGTATGATATACAGCATATTGAGAAAGCAAAGCCTCGGTGTTCCGGGGCTTTTAAAATTTTCTCAGCATCAGCCACGACAGGATATCCCCGAAGTTATCGAAGGGGTGGGCATTGATACCTTTTTGTCGGCAGTACTCAAGTAGCCTTCCCTTGGCAAACACTATATCGCTGGCAGCGGCAGGACACAAATCCGAAGTTCCGTCACCGATATAGACAGCCCGACGGCCTTCCGGGTTGAGTTTTGTCAGCAAAGTACTCTTGCAGGTACCGCATATGCCGCAGTCGGGGTTGTGGTGGGGGCAGGATATGGTGAAACCGTCATTATATATAAGCCTGTTGGCAAAGTATTCCACGTGAAGGTTATGTTTCTTCAATATATAGTCAATTATATAATCATAGCCATCACTCAATATATGGAGAGAATGGTGGTTTGAACGGCAGTAATCAACAAAATCTCTGAAGTATTCGTCTATGGCTATGGTGCCAAGAAGCGTGTCAAGGTCCTCAAGGCTGGCCCGGAAGAGCTGAAAAGTCCTGTTGGCGCATTCTTCGGTGGATATTTTTTTCCGTTCCCACAAAAGGTTAATTTCCTGCCATCCGTCAGCCGCAAACTCCCTAACCATAGCTTCACAAACGTCTTTTTTGGTAATGGTGCCGTCAAAGTCAACAAAGAAAATCCACTGCACTTGGTATTCATCCTTTCTCAGCCATTGTCCCATACCCGGCGGATTAACGAGGCGGTATGGCCCGGCCGGTCGCTGCCGAGAATGCCTGATACTATGGAAACTCCGTCGATTCCTGAAGTCTTGACCTCCTGAATGTTTCCAAGGTTGATTCCGCCGATGCCCACAACGGGTATTGATACCGTTTGTTTTATTCTCTTAAGTCCGGTCGGTCCAAGGGTGGATGTCTTGACTTTTTTCGTAGCAGTAGTGTAAACAGGTCCTGCTCCCAGGTAATCAGCGTCGTGCTTTTCGCCGTAGACGGCTTCTTCGGTATTGGAAACAGAATAACCGATTATTTTTTCCGGTCCCAGCAGTTTTCTTGCCACCGGAAGGGGCAGGTCCTCCTGGCCTATATGTATTCCGTCCGCCTGGACAGCCAGGGCAATATCCAGCCTGTCATTAATCAAAAGCGGGACACCAAATCTTGCGGTCAGGCCTTTCATTGAAACTGCCAACTGATAGAACTCGCGGCCGGAAGTATTCTTTTCCCGCAGTTGGACCAGGGTGACCCCTCCGGCAAGGGCTTCTGCCACCGCCTGCAGAAGGTCTCTTCCTTTAAGTATTTCCCTGTCGGTCACAAGGTACAGCCTGTAGTCGTGCGTCATGTTTTCACCTTCCTTACCAGATTGTATTATACATCAGTAGAACAGGGGAAAAGATAAAAGTGATTGGTAGGGCCTACTCCACCGCCCAAAGGAAATGCGGCGGCAATGGCCCCCGTGATGTATTCCTTTGCTTTTGCCACTGCTTCTTCCACCGTGAAGCCCCTGGCCAGAAAAGCCGCAATAGCCGACGAGAAGGTACAGCCGGTACCGTGGGTATGCCGGGTGGGTATTCTTTTGCTTTCCAGGTGACGGAAGCTCCGACCGTCATAGAACACATCCACTGCATCCCCTTCCAGGTGGCCGCCCTTTACCACTACGTACCGGGCTCCCATCCGATAGATATCCACAGCCGCCTTTTCCATTTCAGAAAGGGAATTAATTTTCCTGCCGGTTATTACTTCCGCTTCATACAGGTTGGGAGTAGCAACACCGGCCAGGGGGAGAAGCACCCTTATCAAAGCGTCCCGCGCCTGGGGCTTTAACAGATGGCATCCGCTTTTGGACACCATAACAGGGTCTATTACTATGTTTTCCGGATGGTATTTTCGCAGTGCGTCACCAACGGTTCTAATAATTTCGCTGCTGGAAACCATTCCGATTTTAACTGCGTCCACGTTGATATCCGTAAAAACTGCATCAATCTGGTCCCTGATAATTTCCTGGTCCAATTCGCGTACATTGGTTACCCCCAGGGTATTCTGGGCGGTTACTGCTGTAATAACGCTCATTCCGTATGTACCGAGTGCACTGAAGGTCTTAATGTCCGCCTGGATTCCGGCTCCGCCGCAGGAGTCCGAACCGGCTATCGTGAGTACTTTTTTCATAGCCCTTCCTCCCTTGCATTTTGTTCCAGTGCAGCAAAAAACACTTCCCAGAAACGGTCGACCGGTGGCGGTACAAGCTCCTCCCGACTTCCGTCGGGCTCAAACCAGTACCTGCCCTCATTTATTGGGATCACTTTGCCGATGACGGCGGCCGGGATGCCCGCCCTTGTATAGGTCCGGGTAATCTCTTCTGCTGCCTGCCGGTCTGCGGTTAACACCAGGGTACCTTCGCTTATTACTTCGTAGGGGTTTAACCCGAAATGATTACAGACCGCCTGGATGTCGGGCGGCAGCAAAACTTCGGCCCGTTCAATCCTAAGGCCTACACCGGAGGCTTCTGCCACTTCCCACAAACCTCTGGCAAGGCCTCCTTCGGTTGCGTCGTGCATGGCATGAACCCCGCTGCAGGCCATTGCCAGCTTTGCATCCTTTACAACGGTCATTTCTTTTATCCTGCCGGCAGCCTGCTTAACCAGCTCTTCATCCACGCCGGCCGACTGCAGGCTGGAGCCCAGTTCACTGCCCAACAGCGCACCGGCTTCGATGGCGGCACCCTTGGTTATAATAACGGCATCCCCTACCTTTGCCTGGGCCGGTGTAATATAACTATCACCGAATCCCCAAACGGTAATTCCACCGATGGTAGGTATCGTAACCGCTCCGTAAAACCCTGTATGGCCGCCGACTACTGAAATACCAAGTTCTTTTGCCGATTCGCTTATGCTGTGTACAAGGCGGGTTATATAGTCTTCCGGGGTCCCCGGGGGCATCAGGAGCGAATATGTCATAAACCGGGGTTCAATACCCGTTACCGATATGTCACTGGCCCCGATATGTACCGTAATCCAGCCGAAATCCTCGGGCGACATGGTGGGGCCGGGGAAAATCGGGTCCTCTGCCACTGCCATATACATTTCGCCCACCTTTAATACGGCTGCGTCCACTCCCATCTGCGGTCCCACTATAACCTGCGGTGCCGATGCCCCGACTGAAGGAAGGACAGCCTTTTTAAAGAAATCATCGTTCACTTTGCCAATCATTTACTGCTTGCTCCTTTCCCGTTTATTTGATAAAAAAACAAGCACTCCTGTCCGGAGTGCTAGAAACCTTATTAGTTTCCCTTCGCTGGCATTACCCAGATCAGGTTCAAAGGGTTGGCATATACCTCTCAGCCTTTCGGCACCCCCGGCGGATGTTATTGAATTGTCAACAACATTATACCATTGTTGACAGCAAAAGTAAACTTTAGTCTACAGTCAGATAGCGTCAAGTTACTATGGGTTTTTAAAGAATAAAGTAATCCCCTGTTTACCTTTTTTCACCTCAAAGTAGAGTATGTTCAACAAAATTATCCATAAAAAAATATTGGATTATACTTAAATGCGAGGCATAGGGTAATAAAGGATTGATTAAAGACGAAATATTGTGGGAAAAAGCAGCAATTACCAAACATATATTGACAACCATTGCGGCGAACGTCTTGTACAATATGATGTGTAGTTAAGTTCGTATAATTGTATAAAAAGAGGATGAACCGCATACTCATTTCCTCGGTTATAAATATATGTGTTGAACAAATACCGAACCGGGGAGCATGAAATCCTAAGAAAAGGCAAGCAAATAAAATAAAAATCTAATTTATAGAGGGAGGTTTTAAATAGTGCCAGAAAAAAAGCTTAGGAGAGAATTAACGTTTATACATATGATATCCATAGCTTCAGGTGCAGTAATAGGCGGCTGGCTGGCGGAGGCTCCGTATTGGTTCTCGGTTACCGGAGCTGGGAGTGCAATTGTGTTCCCATTATTGGCCGTATTGTTGATTCCCGTAGGGCTCGCATTTGCAGAGCTCACCTCTATGCTGCCCTTTGCATCTTCAGTGGATATTTGGACAACAAATGCCTTTGGGCCTAGGGCAGGATGGGCTTCACAGTGGATGATGTTCTTAATACAAATAGTGGAACCGCCATTGATGGCCTTTATATTTATTACGGCGATAAATTGGTTTGTTCCAATACCGCCAGAGGCGATTACAATAGTGGCAATTATAATAGTATTTCTCTGGTATTTAATATCAAATTTCAAGATCGGTTTAACCGGTACATTGGCAACAATATTTTTCTTTTCCATGGTGATAATCTCTGTAATTGTTGCAATGACACTGTTTACCAGCGGACATTGGTCTTATTCTAACATATCCTACCACGGTGGATTGTTCCCTAACAGTTTTAGGGGAATCTTTGTTGCATTTGCAGTCTTTTCTTTAAAATTCATTGGTTTTGAGATGACGCCCACCATGATTGAAGAAACCAAATTCCCGGCAAGCCAAATGTGGAAGGTCATTCTGTCAGCGCTGTTTGTACCGGCAATATTGTACTTTTTCGTAGTATTTGCTATGGCTGGGCTGGCACCATGGGGCAATATTTCGGGTATGTCTATGCCTGAACCCGAGTTGATCGCGAAATTTGGGTTGCCTGGAATAATAGCAATTGCGGCTATTTTTGCTGGCGTTTTGCATGCACTTACAACATTGATGGGATTTTGGACTTCTTCGGCAAGGGTTTTGTACGGAGCTGCTCAATTGAATCAATTGCCTAAGTTTTTGACAAAATTAAACAAATATGGCCAACCTCATGTTGCAAATTTGTTCGTGTTGCTGTTTTCAATATTTTTCATTCTGTTCACAGGTACCAACTGGGTTCAGTATATTTATGCAGTATCATGTATAGCGGCAGGAGTTGTATATAGTTTATGTTGTTTAAACGTTATTGTTTTAAGGAGAAAACACCCCGACTGGGAAAGACCGTATAAGGCACCAGGCGGGGAAGGGTTCATGATTATTGGAGTACTGGTAGGAATATGGATTATTATTGGTTCGAGTTTAGAGCTGGACTTGAACGGATACATATCCCTCGCCATATACTTTATGATAGGAATAGCAATAAACTTCCTAATGGACGCTCATAGGAACAAGAATCCCGAAGAATACAAGCTGATAATCCTGACACCGGAGGATAAGAATAAGGCCAAAGATCTTTAGCCGGAACGTGACTCAATGGCCTAATAGCAAGGAAATCAAATATTTAATATTGGAGGTGTGCCAAGTGAAGATAGTTTCAGGCGATAGAGTTATTTATAAATTTTCACCAGGTATGGAGGCGGTAACAACAGTTACACCAGGGGATGTGATTAAAGTAGAAACCAATGATTGTTTTTACCAACAGATTACCAATGAGGAACAGGTTTTAACTGAAATTGATTATGATAGATTGAATCCGGCTACGGGACCTATATACGTAGAAGGCGCTGAACCTGGTGACCTATTGAAATTAAAAATTGCAAGCATAGATGTTAAAGATAAAGGAGTAGCTGCTGTTGTTCCAGATGAAGGTGCCTTGGGAGATCAGGTTACTAAGCCAATAATCAGGGTAATAAAAATTGAAGATGGGCATGCCATGTTCCATGGGGTTAAGTTGCCAATCAGGCCGATGATTGGTGTAATAGGAGTTGCACCTTTGGAAGAGGATGGAGAATGGGCAACAGATAGTCCATGGAAGCACGGTGGCAATATGGACACTACGGATATTAAAACCGGTTCCATATTATATTTACCAGTCGGTCAGAAGGGTGCTTTATTGGCATTAGGTGATTGTCATGCAATTATGGGGGATGGCGAGATTTGTTTTACGGGATTGGAAATCCCTGCAGAGGTAGTTCTTGAAGTTGATTTGATAAAGGGTAAGGCTACTAAATGGCCTTTAGTGGAAACTGACGAACATACTATGGTAATTTCCTCAGGCAATGATTTGGAGGAAGCGATATATGAGGCTACCACTCAAGCCGTGAACCATATTAAGGATAGTCTGGGTATAGAGTGGGAGGATGCTTATATTATGGCAAGTTTATCGGTGGATTTAAAAATATCCCAAATAGTAGATCCTAAAGCGACTGCAAGGGCGGCCATTCCAAAGTATGTGATACCTACACAAAAACTAATAGAGTCCATATAGATGTTAGGGTGAAGGAACCAGTTTGAAAGGGCTGGTTCCTTATTTTTTTCCAACTAAATAAGTAAATAAGATATTACCCTCGGTAGTGCGGCCGAACTAGGCCATAGCATAAAGCATCATGACAACCCCGACCAGGGCGAAATCCATATGAGCTATTAAGAAAATCCTGTTTGCTTTGCTGCCATTAAGTTCATGATGGCATTTCAGGGCTGCTGGTTAGGCATTACCCTGACGGGGCTTACCCCCGCTAGAATTAACGACCTTGCCAGGCCGCGCTACACACTAATTTGGACTTGACACAAGATAACAACACATTACTAATAATTTCCCTTGACAATTGTCTGTTTATGTAGCATAATAATCTTTAAAATATCTTTTGGGAAAAGGCGTTGAAGGGAGACAGTACGCGGGGGCCAAGTTTCAGAGAGCCGGTGGCGGGTGCGAACCGGTATGCGGTCCCGGCGGAATCCGTCCCGGAGCCTTGGGGGTG
>Ga0334900_1001148_pt1 | contig 30929 bp, 32 predicted proteins | sample GraSluR3_MG_2_FD_207231 | JGI IMG/M metagenome (GOLD analysis project Ga0334900, IMG submission 207231) | Sludge microbial communities from methane-producing bioreactor in Wageningen University, Netherlands - Granular Sludge_31_08-R3 | ecosystem: Engineered > Bioreactor > Anaerobic >... | reverse complement strand
CCATCCTGCACCAGATCATCAACCAGCCTCCCGATGATTTCATCAAGGCCCTGATCATCGTGCCCACCCGCGAACTGGCCATACAAATCTCCCAGCAGTGTGAAGGTTTCGGTTATTTCACCCCGGTGAGTTCCCTGGCGGTTTACGGGGGCGGCACCGGCCCCGATTATGCGAACGAACAGCGGGCCCTGCGAAGCGGGGTCGACGTGGTGGTCTGCACCCCGGGCCGCATGATCAGCCACCTGACACTGGGCAACGTCCGGACCGAAAGGCTGCAGTTCCTGGTACTGGATGAGGCCGACCGCATGCTGGACATGGGCTTTTATGACGACATCATGAAGATCATCTCCTACCTGCCCCCACGCCGGCAGGGGCTGCTGTTTTCGGCCACCATGCCCCCCAAGATCCGGGAGATGGCCAAGAAGATCCTGCACTCCCCCCGGGAGATCAACATCGCCCTGGCCAAACCACCCGAGAAGATCCGGCAGCAGGCCTATATCCTTTACGAAAAGCAGAAAGTGCCCCTCATCCGTGAACTGGTCAGGGATCCGGTGCTGAAGAGCATCGTGGTCTTCTGCGATACGAAACTGATGGTCAAGGAACTATCCAGGGAGCTGAAAAAAAGGGGCCAGGGCGTGGCAGAAATCCATTCCGATCTGGACCAGTCCCAGCGGGAGGAGGTCATGAACCGGTTCAAAAGCCGGCAGGTCCGGCTGCTGGTCGCCACGGACATCATTTCCCGCGGCATTGACGTGGAGGACATCGACATGGTCATCAACTACCATGTTCCCCAGGACGCAGAAGACTATGTGCACCGCATCGGACGGACGGCACGGGCCGAGGCCGAAGGGCGGGCCGTCACCCTTGTCGGGGAGAAGGAGCAGGGGCGACTGGCCGCCATTGAAAGGCTGTTGGGTGAATCCGTACCCAAGCCCCCCCTGCCTGAATTCCTTGGGGGCGGACCCGAATACAGGCCCCGGGATAGAAGCGGAGGCCATGAGCACCGGCCCATGAGAGGCAGACAAGGGCGGGGGGGCAGAAAGCCGTCCGGCAGGCCGAGAAGAAAATGACAACCAATACCCTTAACCCATGCGCGCCTTTCAGAAAAAACGCAGCAATTTATTCTATGCCGTGCTCAGCCTGCCTGCCACGGCCATGGGATTCGGGCTGTCTGTGCAGATCGCGGCCCTCAGCTGGCTGCTTCGCACCCAGTACGGCCTGGAAATTTATGAGATAGGGATTGTATGGGCTGCCGGCCCGATTGCCGGGATCATCGGCCAGCCCATTGTGGGCCTGATCAGTGATAAGATCTGGTTCTGGGGCGGGCGGCGCAGGCCGTTCATTTTGATTGGCGGGGTGCTGGCGGCCCTGTCCATTTTTGCCCTGCCGTATATCGGCCTGATCAGTGAAGTGATGGGGGTGGGCAGCATCATCGCCGTGGCCATCACCGTGGCGCTGACCCTCGACCTGGCCATCAACATCAGTTTCAACCCGACCCGGGCCATCATCGCCGATGTCACCCCGGATGGTCCTCCGCGGACCAAGGGATATACCTGGATGCAGTCCATCTCCAATCTTTTTGGCAGCCTGGCCTACCTCACCGGGGCCCTCTTTGGAAACTTTGTGCTGATCTATGCGGGCGTGGGACTGATATTTTTGTTTTCGGTCATTCCGATGTTTTTCATCACGGAACCCAGGCATCTTGACCGCTCCGATGAAGAAGAGGAGGATGCCCCCCGCCCGGTGCCCACCCCCACCCAGTGGGGCGAGCTGTGGAAGATCTATTTTGCCCATTCCTTTTCCTGGCTGGGCATACAGACCATGTTCATTTATGCCATCGTGTTCATCGAGCAGAAGATCAATTTGCCCGGAGACCTGGTGATGCAGGCGGAGACAGACCTGCTCACCGGACAGATGATTGGCTGGTCTTTTTTCCTGTTGAATGCGGTCGGTGCCATCTGGCCCATTTTTGTCCTCGAACCCCTGTCACGGCGCATCGGGCGTGTAAAGAGCCACTTTCTGGCGGTGACGCTGATGGCCCTGGGCTACTTCGGGATCGTGCTGTTTGTGAGGGACCAGATGAGCCTGTATCTCTTCATGGTGGTGCTGAGTTTCGGGTGGGCCGCCGTGGTGTCCCTGCCCTTTGCCATCATGTCGGAAAAGGTGAACCGCGCCCGGATGGGGTTTTTTATGGGGATTTTCAATCTGTCGGTGGTCCTGCCCCAGCTGGTGGCCAGTTTTGCGATTGGTTTCGTGATCCATGCCACGAACGGGGAAAGCGTATTCATCATCAGCGGAGCCAGCCTGGCCGCATCCGCCCTGCTGTGGCTGCTGGTGAAGGAAAAACCGGGTGAGATGCCGGCAAGGCCTGCAGAAGGGACGGCCGGCCCGGCCTAAACGGGATCCTGCTGATCATCTCCTCCTGTAACGGTCTCAGGGCCTTCCCCCCCGGGTACGCCCGGGCTTTTATCCGGCTCGTCGGATGGGTCCGGCCTCCGCGGGAGGATCTCCCCCTGCAAGGACCCGATGGCGCCGAAAGACTCTGTCAATGCCTCCATGAATTTGTCGAAATCCTCCCTGTACAGAAACAGCTTGTGCTTTTCATAAAAGAAATGCCCGGTCTGCTGGTTGAACCGTTTCTTGCTTTCGGTGATGGTCAGGTACAGCTCGTTGGAGCGGGTGGATTTGACGTCAAAAAAATAGGTCCGCTTGCCTGCCCGGACGACCTTGGAGAAAATATCGTCCTGGTGTTCCCTGCTCGAATGATCTTCCATTTTCCTTCCTCCTGTCCGGTTCTCCCCGGTTGGGAAAACCTGGTTTCACTTACCAATGCAACAATTTGAAATGGCAGCATCCATGATTTGAAGCCAAAACCAAATATACAAAAAAGGGCAATGCCCGCCAAACCGGAAAAATTCACCCCGACTCATAAATTTCCATTACTTTTGCATGACTGGCAGGGACCCCAGGGCCCGGCCGCCGCTAACAATTTATCCCATGCTCAACCGCAGGCATCTCCGGGTAAAAGTATTGCAGAGCCTTTATGCCTTCTTCCAGTCGGGCAATGACGACCTGGCTTCGGGCGAAAAGGAACTGCTCTATGGGATCGAGAAGATCTATGACCTCTACCTGTACCAGTTTCTGTTGTTGTCGGAGATCCTCCACCAGGCCTCAAGGCAGCTGGAGGAGAACCGGTCAAAGAGATTGCCCACCAGCCAGGACCTGCATCCGAACACCCGCTTTGTGGACAATGCCTGCCTGCAGGCGGTTGCCACGGATCCCGTCCTTGCCAAGCTTTGCCGGGAAAGGAAAATCAGCTGGAACAACGACCTGGACCTGGTTCGCAAATTGCTTGCCCACATCCGCCAGCAACGCTACTATCAGGAATACATGGAGAAACCCGCCGGGACTTTCCGGGACGACACGGACCTGGTGATCCGGATGGTGAAAAAGGACTTGATGCATTTCGAGTTGCTGCACCATTATTACGAGGAGAAAAGCATTTACTGGCTCGACGACTGGGAACTTGTCAACAAAATGATCATCAAGACCCTGCTTTCCACCGGGGAGGGGGAGGCAGGCCTTTCCCTGCTGTCGCTGTTCAAAGATCCGGAAGATAAAGCGTTCGGCATCGAATTGTTCCGTCGGACCATCCTGAACCAGGGCGACCTGGACGGCATCATAGCCGCCCGGACCCAGAACTGGGACATCGACCGCATTGCCCTGATGGACATCATCATCATGAAGATGGCCCTGACCGAGATCCTCAGCTTCCCGGCCATCCCCGTCAAGGTCAGCCTGAACGAGTACATCGAGCTGTCCAAGATGTACAGCACCCCGAAAAGCAAGGTGTTCATCAACGGGGTTCTCGATAAACTCGTGGAAGAATTTGTGGCACAAGATAAAATCAATAAACACGTGAAGGGATTGCCCGGCAATCCGGCTGCGGAAGAATGACCGGTCTCCGGCCGGGTGGGATAAACAAGCCTGCCCGGCTGTCTGCCTGCTTCAATTATGAAACCAAAAAAGACAACACATCTGACCCTGGCCGGGAGGCTCTCGTTCCTGTGGCTGCTCCTGGGAATCATCCTGTTGTCCGGATGTGCCCGGACGGGAGATGCCGGCCGGGACAGGGATGTGCCGGCCGGAACAAGCGGGCAAGCCGGTGGGCAGCCCCTGGTGCATTTGGAGAAGGACACGCACCACTTCGGCACGGTTTTCAGCGGGGAGAAGGTCCTGTACCGCTTTCGTCTGACCAATACGGGAGATGCCCCCCTGGTTCTTTCCGGGACCCGCAGCAGCTGTGGCTGCACGGTGGGCGACTATACCAGGGAACCCATCGCTCCCGGGGAACAGGGGCATGTGAGCGTGCAATTCAACAGCGCCGGACGCATGGGGTTTCAGTCAGAGACCCTGTATGTGCTGACCAACGCCGAACCGTCCGAATACCGCCTGCGCATTACCGCGGAGGTGATAAGAAACTGAATGCTGAACCCAATCATTTAAACCATTGACCATGAATTTACTGAATGTATTGCTGTTTATGCCGGCCAACGGAGAATCCGGTGGTGGCCTGGGGGCTTTTCTGCCGCTGATCCTGATCATCCTGGTGTTCTACCTGTTTTTCATCCGCCCGCAGATGAAGAAACAGAAGGACCTGAAAAAATTCCGCGAAGCCCTCAAGAAGGGGGATAAGATCATCACCATCGGGGGCATTCACGGCAAGATCGTCGAGGAACAGGAGCGGACCTTCACCATTGAGGTGGAGGGCCAGAACCGCCTGAAAATCGAGAAATCCGCCGTGGCCATGGACGGGACGGATACCCTGGCCGAAAAGCGTTAGGCACGCCCCGGTTCCGGGAGCGACCGATGATGATGTCCAGGATCCGGTCTTACTGGCTGCGGCTGCGGGAGCCCGCGGGTAAAAGGAAGGCCACGGTATTTTTGCTTTGCTTTGTGAGCAGTGCGGTCTTTTGGCTGCTGCTCCAGCTGTCCAGGGAAAATGAGGCCGTCTTTTCCCGGCCGCTTGTGTTTTACGACATCCCGGAAAACATGCTGCTTGCCGGGCAGAGCGACTCGGTGCTCCACTATTCTCTGCAGACCACCGGGGCAAGGCTCTTCGCCTCCCTGTTCTCTTCCCGGGATACCCTCTACATCCCACTCTCCGCCCTGGCGCGCACTGAACGGGATGGACGGCCGTTTTTTTTCCTGTCCGGCAACCAGGCTGCGGCAAGGGTCTCTGCATCTCTCGGTCCGGGCAAGACCGTACACCAGATAAGTCCCGATACGGTGTACGTGGAAATGGTGGCAGGCGGCCGCAAACGGGTTCCTGTAATGCCTGTGACTGAGATCACCTATGAGAGGCGCTTTGGCCCTTACGGATCCGTCCGGGTCGATCCCGACAGCGTATGGCTCTCCGGACCGCTCGGGATGTTGGACAGCATCCATGTCATTGAAACAGAAGTGGTCCGGCTGCACCAGCTGCAACACACCACCCAGGCGGAAGCCTTGTTGCGCAAACCCATGGACCTTCCCGTGGTGCGGCTTAGCCCTCCCTCGGTCTCCCTGACCATCCCTGTGGAGGAGTTCACGGAGGCCAGGATGGAGGTGCCCCTGGGGATCCACTGTCCCGACAGCCTGGATGGTTATTCCGGGGAGAACCTCAGGCTGTTCCCTTCCAGGGTGACTGTCACGGTGCTGGTGGCGCTGAGGGATTATCCTGCCCTGCACCCCGGATTGTTTTCGGCGCGGGTTTTGTGTCCCACGGGGGAGGCCACCGGTCCACGCCTGGACGTCTTCCTGGAACAGTTTCCTGAATTCGTGCAACTCGAGGCAGTCCGTCCCCGGCAAGTGGACTACCTGATCCTGAAATAATGCAGGAAAGGGGGTGCATCTCCGGCTTTGGGTTATCTTTGCATGGGCAAGGCGATCCAGCATGATGCATATCGGACTTACGGGCAATATCGGAAGCGGCAAGACCATGGTTTGCCGTGTATTTGAGAAACTGGGGGTTCCGGTCTACCATGCCGACCTGGAGGCCAGGCGGTTGCTTAATACCCGGATCGTGCAGCAGGCGCTGAAGGAGTTGTTCGGAGACGGGCTGGTGGACCGCAGCGGGCATACAGACAGGAAGATGCTGGCTTCCATGGTATTCGGAAATCCGGCACGCCTTCAAGCCCTCAACGCCCTGATCCATCCCCTGGTGGAAAAAGATTACCTGCGCTGGAGGGGCGACCGTCAGGGGGTTGCCTATACCCTGCAGGAGGCCGCCATCCTTTTCGAAACGGGATGGGACAGGCACATGGACCAAACCATCCTTGTGACCGCCCCCCGGGAGGAACGCATCCGCCGGGTATGCCGGCGCGACGGGGTCAGCCGGGAGGAAGTCCTGCGCAGGATGCAGCACCAGTGGGATGAGAAGAAACTGGAAGACAGGGCCGGTTTCACCATCCACAACGATGGCCGGCTGCTGGTAATCCCGCAAATACTTCGAATTCACGAATCGCTGGTCCGGCCGGGTCGTTGATTTCTGCCGGATGATAAAAATATCGGAACCATTTCTCCGTTCAATCTTCAGCAACTTCCGGTCATGATCCATCCACACCCTGCCATCTTCCGCCTCATCCTGTCGCTGCTTCTTTTGGCTGCCAGCCATCCGGGCCTGCAGGCACAACAGGCCGGCAGGGTCTATGAGTTTTTAAACCTGCCCGTATCAGCCCATGCCACGGCCCTCGGCGGCTACGGGATGCCCAATTTCGATCATGAACTGGGCATGGCCCTGGTGTTTCCCTCCCTGCTGCAACCCTCCTTCACCAACCACCTGTCGCTGAACTTCGTCGATTACTTCGACGACATCAATTACGGCACGGCGGCCTTTGCCCGCCACTTCGACCGCCTGGGCACCTTCAGCGGCAGCCTGCATTATATCAACTACGGCCGGTTTGTGGAAGCCGATGAACTGGGTGAAACCCACGGCACCTTTTCGGCCGGGGAATACAGCTTCATGGTCGGATGGGGCAGGCGCATCGGGGAGCGCCTTTACCTGGGCAGCAACCTCAAGAGCATCCATTCTTTCCTTTATGACCACAATTCCTGGGGTCTGGCGGTGGATGTATCCTTCACCTACATGGATCCGGACAGGCTCTTTGCCGCCGGGCTGGTGGCCAGAAATATCGGTTACCAGATCAAGCCGTTTCGCTCGGGCAACCAGGAACCCATGCCGTTCGACCTGGTGCTGGCGGCTTCCCACCGTCTGGCCAACGCCCCTTTCCGGTTGTCGCTGGTGGCCCACAACCTGCATCGATTCGACCTGACTTACGTGTCCCCCTTCAGCCGGCCGGCCCTGCTGACCGGCCCCGCCGGGAGCGGGGAAAGCTTTGGTGAGAAACTGGGCGGATGGGGCGACCAGCTCCTGAGGCATGTGATCTTCGGATTGGAGTTCATGCCCGGGGACCAGTTCAGTTTCCGGATGGGCTACAACTACCGCCGGAGGCAGGAAATGAAGGTCGACTCCCGGCTTTCCACGGTGGGCTTTTCCTGGGGGTTCGGGATCCGAATATCGAGGTTCCAGCTGAGCTACGGACGCTCCAATTACCACCTGGCCGGGGCGCCCAACCACCTGTCCCTGAGTACCAGCCTGAGCGACTTGTTTCACAGGCCGGAGCAAATTCCAATGGAATAATGGGTATATTTGCCCCATGAGTGTTGCGCGCCGACTGATGGGACTTTTTCTGGCGCTGGCCTGCATGGGTGCATGGCCTGCCGGCAGCCTTTGTGCAAACCGCCGGCATCAGCCGGCAGGCAGATACTGGGTTTATTTTACCGACAAGCCGGACAATGCCTTTGACCCATGGGACTTTTTCGATCCCAGGGCCATCGAGCGCCGGCTGCGGCACAGACAAAACCTGTATGACCCGGTCGATTTTCCCGTCTCCACAGCCTATATTGAGGGCGTTCGCCCCCTGGTCGACACCCTGGATGTGGTGTCGCGGTGGCTGAATGCCGTGCATGTGGTGTGTGTCCATGATGCGGCCACGGCCCTGACCCGCCTGCCTTTTGTGGACAGGGTGGAACCCGCCGGCCGGCTTCTGCTGCCGGCTTCCGTGGACCCTGGTCCGGAGACGGAGGATTCCGGGCTGCCTGGAAGGCGGCAGCTGGAAGCCCTGGCAGATCAGATCGGGGCGCTGCAGGGCGGGTCCTTCATCAGCAAGGGGTATGACGGCAAGGGGGTGCGCATCGCGGTGTTGGATGCAGGTTTTCCCGGCGTGGACACCCATCCGGCATTCCGGCACCTGAGGGAGGAAAACCGCATCGTGGCGACGTGGGATTTCCACCGTGACCGCCCCGATGTGTACCGGTACAATCCTCATGGCACCATGGTGCTCTCCCTCATTGCCGGGATGGCGGGGGAGCAGGTCATGGGACTGGCCACCGGGGCCGAGTTCCTGCTGGCCCGGACGGAGACCTGGCGGGAGCCGCTGGTGGAGGAAAAGTACTGGCTCGCTGCTGCAGAATGGGCAGACAGGCTGGGTGCGGACATCATCAACTCTTCCCTGGGGTATTCCTACCACCGCTATTTTCCCGAACAGATGGACGGGCATTCTTCCCCGGTGGCCCTCGCGGCAAGGATCGCCACGCGCAAAGGCATCCTGGTGGTAAGCTCCGCAGGGAACCAGGGGGACAGCGGGCACTGGAGAACGATCGTCACCCCTGCCGATGTGGACAGCGTGCTGACCATCGGAGCCGTGGACCTGCCCGCTATGCTCCGGACACCATATTCCTCTCCCGGCCCCAATGCCATCGGTCAGCTGAAGCCCAACCTGGTGGCCCCCGGGGATGTGGTGCTGGCAGGAGCCAGGGGGTATACGGCCAACCGGGGAACCTCCTTCGCCACCCCCCTGGTCACGGGCTTTGCCGCCTGCCTGCTGGAGATGTTTCCGTTCTTTACCAACATGCAGCTATTCAGGGGTCTGCAACGCAGCGGTTCCCTGTACCCCTATTTCGACTATTCGCATGGTTACGGTTTGCCCCAGGCAGGGGTTTATTTCAACCCCTCCACCAACATGGGCAGCCCGACGGTCGATATGGAGGAGCAGGAAGGACAGCTGGTTGTGACCCTGAGGTACAATCCCATGCATACCGTCAACGGGGAAGAACGTTCCCCGGAACGATCCCTGTATTACCATGTCAGGAACCCGGACGGCACCCTGGAACGCTATTACGTGCTCCGCGCCGAACAACCGGAAGTCCTCCGCATCGACATGCATGAATTCGCTCCCGGACAGCAATTGTTTGTCCATTTTGAAGGATATACGGTGTCCTGGACGTTTTAATCAGACCCTACCCATGAAGCAGCATCCGATCATGATCCTGGCTATTTGCCTCACCCTCGCCGGAGGGGGCGCAACGGCACAGACCGTTCTCATTGAGGAGGACCTGCGCGGCGCAGGGAATGTGCCCGGATACGGGATGAACCGCAGGCATTTCCGCCATGTATACCTGGGATTTCAAATTGCGGCCGGCCGGCCGGAAGAACCCGGTGCACGCATACGTTACGGACGTTCCTGGACGGGCGAGCTGGGCCTCCGTTACAAACGGAGGTTCAACAACACTTTCTCGGCCGGCTATGAAGTGTTTCTCAAGCGGATGGCGTTCGCACCCCGTCAGGAGGAGGGAAAACGGGTTCCCGGTCCTGAGATCCACGACCGGGAGAGGGTCGTTCTGGCAGCGGCCGGCCTGGGTCTTTACCAGCGAATCAACTTCGGGGCCAGGGGGGACTATATCGGGCGGTTTGCCGACCTGGGGGCCTATGGCGAATGGCTGGCCCACGGCAGGCATGTCAGCTTCTCCAGGACGGACGACCAGCGCATCCGGATCCGAAGATCGGGCTTGCCCTATGCCGAAGCACTGGCCTATGGTGTGATGGCCCGGATCGGGTTCAATAACCTGGTTGTCAAGGGCAATTATCGTTTGTCGGACTTGTTCACTCCGGAGAGCGGCTTGCCGGAATGGCCCCGCCTGACCCTGGGCCTGGAGTTTGGCCTCCATCCCGGTTAATCCGGGAAAGATCCCTGGTTTTCAGCTTGTTTCATGCAAATCATCAGCCCGTCCCTGAAAGGAAGCAACATGTTGAGAACGCCTGGGTGCTGGCTTACATGCTCATTGAACCGGATGATTCCGCGGGTTTCCCTGTCGGTCCCGGTTTGCCCTTCCTGGGACGTCTCCTGACCGCCAAGCACTTTCCCGCCCCAAAGCACGTTGTCGGCCAGAATAACCCCCCCGGGCCGCAACTTATCCATGGCCAGGTCGAAATAGCGGACATAGTTCTCTTTGTCCGCATCGATGAAAACCATATCGAAACGCTCCTCCAGTGCCGGAATGACTTCCAGGGCCTCCCCGGTATGCAGGATGATGCGGTCCGACAGGCCGGCCTTGTCAATATACTGCCGTGCAAAATCCTCCAGTTCCGGGTTGTGGTCTATGGTGTGAAGCAAGCCCCCCGGGGCCAGCCCGCGGGCCAGGCAGATGGCCGAATAGCCCGTGTAGGTTCCGATTTCCAGGATGCGCTGAGGGCAAAGCATGCGGCTCATCAGTTCAAGCAACCTGCCCTGCAGGTGACCCGACAGCATCCTGGGCCTCAGCATGCGCGCGTGGGTGTTTCGGTTCAGTTCGGCCAGCACATCAGGCTCCTGGCTGCTTATTTTCCGGGCATAGGATTCCAGTTCTGCAAGGGTGCATTCCATCTTTATTTGTTTTACATCGGGTGCCCCGATTCACAGGGTCCCATCCTGCCTGAGGGGGCATATGGGAGGGATGGCCATGGCCGGGTCAGGGCCTGTATCCCAGCAAGCTCAGGCGGGCAGGGTCAAACACTTCGTTGGCTGCTTCCAGAAGGTCGTCCGCGGTCACGGCATCGATCTTATGGTTCATTTCCTTCAGGTCGTCCACCCGGTTAAATGCCAGGAGGCTCTTGCCGATGGACAGCATTTCATTCAGGTTGGACTCAAATGAGATCGCTACCTGACCGGCCAGTTGCTGCTTGGACCGTTTCAACTGCAGGGTGCCCAGGCGGCGGTCCCTCAGCCTTGCCAGCTCCTTGTGGATCAGGGAAAGGGTCCTGTCCACAAACCCCGTGTCGGTTCCGAAATAGAGGCTGAACAAGCCGGTGTCGGAATAGGGCTGGTAATGGCTTTCGATGTTGTAGCAGAAGCCGTGCCTCTCCCGCACGGCCAGGTTCAGGCGGGAATTCAGTCCCGGACCGCCCAGGATGTTGTTCAGCATGACCATGGCGGTCTTCAGGCGGTGCTCGCTTTCGTAGGCCTGGTTCCCCAAAACGCAATGCACCTGATGGTTGCGGCGTTTAATGAAGCGTTGCTCCGGAACATAGCCACTGAATGGCTCCCGCCCGTTCAGGCGGCTGCCCCAAGACGCGTGGCCGAAATGTTTTTCCGCCAGACGGACCAGGCGGGGAAATTCGATGCGGCCCACGGAGCAGATCACCATCTCCCCGCTGAGGTAATTCCGCTGCAAAAACCCGGAGATGGCCTTCCGGTCGAATGCCCTTATGGTGGCGGGCTTTCCGAGGATGTTCCTGCCCAGAGGATGTCCCTTGAACACCACCCCGTCGAAGTCGTCAAAGATCTGTTCCCCCGGGGAATCTTTGTAAGAGTTGATCTCATCTATGATGATGTCCTTTTCCTTGGCCAGCTCCTTTTCCGGGAATACGGACTGAAACAGGATGTCGGACAACAGGTCGAACCACCTCCCGTAAAAGGAATGCATGAAGGAAGCATAATAGCAGGTGTCTTCCTTGGTGGTGTAAGCGTTGATCTCGCCGCCCACATGCTCCATATGGCTCAGGATGTGAAAGGTTTTCCGCTTCCTGGTGCCTTTAAAGATCACATGCTCTATGAAATGGGCCAGCCCCTGCTCCCGTATGGCCTCATCCCTGGACCCGGCGTTGACAACCAGCCCGCAGTGCGCCACGGGGGAGTCCACCGGCTTGTGGATCAGCCGGATGCCATTGGAGAGCCTGTGTAACTGATAGGTCATTTCTTTCTGAGGGGGAACTTCATCGGGTAACCGGGATTGACCAGGCCCCTGGAAATGTTGCTGAGCTTTTTGCGCAGCAGGGTTCTTTTCAGCGGGGAGATGCGGTCCACCATGACGATGCCTTCTATATGATCGTATTCGTGCTGGATGATCCGGGCGGCCAGGCCGCTGAAGCTTTCTTCAAATTCATTGAAATGCTCATCCTGGTAAGCCATCCTGATATCGGGCTTTCTGAGGATGTCCTCTCTCAGGTCGGGAAAACTCAGACACCCCTCGTTGAAAAGCCATTCCTGCCCGCTTTCCTCAAGGATGCGTGCGTTAATGAAGACCTTTTTAAAGTCCTTCAGGGAGGGATCTTCGTCGGCAAAAGGGGAGGCATCGATGATGAACAACCTCAGGGACTGTCCCACCTGGGGGGCAGCCAGGCCAACCCCCTGGGCCTGGTACATGGTGTCCCACATGGTGTCAATCAGCTCCTGCAGGCCCTGATGGTCTTTTTCAACGGGTTTGGCCCTGTTTTTCAGGACCGGGTCCCCGTAAGCTACAACGGGAAGGATCATAATCTCTGGTTCTTGAATTGTCTGCTTTCCAGGAAGGACTGCAGCAGGATGGTGGCGCTGATGGTGTCGACCAGTTCCTTCCTTTGACGGTCCTTTCGTTTTACTCCGGCGTCCAGCATGGCCTGCATGGCCATTTTGGAAGTGAATCTTTCATCCATTCTTTCAACGGGAATGTCCGGAAATTGTTTTCTGACCTGCCGGATGAAAGGATCAATATACCGGCTGGCATCCGATGGGCGGTACTGCATGTCGAAGGGCTCTCCGATGACGAGCCGTTCCACCGGCTCCCGGGAAAAATAATCCCGGAGGTAGTCCATCAACTTGCCGACGTGCACGGTTGCCAGACCGCTGGCGATGACCTGCCTTTCGTCGGTTACCGCCAGGCCGGCCCGTTTCTGCCCGTAATCGATGGCCATGATCCGTCCCATGCGCTGCCTTGTGGATGCAAAGATACGCAAAGCCGGAGGATTATGGAAGCGCTGTAAAGATTGCTATCTTTGCACCATGGAAGAAAGCATGGAACTCATCTCAAGGGCCTGGGAGGACCGCAGCCTGCTGCAGGAGCCGGCGGTGCAGGAGGCCATTGAATGGGTGATCGGGAAACTGGACGATGGAAGCCTGCGGGTGGCCGCACCCACCCCCGGTGGCTGGGTGGTGAACGAGTGGGTCAAGAAAGCCGTCATCCTCTACTTTCCCATCCGCAGGATGGAGGTGTTGGAAGCGGGCCCCCTGGAGTTTCACGACAAGATCCCGTTAAAATCCAACTACCGCAAGCTGGGCGTGAGGGTGGTCCCCCATGCCATTGCCCGTTACGGGGCCTACCTTGCACCCGGGGTGGTGATGATGCCCTCCTACGTGAATATCGGGGCCCGGGTGGAAGAAGGCAGCATGGTCGATACCTGGGCTACCGTCGGGAGCTGTGCGCAGGTCGGAAAGCATGTTCACCTGAGCGGGGGTGTGGGACTGGGCGGTGTGCTGGAGCCCATTCAGGCATCACCGGTCATCGTGGAGGACCATTGCTTTATTGGTTCCCGCTGCATCGTGGTGGAAGGCATCCGGGTGGAACGGGAGGCCGTCCTGGGGGCCAATGTGGTGCTGACAGCCTCCACCAGGATCATCGACGTGAGCGGTCCCGAACCGATCACCTACACAGGGCGGATCCCGGCCCGGTCGGTCGTTATTCCGGGGACCATCCCCAAGGATTTTCCCGGCGGAACATACCAGGTTCCCTGCGCCCTGATCATCGGCCGGCGCAAGGAAAGCACCGACCGCAAGACGAGCCTCAATGAGGCCCTTCGGGAATATCAGGTGGCCGTGTGATTGGTTTCGGGACGAATGACTAAATTTGTGCACTAATTGACGGTCATGCCCAAGATTTCAGGCGTTGTCATTGCCCATAACGAGGAAAAATACATTGCCCGCTGTATCCGGTCCCTGCAGGCTGTTGCGGATGAGGTGGTGGTGGTCGACTCCGGCAGTACGGACCGTACCACCGAGATCTGCCGTGAACTCGGGGTCAGGTTGTACCGCCAGGATTTTCTGGGTTACGTAGAGCAGAAAAACCATGCGGTTTCCCTGGCCGCCTACGACCACATCCTGTCACTGGACGCCGATGAAGCCATTTCCAGGCCCATGGCGGAAGCCATCCTGGAGATCAAGAAAAACTGGACCCACGATGGATATGTGTTTCCGAGAATGAACTGTTTCTGCGGTCGTTGGATGCGTTATACCAACCTGTATCCTGACCGCAAACTCCGGCTTTTCGACCGCCGGCGGGCTGCCTGGGGCGGGGTGAACCCCCACGACAAGGTGGTTCTGGCCAATGGGGCGAGCAGCCGGCAGGTAAAGGCCCCTTTACTGCATTGGATGTGTGACAGCCTGGAGGAGCAACTGGAAAAGAACAACCGGTTCAGTACGATTGCCGCCCGGGCAGCCGACGATAACGGCACCCGCGCCTCCTTTCGCAAACTCGTGCTGCATCCCTTCTGGCGCTTCATCCACAATTTCGTGGTCAAGGGCGGCTTCCTGGAGGGTCGTCACGGGTTTGTCGTCAGTTGGTTTTCGGCCATGCTTTGTTTTGAAAAATATGCCAAACTGAGGGCCCTGCAGGACCGGAAACGTTTCCCGTCCAAACGGACCGGCATGGAACGCCGGGCGGTGGTGGCGGGGGAGGATGCCCGCCTGGCGGGATCGGTTTAATGGGGGATGATATTGTAAAGATGCGATGAAAGAATCATTCAGGCTTGATGAGGCCGTGGAAGTCCTCCGGCAGGGGGGCACCATCCTGTATCCCACGGATACGGTCTGGGGAATCGGCTGCGACGCCACCAACGAGCAGGCGGTGAACAAAGTATTTGCCGTGAAGCAAAGGGTGGGGGGGAAATCCCTGATCGTGCTGGTCGACAGCATAGAAACCCTCAAAAACTATGTGGAGGACATTCCGGAAATGGCATTCGATCTGATGGAAAGCATCACCGACCCCCTGACCATTATCTACCCGGGGGCCCGTAACCTGGCCCCGAACGTGCCGGCCAGGGATGGCTCAGTGGGCATCCGTATACCGAACGATCCCCTTTGTCAGCAGCTCGTCAGGGCCCTTGGCAAACCCCTGACATCCACCTCGGCCAACCTGAGTGGCAGCCCCAATCCGGTGTCCTTCAGTAAGATATCTCCAGAGATCAGGAGGGCGGTCGATTTCATCGTGCCGGATTACCAGGCCAGGGTGCGCATGGCCAGGCCTTCGACCATCATCAGGATCGGAAAAGACGGCACCATGGAAATCATCAGGAACTGACCACGTTTTGAAAACCAGCCTTCAACACCCGGTATTTGATGTGATCTCCCGGACGGCCGACCGCATGGGCGTCGAGGCCTACGTGGTGGGCGGATGGGTGCGTGACCTGCTGATGGGCCGCTCATCCAGTGACATTGACATCATGGTCGTGGGCAGCGGGGTGGCCCTGGCACAGGAGGTCTCACTTGCCCTTGATGCCAGGCAGAAACTCCAGGTCTTCAAACGTTTTGGAACGGCCATGCTGCGGCATGGGGGGTGGGATGTAGAGTTTGTCGGGGCCCGCAGGGAGTCCTACCGTGCAGACTCCCGCAAGCCCGTGGTCGAGGACGGCAGCCTGCAGGATGACCTGAACCGGCGGGATTTCACCATCAATGCCATGGCCATCGGACTGAACCGTGATAACTTCGGCGAATTGCTGGATCCTTTCGGGGGACAGGCTGATTTGGAAAGGAAATTGCTGAGAACCCCGCTGGATCCCGATACCACCTACTCTGACGATCCCCTGCGCATGATGCGGGCCGTGCGTTTCGCTGCCCGCCTCGGCTTCTCCATCGACCCCCCTTCCTTTGAGGCGATCCGGCGAAATGCCGGCAGGCTGGAGATTGTGTCCATGGAACGGATCATGGAGGAGTTCCATAAAATCCTGCTCACCGGCAGGCCGTCAGGGGGCATCATCCAACTGCGGGAAGCAGGGCTGTTGAAGGTCTTTTTCCCGGAACTGGAGAACCTGGCAGGCATCGAGGTCAGGGAAGGGATGGCCCATAAGGACAACTTCCTGCACACCCTTCAGGTGCTGGACAACCTGTCTGCCAAATCCGACAATCTCTGGCTGAGGTGGGCGGCCTTGCTGCATGACATCGCCAAGCCGGCCACCAAGCGTTTCGAACCGGGAACGGGATGGACATTCCACGGGCACGAGTTTCTGGGATACAAAATGGTCGCCCCCCTGTTCCGCCGCCTCCGGCTGCCCCAGCACGAAAAAATGAATTATGTGCGCAAGCTGGTGTTGTTGCACCTGCGTCCCATCGTGCTCAGCCAGAGTGTCGTAACGGATTCCGCTGTGCGGCGCCTGCTGTTCGAGGCCGGGGAAGACATCGACGACCTGATGACCCTTTGCGAGGCAGACATCACCTCGGGCAATCCGGACAAGGTCCGGCGGTTTTTAAGGAATTTCGGACTGGTGCGGGAGAAACTGCAGGAAATAGAAGAAAAGGACCGGTTGCGCAACTGGCAGCCGCCCGTCACGGGGGAAGACATCATGGAAGCCTTCGGACTGAATCCCTGCCGGGAGGTGGGCCTCATCAAGACGGCCATCCGGGAGGCCATCCTGGAGGGGGAGATCCCCAATGAGAGGGAACCCGCCCTGCAGCGTATGGCGGAGGAAGGAAAAAAATTGGGCCTGGAGCTCCGGAAAACAATGAATTAATCACTACTTTTGAGAGAAGAACGCGCCTTCCCGGCATAACCCGTTTTTTCATGCACATCTACCGTTTCAAAGTCCTGTTCGAAGACCAGGACGGCTTTTACCGGGAGTTCGAACTGCAGTCGGACCAGACTTTCCTGGATTTCCACCTGGCCATTGTGGCCAACCTGAAACTGGATCCCGGCATGCTGTCTTCTTTCTTTACCTGCAACGACCATTTCCGCAAGAAACAGGAGATCTCCCTGGTCGACATGGACCAGGAGCCCACGGACGGGACCGGCAAACCCGTCCTGATCATGGAGGAGTGCCGCCTGAACGACTTCATCGACGACCCCCACCAGAAGTTGCTGTATGTGTATGATTACCTGAATTATTGGACTTTCTACATTGAGCTGCTGCGCATCCTTCCGGCCGATAAGGACAAGCAGTACCCGCATCTTCACCGTGCGGCGGGGGAGGTGCCCAGGGAACTCACCGCCACCCCCGGGGCCATGCCCGAAGGGGAAAGGAGCATGGACCTTTTTCTGGGAGAGGATGTGTATGATCCGGAGGATCTGGAGCACCTGGAAGGGGAGGAAGAGGACCCTTACAGCGACCGGTCCGGCAATAATGAAGGATTTGAAGAAGACAGTCCCTGAGAAAACCCTGGTCGTACTCAACGGGCCCACGGCCGTCGGCAAGACGGAGCTGTGCATCCGCCTGGCCGAAGAACTGCACACCTCCGTCATCTCGGGCGACGCCCGGCAGTTTTACAGGGAGCTGACCATCGGCACGGCCCCTCCTTCCCGTCAGGAGCTGATGCGGGTGCCGCATTATTTTGTCGGGCACCTGTCCATTCATGACTACTATAATGTCTCCCTGTTCGAACAAGATGCCCTGCGGGTTCTGGAGACCCTGTTCCGTTCGGTCGATGTGGTTCTGGCAACGGGTGGTTCCGGGCTTTACATGGATACCCTGTGTCACGGCATAGACGCCTTGCCGGAGCCGGACCGGGATGTCAGAAATCAGGTCAGGCTGGTTTTGGAGCGGGAGGGCCTGGACGGCCTGAGGTCCTGGGTTCACCGCATCGATCCTGCCTATTACGCGGAGGCGGACCTGTCAAACCCCAAGCGGCTGATGCGCGCCATCGAGGTCTTCCTGTCCTGCGGGGTGCCTTATTCGCGGATGCGGCGGAACCAGCCGGTTAAACGGCCGTTCGCCGTGAAGCAGGTGGTGGTGAACCGGGACCGCGACGAACTCTTCTGCCGCATCAATCAGCGGGTTGACCACATGGTGCGGCAGGGCCTGGTGGAGGAGGCCTGGCGCCTCTACCCCTGGCGCCACCTCAATGCCCTGAATACGGTAGGCTACAAGGAATTGTATGATTGGATCGCCGGCCGGTGTACCTTGTCACAGGCCATCGGGAAGATCAAGACCAACACCCGCCGTTACGCCAAACGACAGCTGACCTGGTACCGGAAAAAAACGGAAGCCGCCTGGTTTCATCCGGGGGAGGAGGAGGCCATCCTGGCCCATATCAGGAGCTGAACCCGTCAGCAGCCGGACCGTCCACCATGGTGGCGGTGAAGCCCTTCCATGGGGGAGGCCTCTGCACGCAGGAATTGCAGCCCGGCTTTCACGCTGCATTCCGCCAGAATGTGTCTGAAGTGAAAGGCCACCGATCCGGTAAAGGCCAGGGGGAGCCCTTCCCGATCCGGCAAACGGGACACCTGCTCCCGCAGGAAGTCATTGAACGACCCGGCAACCAGTTCCCGGACAAAAGGATGCGCCATCCGACGATGTAAAAAAACGGCAAAGGAAGCCAGGTAACGGTTTGGGTGGGATTCTGCATACAGGTCCGAGAGGATGGACCGGGGAGTGCCCGCGTGGGTCCTCGTGAAATCCACGCTCAGGTCGTCGGGAACCTGCCCCCGCATCCACCGGGTCAGGAAAGACTTTCCGATGGATGCCCCGCTGCCTTCATCCCCCAGCAGGTAGCCCAGGGACGGGACCGCATGGGCCAGTTCCTGGCCGTCATATACGGCGGCGTTGGAGCCGGTACCGAGGATGCAGGCGATGCCCCTGTCCCGGCCAAATAAGGCCCTGGCCGCGCCGAGCAGGTCGCTCCCCACCTCCGTTCTTTCCGTGTCCGGGAACAGGGCTTGCAGTGCCCGGCGGACCCGCTCCTGCTTCTCTGCAGTGCTGCACCCTGCCCCGTAGAAATAGATTTCCTCCGGACGGTACTGTCTGAACCCCTCCGGCATCGACTCCATGACCAGGGCCCGGATCTGGTCCGGATCCAGGAAGTAGGGATTGAGGCCCGGGCTGCGGAAGGCGGCCAGGCGACGCGTTCCCCGGACAAACCACCAGTCCGTCTTGGTGGAGCCGCTGTCTGCCAGCAGGATCATGTGTCCTGGTTATTTTTTTTCCTGTCGGATGGGGAAGGCTCCCCTTCTTCCTTTTCCTGTCCCTCGCTGGCAAATTCCCTGGCCAGCATTTCCTTGAGCTGAAGGGGTTTGAGATTCCTCTTGATCTGCCCCTCCTTGCACCAGGAAATCCTTCCGGTCTGCTCACTGACCACCAGGGCGATGGCATCGGATTGTTCCGTAACCCCTGCCCCGGCGCGGTGCCGAAGGCCCAGGGTGGCGGGGAATGTTGGGTTTTCCGAGACAGGCAGGACGCAGCGGGCGGCCTTGATGCGGTTGTCCGTGAGGATTACCGCCCCGTCATGCAGGGGGTTGTTTTTAAAGAACACGGACTCCAGCAGGGGTTCGGATATCCGGGCATCCAGTACCTGCCCGGTCTCTACAAAAAACTCCAGGGGGTTCTGCCGCGTAATGACGATCAGGGCTCCGGTACGGCTTTCAGAAAAGCGCTCACAGGCATGCACGATGGCGGGAATATCCAGTTTGTCCCGCTGGTCGGTATTCCAAAGTTTGTGGAAAAAGTGGCGCGAGCGCTTGGTGAGGATGCTCCGGGTGCCCAAAACCAGCAGGAATTTGCGGATTTCAGGCTGGAACACAATGATCAGGGCAAGCACCCCCACACTGATAAACTGTCCGAGGATCGCCGTCAGCAGCTCCATCTCGAAAATGCGGACCAGCCACCAGAGCAGGTAAATGGACAGGATGCCCAGAAAAATATGTATGGCTCCGGTCCCGCGGATCAGCGCATACAACTGGTAAAGCAGGACAGCCACCAAAAGGATGTCCAGGACGTCGAGAAGCCGGATCTGAATGAACGCCGGAACCATGTCTGTGGGCATGGGCTGGTTTTTTCTTGGTAAAATTAATCCAATTGACGGACGTTTTGAAAAGCCTGCACGATTTTTACGGCCTCCACGGCTTCCCGTACGTCGTGAACCCTCAGGATGGCAGCCCCTTTCATCAGTGCGACGGCATGCAGCACGGTGGTGCCGTTCAGTGCATCGCCTGGCGGTACGCCCAGCACGCGGGTGACCATGGATTTCCTGGAGAGGCCCACCATGAGGGGGCGCTCAAACAGGTGGAAGAAGTCCATGCCCGCCAGCAGCTCGTAATTGTGTTCCACGGTCTTGCCGAAACCGAAACCGGGATCCAGAATGATGTCATGGACGCCCAGATCCAGCAGCCGGGCGATGTGGTGGTCGAAGAAACCGGTGATTTCCCGGATCAGGTGGGTGTACCGTGGATTGTCCTGCATGGTGGCCGGGGTCCCCTGCATGTGCATCAGCACATAGGGAACGCCCAGGCCGGCAACGGTCCGGGCCATGGCCGGGTCCATGCTGCCGGCGGAGATGTCGTTGATGATCCCTGCCCCCTCCCCCACAGAGGCCCTGGCCGTTTCCGCATGGTAGGTATCGACCGATACCAGGGCATCGGGAAATTCCCTGAGGATGGCTTGCAGGGCGGGCAGCAGCCGCTTCTTCTCCTCTTCGGGCTTTATGGGCCCGGCTCCGGGCCGGGTGGAGGCTGCGCCCAGATCCAGCATGCCTGCCCCCTCTTTCAGCATGCCTGCAGCCTTTTCAACAGCCTTTAACGGGCTGGAGTACCTGCTTCCTTCATAGAATGAGTCCGGGGTGAGGTTGATGATGCCCATGACCAGGGGGGGGGAGAGCCGGACCAATTTCCCCTGGCAGTTCAGGGTCCTGTTTGGACAAAAAAACGTATCTTTCGCCATCGTTTTAAAACCTGATCATCCCGTATTTCTTATCCCTGCCAAGCCATGGGCACTGTCTCGAAAACCGACCGCCAATTTGACCAGGTAAAGCAAATGTGCCTGGATGTGTTCCTGAAAAAAATGCGCGACTACGGCAGTGCGTGGAGGATCCTCCGCCCCTCTTCACTGACCGACCAGCTGTTCATCAAAGCCCAGCGTATCCGGTCATTGCAGGACAAAGGTACGCAAAAAATACTTGAAGGGATCAGCACCGAGTTTGTCGGGATCATCAACTATGCCGTGATGGGCCTGGTGCAGCTGGAAAAGGGGCCGGCAGACCATGCCGACCTGGATGAGGAGCAGGCCATCCGGCTGTATGAACTGTACTTCGAAAAGTCCAGGTCGCTCATGCAGGACAAGAACCATGATTATTCCGAAGCCTGGCGTGAGATGCGGGTGTCTTCCCTGGCCGACATCATCCTGATGAAGCTTTTCCGGATCAAGCAGATCGAGGACAATCAGGGGCAGACGTTTGTGTCGGAAGGCATCGACGCAAACTATTATGATATCATCAATTATGCCGTCTTCGCCCTGATCAAACTGGAATTGGAAACAGAAAACCAGGGTTGATCGGGACGGCAACATCCGACCGGAAGTGGGAAAATTCATTGGCAGGCGGTTGTGGTATGGTTTCTGGGTGCTGCTGGGCGTTGTCAGCCTGGTGTTCTTCCTGTTTACCATCCTGCCGGGCGACCCGGCGCGCATGATGCTCGGTCAGCGAGCCGATCTGGCCTCGGTGGATGCCATTCGTGAGGAGCTGGGCCTGGACAGGCCGACCGGGGTGCAGTTCGTCAATTACCTGAACGACCTGTCGCCCCTGTCTGTGCACCACCGAACCGACAGCAGCAGCCTGTTTTTCCTGGACAGGGACACTTACAGTGCATGGGCCCTGCTGACGTTGGGGAGGCACTCCCTGGTGCTGAAAAAGCCTTACCTGCGCCGGTCTTACCAGAGCAACCGCCCGGTGACTGAGGTGCTTGCCCAGGCGCTGCCCAACACATTGCTGCTGGCCAGCACGTCCATCCTCTTCGCCATGATCGCCGGGGTGGCCCTGGGCGTGCTGGTGGCTTTCCGCAACAGCCGCCTTCTGGCCCGAACCACCCTGGTGTTCTCGGTTTTCGGCATGGCCCTTCCTTCCTTCTTTGCGGCCATCATCATCGCCTGGTTTTTTGCCTTCGTGCTGGGAGACTGGACGGGCCTGAACATGACCGGCAGCCTGCATGAGGTGGACGATTTCGGCCGGGGCGAATTCTTCGCCTGGAAGAACCTGTTGTTGCCGGCGCTGACCCTGGGCATAAGGCCCCTGGCAGTTGTTACCGAGTTGACGCGCAGTTCATTGCAGCAGGTCCTGGGCATGGACTATATCAGGACAGCCCACGCCAAAGGCCTGTCCAGGATGCGCGTGGTGACCCGCCATGCCCTGAAGAATGCCCTGAACCCGGTCGTGACGGCCGTATCCGGCTGGTTTGCCTCCCTGCTGGCCGGGGCGGTTTTCGTTGAGTTCGTGTTTGACTGGAAGGGTCTTGGGGTGGTCATCGTGCAGGCTCTGGAGCATTACGATTTCCCCGTCCTCATGGGTGCCGTCCTGCTGATCTCTGTCATGCTGGTGGTTCTGAACATCCTGGTGGACCTGATATATGGTCTGCTGGACCCGAGGGTCAGGCTGCAATGAAGGGGCCAGGCCGTCGGGCCGGGATGCCCCCCATGAAAAGGCGGAATTTAAAAGCGGAATTGCCGGCCTCCGGGCATCATTTTTTGTACATTTGGGCTTTGTTGTATCTTATAGAATCGCGAGCGTTATGAGAAAACAAATGGTTGCCGGCAACTGGAAAATGAATCTTGGCCTGGCGGAAGCCAAAACCCTGGCCACGGAAGTCTGTCAGGCACTTCGGGAGGCAGGCTTGCCCGGTGGGGAGAACGGGCCGCAAGTGGTCTTTTTCCCGCCCCATCCCTTTCTGACCACCGTCGTGGAGGCCATCGGGAAAACTCCCGGGGTCTCGGCCGGGGCGCAGAACTGCCACCAGGAAAAAAAGGGCGCCTTTACCGGTGAGGTTTCTGCCGGCATGGTCCGGACCTGCGGCGGCACCCACGTCCTGGTAGGGCATTCGGAGCGAAGGGCCTATTTTGGAGAAGACGAAAACCTCCTTGCCGCCAAAATCAGGCAGGTACTGGATGAGGGCCTGACCCCGGTCTATTGTTGCGGGGAAGTCCTCCAGGAGAGGGACGGGGGGAGGCACTTCGAGGTGATCGCCTCCCAGCTCGGGAACGGGCTGTTCTGGCTCGACCGGGATGAGCTGGCCCGCACGGTGATTGCCTATGAGCCGGTCTGGGCCATTGGTACGGGCAGGACGGCCAGCCCGGAACAGGCCCAGGAGGTCCACGCTTTTATCAGGCAACGCATCGAGGCCTCTTACGGGGAGGACACCGCCCGCAATATGACCATTCTTTACGGGGGAAGCTGCAATGCCGGCAATGCCCGTGAGCTGTTTGCCCGCCCCGATGTGGATGGGGGGCTGATCGGCGGGGCCTCTCTGAAGGCCGGTGATTTCGTGCAGATCATCCGTTCATTTTAAACGCCCCGCCCATGGACTATGTGGAAGTACATTGCAGGCTGAATCCGATGGACCCCTGGCGCGACATCCTGATCGCCCAGCTGGCCGAAATCGGGTTCGAAAGTTTTGAGGAGACCCTGGAGGGTTTCAAGGCATTCATCCCTGCCCTGGAATACAGAGAGGACTTGCTCGGGGGGACCATGGAACTGCCCGGTGCCGGGCCGGAACTGGAAATGTCCTACCAGGTGCAGGTGATCGGGGGCAGGAACTGGAACCAGGTGTGGGAAAGCCATTTCGACCCGGTCTGGATCACGGACCGCCTGTTCGTGCGCGCGCCCTTCCATAAGCCGGCCAGGGATGCCGAGTTTGAAATCATCATCGAACCCAAAATGTCGTTTGGTACGGGCCACCACGAAACCACCTCCCTGATGGTGGAATGGCTTCTTGAAACCAAACTCAAGGGAAAATCCTTGCTCGACATGGGTTGCGGGACCGGCATCCTGGCCATCCTGGGGGCCAAAAAGGGGGCCGCCCCTGTCATGGCCATCGACAACAACATATACGCTTACGAAAACACCCTGGAAAATGCCGAGCGCAACGGCATGTCCATGATCGATGTCCAGCACGGAGATACCGGGGTGTTGTGGGACGATACCTTCGATGTGATCCTGGCCAACATCACCAAGAATATCCTGCTGGAAGACATGGGGAAGTACCTGGCGGTCCTGAATCCCAAGGGGGTCATGATCCTGAGTGGCTTCCTGGAAATGGACAAGGGGGACATCGTGGCCCATGCCGCCAGCCTGGGACTGCACTTCACCGGCGAGAAAAGGAAGAAGGACTGGATCGCCGTGAAACTGGTTAAAGACTGAAGCCCGCATGCACGACAAGCTGTTTCCTTTGATGGCACTGCTCCCTGCGGCCTATCTGCTGGGCTCCATTCCTACGGCGGTCTGGACCGGCAAGTGGTTTTTCGGAAAGGATGTGCGCGACCACGGCAGCGGCAATGCCGGGGCCACCAATGTGTACCGGCAGTTCGGTGCCCTGGCGGCCATCATCGTTTTGATTGTGGATGCCTTGAAGGGAGCTGCGGCCGTGGGACTTGCCGGTCTGGTCAGCGGCGGGTTTGCCTCGGCAGAAATGGAGGTGGGGTTCCGTTTCCTGCTCGGACTGCTGGCGTTGCTCGGCCATGTATTCCCTGTCTTTGCAGGATTTCGTGGCGGAAAGGGCATTGCCACCCTGGCCGGCATCCTGGCGGTGCTGTTTCCGGTGCCCATGCTCGCTTGCCTGGCGGTTTTCCTGCTGGTGTTCCTGCCCACCCGCATCGTGTCTGCCGGATCCATTCTGGCAGCCCTGGCATTTCCTGTCCTGGTGGTGTGGGTGGTGCCCGGAGCCCTCTGGCCGGAAGTTGCCTTTTCTCTGCTGGTGGCCGTTTTTGTCATTGCCACCCACCGCCGGAACATCCATCGTTTGCTGGCGGGACAGGAAAACCGGCTTCGCTTCAGAAGGGGTGTGGAAACGGGGAATGCCAAAAAACCTGAATGAGGACCGGCAGACCGCGCCCTTGAACCAGTTTTTGATTACCTTTGTTTGGAGGGACTGTTTGAGTGTCCCCGGGCGCCAGGCAAGGGCCGGAGCAGAATGCCGGAAAGGTCCTACCGGAGAACAAGGCGAATATATGATTAATCCATTTAAAAAGAACCGGTTATGACCTGGTTGATCGTTGTGAGCCTGATCCTGGTCGGGGTGCTGTTCCTCCTCCTGGAGATTCTCGTGGTGCCGGGCACCACCCTGGTCGGCCTGGGCGGCATCGCCCTGGTCATCGGAGGCGTCGTGGTCGCCTTCAACCATTACGGGGTGACCACAGGGGCCATGACCCTTATCGGGGCCCTGGTGGTGAGCCTGATTGCCATCAGCCTGGCCCTGAAATCCAATACCTGGAAGAAGGCCATGCTGGGTTCTGAGCTCGATGGCCGGGTCAACGTGGTGGAGGCAGGCCGGGTGAATCCGGGCGATGAAGGCACCACCATCACGCGCTTGAATCCCATGGGAAAGGCCCTGATCGGAGACGAATACTATGAGGTCAGCTCCAAGGACAACCTCATCGCCGAAAACACCCCGGTCACGGTGGTGAAAGTGGAAGGAAACAAAATCATTGTCAAACCAAAATCATAAAACACATGGATCCCAATATCGGTATCATCATTGCCATTGCCCTGGTCAGTATCCTGGGTCTTTGGGTCATTTTCTATTTCATTCCCGTCGGACTGTGGTTCTCCGCGCTGGTGTCGGGCGTTCGCATCAGCCTGTTGCAGCTGGTGCTCATGCGCTGGAGGAAGATTCCTCCCGCCGTCATCGTGAACAACCTGATCTCGGCCACCAAGGCAGGCCTGCACCTGAACCGCAACGACCTGGAAGCCCACTACCTGGCAGGCGGACGGGTGAAGGCCGTGGTCAATGCCCTGATCAGCGCCGACAAAGCCAATATTCCCCTGGATTTCAAAACCGCCACCGCCATTGACCTGGCGGGCCGGGACGTGCTGGAGGCAGTCCAGATGTCGGTCAAGCCCAAAGTGATCAACACCCCTCCGGTGGCCGCCGTGGCCAAGGATGGCATCCAGCTGATCGCCAAGGCAAGGGTCACCCTGCGCGCCAACATCAAGCAGCTGGTGGGCGGGGCCGGTGAGGAAACCATCCTGGCCCGAGTGGGAGAGGGAATTGTGACCTCCATTGGCTCAGCCAACAACCACAAGCAGGTGCTGGAGAACCCGGACAGTATTTCCAAGGTCGTTCTGTCCAAGGGCCTTGACTCAGGAACGGCATACGAAATCCTGTCGATCGACATCGCCGATATCGATGTGGGCAAGAACATCGGGGCCATGCTGCAGATCGACCAGGCCAATGCCGACAAGAACATCGCCCAGGCCAAGGCCGAAGAGCGTCGTGCCATGGCCGTGGCAGCTGAGCAGGAGATGAAAGCCAAGGCACAGGAAGCAAGGGCCAAGGTGATCGAGGCGGAAGCGGAAATCCCCAAAGCCATTTCAGATGCCTTCCGCAGCGGCAACCTGGGCATCATGGATTATTACAGAATGGAAAACATCAAGGCCGACACAGGCATGCGCGACACCATCGGGAAACCCGGTTCTTCCCCGGCCAAGGGAAAGTCCGGGGAGGGACAGTCCAAGTAAGCGCCCCGGTGTCATGAAGCTGAATTTCCTGCTTCTTCCATTCATTCTGATCTTCAAACCCATCCCGGACCTTCCGGGATGGGTTCTGTTGCTGTGTGTCCTGGCGGGCCTGCTGTATGCGGCCCTGCTGTATTTCCGCAATGGAAAGGATGGCTTTTCCCTGGGCCAGAAGCGCCTTTTTGCCGTGTTCCGCTTTCTGACGGTGACGCTGGTGGCCATCCTGTTGCTGGGGATCCTGGTGGAACGGCAGGAGCGCTACACGGAGGACCCCCTCATCCTCTTCGTACAGGACAATTCCCAGTCGGTGGACCTGGCGGGACAGGATGTTTTCGACAGGGAAGCCTATGTGGAGGAAATGGCAGGATTTCTGGAATCCCTGGACTCCCGTTTCGATGTACGCACCTACCTGTTCGGGGAGTCCTTCCGCCCTGCGGGAGAGGTGTCATTCGGGGACCGGCTGACGGACATCTCTGCGGTCTTTGACGGCATTGAAGGCCGCTACAGCAACCGGAATCTGGGCGCGGTCATTCTGGCCAGCGACGGGATTTACAACCGGGGCATCCATCCGGTGTACCGGGCGGAAGGACTCCCTTACCCGGTGTATACCCTGGCCATGGGGGACACCATGCCCCGCCGTGACCTGATCCTGAGGCGGGTCAATCACAACCGCCTGACCTACCTGGACAATGAATTCCCCCTGGAGGTGCTGGTGGAGGCCCGTGAGGCCGACGGTTTGAACGGACAACTAAGGATCAGCAGGGAGGGGGAGGTGGTGTTCAGCAGGGACCTGTTGTTTTCAGAAGATCTTCACCAGGAAACGGTCTCCCTGCATTTGCCGGCAGACCGTCCGGGCATGCAGCGCTATGTGGCCGAAATCCTCCCTGTGGCCGGTGAAGTCAGCACGGACAACAACCGGCAGGTTTTTTACATCGAAGTGATCGACGGACGACAGAAAGTGCTGATCCTGGCCAGCGCCCCCCATCCCGATGTGGGGGCCCTGCATCTGGCCCTGGAGGAGAGCGACCGTTTCGAAGTGACGGTGGCCCTCATGGATGCCTTCGACGGCGTTCCGGAGGCCTACAACCTGGTGGTACTCCACCAGCTTCCCGACCGCCCCGGCCGTCTTGACGAACTGCTCCGCCGGCTGGAGGCCGAAGGCATTCCCCTGTTGTTTGTCGTCGGACAGCACACAGACCTTGACGCCCTGAACGGCTTGTTCGCCGGGGGGGTGTCCATTTTGCCCCGCTCCGAAGAAAGGATCGAAGCCCAGGCCCTGGTGAACCAGGGCTTCGGCTTGTTTGCGGTTTCCGGGCAGGCGGTCCGCTTGCTGCAGGCCCTGCCCCCGCTTCAGGTCCCCTTCGCCCGTTATGAAACCTCCCGGTCTGCACGGGTGCTGGCATTTCAGCGCATTGGCCAGACAGGCAGCGGGCAGCCCCTGATCGCCTTTGAGGAACGGGCCGGCCGGAAATCGGGCATCATCACGGGGGAGGGGATCTGGCGGTGGCGGTTGGCGGCCCATATGCGCAGCGGCAGCCACCGGGCGTTCGACGACCTGGTGTCACGTATGGTGCAATACCTTGCCCAGCAGGAAGATAAAAGCCTGTTCCGGGTGGAAGCCTCCCGTTTCTTTGAGGAGGACCAGGAGGTCTACCTGGAGGCGGAGCTGTACAACCGAAGCTTTGAGCCGGTGAACGAGCCCGATGTCTTCCTGGAGATCACCGGCACAGACGGGATCAGCCATACTTACCAGATGGACCGGAGCACCAGTGCCTACCGGCTCTCGGCCGGCAACTTCCCTCCGGGGGATTATGAATTCGGGGCCACCACCCGCTTCGGGGGGGAGTCCTATTCCGCCAGCGGGGCCTTTACCGTGCTGCCCTTGAACCTGGAAGGCATGCAGACACTGGCGGACCATCAGCTGCTCGACGGGCTCTCGTCACGGACCGGGGGTCGGATGGCGGGCCCCGGTCAGTGGGATGATCTGGCTGCCTGGATCAACGGGCGCGACGACCTGCTGCCCCTGGTTTATTCTCAAAGGTCTTACGATCCCCTGATTGGCTTCCGGGCAGTTTTCTTTTTATTGTTGCTGCTGCTTGCGGCCGAGTGGTTCCTTCGGAAGCGCGCCGGAAGCTATTGAGAACCTTAACACCTGCTGCCTGATCATGGAGCACCCCCTGCTGATCCTCATCGTTTTGATCCTGGTCTCGGATTTCCTGCTGGACCGGCTCATGGACTACCTGAACGCCCAACGCTGGAGCCCTGTCCTGCCGGAGGCCCTGCACGGGATCACGGATGCAGAGACGTACCGCCGGTCCCAGGAATATGCCAGGCGGAACCGCCGGCTACGAGCCCTCAGCGCGGGCCTGAGCTTCCTGTTGGTTCTGGCCCTTTTGCTGAGCGGCGGCTTTGGCTGGCTGGATGCCTGGGTCAGGCAGCATACCGTCCAGCCCGTGCTCCAGGCAATCCTGTTTTTTGGCATCCTGGGCCTGGCCTCCGACTTGTTGTCCACCCCGTTCCAGGTCTATGCCACCTTCGTGATCGAGGAATCCTTTGGCTTCAACCGCACCAGCCCGGCCACCTTTCTGGCAGACAAATTCAAGGGATGGCTGCTGGCCTTGCTGATCGGGGGTGCGCTGCTGGCGCTGTTTGTGTGGTTTTACCAGGTGGCCGGGCCGCTGTTCTGGCTGTATGCCTGGATCGCCTTCACCGGGTTTTCCCTGTTCATGTCCCTGTTTTACAGCAGCCTGATCGTGCCGCTGTTCAACAGGCAGACCCCCCTGGAGGAGGGGGAACTGAGGACTGCCATTCAGGAGTTTGCCGATAAGACAGGGTTCAGGCTGGCCGATATCTATGTGATCGATGGTTCCAAAAGGAGCACCAAGGCCAATGCCTATTTCAGCGGCCTGGGACCCAAAAAACGGATCGTGCTGTTCGATACCCTGATCCGTGACCACAGCACGGAAGAACTGGTGGCCATCCTGGCCCATGAGATCGGGCATTACAAGCACAAGCACCTGCTGCGCGGCATGCTTCTGTCCATTGCCCAGGGCGGCATCCTGTTTTTCCTGCTGGGCATGGTGATCAACCGGCCCGGGCTGTCCCTCGCCCTGGGCGGAACGGAGCAAAGCTTTCACCTGGGCCTGCTCGGCTTCGCCCTGCTGTACGCCCCCCTTTCGTTGGTGCTGGGGATGGCTGCCAATTACCTGAGCCGGAAATATGAGTACCAAGCCGATGCCTTCGCGGCCCGCCACCACGCGCCCGGGCCCCTGATGGAGGCCCTGAAAAAATTGTCCGTCAAGCACCTGAGTAACCTGCACCCGCACCCTGCCTATGTATTCCTTCATTATTCACACCCGCCCCTGCTGCAGCGGCTGGAGCACTTGTCCCGGTTTTTCCTGACAGGCCCTGGCCCTGTGGCCGGCCGGCTGGAAGACCTGCGGCAGACGGCCGGAAGGGACGCCAATCCACCAAACGATATCCCCCTCCCATGAGCACCGTAACCCCCCTGGCAGAGACGCTGCGCCCGGCAAGCCTGGATGACTACCTGGGCCAGCAACACCTGGTCGGACAGGGAGCCATCCTCCGACGGTCGATCGAATCGGGCAACCTCCCCTCCATGATCCTGTGGGGACCGCCCGGAGTGGGCAAGACGACCCTTGCTTATCTGATCTCGCGGACCCTGCTCAGGCCTTTTTATACCCTGAGCGCCGTCAGCTCCGGGGTCCGGGATGTCCGGGCAGTGATTGACAAGGCGCGGGCGGGTGGCGGGCAGGCGATATTGTTCATCGATGAAATCCACCGTTTCAGCAAGTCCCAGCAGGACAGCCTCCTGGGGGCCGTAGAGCAGGGCACCATCGTGCTGATCGGCGCCACCACCGAGAACCCCTCCTTCGAGGTGATCTCCCCCCTGCTGTCGCGCTGCCAGGTATACATCCTCAGGGAGCTTGAGAAGGAGGACCTGCTTCGCCTGGCCGAGAAGGGCAGGCAGGCCCTTGAGAAACATTCGGGACGCCGGGTCCAACTCAGCGAAACCGAAGCCCTGCTGCGGGTGTCGGGCGGCGATGCCCGCAAGTTGTTCAACGCCCTTGAACTGGCCGTGAAGGCCTTTCCGGAGGGGGAGGAGGTGGTGGTCACCAATGAGGTGCTCCTGGATGTGATCCAGCAGAACCTTGCCCTGTACGACAA
>Ga0334900_1001145_pt1 | contig 30968 bp, 29 predicted proteins | sample GraSluR3_MG_2_FD_207231 | JGI IMG/M metagenome (GOLD analysis project Ga0334900, IMG submission 207231) | Sludge microbial communities from methane-producing bioreactor in Wageningen University, Netherlands - Granular Sludge_31_08-R3 | ecosystem: Engineered > Bioreactor > Anaerobic >... | reverse complement strand
GCTGTGGACGGCTTTTCTGATGTCCTCCGGATTCAGTTCCGCGAGAACGGATCTGTCCGGAACATACTTGGTATGGAACTGAATATCCTCCCGGTTGCCCCCGGCGGCCAGGTGTTCTTTGAGAAAAACGCCGTAAAACTCCTCCACACCCGTATAGATGTCGGCACAGTCAAAAGTCGTGAATCCCCGGGAAACCAGCTCGTGGAAGGCCTTCAGCACATCCTGCTTTTCGATGGCGCTTTTCAGGGCATGACCTTCGGAGAGCTGCCATCCGCCGTTGATAATTCTGCTGAAGCTGTAGCCGTTTTTCAGGGTGTAGCGGGTGTTCATTGGGTACTCCGTTTTCAGTCGTTTGTATTCGGGGTGAGCGGCACAATCGTGCATTCGGAATGTCTGAAGCTCCGTTTTGCAATCCGGGTAATGCGGAAGCGTGCCCCGCAGTTGGGATCGGGACAGGCGATATCGCTGTCCGTTGTCATCCAGTCGGTCCCCGCGGTCTCCCGCTGCTTGGCGGGAATCAGGGGGAGGATAGCCGCCAGGGCGTAGAGGGAGAACTGCGTCTCCTTGGGAAAAACCAGGTTCTCACCGATCACCTGGAAATTGACTCCTTCCTGGTGGGAACAGATGAAATCTTTTTCACTCCGGACAGTTTCTACCTGAAGATCGTAGAGATAAAACTGATCATCCTGCTTTTCAGACATGAAAACAGCATCTATTAAGACGGGGGCGGGTGTCAATATTGAAACGTGTATTTTTGAATAGAAACAGAGATCGATTCCTTTCACCGTTTTTAACGGTCACCGTCAAGCTTGTATTTGTTCAGTTCGGCTACCCTCCATACTGCTCGGCCCTTCTTTCTTTACTCTGTCAATTTCTTCCAAACAGGACGTTGATTGTCAGGATAATTTTTCCTATCATGGGAAAACCCTCACCAACACCGGTTTTTGGAGTAAGCAAATTGGAGAAGTTCTTAAGCAGGTTCAAGTATTTAATAATAATTCTCCTTGCTGTAATAATGGTCTCTATTTTCTCGACACAATACAGGAACATTCGTCAGGTAGTGGAAGACAAGTACGGCAGTCAGCAGCTGCTGGTGGAAAAGAATATTCTGCAGACCGTAAGCTATATCGATAATGCCTATAAGATCGCCGAGCATCAGCTGAATCGGGAGATGAGGGAGTACTCTGAGCAGATGCTGGAAAAGTATAGAGAGAACCCCGATGTAATGGGGTGGGATCTGTCCGAGATGCAGGAACGTTTTGCCGGGTATGATATTTATATCGTCGATAAGGATTTAAAGATAATTCGGACCACCTATGAAAAGGATCTGGGCCTCGATTTCTCAAAATTCGGCAGTTTTGCAACCATTGTAAGGGAAAGAATGGCCGGGAATCAGTTTGAAGTTGACAGGATTGATCTTTCGACCCAGGCGGGAGAAATAAAAAAATACAGTTATATGCCGAGCCCGGACAATCAATACCTGTTTGAACTCAGTGTGAGTATTGAGGATAAATATCCCTCCTTTCAAAGCCTGAACCTTTTCAAGGATGCGACTTCTCTAACAGAACAATACGAGATGGTTGAAGATATAGGCTTTTACAGCGTAGAGCCCCTGCGCCATGGCGTTGCCAAGCTGAGAAACAGCAAACGGCCGTATTTGAACCCTGATGTTCCTGAGTTTGAAGAGGAGCTGGCACGGCAGGCGGTTATACAGAACGTCATGCAGCAGGGTACAAGAAATATTGATGGAATACAGCACAGCTATCGATTTTTCCCTGCGTTGATCAGTAACAGGGAATCCGAGCAGGGCTGGAATTCTTATGTAGTCGGTATTGTCTATGATGATCATGTTATGCAGGAAGAAATGGCACAGCACAGGAATCTGTTTTTGGCCAATATCATTTTAATGACCGTGCTCTTCGGCAGCTTTATTACCGTTGTAGTCTATTTAATAAAGAGTTTTGAATATCAAGCCCATCATGATAAATTGACCGGACTGGCAAACAGGAAATGTTTTGAAGAAGAATTCAATAAATTGAAAAATAAAGCAGATTCTGCCGGCCAGAATATCGGACTTGTCTTTATTGACATCGATAAGTTCAAGGAAATTAATGACAATTTCGGACACGACACCGGCGATGAGGTCCTGAAAAGTATTGCCGCTCGAATGGAAAACAGCCTGAAAGAAAAAGACCTGAAAGCCAGAATGGGGGGAGATGAATTTATTATAGCTCTGACTGATCTATCTTCAAACGAACAGATAATGGAAGTAACAAAAAGATTGATTGTGGAACTCAAGAAACCCTTATTCATTGGCGCGACGGAAATACCCGTCAGTGTCAGTGCGGGAGTCAGTTTTTATCCAGATGAAAGCAGCGAAATAGAAACATTGCTCAAAAATGCAGATTCTGCGATGTACCAGGCAAAGAGAAAGGGCAAAGATATAGAATAAGTCTGACCGACCGGCAGAATTGCTGCTGAACCAGGATTACCAAAAGTAAATCTTTCTCTTATCCTTCCGTTGGCGTATATTTGAAACCGGAGACATACCATGAGAAGCGGTGGATCGTCCGGAAAGATTCTGATAATTGAGGATGACAGGGAAATAGCGGGCATCGTTGCCCTGAACCTGAAGGATGCCGGCTTGGAGGCGACCCAAATCCACGACGGCAAATCGGGTCTTGAAGCGGTCCGCGCCGGAGGATGGGATCTGGTTATTCTCGATATAATGCTCCCGGGACTTGACGGTATATCCGTCTGCTGCAGGATCAGAGAAACAGACGCACATACTCCGATAATGATGCTGACGGCCCGGGCGGAGGAAATCGATCGGGTTCTGGGTCTTGAGCTCGGAGCTGATGACTATGTGACAAAGCCCTTCAGTATTCCGGAGCTGACAGCGAGGGTAAAGGCTCTTCTCCGGCGGGTCAATCGGGGCGGACTTTCGGCGGAAGAGTCAGCTTCGGCAGGCAGTCCCGGGATCCTGAAAATCGGAGAGCTGGAAATTGATTTTGTCAAACGCAGGTGCAGAATACGACAGAATCCCCTGGAGCTTACCGTAAAGGAATTCGAACTCCTCAGTCTCTTTGCGAGAAATCCGGGCAGAGCCTACAGCAGAACCGATCTGCTCAATCTGGTCTGGGAATATAATTTCGAGGGTTACGAGCACACGGTGAACACCCATATAAACAGACTCAGAAACAAGATAGAAAGCGATCCTTCTCATCCTGAGTACCTGTTGACTGTCTGGGGCGTGGGATACCGCTTTGCTGAGGAATCAGAGGTGGAATAATGCTCCTGAAATCCTTCTATGCCAGAATCTCACTTCTTTTTCTTGCAATGATTCTTCTCCTGGGGGCAACCAGCCTGTATATAGCCTTTGAGGCATCCCGGCTTCTTTTTGGGGAGGTGGAACAGAAGCTGAACCGCGAATATGCGGCGAATATCGCCCTTGAGCTGGAATCCTTTACTGCAGAGGATTTTGCCGAAGAAGATATAAAAGAGGTGATTCACTACATGATGGTGATGAACCCCTCCGTCGAGATCTATCTGCTCGATCATGAAGGCAATATACTCTGCTATTTTTCTGAGATAGAAGAAGAGGTAAGATATCTGAATGTGGATCTTGCGCCTGTTCGAAGATTTATTGAAACCGAAGGCGTCGGCAGTATTCTGGGAGATGACCCGCGCAACAACAGGGTGCAAAAACCCTTTTCCGCGGCACCCCTGACTATCAACGGCAGAGACGGCTGGGTCTATGTTATACTGCGGGGCAGCAGTTACGACAGCTCCCTGGAGATGCTGCGGAACAGTTACTACATGCAGTCGGGGCTGATAACCTTCATTGTTGCTGTTGCGGCGACTGCTGTTGTCGGACTCAGCCTGTTCTTTGTCCTGACAAGCAGGCTCAGGCGGCTCAGTGAAGCAGTTACTGCGTTCCGGCACGGCCGGCTGCAGCATCGGGTCAGCATGGGAGGAGACGACGAAATTTCAGCCCTGGGTTATGCGTTCAACGATATGGCGGAATCTATCGAAACAGGCATCCGCTGGCTGCAGGAGGCCGAAAAGCTTCGCGGTGAGCTGATAGCCAACATTTCCCATGATTTGCGCAGCCCCCTGACCTCGATACGGGGCTCTCTGGAAACCCTGCTTCTGAAAGAGGCGTCCTTGTCCGGGGATGAGCGACGGGATCTAATTGAGGTCGGGCTGAGGAATGTCGCGGGTTTCCAGAAGCTTGTGGAAGACTTGTTTGAGCTCGCCAAGCTCGAAGCCCGGCAGGTGAGCCTTCAGAAAATAAGCTTCTCCATGGCGGAACTCATTCAGGACGTGGTTCTGAAACTGCGGCCGCGCTTTAATGCGAAGCAGCTTGATGTAAGTTATAATCCCGCAGCGGATATTCCCGCTCTGACTGCAGACATCGGTCTTATTGAAAGAATGCTCACGAACATAATCGAGAACGCTGTAAACAATACCCCTCGGGGAGGTTCGGTCAGCATCAATCTTGAACTTTCTGCCAGCGGGCTGGAGATCTCGATCGCCGATACCGGACCCGGCATAAGTAAAGAGGATCTTCCACAGATATTCGAACGCTTCTACAGGTCGGACAAAAGCCGCAGTCACGATTCTGAAGGAACCGGGCTCGGACTGGCCATAGCCCGGGAGGTTGCAGAGATGCACAGCGGCAGCATTACTGCAGAAAGTCCCGAATCCGGCGGGGCCGTTTTCATTATATCCCTTCCTCTTTAATCCTCAATTTATAAACAGTTTCTTTTTCCGTGACACTTCTGTGACGTTCAGGTCCTACCTTCGTAAACAGGAGGTAAACAGATGAGAGTGTTTACAGTAATTGCGCTTGTACTCATAATCGTATCCTTTCCGGTATTCAGCGGAGGACAGTCCGAATCTGCCGATGCGATGGAAGGAGGTATGATGGAAGCCATGGAGATGCCGGAGGTCAATGCGATTGTTGATTTCATGTCCCTGGATCACGCTCAAGAGCTCGCTGCCGAGAAGCCGACTGTGCTTTTTTTTAACGCAAGCTGGTGTCCCAGCTGCAGGGGAGCGGTGAGAGATTTTGAGGCGAATGAGGCCGAAATCAGGGATTACTACCTGGTTTATGTGGACTATGACAGCTCGGATGATCTCCAGGAGAAATACGGAGTCACCTATCAGCATACCTTTGTACAGATCGATCCCGAGGGAAATGCTGTTACCAAGTGGAACGGCGGCGGAACAGCCGAGTTCCTGAACAAGGTAAAGGTAATGTAAAGATGGTGGTACTCGCTTTTTTCGCCTTTCTGTCGGGCATTGTTACAATATTGTCGCCATGCATACTTCCGGTTCTTCCGATTGTCTTGTCCGGCAGCATGGGCGGAAAAAGCAGGCCCCTGGGAGTTGTTGCCGGGTTCGTAATCAGCTTCAGCCTGTTTACGCTTCTGCTGTCAAGTCTGGTTCAGGCACTGAGTGTTCCGCCGGATGTTCTGAGAATTGTCGCGATAATCGTGATACTGACTTTCGGCGCTGTCCTTGTCGTTCCGCAGCTGCAGCAGCGTTTTGAACTTCTGGTATCGAGAGTAAGCAACAGGAAACAGGGAAGGCAGCGCAGCGGATTCGGCGGGGGGCTGCTGGTGGGCGGAAGTCTCGGGCTGCTATGGACTCCATGTGTCGGACCGATAATGGCCTCGGTAATCAGTCTTGCGGTTAGTCAGCAGGTGGACGGCGGTTCAGTCGTAATTGTGTTTGCCTATTCCGCCGGAACTGCGGTCCCGATGTTCGGCGTCATGCTCGGAGGACGCAGGCTGCTGAATCGTGTTCCGAAGCTGGTGGCGAACACCGGCAGGATTCAGAGGATTTTCGGCATCGTAATGATCGTCGCCGGGATATCCATCGCCATGGGTGTGGACCGGCGGTTTCAGACCATGGTTCTGGATGTTTTCCCGGATTACGGCAGCGGCCTTACCTCTTTCGAGAACACCGAGTTTATACGCCGAGCGCTGGACAGGCGTTCCGATCCGGAATCTGAGACTATGGAAACCGACGGCGGGATTGTGCCCTTGAGTCTGGAAAACCGGCCGGAGAAGGGCATTCTTGAGGATTTCGGTATTGCGCCGGAAATCGTTACCCAGGGAGAATGGTTCAACAGCCGGCCCCTGAAGATGGAGGATCTCCGAGGAAAGGTTGTTCTCGTGGATTTCTGGACCTACAGCTGCGTGAACTGTGTACGGACAGTGCCCTACCTGCGCGCCTGGTATGAGGCCTATGCGGATCAGGGATTTGAGATTATAGGCGTTCATTCCCCCGAGTTTGCCTTCGAACGGGACCCTGAGAATGTGGCCAGGGCAATGAAAGACCTGGGTATAAGCTGGCCGGTTGTCCTTGATAATGATTTCAGACAGTGGAGGGCCTATAACAACCGATACTGGCCGGCCCATTTCTTCATCGATGCGGAAGGAACCATCAGATATTTTCATTTCGGCGAAGGCGAGTATGAAAATTCTGAAAAGGTTATCCGGAGTCTCCTTGCAGAAGCCGGAATGAGGCCTGAAAAAACTGCGGAAGCATCGGCCTGGGAAGGCCTTCACAGCAGAACAGCTGAAACCTATCTGGGGTACCGCCGTGCAGAGGGCTTTCTCTCCGAAGATATGCTCAAAAGAAATGAATCCATGCGCTACTCAATTGACCGGGTTCCGGGAAACGGCGAATGGGCTCTGGAGGGGGAGTGGCTGATCCGGGCCGACTCGATACAGATCAGCGGCGAGGGTGCAATTGAGCTCGGGTTCTACTCAAAGATGATCTATGTGGTAATCGAACCCCTTACCCAGGGGGGACGTGTGCGCGTCAGTGTGGATGCAGATGAAAAGACAGTTATTGAACCCGTTGAAAGCGGTCTTTACAGGCTGGCCGGGTTTGACGAAGCCGAAGAGCGGCTGCTGCGGCTTGAGGCTGATGGTGATTTCAGATTTTATGCGTTTACTTTCGGGTAAAAGGAGTATGCATGAACATGCGAATATATATTCTTGCCGGTATTATTGCCGCTGCCGCGGTTTTTCCTGTCCTGGTGGCCGGGTCGCAGGAGACCGGGGAGCATCCCATGATGGCCCCTGCTGCAGGTGATGTTCTGCCTCCTCCGGGAACAGCCGGGAATGCCTACGTCAGACCCGGGGATGAGGAATTAATGTAGAAGCTTAGCGGGATGCAGTTTGATGTTGCCCGGGGTAACGGTACGGAGCCGCCGTACAGGAACGAGTACTGGGACAATCACGAGGAAGGCATCTACGTGGATGTAGTATCGGGGGAGCCCCTTTTCAGTTCGACGGACAAGTATGATTCGGGTACCGGGTGGCCGAGTTTTACGAAGCCCATTACCGGCGGGAATATTGTCGAGCATATCGACACCTTCCAGGGAACGAAAAGGGTAGAGCTCCGCATTTTTTATGCAGATTAACATCTCGGGCACGTTCTCACCGACGGTCGGCAGCCTGCGAGGCTGAACACCTGCCATTATTTTCCTTCCGCCAGATACCCTTTATATCACGATTGTACGGCTATTTTATTTGTCATGCTCGGACTGATCTCTTTGAGTAAAAAATGCTCAAGGTTTTACTATCGGAAAAATGCAATTCATATGTCGACAAATAAGAGTATAATCTATATTAAGTGTAATATATATTTGTTCTACAAATATAGGAAAACAGATAATATCTTGCATTATATACATTTACTAATGATTTAAATTTGTTGACAAATAACTGGTTATGATCTATGATTTCAATATCAGCTGATATTCCTAGACAATTCAGGAGGTTTTATGAGAAATCCAATCACGAGGATTCTGGGTTTAGTATTGGTATGTTTTCTTATTGCCGGGACACTGTATGCCGGAGGTAAAGGTGAAAGTGGTGGAACAGAAAAACGTGTTCTGTCGTATGCGCATGTTTTCGCTACAGATCATCCAGTGCATGTTGCACTGCTGGAAGCAAATGATCTGCTGAAGGAGAAATCGGGAGGTCGACTGGAGCTTAATATCTACCCGAACGGTACATATGCAAATTATAACGATGCTGTTCAGGCTGTTATCATGGGGCAGCTGGATATGGCACCCCTGGACAGTGCCTCGGAATATCTGCCGAAATCCGGTGTCCTTCTCGGACCGTATGTCTTCAGGAGTTACGCTCACTGGAATAATTTCAAAGAAAGTCAGCTTTATAAAAATCTGAAGAAAGAGATTGGTGAGGCTGTTGGAGTAAGACAGCTTGACCATTATAACTTCGGGTTCAGGAATGTAACCGGAAACAAGCCTCTGGTTAAGCTCGATGACTTCAACAGGCTCAAACTGCGGGTTGTAAACTTTCCTCCCTATAACGAGATAGCCACTATTTTCAATGCAGTGGGAACCTCTCTGCCCATCGGTGATGTGTACATGGGGCTGCAGACGGGGGTGGTTGATGCCCAGGAAAATCCACTCACACAGATTGTTACCATGAAATTTTATGAAGTCCAGAAGTATCTCATGCTCACCAGGCATATGCTTGCAGTAGCAGGAACCATCATGGCCGAATCGACCTGGAACTCTCTCTCTCCGGAAGATCAGAAAATCATAGAAGAGGTTTTTACCTTTGAGGCAAACCGGATAGATGAGATTGTACAGAATAACGAGAATGCCCTGATGGATCAGGTGAAATCCTATGGCATGACCATCATCGATGATATCAATACCAGACCTTTTATGGACAGAGTTCCCCTGGTTCTAAAAAGAAATCCCGAGTGGGTAGACCTGTACAATGATATTCAGTCCATTCCCGATTAAGACTTGATTTATTGATGTTCTTCCCGTCCATGAAGGGCGGGAGGAGCGATATATAAAAGAACTGGAGCAAAAATGACGCAAAAGAGGGTATTGCAGCTGTCGTTGAAGATTTCTCGCTTGCTGCAGAAAATAGAACTTGTTGCAGGCATGTTCTGCCTTGCAGTCATGCTGACGGTGATCGTGCTGAATATTATCTTTCGCTATGTTCTGTTCAAACCATTTGCCTGGTCTGATGAACTTAGTAATTACCTTTTTATCTGGATGAGTTTCCTTGCTTCCGCTTATGTAATGGGAGAAGATAATCATGTGCGTGTTACGGCGATTGAACAACGGTTGCCCAAACGAATCAGGAATATAGTTCATCTGATAATGAATGTAATAATGCTGCTTGTTTTTCTATGGTATATTGCACCGTCCTTTGGCATCTTAAAGAACCTCAGAAGATCAAACATGCTCAGGGTCCCACTCAAGTATGTCTATCTGATTATTCCAATAGCTTTTTCCCTCATGGCTCTACATGTGATCAGCAATATTTTTCTGGACCTTAATCGCCTTCATGAAGAGATGAGCAGCCGGAAAATCTCAAAACAAATGCTTGAAAGGTAACGGAGGAAGATATGCTGCTTACTGTGTTTATTATTTCCTTTTTTATCCTTTTCCTTTTTGGCATGCCTATCAGTATTGCAATGATAACTTCTTCTTTCGTTTATATCGGATTGAAAGGGATGGATCTTGGTTTTATGGCAATGCAGATGTTCTCCGGGCTTGATAATTTTGTGCTGATTGCTATACCGATGTTTATTCTAACTGCTGAAATTATGAATAGAACCTCAGTTGCGAACAGGATATTTAATTTCTGCAAGGCGCTTGTCGGATATATTCCGGGAGGTCTGGGGCATGTAAACATTGCAACCAGCATCCTGTTCGCTGGTATGTCCGGATCAGCAGTAGCGGATGTTGGCGGAATAGGAAACCTGAATTATGAGGCAATGGTCGAAGAAGGCTTCGATAAAGAGTTCAGTGCAGCGATTACAATTGCCTCATCAACAGTCGGACCAATAATTCCTCCCAGTATTCCTATGGTCGTTTATGCAATGGTTGCCAATGTATCCGTAGGTCGTCTGTTTTTCGGTGGATTAATCCCCGGCGTCATCATCGGACTTGTGCTGATGGTCTATGTTTTCCTGGTTTCGCTCAGACGGCATTACCCGAAACGGAAAATTGTAGCTGTCAGGACATATCTGCAGGATCTGCTGGTTGCATTCATCCAGGGGATTCTTCCCTTGTTTACCCCGGTGATACTGCTCGGTGGGATTTACCTCGGGATTGTTACTACGACAGAGGCCTCGGCAATAGCTGTGGTATATTCACTGATTTTGGGAGTTTTTCTGTACAGGACCATGCAGTTTGACGGATTTATGCAAAGTTTGAAAAGCGTTGTAATTACCTGCGGTTCAATCCTGCTGGTTCTTCCGGCGGCGAAGGTCTTCAGTTTTGTAATGACCGCTGAAAACCTTCAGGATTATATTTTTCATTTTATGACAACTTTTGCAGGGGATAATAAATATCTAATCATACTCAGTATAAATTTGCTATTCATTTTCCTGGGTGCCCTGTCTGATCCGACGGTTAATATCATGTTGTTTGTTCCTATGGTTCTTCCTCTTGTTGTCGCATCAGGAATGGACCCGATCCACTTTGGTGTGATTATTGTAATAAATGCAATGATCGGTAATACTACCCCGCCAGTCGGAGTTGTGCTTATGACTGTTTGCGGGATTAAAAAGCTCAACTATGAATCTACTCTCAGGGAGCTGTGGCCGATGATAGTTGTGCTGTTTATTGCGCTTGCATTGATAATTGCTATACCGCAAAGCGTGCTCGCAATCCCAAATGCACTTTTCGGATGAGATAAAAGGGAAAGGAGATGTGTACTCACCATGAATGAAACAATTCGAGGATTAAAGTTGGCTGGGGAGAAGCCTGTCTTGGGTTTTGGCGTATGTCTTGGAAGCGTTCGGATCGCAGAAATGGTTGGCCGATCACGTTTTGATTTTGCGATGGTCGATCTGCAGCACAGCCATTTTGATAAGGAGAGTGCAACCGGGGCGATCCGCAGTCTTGCCCGCTCAACAGGTCCTGTCCCCTTCGGCAGGGTGGCTGAAAACAGTCCTGGGTCCATTAACAACCTTCTGGATGCTGGAGCAACTGGAATTATCGTGCCGATGATCGAAAGCAGGAAAGAGGCTATTCGGGCAGTTGAGTCAGCATATTATGCACCGTTAGGTAAACGTTCCAAGAGTAGCCCTGCAGCTGTATTCTATGGAGATGATTACTATGAAATGATAAACGAAAACATAAACGTGATATTAATGATTGAAACAGTATCGTCCGCAGAAAAAGCCGAGGAAATTCTCTCCGTTCCGGGAATAACCGGTTGTCTTGTTGGCGGCGGAGATTTGAGGTATTCAATGAAGATGTCGAATACCGAATCAGAGTTTGATTCTGTGGTAAGCAGAGTAAGTGAAATTGCAAAAAAAAATAATGTTGCAATAGGACTCAGTGTAGGTTCCCCTCAGGATATGAAAAAGTGGAGAGCTGCGGGGATGGATTTCTTCCTCTTGTCTCATGATATGGGACTGATGAACAACGCTCTGAATGAGTACCAGCGGGAATACATTGAAGAATGAGACGGTTATGAAAAGTACTGAGTATGTTCTAAGCATTGATTTAGGAACGAGTTCCTGTAAACTATCAGTTGTCGATTCTTCAGGTTCTGTTGCTGCTACAGCCTCTGCCGGATACCACACCTATTCAGAAAAAACAGGATGGGCCGAACAGGATCCTGAAGATTGGCTTGTTGCTGTATCTGAGGCGGCGGGAAAAATGCTGGGTTCCTGTAAAATAGATCCACATGCTATCGCTGCTATTGTTCCAACCAGCGCAGCGCACATAGGAGTACTTACCGACAATGCTGGAAAAAGCCTGCGACGCGCTATTATCTGGAGCGACCAGCGGTCTGCACAAGAAGTTGCGGAACTTGATCGTCTGAATAGAAATTTGATTTTCGAACAGACAAACAATAAAGTCTCAACTACGTGGACATTACCCCATTTTCTGTGGATAAAGAGGCATTACCCGGAAATATGGGGGGAAATACGCCATATCAGTTTTTCAAAGGATTTCCTTGTATATCATCTAACCGGAAACTGGACTAGTGATTTCTCTACAGCAGTTTCTTCCCTGCTCTGCAATGCAGGAACTGGAACCTGGTCTGAAGAACTTGCAGCGATGGCGTCGCTCGATATTTCATTGCTGCCGGAGATTCTCCCGGCGGGTGGAATTTCTGGAACATTAAACAACAATGGAGCGCGACTGCTCGGGTTGCCTTCCGGAATCCCTGTTTTGTGTGGAGCTCTGGACAGTGCCATGGAAACCTATGGAGCAGGAGCTCGCCAACCAGGGGACTATGTTGTACGGATAGGAACTGCCGGGGGAATTCATGTTATCAAGCAAACACCGAACCCGGTCGGCGGGCTGCTGACGTATCCATATCTTATTGACAATCTCTGGTACTCACAGGCGGGGACGAATTCTGCTGGTTCCTCCATAGCATGGGCAGTGGAAACGGAGGGATTCCCCCGAACTCCGGAGGGATATGTCGCTTTCGATACCCTGGCAGATCAGGCTCCTCCGGGATGTGAGGGACTTATATTTCATCCCTACCTGTCCGGTGAACGGACTCCCTACTGGAATTCGGACTTGAGGGGAACATTCTCAGGTGTGTCGTTTCGTCACAGAAAGGCACATTTTGCCAGGGCTGTTTTAGAGGGGGTCGCCTGTTCGTTATACGATGCGCTGCTTGCCCTCGGCGAAGGCGGTGATTTGCCGGAAACGATTGGTGTAGTGGGTGGTGGAGGTTCCGACATTGTGCTCATGCAGATTCTCAGTACGCTTATGAACAGGAAACTCCTGGCAATGAAAGATATCGATTCATCCTATGGTGCTGCCTTATTTGGTCTGCATACTCTGGGGCTTGGGAAAAAAGCGGGCGGTTTTGCCGGAACAACGTACGTACCTGAGGTCGAAAACCGGGAAAACTACGAAAAGACGTTTAGAACCTACAGTAAGTATGCAAGACAGCTGCTTTTATTGTATGCTGAAGGGGATGATGGATTGCATCCCCATGACATTTGAAGCGGAATCGTATGGCTAAGACGGATATTCAGAACCTGGAAGAGAAAATCAAGACATACATCCTGGAGCATGCAAATGGTCCCGGAAGCAAGGTGGAAACCGAAGAAAAGCTTGCGGAACACTTTCAGGTAACAAGGTACAGAGTGAGAAACGTTCTAAACGGTCTTGCTCAGCAGGGTATTATTACCAAAACACCTCGCAGGGGAACATTTATCAATAAGTTGGACACAGATGCGATAACCAACAATATTAAGTTCAATTATCAGGTATCCAACTTCAATTTGTATGAATCTATCGAAGCGCGAATTGTGATAGAGCTGGCAGTTATACCGCTTGTGGTAAAAAGGATAACACCGTCAGGAATCGTTGCGCTTGAATCCTGTGTACAAAAAATGCTTAATAATAAAAATGATCCAAGAGTTGCGGATGAAGCGGATATGGAATTCCATGCTACTATGCTCAATTCGAGCGGAAACAAGCTGCTTAACTCCTTTAGCCAGATTATAAACCAGCTTTTTCATCAGGATGATTACCGTAAAAAATACTGGGATCCGGCTACCATAGAGCAGCTGGCTCTTGAGCACCAGTCGATTGCCGAAGCGATACAGGACGGTGACACAACGCTGGCTCTTGAGAGACTGAAAAAACATTTGCATTATACCAGAAAAATAGAGCTGGATGGACTCAGAAGTACATTAAGCAGCAGTGTATAGATAATTAAGCTTCCGGACTTTTCAAATAAAGGCGTCGATTCTGGCGATAATAAGTCTGCTTTTAAATATCAGATTTCCATGCTAAAATTAACCATGGTTTTTCAATTCCATTATCTCCAAATAGTTTATTTCTCCGTAAGTCTTCTGTCTCTCGCATTGGCTGTCATCACAAACAAATTCCCTCCCTTTCACGGCAGCCGGATATGGAAAATCACCCTGCTTTTTGTCGCCTTGTGGTCAGGATGCGACGGACTGCTGAAATTCTTTGCAGATATCACAGCGAAGCAGATTCTACTGAGATTATCTTATTTGGGGGTCATGGGTACGACGATGTCCTGGTCCTACTTCGTCCTGGTTTACGGAAATTGCGGACATTTGATCGGGAGGAAGCTCAAGGTCTTTTTACTCGTGATTCCATCTGTCTCGTTTTTGGGAGTGATGACCTTTTCCTGGCACTCCTGGTTCTATACATCGTTGGAGCTTGTACAGGTAAATGGACTGTGGGTTCTGGCTCGCCGATACGGTCCCCTTTTCTGGATCTGGGCCATTTACGCCTATGCAGTCATTGTATCCAGCAGTATCCTTCTGATCCGGGCCATGGTACGGTTTCCCAAACAGTACAAGTACCGGATTTCTCTGCTTCTGACGGCAGCCATTCTTCCCACGGTTCCGAACCTCCTTTATCTGATGGGAATCAACTTGATAACACCCTATGATCCCTCATCTCTCTTCTTTGCGCTGAGCGCGCTGCTCATAGGTCTGGGCATCTTAAGGTACCGGTTTTTCGATGTGGTTCCCGTAGCGTACCATTCGGTCTTCCAGAATATGAAGAGCGGTGTTCTGGTTCTGGACAGCTCACAGAAGATACTGGATCTCAATCCGGAAGCGGAGAGGATCTTTTCCGTCACCCATCTGAAAGCCATCGGTCAATCCCTCGAAGGCCTGTCGAAAAGTGCAGGTGAGCTGATCACGAAAGACCGCATGGGATCTGTCGAGATGCGGCTGAACGGCCGTTTGTATGAGATCAGCTCTGCTCCTCTGGTTTCTCCCGGCAACATGGGCGAAGGGCTTATCCTGCATTTTCACGACGTAACCGCGCAAAAGGATGCCGAGAAGAAGCTGTCTGATGCCTATGAGCAGCTCAAAGAGATTGCCGGCACCGATGCTCTGACGGGACTGTTAAACCGCAGGAGCTTCTTCGAACAGGCCAGGAGGGAATTCGTCCGTTCTCAGAGAAACGGTTCCCCCTTCTCCATGATCCTGATCGATCTGGACAATTTCAAAGCTGTGAACGACAATATGGGTCATTTGGCGGGAGATGACCTGCTCAGGAAAACCGCCGGCAGCCTTGTTGAACTATCTCGCGGCGGAGACGTCGTTGCCCGCTACGGAGGAGACGAATTTGTTGTCATGCCTTTTCAGGCCGATGAGACCCAGGCTCTCGAGCTGGCAAAGAGATACGTATCGGCCATACCGCCGCGGATCAATAGTGTTGCGGAGATGTCGGTGACTCTGAGCATAGGAATAATCGTGTATGACGGCAGCGACGAGTCCACTCTGGAGGATATACTCGACAGGGCTGATAAGGCCATGTATGCCTCCAAGTCAGGCGGTAAAAATCGGGCTACAATCTGGAGATCTGATATGAAGCACGACGTGGTCAGAGTATAATATTACATTACGCTCTTTACCTTGCTAAAAAGAAAGGGACTTGAACCTACCCTCGGTAACCCGAACAATAACCTGAATTATATCAGTCTCCTTATGTAGTTCATATATCATGATTTCCCAATCTGTTGTATAATTACGAAAGAGGATAAATCATGTTTGATAGGATAACTCGGAATCCGGAAATTCTAAACGGACAACCTTGTATAAGAAATTTGCGTATTTCTGTGAAAAGGGTTTTGGAGCTTCTTGCTTTGTATGATAATAGAGCCGAATTATTCTCTGAATTCCCGGAATTGGAAGAGCAAGATCTCAAGCAAGCCCTTGAATTTGCCGCGGCGAGCCTGGAAGACAAGATCATCGACCTAAAAACGGCATGAAACTTTTATTAGATCAAGGTCTCCCACGTTCTACGGTTGAAAAACTGAGACTGTGCGGTATTGAATCAGTGCATGTCGGTGATATTGGAATGGCAGCAGCGACAGATATGGAGATTATTCAGAAAGCATTTGATGAATCCTTAATCGTTGTCACTTTGGATTCAGACTTCCATACAATTTTAGCTTCTACAGGCAAGAATAAGCCGTCCGTTATTCGAATCAGGATTGAGGGTTTAAAAGCACAAGAAATGTCCGTTCTAATACAGTCTGTTATCGAATCTGTTTCTGATGAATTAGACAGCGGAGCTGCTATAAGTGTAAATGAAAAGGGGATACGGGTCAGAAAAATGCCGTTGGTTTAAAAGTCGACTTCTGACGACCGGAATCTCTGCCGAACTTCCGACGCTAATCGCGCCGCGCTCACTCGGAGGTTCAAGTCCCTCTCGTGATTATCAAATAAAAAAGACCAGTCTTGCGACTGGCCTTTTCCATTTGATGCCCAGAAGAGGACTTGAAGTCTCTGGTCGCTGACATCGTGTCAGCTCCCGACGACCCGCGCTCGGCCGCTGCCGCGCACATCCTGGGCGCTTGTCCTCGCTGCCGCTCGGCGCGTTCTCACGAGGTTCAAGTTCTCTCCACCTTGCCAACAAAAAAAGGCCACACTCTAACGAGTGCAGCCTTTTTTCGTTGCCACTGCGCTTGCTCTCGGGATTTCCCTGCGGGAAACCCTTTCGTAAGTTTGGGCTTGCACATTGCTTACGCAATGTGCTGGGCAGAAGAGGACTTGCCTTGCAGTCAGCGGCATCCCGCCTCACTTCCGCGCCTGATCGGCGCGCGCAAATCAGCGAGGTTCAAGTCCTCTCTTAATGACAAAAAAAGACCGACAACCTAAAGGTCATCGGTCTTTTTTGCCCAGAAGAGGACTTGAACCTCCACCCGGTAACCCGGACTAGAACCTGAATCTAGCGCGTCTACCAATTCCGCCATCTGGGCATTCAGTAAGGCGGATTTTATGGTAAACACGGGTTTTTGTCAATAATGGCACCTTTGAAAACCTTGCATTTTTGCCGTGTACCGATAGAGAGATGCTCACTCCGTGCAGATCAATCATAGATGTCTGATGTGCCTGCATCTTGACATCAAAGCATCAGGAACTTATTTTTTACGTATGAGAACCACCATAAATATAGACGATGACCTTGTAAAGGTCGCCCGCAGTATTGCCAGGGAGCGGGGGATTTCCCTGGGGCAGGCGGTCTCCGTTTTAATTCGGCGCGGACTGGGCTCAAAGGTGGAATACTCCCTGAAAAACGGTCTTCCGGTTTTCTCGGTGGCTGAGGATTCCCGGCGAATAACCCCCGAGGATGTGGCTTCTGTCGAGGATGACGCATGATCTTTCTGCCCGATGTAAATGTGCTGATTGCCCTGGCATGGCCAAACCATATCCACCACGGTGTCGCCCATTCCTGGTTTGCTGAAAATGTCGTTCAGGACGGTGATTTCTGGGCGACCTCTCCTCTGACGCAGCTGGCTTTTGTCAGAATATCTTCCAATCCGCGTATTATCGATGAAGCGGTGTCCCCGGAGGAGGCTCTGAATATACTGGAAAGATATTCAGCTCATCCGTCTCACCGGTTCTGGTCCGACGATGTGCCGGTTTCGGCTTTTTCAAAGCTCCCCACATCCATGCTTCAAGGGCACCGTCAGGTAACTGATGCCTACCTGTTACTTTTAGCTGCAAAATGGGGAGGTACTCTGGTGACTTTCGATCAGGGTCTGGCCGCAGCGGTGCAGGATTCGGAATACGCCGAAACCGTTCGGCTCCTTCAAAGTGATGCGTTATAAGCGCCTTCTTCCCGGCGTTGACCCGCGAGCCCGGTCCCGGGTATAAAACAGACAACAGCGGGTAATGTTCAGGCCTCTTCTGCGGCCATCCCTGCCCGTAAACAGAATACAGGGGTGGTCTCTATGCAGTTTTTCATTATTGTGCTCTATCTGCTCATTACTCTTGGGATCGGGTATTTCTCACGGAAAGGCTCAGGTGCAGCTCCGGCAGAGTTCTTCCTCGCAGGGCGTCGTCTATCGCCGCTTCTCCTCTTTTTTACCATGGCTGCCAGTAATTTTTCCGCTTTCACGATTTTCGGACTCTCCGGTGCCGGATATCGCATGGGTTACGCATTTTATCCGGTAATGGGGTATGCCACGGGTTTTATGGCCCTCTCGTTTGTACTGATCGGTGGAAAAATCCTCAAGCTCTCCAGGTCCCGCGGCTATATTACCCCTGGAGATTTTATTGCGGACCGCTACGGGTCACCGGGACTGAAGATTCTGTTCTCTGCGGTGCTTGTCGTCTTTACCCTGCCGTATATCGCGATTCAGACCATTGCGGCGGGAAAATCCCTCCACAGCATGACCGGCATACCGTATCTGGCGGGAGCGGTTCTGGTCACCCTCTTTATCGCTCTCTATGTCGGCATGGGCGGAATGCGTGCCATTGCCTGGACAGATCTTGTTCAGGGGCTAATGATGATAGGCTTTACTACGGTAGCGTTCTACCTGATTACCGCCGGATCCGGCGGATTCCGACAGATACATCAGAGCCTGCTGCAGGATAATCCCGGGCATCTTTCTCGCCCCGGCAGCGGCGGTATACTTACCCCTGGTGTCTGGTTCGGATACTTCGTCCTATGGTTCTTTGCTGATCCCATGTTCCCCCACCTGTTTCAACGCTTCATGGCCGCTCGAGACGAAAAAGCCCTGCAACGGACTGTCATTCTTTACCCCCTTATTACAACATTGCTTTTCTTTCTCACGGTGTCTATCGGGGTCATTGGACGGGCAGTCATTCCCGGTCTCGCAGATTCCCAGAGTGACGCAATATTTCCTCTATTGTTAGCCCGCTTTACCGGACCTCTCCTGGGAGGCATTCTGTTAACCGGAACGCTGGCAGCCCTTATGTCTACCCTGGACTCCCAGCTTCTTACCGTGGCATCAATAATAAGCCTGGAGGTACCTGTTAAACGGCTGAAGAGTCCCGCTGCCAGACGTGGTGTTGTCGTGCTTCTTTCTTTACTGGGACTGTTGATTGCTCTGAGGCCTCCTGAGACCCTGCTGGATTTTATCAACCGCACAACCTTCAATGGTCTTGCTGTCCTCGCCCCAACGGTCATCGGTGGGCTTTACTGGGGTGGCGGTAATCGCTTCGGTGCGACGGCCAGTATTCTTACCGGAGAACTGCTGGTGCTGCTTTTCTATTTCGACATCCTCACAGCGCCCGGGACTTTGACGGTGGTTCCTGTTATTACTGCTGCCTGTCTGGTCTATGTCCTGACAAGTCTCGTAAGTAATGACAGGGCAGGTAACAGCTCCATAGTGTTCCCACTGCATCCCCGTTGGCGGACGTGGACCGCTGTGTTCCTTATGCTGCTGTTCCTGGGACAGGATTTCTGGAACTGGAATCGGAGCCCTCGACTTTTTCTTGGTCTTCCGGGATGGGTCTGGTACTTTATCTTTTTGGGGCTATTCTTATCCGGAGTATTTGCCTGCATGTTCCGGATGGGGAACAGGGAGTTCAGGCGGCAGGTGGGGCTGGAGATCATTCTGTATAAAGAGGACTCCCGGCCCTGAGGTTTTCCAGGAAACTCTGCCAGGGGATACACATAATGCCGTCAATTTTCAGGGTTTCCTTTCCGCGGTACAGCAGAAGAGGCTGAGCTTCCGGATAATCCTCTGTAAATGCCTTCAAGCCTTTAAGGCCCTTACTGTGCACCTGTCGGGAATTCTTCACTTCAATCGCCGCAAAGGTATTCTGGCCGTACAGGACAAAATCAACCTCGGTTCCCGATTTTGTCCGCCAGTAGTAGATTCTGCAGTCTCGACGGGAGTAATCCGCCCAGGCATGCAGATGCTGCATTACCAATCCTTCCAGCGCCAATCCGTCTATTTCGGCAGTCCGATCCAGGGGGCCCTTGGGGCGCAATTCACGAAACACGCCGGCATCAAAGAAATAGAACTTCTCATGTTTGATCAGCTGTCGCTTGGCGCGCTTGGAGAAAACAGGCAGCCTGCGAGACAGCATCATCTGCTCTATTATCTCGATATAACCGGAGACTGTTTTTCGTTCAACTTCTGCTTCCCGGGCTACTTCGGACTGGTTCAGTACCGATGCATGGGAGAAACTCAAGGTCTCCAGGACCCGGGAGAAGGCCCCAATATTTCTGACCAGACCTTCCTGCTGTATCTCCTCCTTTAAATAGAGGTCGATATAACTGCGCAGAACCTCCCCTGGACGGGGGCTGTCGATGACCAGAGGAATAAGTCCTGTCTGCAGCGCCTCTTCAGCCGGGTATTCGTCCCCCAGTTCGCTCAGTAAAAAGGGATGAAAACTCCTTAGTGTCGCCCGTCCGGCAAGCAGATCCACCCCCTCTCTTTTCAGTTTTCTTGAGCTTGATCCTGTGAGAATGAACTGCCGCTGTTTGTTTTCCTCCAGCAAAAGATGTACCAGACTGAGGATCTCCGGAACCTTCTGAATCTCATCGATTATGAATATTCTGTTCTTTCCAGCACCTTCAACAATCTCGCGAAGCCTTTCAGGTCGGGCTTCAAGTTGTCTGCGGGTATCAGGCATGAGCAGATCGATAAATACAGCCTGCGGGTAACGGTGCTTCAGCCAGAGGGATTTCCCGGTACCCCGGGGACCGAATAAAAAGTAACTTCCCCCCGCATTTTCCTCCGGAACCTGGCGTTCGATATATCTCATGGAGTATAATATACCGCATTTTCTGCCGAAATGGAAACGCTGATTCCAAAAACGCAGCAAATTCGGAATCAGACTCTCCATTTTTGTAGTGTTCAGAATCGTGGGGATGGATATCCTTTAACCCGCTGAAATTCCCGGCAAAAAGGAAAAAAGCCGGAAAATTAAAGAAATTTCCCGTAAATCCTGATTAGCAGAGGGCTTGCCCTCAACTCATCCCCACGATTCTGAACACTAACCTTGATTCTTTCCCGCATTCCCGGGCAATCTGCCTTTCAGGAGTCAATCGATGAAAAAGAGTATCGCAATCCTGCTGTTTTCCCTTCTTTCCTTCGCCTCCCTCTTCGGGCAGTCCAAGGAGGAGGACATTGTCCGGCTCATGGAGATGACCGGTTCCGCCAGCATGGGTATCCAGGTCATGCAGAGCATGATTACCCAGTTCAAACAAATCCTCCCTGAGGTTCCCGAGGACTACTGGGACCAGTTCATGGCCAGGGTAAAACCGGACGATATGATCAGCCTGATAATCCCGATTTACGACAAACACTTTACCCACCAGGAGATTACGGACATCATCAGCTTCTACGAAACTCCCACGGGAAAAAAGCTTATTCAGGAGATGCCGGCGATCTCCCGGGAGTCCATGGCCGCCGGTCAGGCCTGGGGAATGAGAATCGGCCAGGAGATCCAGCAGCAGCTTGTAGAAGACGGGCTCCTGGATATATAGCGTCAGCCTTGTTTGAGTCTATCGGTCAATGACGAGTCCTGCCGGCAAAAACCTGTTCACCCCCGCGCTTTCCCTGGCTCTCATACTGTGTGCCCTGGGGGAGGTGTTTCTCGCCTTCTATGGCCCCGTCAGCCTCACCCGAACCCCCAGTCTGATGGTCGCGCCTTTTTCTCACACCGGTGCCGGCCTCAGCGACAGCCAGGCAGAGGAACTTACCCGGTCCATCGAGGCGGCCTTCGCCACCGCCGGTTCGTCCAGCGTCAAACCCCAGGCTCTGATCGAGGAATACCTTATGCCCTCCGGCCGCAGCCTCGCGGATATCGACAGCCGGGAGTCCGCCATGGAGCTCGCCCGGGAGCTGGGGGTCCTGCGTCTTGTGCAGCCGGTTCTCTCCGCCTGGGGCGGGGAGCTTTCCCTCTACCTGTGGCTCTACGACACTGTCGAGGGAGAGCCCATCTCCTCGGAAAGCTTCAGGGCTTCGAATCTTTCTGCTCTTATGGAATCCCTGGAGGGGCCTGAGTTCGCCGAAGCCTTCGATATCCCTGTTCCGGGGCTCACCCCCTTCGACTACAGTTTTTTTCTTTTCCTTGCCCTCGAGCTCCTGCTGGCCCTTCTGCTCCTCTTGCGCCGGCCCGCCGGGCTTTTTAACCAGGGCCTGATAATCCTCGGTTCCACTCTCTACCTTTTCGCCTTCTTTTTTGCCCGCAACGCCAACATGGATTACGTTCAGCGCTTCGTGGCCCACGGGGGAGACCTCAAGATGGCAGCCGACACCGCCAGTCAGCAGCTTGAGGCGGCTCTGCGCTTTCTGCCCCTTATCCTGCTGAATCTCACTCTCTATCTTTTTCCGGGCGGCTCCATGCATCGTTTTTTTGCCCGCAAAAAAACGATGCAGGACCGGGCTATCCGCTCCAATCCGCCGGCCGGCGGGATTTCCGCTTCTATCCCTGCCGCGGCAGAAGGCGTCATGCGCCATACCCCCGGGCTCCTCGCAGGATGGCTTTCCGGTCTGCTCTACACCCTGGCCCTCCCGTCCCTCTTCAGGCTCCAGGGAGTCCCGGTACTGAGCTTCGTCGCGCTGATTCCCCTTTTTCTGTTCTGCCGAAGGGCTTCCCGTGGAGAGGCGGCTGCCTCGATAATGGCCTTTGCCTCCCTGCAGGTAATGCTGGTCAACTTCTGGCACTCAACCTATTCATACGTCTCTCTTCCCTTTACGGTGCTTCTCTCCCTGGCCCAGTGGCTTATTTTTCTGCCCCTGCTGGTGTGGCTCTTCCGGCGTCCGGGACGCAGCTGGATTCTCACTGTGCCTTCAGCCTGGATTGTCTTCGACTGGCTGCGGGGCATGGGATTCCTGGCCTATCCCTGGGGTATGCTGGGCACCGCTCTCTACCCCTGGACGCTCTGTATTCAGGTCGCCTCCCTTACCGGGGTCTGGGGGGTAAGCTGGCTGGTCATCGCCTTTAACGCGGTAATCGCACAGCTGCTTACTGCCCGGGAGCGCCGCCGTTCGCTGCTTGCCGGCGCGGCGGCCCTGTTGCTGATTCCCCTCGGCTTCGGAGTATTGACCCTGACCTTCGCGCCGGAGCCGGCAAAGAGCATTACCGTGCTTCTGGTGCAGCATAACCGGGACCCCCGCAAGCACGACTACGCCGAAAGCCTGGACGCCCTCCTTTCCTTGAGCGAGGACGGCCTTGCCCGGGCCGCGGAGGAGGAAAAAAGCGTGGACCTCGTCGCCTGGCCGGAGACCGCCTTCGTCCCGGACATCCGCTTCTGGACGCGTCCGGCAAACGAGGGGCGGCCCAGGAGAAAACTCGCGGAAAAAATGCTCTCCGCCGCGGACTCCTGGGACACCTGGCTCGTTACGGGAAGCTCCGACCACACCCGGCTTCCTGAGGAGGGGGACACGGACTACCCGGAAATCAGCCACAACTCCACCTATCTGATCAGCCCGGAGGGGGAAATCGAGAGCATCTACCATAAGATAAAGCTGGTACCCTTTACGGAGTACTTTCCCTTCAAGGAGGAGCTCCCGGCGGTCTACGAGCAGCTGGACAAGTTCGATGTTACCGACTGGACCCCCGGCAGCGAATACCTCCTCCACCGGCACCCTAAAGCGCCCTTCACCACGCCCATCTGTTTCGAGGACATCATGCCCGGGCATGTGCGACGTTTCGTGGCGGAGGGGGCCCGGCTCATCGTCAATGTCAGCAACGACTACTGGTCCCTCTCCCCGGTGGAGGGGATGCAGCACGGCGTCAACGGGCTTTTCCGGGCCGTGGAGAACAGGGTGCCCCTGGTTCGGGCCACCACCTCCGGGCTCAGCCTGGCGGCTGACCCCTGGGGCCGGGTCCTGGGTTCCCTCGGCTTTTTTGAAGAGGGCTGGCTCCTGGCAGAAATCCCTGAAGCCCCTCCCGGAACGACTCTTTATGCGCGCCTGGGGGACTGGTTTCCCCTGCTGCTGACCGCTCTGCTGATCGTCCTTGTTGTTGTCCGGGGCTTTGTGTATTACCTTAAAAGGAATGATTTTTACTAAAGACCGTCACTACGCATATAAATCCACCGCGTCCCGGCTCTCCTTTTTTACCTGCAGCCGGGATTACTTCTCCTCCCTTGCAGGAGTCTTTCCGAAGGCACAAAAAAGGATTCTCATCGTCGGCTGGAGCTTTGACGACCGCATCCGCCTTATTCGGGATAATGATACAGGCCCCACGGGACCGGAGCTGGGGGACTTACTCCTGTTCATCGCCCGGGAAAAGCCCTCCGTCCGGATAGACCTGTGTATCTGGAAGCCCCCCTCCCTCTTCGCTGCAGACCAGCACATTACCTACCAATTCAGGAAAAGTGTAGGGAAGCAGCCGAACATACATCTCCATCAGCTTTCCGCGGAATCGGCCTTCGCCTCCCGGCACGAGAAGTACGTTATTCTGGACGATGCCCTCGCTTTTATCGGGGGTATAGACCTTACCCGGGAACGCTGGGACAGCCCGGAGCATCTCGCCGAAAGTCCGGCCCGGGTTAACCCCGAGGGGGAGGCCTACGGCCCCTATCACGACACCCATGCTGTCATGTCAGGGCCGGTGGTGGGAAATCTCCTCTCCCTGGCGGATGCGGAGTTCTCCCTCGGACTTTCCTCTGACGCTGAACCCCCTTCTCTCTGGCCTGAAGGGATTCCTGTGGATGCGGAAAATGTCCGGATCATGCTTGCTCGTACCCGCACATCCCCGGACGCTGATGTCCCGGACCTCCGGCAGATACGGCAGGTTTACCTGGATCTGCTCTCCGAGGCGCGGGAATTCATCTTCATCGAAAATCAGTATTTCTCCAGCGACGAGATCACCGATCTTCTGTCCCGGACTCTTCGGGAAAAGGAGGGGCCGGAGCTGATCATCCTCATGAGCCGGGAACTCCCGGATCTGCTGGGCAGGATGACCATGGGGGTAAACGCCTCCATGCACATAGCGAAGCTGCGGGAGAACGACCATCACGGCCGCCTGGGCTTTTTCAATCCCGTTTCTTCCGATAATCCTGCCACACCGATCAAGGTCCATTCCAAGCTGATGATTACCGACAGCCGCTATCTGACCCTGGGATCGGGGAACATCAACCAGCGCTCCTTCGGTTTCGATAACGAGGTAAACATCCTCATGGACGCGCAGGAGACGGACGACCCCGGGTGTGTCGCGAAACTGGAAGAGCGCATCCTCGCCCGGCACTGCGGTTTACGTGTAGAAGAGTGGCGGGAAATGGTCCGGCGGAACCGGGGCTCCCGGCTCTCGGCCTTCAGGGAACGCAGCAGCTCCTGGGAAGGCCTTCAGGAACCCGGGGAACTGATGCCCCCGGATTCGATCCCCGAGGAGCTTCTGGATTACTTCGACATGAAGGGGGCACCCCGGTCGGAGGAGGCATTGCATACCATGACAAAGGATGAGCCCAGGGGATTCATTGCCCGGACAAAGAAAATCTGGGCATTTTTACTGCTGACGGCCGTGGTTCTGGGGGCAGTCTTTTTTCTCTCCCGGACGGATATGGATATTCAAAAGGTCCTCAGCACGGTCAGAGAGCTGAACGAGACCAGGCCGGGCGTGGCTGCGCTGCTGACGATAGTCACCTTCTGGCTCAGCATGCTGATCTTTGTCTCCATCTCGGTTCCCATCGTCTCCTTTGCCGCTCTCCACGGCCCCTGGTTCGGTATCCTCTATTCCACCCTGGGGGTATTTTCCGGGGCCGCCATCTTCTATGCCCTGGGACTTGTCCTGCATACAAGCCCTGTGTTCGACCGCTTCAAGGCTGTCCGTCATGTAAAGAAACAGTTCGAAAAGATCCGTCCCTATGGTCTCTGGGCGGTGGCCATCTCCCGGATGCTGCCCTCCGGACCCTTCCTGGTGGTGAACCTGGTTACCGGCATGCTGGGCTTCCGTCCTTCCCAGTTTCTTGTCGGGTCGCTCATCGGCCTCATGCCCGGCATTATCGCTTTTACCGTTTTCGGAGAGACCATCAGGAGGGTCTTTACCGATCCAGGCTGGAAGAACATTCTCATGTTTGTTCTGCTCCTGACAGTCTATTTTGCGATCATGACGGGGATCGTCTCCCTGGTGCGGAAAATTTCAGGGATAAAGAATTAGCATGCGCGTCATGACCTACAACCTTCACGGCTGTGTCGGTACCGACGGACGTTACGATCCTGGACGTATACTGGAGGTAATTCGGGAGACACAGCCGGATATCCTGGGTATGCAGGAGCTTCGAAGCAATACCGGCAGCGACACGGAGCTTCTGGACCTTCTGCGAAGGGCCTATCCGGAATACCATCTTGTTTTCGGCAAAACCCTGAAGGATTCCCGGGGAGACTTCGGCAACGCCCTCCTCTCCAGGTATCCCCTTACCGAGTACCTGGATGTGGATCTCGAGGAGAGCGCCGGATACTCTGGCAGGATGATCCGGCCGGAGGCCCGGCGGGCGATTTTTGCCAGACTGGACCTCGGTACTGAGCAGCTCTGGGTTGTGGTAACTCACCTGGATCTGCGGAAACGGGTGCGGAAGGGCCAGGGCCGTCTCCTTGTCGAGGCAATCCGGCGCCATACCAGGCCTTCACAGGAGGCGGTAATATTCATGGGGGATCTCAACGAATGGCGTCTGCTTAACCCCTTTCTGCGCAGTCTGGACCAGCTTTTCTCAAAGCACCTTGCACGGCGCAGCTTCCCCTCCCGCTTTCCCCTGCTGCCCCTGGACCGGATCTGGATGAGCGGAAAGCTCAGGCGGCATGCTGTCCGGGCCCACAGGAGCAGACTCTCCAGGCGGGCCTCGGACCATCTGCCCCTGTACGCGGATGTATCTCCCGGGTAGTATCCCTGTATGTCCGATCTGTCCATGGAAAGGAGAAACTACTTCGGTTTTCTCCACGGACGAGCCCGAAAAAGCCCTGGATGCTGCTGGGTATTAACCTGCGCGTCCTTTCGCTGATTGTGATTGTCCTTACCATGCTATCCATTTCCCGGCTCAGCGTGCTTCAGGGTCTGCTCAGAATATGGTCGGGATTTTCCTTTGTACTTCCTCTGGCGGCCCTGGGAATAGCCTGGTTTTTGCCCATGCCCTTCTACCTTGTGCTTTTCTTTTTTGTGGGAGCGGTGGTCAGCGCCCGTACGGTAAGCCGGGACGCTGTTACGGTTGAACTCTCAACCGAGGAGAACCGGGTGCTCTATGCGGGAATCATCGGGACCCTGAACCTCTCAATTGTTGTGGTTCCCATTTTGCTGGGCTCCCTCATTGCTGCTCTCGGCTATCCTGTCGTCTTTGTCGCAGCCTCCGGGGCAGCACTGCTTTCGCTCTTTTTTCTTCGCCGCCTGGAATGTCCAGTGGATTATGAAGGGGCCTGAGGAGCAGGATTCTCATCCGACGGCCTTAACGGCAGGCTGAAGCGAAAAACCGAACCCTTCCCGACTTCGCTTTCAGCTGTCAGTGTTCCCCGGTGCCCCTGGATTATACGCTGGGATATCGCCAAACCCAGGCCGGTGCTCTTTTCTCCCGCGGTGGAGGATACTTTTATCCGTGTGTAGGGGGTAAAGAGTTTCGGCAGTTCTTCGGCGGGAATCCCCTGTCCCTGGTCCCGGACGCTGACCTCGGCGTATTCCCCGGTCTGCAGGACCCGGACCTGTATAGCTGTTCCGGAGTGGGAGAACTTGATGGCGTTGGAAATCAGGTTGTCCGCCACCTGCCGTATTTTTATGCCATCGATTTTCAGCGGAATTGAATCCTTTCCCGTTTCCAGCGAGAGGGAAATCTCCTTTTGCTCGGCTATCTGCCTGTTAATACTGAAACTGTCCCGGATTATCTGCACCAGGTCCGCGTCCCGGATATTGAGCTGCAGGGTACCGGACTCGATGGACGCCAGGTCAAGCATGTCGTTCACCATGTGGACCATGTAATCCGAGCTTTCGCTTATGGTCCGGATAATTTCCCGCTGGTCCTCGCTGAGGTCTCCTATCCTCCCGTCCAGCAGCAAGCTGCAGAGCCCGGATATGCCGCTCAAAGGGCTACGCAGGTCATGGGCGGCCATGCCGATAAACCTGTCCCGTTCCCGTATTGTCCGGGTGAGTTTGTGGTTTTTTTTGTGCAGTTCCCGCTGCAGATTGGTCAGCTCATTATTCACCCGGGCAAAATCCCGGAAAAACTCCTCATCCTCGCGGTTTTGTTTTTTCATTGCCCGTCGGAGCATGTTGGCCTGCTCATTATTGATGCGCCCCAGTTCATCGACGAACTCTGCTGTCTCCGATGTAAGGGTGGAGGCAATAATTAGTATCCGTGCGTCAAAGGCTCCACCCACAAAGAAAAGTTCCCGGGGTTCCGTGTCAGTGTCGATCCTCAGCTTCCAGTCATAGAGAACGGTTTCCTTCTTTACCCGGTATAAAAAGGTGTAGTATTCGGGGAGGTCCTCCTGGTCAATCAGGATGCCCAGAGGTATCTCGGGCTGGAGATTCAGCGCCTCCGGAAAATCATTCCGCAAGACAGTCTCGATGCGGCCGTCCGGATCACACAGAATCGCAATACCGTGAAAAATCTTCTGCTCCATGCTTAAATCCCTGTAAGCCGGCGTGCAGTGCGTACCGCTTCTCTGGCATCGGCTCCGTAGCCGTGGGCGCCTATCCGGCGCCACAATTCCCGGTCCTCATTGAAGGGGTAGCCTCCGACAAGGATTTTGACCCCCTTCAGCTCGGGGGTTCCGCTTATAGCCTCTATGATTTCCCGGGCCTTGTGAAGGTGATAGGCGATGGTCACGGAAACACCGATAACCTTCGCCTGCTCATCAATGATTGTCCGCAGTATATCCTTTGTGGGGGTGTTGGCTCCCAGAAATATCGTGTCCCAGCCGTCGAGTTCAAAGAAGTCGCTGACCATCCGGATCCCCAGTTCATGAAGCTCATCCCCTACGCTGGTACCGATAAAGGTGAGGCCGTTTTTCTCGTGGTTGAAAACATAGGGGTAAAGACGGCTCATGATAAGCTGGGTCGCCCCGGTGCAGTAGTGTTCCTGGGCCACGCTAACGCTTCCGCACTGCCAGAGCCGGCCGATCTCCCGCTGGCTCACCTGGAACACGTGTTCGTACATTTCCCGGATGTCCCGCCCGGTTTCCATCTCCTGCATGATGATCTTCATGGCCCCTTCCCTGTCACGATTGAGCAGGGCCTGGATGTAATTTTCGGCCACCCCGGACAGGGGATTTTCCGGGGTGATAAAGGAGTCATGCCTGTCAGGGAGATGTGGGTAGGCCTTCAGTCCTTCGTCGAGGTATTTCAGGGCGGTACTGCTCTGTTCACCGACAACTTTCTTAATGACCTTAAGGCTCTCTAAAAATGAGTCCTGGGGTATATGCAGGGAGGCGAAGAGGGTCTTTACCCACTCCAGATAGCGCAGAAAGAGGGCCGGAGCTTCGGCGTCCACGGCGTCGGCAAGATACTTCAGATGATAGCGGATATCCTGGGCGCACTTCCGCCGGCCTTTCTCATCAAAGATCTGCTCATATTCCGGGTGGTCCTTCCATAGCAGAGTGATGATCTGATCCGACAGGGAAAGTTCATTCTCGTCGATATAGTCGCGGAAGTTATTCTCAGCCGGGGATGTATCCATATGATGGAATTGTATGCCCCTGATGAGGGTGTGTCAAATGTCCTGATACCGGCGAAAATACTCCTTTCGGGTTATATCGCTGTGTCGGAACCCGGGGTATCATGGCTTCAATGTATTGAACAATAAAGTTCATCTAAGAAAGTCATATAAAAAGTATAGCCGCTGCGCCTGGAGGGAGGAATGAGAAAATCCTTTGTTTTGTGTATGCTGCCCGCAGTCGCCCTTATGCTGGGACTTGTTTTTTCAGGGTGCAGCTCCGCCGGAGACGATGGAATCAGCCGAATCCCTGAGCAGGACCTGGTGTATGAACTGCCGGCAGAGTATCAGGCGATCTTTGCGGAAAGCGATTACATACAGCCTGACGATATTACCGGGAAGGTCCCCACAGGCCACACCCTTATGGACTTCTACGCCGACTTTATTTACCGGGACTGTCTCGAGACAACTTTTAACAGTGTGGAGCGCAGCGGGGCTCGGCGGCTGATCTACTTTAACTGGGCAAGCTACCGGGACCAGGGCACGGCGGATACTCCTCCTGTTTTCGATTATCTCGGCAGCCGCGACGCCTACGGTTTTCGCAGTGCCACATCCGCGGAAATCCGGGCCATGGCCGCCGAGGCTTCTGCGCGGGGGCTGGATTTCGTGCTGGGGCTGGAGCTGAACTACGATCTGGCCTACCTGGCGGGCCCCGGTGCCGGGGGCTGGGACTGGAACGAATACCGCGCGTTTATCGATGATTTCATAACCTTTCTGAATGATACCGGCGACGCGGTTGCCACTGCATCGTCAGAAGACTTTGCATACAAGTACTGGGACAACTGGTTCAGCGCCTACACCGCGTTTGTTGTTGAACAGGCAGTGATTGCCGAGGATGCAGGCATAAGCATGCTGATCATCGGCAAGCAGCTTGCCGGAGCGGTACGGGATGCCAATGCGGACAGATGGGGGGACCTGATTACAGAAGTACGGGCTGTCTACTCCGGGGATATCGCCTACGCCGGGGTTGTAAGCGGCAGTATGGGAGGAACCCTGTACCATGAACTGGAGCAGTTCCCCGTGGACGATCTTGACGCGGCGGTAATTGTCCCCTGGGCGGAAATTATGGACGTTGATGATCCGGGGATCGCCGGGCTTAAAAGTGCTTTTGAGGATTTTCACGATACCACGGCCGAAGCGCTGACCGGTTCATCGACAGGAACTCCTTCCGTCCCTGTTATCTACCTCAACCCCTTCATGAGCTGTTCCGGGGCTCCGCGGCAGGTCTGGTTCGAACCGGCGGATCACAGCAATCCGGATATTTCCCAGGATCTTCTTATCCAGGCCCGGATGTACGAGGCCTTTTTTCAGTCCGTTCAGGGTCGCGGATGGATAGACGAGGTCTGGAGCTGGGGCTTCTGGTGGCGCAACCGGGGGGATACTATGTACCGCTACGGTGACTCCTCATTCAGCAAAGCCTCCAGCGTTCGAAATAAACCGGCCGTCGAGATCATGAAGAAATGGAGCGATGTGGAATAGCGATTTTTTCTCAACCCCGGCTGTTTTCATAGGTCGATACAACCATGGCCAGAAACTCGTTCTTGCCTGCCACTGATAGTTTGCG
>Ga0334900_1001144_pt1 | contig 30995 bp, 21 predicted proteins | sample GraSluR3_MG_2_FD_207231 | JGI IMG/M metagenome (GOLD analysis project Ga0334900, IMG submission 207231) | Sludge microbial communities from methane-producing bioreactor in Wageningen University, Netherlands - Granular Sludge_31_08-R3 | ecosystem: Engineered > Bioreactor > Anaerobic >... | reverse complement strand
ATCTGCTTCGTTGCAAAACTCTTGAAATATAAGGATATATCTGCAAGTTTCGACGCCTACCAGCTACACAAAGCTAATCGTATGAATAATGCGGGTTAAGATCAACCGGATTATTTAATTGGAATGATAAGCTTTACGTTTCAACAGCTGGAAACGTTGGCATAAATACTACAAGTCCTTCTTCCCAGTTACATATCTTGGGTACTACAGGTGGTGATGGCACATGGAATCAAGGAATATTGGTTGAAAATAATAATGCTACTGCAGGTGAACCAACAGTTGCATTTAAAAACGCTTCTACAGCTAGTAATTTCTGGTTTACAGGACTAAATCAATCTGCAAATTATGATATAGCATATGGCACTACTTTCACTAATGGTAATACATTTTTAAGAATTGAAACAGGTGGAAATATGGGCATTGGAACTGTTTCTCCTTCTACTCAATTACATACTACTGGAGGTGTTCGCTTTCAGAATTTAAGCGGTACAGGTAGCAGGTTTGTTATGGCTGATGCAAACGGAAATTTATCAACTAATACAGCTGTAGGATCAGGTATTGTAAGTGGTAGCGGAACTACAAATTACATATCAAAATGGACTCCTGATGGAAATACTCAAGGAAACTCACAAATATTTGACAATGGCACCAATCTCGGGATAGGAACAAGCTCTCCTTTAGTAAAATTTGATGTAAGAGGTTCTTCTCTGTTTGGTGCAGGTTTTGGTCCTACTGCTAGTACTTCAAATAACATTATTAATTTAATCGTTGGAATAAATACCTCAGGGGCAAGTAATGGAATTGCTTTTTACGAAAACACAGGTGGATTTGGAATGAAACTCGGTTATGATGGTTCAGGATCAGGAACAGCAAACAAAATGGCAATTTACTCAGATAGTGATTCTGAACTGTTCACATTCCAAAATGGAGGAAATTTAGGAATTGGCACAACATCTCCTAACGCTAAGCTAGACATTAAAGATCATACAGACACCGGGATTATGCTATATTTGACCGATGACAACAATAGTTCAGGAGAGCTTGCACATAAAGCTATTCAAATACAGACACAAGGTACAATGCAATCATGGGTAGCTACAAATGGAGATGTCTTTTATAATGGTAGTATGGGGATTGGTACCGAGAGCACTTTAAGTGATTTGGATATTGAACAATCTGGTGGGTCTGCCTCGAATCAAGGAACAGGTGGTATAAATTTGCGTAATGGTACTTACCATTGGAGAATGTATAATAGTAATAATTATGTGAGATTTAATTATTCAAGTGATGATGGAGTAACCTATACCCCTAAAGCTTATATTAGTCCCACCGATGGATCATGGAATCAATTGTCAGATATTTCATTAAAACATAATATTGAAGAATTGAATCCTGTAATTAACCAAATAAAACAAATAAATGTTATACAATATAACTATATTGATAATCCAGATGGCTGTTCCAAAGTATTAGGTGTTTCTGCAAATGATGTACAAAAGATTTTTCCTCAAATAGTTTCATCAGAAAATGATAAAGGAATTGTTGGTATAGATTATAGTAAGTTTGGAGTAATTTCAATTAAAGCAATTCAAGAACAACAACAAATAATTGAACAACAACAGCAGCAGATAGATTTACTTCAGCAGCAAATTGATGAATTGCGCAGTATATTGCAAGAATAGATGAGGTTCTACTTGTTTTAAAATATTATTAACCTTAGTATTTTTTCTTATAGATATTTATTCTATTTGTTAAGTATTAATTTATGAATGCGAGTATAATCGTCTGTTTTTACTTCTAGCATGTAAGTGCCATTTTGCATATTTTCTATAGCTTTCAATTCCATTTTTCCTCCAAAATGTTTATCTTTCCATACTATTTGTCCTAGAATATCATAAATAATTAGATCGGATTCAGTCCCAATTTCAGTTTCAAGGAAGAAAACATTTGAAGATGGATTTGGATAAACATTCGAAATTAGTTTATTATCTGTAATATTTACATCCCAATCTACATGCAAAGTTACCGGAACATCTACTGTGTCAATGTCAGAGTAAACCCTAAGTAAGCACTCATAAGTTCCGGGATTCATTCCGTTAGTGTTGAATGTTACAAAAATAGTATCAGATTCTCCGATAATAACATTGCCTTGTTCCGGTTCAACTTGAAACCAATCAATAGGAGGTCCTAAATTTGTTAAACTAATAATTCCATTTACCATGTGAGGTTCGCTACCATAAATGTCGCCATGCAATTGGTATCCTATTTCGATATCTCCGTCAAAATTATCATCAATAATAGCCTCAACCGAGCATGTTGCAGATTCGTTACCTTGAATTATTCCCCACCCGCTTTCTGTTTCGTTAAACCAACTGATTATTACTCCATTACCTGTAGTTTCCGAAACGTATAATGTATCATTATTTTGGTCAATAAAGTTGCTTGCTTCGGTAACGGTAACGCCAAAAGGAAAGCTCATATAAACTTGCTTAATCCATTCGGCATCAGTACTGCCATTGAATACAGTAAATACCCAGTTTACAGTATTACCTTGAGTAAATGTTTCTTGATTGCAGGTAACATAAGAGCCTATTAAACTTTTATTTTGGTTGTCTTCGCTTGGCAATACATTTAAAACTTCAAACGAATAATTTAAAATACCTCCTCCACTATTAGTAACAAAAATAGTATCAATATCAATCTCGTCAATGTTCATATACTTAACAATTGTGTCAACCGACAGTGTAAGTATTTTTGGAGAATCGTAAACAGGTGGAAATACAATATTATCTATCCATGCACAATCGTTGAATGAACTTACAGAAACATCTTTATGGTAAATCCACTTAAAGATATGGTTACCTGCACTTACCGGAAACGAAAACTCTTGCCAGTCTATTTGTCCGTCCCATCTCATTAATTCTGTCCCGTCAATTGAAAATGATAAATAGTCCCAGTTGTCTGCAGACCCGTCTTCGCATGAAACTTTTCTAACAAAACTGATTTCACCTGTTTGTAAAACCTCTAATGCAATGCTTAACTCTGATGTTTGGTTGTGAGTAATATTTCCCGATTTTAGAGAATATTGACCTTCGTAAACTGTATCGCTTACGATATACCAATTTTGCTCACCTGTAAACTCCCAACTAAATGTATCGGTAGTGCCAGATTCCCAGTCTTCAATTATTTCGCCAATCGAAATTCGTAGTATTAAACTTTCTGAGTAATTATTAGAAGCACTAATTTGCATTAATATTTCGGCTATATACCCTGGAGGAGTTTCGGGACTTGATGTAATATTAAAAATAGCAGGCTTTGATTGGTCATGATTTATTATCTCTTGCTCATGGTAAGTTGTATTTAAGGTAATAAACGGGTCGTTGGTACTTATAGAAAACTCAACATTTTCAATATTGCTACCTCCACTATTTAATATTATAAAGTGTACATCGGCAGTTTCATCAATATCTAATCTAAAATTATCGTTGTCATCTACATATTGGTCAATATTTTCAAGAATCGCTGTATAAATGATTTCTTCAAAATTTATAGTCCAATTGCTTTGATCGCAAGAAGCTTCAATTACGAAGGGTATTGATTCTTCGTTTTCAAAATTATAAAGACTTTCAAATTCAAAAGCATTTTGAAATGTGATTTCTTCCTGAGCTTGCAAATTAATGCCATTTAATATTCCGTTGGTAATGCTAATATCCGGGTTATTACAAAATAGCTGTAGTTCAAGATTAGTCATAATCTCGTTAGTTGCATTTCTTAATGTTATTTCAAACCATGCATTTTCACCCCACTCAAGGCTGTCGTTATTGGTAGTATGGAGTTCTGTGCTTACAATTAATCCGTTTGTAGAAATTGGGATGGTTTTACGGTCAATTAGATTGCTGTTGTCGTAAACTTTAAAATTAAGATTATAAGCTAAAAGTTCAGATGTAGGATGTCCTGTAAGCAAGCCGTTTTCTGATAGGTTGAATTCTTCAGGCAGTGTATTAGTTTGTAATATAAGCTTTGTGTTTTCAGGAATATTTGGGCTACAACTAAATGGAAAAATATCGAAGTTAATTTGATTACCGTTTGATATACCGGAGACAAAGACTTCATCATAAGCCAAATTAATATTTCTATAATATATCTCAATATCACCATTGCTATGTAACACTACTGCTGTTTCAACATGGTTATTGCTAAGCCAACGAATTTTTACCGATTCTTCAGAAATATTAGAATAAACAGAAGCTCCCATGTTTTGATAGAATGGTGTAATACATTTTCTATGCATAAACGCTGTAATAAGCTTATGCATGTAAGGTAGATTATATGGCTCGAAAGAAAAATCTATATAGCCACTATTAGAAACAAGGAATTTATTATAAGTCTCGCCATAAAAAGGAAAGTCAAAAGGCAAATTTATTGTAGAACCGGAACTTATGGGAGTAGTAATATCGTTAGGAAAAGTTCCGCTTGATTCAATAATATTATAATCAATATCAAATTCCCAACGGTAAGGGGATATGCCTCCTTCTGCTTCCATTTGATAAGAGTAGTCATTATAAGTTTCGGCTACGGGCAAAACATTTGTTGTAATATTTACATTGTCATAATTAGGATTATAGTCTATGTAAATACTTGTAAGGTCATTGTTATTGATGTCAATATTATTGTATTGATATTCAATTTCGCTTACAGTTTCGCCTGTATAGTCTAATAATGAGAAAGAATTTATATGTCCTGTTCCTAGGTTATCGTCATCGTCTTCAATTACTTGAAAGAAGAATCTTGCTGGAGTGTTTTCGGGTAGTAAGTCTAGTAATGGAGTAACATCAAGTCCGAACTCTAATTGGTTCCCTAGTTCATCGTATGTACCTTCTAATCCTCGTTCACCTCCTTGATAATTAATAATTGGGAATTCCATGTAATAATCGGGATTAGTTGCTTCCATATCTGTTGACATTCCTGCTAATATTTTTATTCTACCTCGTTTTGTGTAATACATATCTACTTTGTAGGTAAGCAAAACATCATGTGATTCTTTTGCATGGCAAACATGTACAGCATTGTTCCAAATTCCACCTTGCGAGGTTGGGTCGGCAAGAGATTTATACATCATCCATGCATAGTATGGATTTGAATAATTATTAACCATTAAAAATGCTCCTTTCTCCCAATCACGGACATCAATTATTCCGTCTCCATTTAAGTCTATGTTATTTGTGTATTGTCCGTCTCCGTTGTAGTCCCAGCAAATATTATCGTCGTATCCTATAATAGCCATTGCATGACTAGGCGATGCTCCCCACGAAGGTATTACTCGTTCTCCCTCATGTGGTGTTTCTGCGGGTAAAGTGTTGGATGGGTAATGATATTGGGAATAAAAAAATCCGATTCCTCCAACATCAGAATCTTCCAAATGATTATCTATCCAATGTTTTAATGTTAAAATTCCCTCTTCGGTATCGCATTTAATTTGCGATGCTCCAAATATTCTGTTATGCATTGCGGCATAATATGAGTCGTAGCCATCCATCCATCTGCTTCCGCCGCCAGCCGAATAAGAACCGCCATATTCGTTTGTTGTGGGGCAACCTACAAGCCTTAATAATTCTAATGTATGATAGTAGCTAACACCTGAATAACCTTCTCCACCATTTTCCCAATTCCAAGGAAAATGCGTAGGATAATTATTGTCGAGGTTGGAAGCATCCAAATTGCGTAGCCGACAAATTTCGTAAGTAAACCCGTAAGCAACTGAAGCTACTTGCCCACACGAAAGTCCAGCTTGTTGAAACATTGGTGGAAAGTATATTTGTGTCCTATTATCTACAGCTGCCGGTAAGGATTTGTTTTTATGTGTAGAAGGCAGTTTTAAGACCGGAAGAGTTGATAAATCTTCTAAATCTTGAGGACTTAAACTTTCTAATTCATAGGTCTCTTTTTGTGGTTCAGTTGATTGTTCTTGTGCTGCGCAATATATACTTATCACTATTAAAACTATTAGAAAAATGTTAGCTTTCATAAATTTTTTATTGCTGTTTTGTAAAACTTTTAATTATTGTATTATTATCATTATATAATTTCAAAATGTAATAAGCTTGTTTAAGTTCAAAGACGTTTATTTGTACCTTTTTGTTGCCTGCTTTAACAATATAGTTTTTTACAATTTTACCTTCAGTATTTACTATTTCCAATTTGTAGTTTTCGGTAAAGATGTCTTCAGATTCAATGAATAGTACTGTTGAAGTAGGATTGGGGTAGATTGTTAGCTTTTCATTTATATGATCTTTTATTCCTGTAACTAGATTAAGAACTTTAATGTCGGCTCTAAAGTTATCATCTGTAATTTTTACTTTTATAGGATAGGGAGTACTATAATCTATGTTGCCGTATAATATTCCTGATTTTGATAAATTAATACTTTCAGGTATTGGATAAATTGTTAAATCTGTTTTTGTATTTGCATTGTTTATTTCGTCTGTATTTGAAATTAAATAATTGATATTGTCGCCTAGCGAAACTCCCGATAAGGATGTAGCATTGTTATGTATTGAACTATTTCCGTATAAAAAACTAAATGTGCCATCAGGAAATAGATCAAGCCCAAAGCGTGCTACCGTCCATTGCTCCATATACTGTTGAGAACATTGCCACCGAATTGATGCTTTGTCTTGTGTAGCTTCGTACCAAATCCCATCACCATATTCAGGTTCGCAAACAAATCTGTAACGCATGTGAGGGGCAATCATTTCTTCGTTAGCAAAAAAATCGAAAGTATAATCACGAAAATATTTATTATACACATCTCTAATAGAATCTAACATTATATATCCATCGGTATGGACTTTTATATTTCGTACATTTTTATTGTTAAAGGGGAAATCGAAAGGTAAACTTACAGTAATATAGTTGTCGAAATATTCGTTAGGCGTTATTTTGTTTGTGGTAAGTTCATTAAACTCGTAATTTGAATGTGATTCTTTTATGTAAGGATGAATACTCCATACTATAGGAGTAACACCGTTTTCACTTTGCAAATAATATGTAAAATCTTCATTGGAATTGAATAAAGGTAAATTTTCGGTAACTATTGAGGGTTTATTAAAATTAACCGATAAATTAAGTTTTTTATAAGTTATTCCATTATTTACTGTTTCCATATTACCGGAGTACACATATTCAAATTCGGGGCATGTAGTGTAAGAATAAATTGAATAATTAAGTAAGTCTAGATAATAATCACTATAATTATCATATTCTCTTATTATTAAAAAGAATGCAGCTTCTTCGCCCGGTTTAATATAATCGAGTAGTTTACTAATATCAAAACCAAGCTCAATGGTTTTGTCTGCTTCGCTTGTTCCGCCTTGCATGTAGAGATTGTTTCCTTCGGAATAGTTCATTATCGGAAAATCTATTTCATAATCAGGCTCATTACTTTGAGGATCGGAGCTAACCCCAAAACTTATTTTTAAATTATTTCTGTCTTCGTATTTAAGCTTGACTTTTGCCGTAAGCATTGGGTTGTAGGTTTTAAGTGGTTTTATTACTCCTACATCATTGTTTAAGAAACCATTTTCTTCATATGAGTCAGCAAAGCATTTGTACATAATATATCCAAATCCATTGTCTCCCCAATCAGTACCAAAGCTTTCGGCATATTTAAAACCACCTCGTTCCCAGTCGCGAATATCAATAATACCATCTCCGTTTAAATCAATATTATTAGTATATTGACCGTCTCCGTTGTAGTCCCAACAGATATCGTCATTGTAGCCAACAATTGTATTGCTATGTGATGAGTTGTCTCCGCAATTATGGATAACAAATTGCCCTGTATATGCGCTTTCGGGTGGTAAATAGCCACTGCCATTGATTCCAATATTTGCCATAAACACTGCAAGTCCTCCGGGAGTTTCTTCATTTCCATGATCGTAAATCCATGCTTTCAATGTATTTAAGCCTTCTTCGCTTGTGCAGTTTATTAAATAATAATCCTCAATACGGTATTTCATAGCCTCGTAATACTTATCATATCCACTCATCCATTTCGACGAATCTCTATGTATATCTGCTTCAGATTCTGTGATTAGTGGTATCCCAACATTTTTAAGTATATTAAATGTAAAGCAATAATGATTGCCCCACCAACCAAATCCTGAATTTGCCCAATTCCATGGGAAATACACGCTAAAACAGTTATTAATATTTTGCGAGTTGATATTATTTATCCTATTATATTCGTAACTAAAAGTATAATACGATGATGCTACTTGATTGCAAAGATTATGTGTCTGATTATAGATTAAAGGAAAATAAACACTTGTAGAATTATCAACACTTTCGGGTAGTGTGTTTTTATAATATCTTTGACCTTCTTCGGTAAGGGTCAAATAGCGTCCCTCTATAGTATATCTGTTGTTTTGTGCTTTTAAACTAATTGTTAAGCAAATCCCTGCTATCAATAATAATATGTATCTCATCTTCTTTTTAAACTTACGAGCAATTTACAAACTTTTTCAATATAATTATCATAAATTTGTGAGTTTTAATACTAATGTTATTAAATGGAGTTTAAACTTGTATCAGATTTTAAACCAACGGGTGATCAACCACAAGCAATACGCTTATTAGCCGATGGTATTTTTAAAGGTCAATCAAATCAAGTGCTTTTAGGGGTTACCGGAAGTGGAAAAACTTTTACTATTGCCAATGTAATAGAGCTGGTTCAAAAGCCTGTTTTAGTAATGAGCCACAACAAAACTCTTGCTGCACAGCTCTATAGCGAGTTTAAAAATTTTTTCCCCGAAAATGCAGTAGAGTATTTTGTTTCATATTACGATTATTATCAGCCTGAAGCATATTTGCCTGTAACTGATACTTATATAGAAAAAGATCTTAGTATTAATGATGAGATTGAAAAACTTAGACTTAGTGCAACAAGCTCATTATTAAGCGGAAGGAGAGATGTTATTGTGGTTTCGTCTGTTAGTTGTATATACGGTATTGGTAACCCTGATGATTTTCATGCAAATACTTTAATTGTTGAAAAAGGTAAGATAATTAGCAGAGACAATTATTTGCGTAAACTTGTTGACAGCCTTTATTTTCGTAGCGAAATTGATTTTAAGAGAGGAAGCTTTAGAGTTACCGGCGATACTATTGATACGTGGTTAGCGTATCATGATATTGCTATACGTATTGAGTTTTGGGATGATGAGGTCGAAGCCATTTCTAGCTTTGATCCGCTAACAGGAAAAATTGTTGAAAAACTTGATAAGGCTATTATTTATCCGGCAAATATTTTTGTTACAAATAAAAGCAGGATACAGGATGCAATAATAAGAATTCAGGACGATATGATGGCGCAGGTAGAGTATTTTAATAAAATTGATAAAAGACTTGAAGCTAAACGTTTATTCGAACGAGTAAATTATGATTTAGAAATGATTCGAGAATTAGGACATTGTTCGGGAATCGAAAATTATTCAAGATATTTTGACGGTAGAAAGCCAGGAACTCGTCCTTTTTGTTTGTTAGATTATTTTCCTAAGGATTTTCTTACTATTATTGATGAAAGTCATGTAACTATTCCACAGATTAGAGCAATGTATGGAGGAGATAGAAGTAGAAAAGAAAATCTTGTGAATTTTGGCTTTCGATTGCCGGCTGCTCTCGATAATAGACCTTTAAAATTCAATGAATTTGAATCTTTAATGAATCAAACAATATATGTAAGTGCTACTCCTGCAGATTTTGAACTCGAAAAAACAGGTGGCGAAATTGTTGATCAAGTTATTCGTCCTACAGGATTACTCGACCCGGAAATTGTTGTAAGACCTAGCTTAAATCAAATTGACGATCTTATGAGCGAGATACAAACACGAAGAAAAAGAGACGAAAGAATTTTGGTTACAACACTCACAAAAAGAATGGCAGAAGAGTTGACAAAGTATTTGACTAGAATGGATATCCCTACAAGGTACATTCACTCAGATGTTGATACCTTAGAACGTGTAGAAATAATGGATGGTTTAAGGCAAGGTCTATTTGATGTTCTTGTAGGTGTAAACCTTTTACGCGAAGGCTTAGACCTTCCTGAAGTATCTCTCGTTGCTATTTTAGATGCTGACAAAGAAGGTTTTTTGCGTTCAGAACGTTCATTAACACAAACAGCAGGCAGAGCAGCTCGCAATATAAATGGCAGAGTTATTATGTATGCCGATAAAATTACTAAATCTATGAAGCTTACAATTGATGAAACAGAACGAAGACGTTTGAAACAAATTGAATATAATTCAAAAAATAATATTATTCCCGAAACTATTATAAAGTCAAAACATTCGGCTTTGGGTAATTGGAAAAAGGAAGAACAAAGCTATAAAAAGGCTTATCCCGAAAAAGAGCAAATTGATGTTGCTGCCGATCCTGTAATTAAATATATGGATAAAGATGCCTTGAATGAAACAATTGCAAACACAAAAAAACTTATGGAACAAGCTGCTGCAAAATTGGACTTTATCGAGGCAGCAAGGCTCAGAGATGAAATGTTTGCCCTTAAAAAACTTTTGAATGAAAAGTTTTACTAATTTTTGTTATCCTAATTTAGCAATATTATGATCGAAGTTTATTTCATTTGAACTATGTAAATTATTATCAACTTATATTTATATTTTTGTTGCTTATTGTAATTAATATAATACTATTATTAACATGAAAAAATCTGCAAATAATAAACTAAGGATTATTTATGCAATAATTGTTTTTATTGTGGCAATGGTTTTAGTTTTTTTTATGTTTCCAAAAGAAAAAAAATTCGCTTACGACTTTGAAAAAGGTAGCCCTTGGTTACACGATAATTTGATAGCTCCTTTCGATTTCCCGGTATATAAATCACAAGATGAAATACAAATGGAGAAAGATAGTATAAGGATTAGCTTTATTCCGTATCTAAAGCTCGATACCGTTGTTTCATCTGAAATGCTGGCTTATTATCAAACAAAAATGTCGAGTTATTGGCAGCAAAAAGTAGTTGCGAAAAATAATAATAAATGGAGCATAAATTTATTTACTAATAAACCTTCCTTAGATGAAGAGTTCGTTGTAATAAATGATTGTTTAAATAAAGTAATGCAGGAATTATATGATAAGGGAATTATTCTGGCTAACGATAGCTTACAAAAATCTAATTCTCAGTTTTATTTGCTTGATGGAAATACCCTAAAGGGAAAATTTACTTACAATCACTTTATAAGTATTCAGCAAGTAGCAGATAATGCAAAACAAAGTTTTTTACAAAAATGCAGAGCAGTAAGCCAAATGCCTGATAATGTCCTTGTTGAATTGTCAGAATTGTTCCTTGAATACGATAATTTTGCTCCTAACATTATAAGCGACGAGGCTACTAATCATGATGTATTAAAAGGTCAATTAAATTCAATTTCGCCAACAAGAGGTGTGGTTCAAAAAGGAGAACTAATTGTTTTGAAGGGCAATATCGTAGATAATCAGACAAATTCAATTTTATTATCACTAAAAAATGAAATTGAATCAGATTCCAGTAATGTAAATGCTGTGTGGGTAAACATTGGAATAGGAGTATTAATTCTCAGTATATTTGGTGTGTTTTTTCTTTATTTTTGGATATTTCATCGCTCTACATTATTATCATTCAAACACATTACTTTTATTTTTCTTCAATTATTAATGTTCATTATTATAGTTTATCTTATTATAAACTTTACCTCAATAAATAATTATTTAATCCCAATTGTAATTGTACCGATTTTGCTTTTTACATTTTTGCATTTCCGAATAGCCTTTTTCTCTTTTATCGTAATGCTTTTTGTTTTAGGATTTTTTGTGCCAAATAGCTTTCAGTTTTTATTTATTAATCTTGTAGCCGGCTTGGTTGCATTATTTACTTTAAGGACAATTCAGAGGCGTAGGCAGTTGTTTTTGTCTGTTTTTGCTGTGTTATTAGCATATACAGTAACTTATTTTGGGTTCATAATTATTCGTGAAGGTAATCTTTCAAGTATTGTTTGGAGCGATTTCTTATGGTTGGGTGGCAATGCTTTGTTGTTGATTAGTTTTTTCCCACTAATGTATGTTTACGAAAAACTTTTCGGTTTTATTTCAGATGTAACTTTAATGGAGTTGTCTGATACTAATCATCCAGCTTTAAGAGCTTTAGCCGAAAAAGCTCCTGGCACTTTTCAACATTCTATGCAAGTAGCAAATTTGGCAGAGGCAGGTATCCGAAAAATTGGAGGTAACCCTCTGCTTGTAAGAACAGGAGCTTTATATCACGATATTGGAAAAACCGATATACCGGAATATTTTATCGAAAATCAATCAGGTAAAAATCCACACGATGATTTGTCGTATGATAAAAGTGCTGAAATTATTATCAGACATGTGAGTAAAGGTGTTGAAATTGCAAAAAAATATCGTTTGCCTGCTCAAATCGTGGATTTTATTAAAACACATCACGGAAGGTCTATTACAAAATATTTTTACAACTCTTATGTAAACGAAAACGAGAGTAAAGATATTGATAAAGAAAAATTTATGTATCCAGGACCTAAACCATTGAGTCGCGAAATGGCTGTGCTTATGATGGCAGATTCGGTTGAGGCAGCCTCTCGATCAATAAAAGAATATACACCCGAAAATATCTCTAAGCTTATAGATGGGATTATTAAATCGCAATTAGATGATGGACAATTTGAGTATGTAGATATTACTTTTAAGGATATTTCGGATATTAAACAGGTTTTTAAAGAAAAAATTGTAAATATTTATCATGCTCGAATTGAGTACCCTGAATTGAAAAAAACACCGATAGTTTAAACAATAATTTAAGATTTTATTGGTTTTAGTTAATTCAAATTGCTTAATGAAAATTAGTTTTTACATAATATTTTTGTTCTTCCCTGTCTTTGTCTTTTCCCAGTCAGCAAAGCTTAAAGGTAGAATTGTTGACGAAAGCGGAATGCCAGTAGAATTTGCAAATGTTTCTGTAGAAAAGCATAGTATTGGTATTGCTTCTGATCGTTTTGGAACATATAGCTTAGTAGTGCCGGCAAACGAAAAGCTTACAATTAGTATATCTTGTATGGGTTACGAATCGCAAACTATTGAAAAGCAGTTTAGTTCAGGTCAAATTGTAAGTGAAAGTTTTGTACTAAAAAAAGCTACAAATTATTTGCCCGAAATGGCAGTAGAAGATAAAATGGATAGGCACAATAGCCTTGTTAGACTTAATCCTGAAATTTCAACTAATATCCCAACTTCAGGAGGATTTGAGGATGTAATTAAAACCTTACCCGGAGTTTCTTCGAATAACGAGTTAAGTTCTCAATACTCGGTAAGAGGTGGTAATTTTGATGAAAATCTTGTTTACGTAAACGATATTGAAATATACCGCCCCTTGTTAATAAGATCGGGACAGCAAGAGGGGCTTAGTTTTATTAATTCAGATTTAATCTCGTCTGTCGTTTTTTCCTCAGGTGGATTTGAAGCAAAATATGGCGACAAAATGTCATCGGTACTTGATATTAAATACCGTAAACCTAGTAAAACTGCTGGTTCGTTTACTGCGAGCTTATTAGGCGTTAATGCACATTTCGAGGGAGTTTCTAAAGATCATAGATTCCGACATCTTACCGGTATTCGCTACAAATCAACAAAATACGTACTAGGTAGCATGGATACCGAAGGTGCTTACGACCCACGATTTACCGACATTCAAACTTATCTGTCGTATGATATTAATGACAAATTTGAACTTAGTTTTTTGGGTAACTACAGCAGCAATATTTATAAATTTACTCCACAAGATAGAGAAACAAGTTGGGGAACATTAGACGAAGCTCTAAAAATTAAAATGTATTTCGAAGGGCAGGAGGTAGATAAGTTTTCAACTATTACAGGAGCATTCTCCGGAATATATCGACCCAATAAAGATTTGCAACTTAAATTTATAGTAGGAGGATTTTATACTAACGAAGAAGAAACTTATGATATCCTTAGCCAGTATTATTTAAATGAACTAGACAAACAACTTGGTTCTGATAATCTCGGTGATAGCGTTGCTAATATTGGTGTAGGCTCATATCTTGACCATGCTCGAAATTATTTGAACGGATATGTTTTTAATGCAGAACATAAAGCCTCATGGAAAACCAATAATCATTTTATTGACTGGGGAGTTTCATACAAAATGGAGTTTTTTGATTACAGTATTAACGAATGGCAAATGAATGACTCTGCAGGATACTCGCTCCCATACAGCGATACAAGCCTCGATCTTTTTTCAATCGAAAATTCAGAATATACCATTAATTCAAATCGTATGTCGGCTTATTTGCAAGATAAGTATATCATCGAATTTGATAGTGTAGAACTTGGGCTAGTAGGAGGGGTAAGAATACATTATTGGGATTTTAATAATCAATTTGTTGCCAGCCCTCGTGTAGCAATTTCTTTTAAACCTAATTGGGATAAAGATTTTATGTTTCGGCTTTCTTCTGGTTTTTATCATCAACCGCCTTTCTTTAAAGAACTTCGAAAACCTGACGGTACTTTAAATTATGATATAAATGCACAGTCATCGGTACATGTAGTTTTTGGTAGCGATTACCAGTTTAATGCTTGGAACAGACCCTTTAAGCTAATTACCGAAGTCTATTATAAATATATGTATAATTTGATACCTTACGATATTGATAATGTAAGAATAAGATATTATGGCGAAAATATTGCAAATGGCTATGCTGTAGGTTTTGATGCTAAGCTTAATGGCGAGTTTGTTAAAGGAACCGATTCGTGGTTAAGTTTGTCGATTATGCAGACACAAGAAGATATTGAGGGCGATTTCTATGTAACCGAAAACGATAATGGTGCAGTTGATACGGTTTTCCCTGGTTTTATCCCAAGACCTACCGATCAGCGTCTTAATTTTGGAATTTATTTTGCCGACTATTTGCCGAATAATCCAACTTGGCAGGTTTATCTTAATTTATTATTTGGTACTGGTTTGCCTTTTGGACCACCTAATAGCGAAAGATATATGGCAATGTCCAGAATACCCCCATACAGACGTGTTGATATAGGTTTTTCTAAACAAATTGTAGGAAATAAACCATTGCCTAACCACAATCCATTTAGGCATTTTAAAAGTATTTGGGTAACTGCTGAGGTTTTTAATTTACTCGATATTAATAACACAATTTCTCATATTTGGGTTACTGATATTCAGGGTAGAAAATATGCAGTACCAAATTATCTTACAGGAAGAAGAATTAATATTAAACTAGTTGCAAAATTTTAATTTTTTTGCACAGTTTTTGCTAAAAAAGTAATTTTGACAAACAAACTACTTAGTTTTATGAAAAAGATTGTCTTTTTATTAATAATTACCTTGAGTTCTATTGGAATTTACGCTCAAGAAACTTCAGAAGAAGCATTAACTGAAAATCCTCTTCAGTATTTTAAAGCAGAAGATTTTGAAAATGGAATCAACGAAATAGTATTATACTCACTCGAATCTTGTGGAAGATGCGAAACTGTACGCAATGCACTAGATACGGCAGGAATAGAATATTTTGTCTTTACTATCGATAATGATAAAAAACAAAGTTTGTTAGACCAAAAAATATTACAAGGATTAAAATATCCTAATCTTGGATACTCAATTAAGTTTCCTTGTTTAGAGATAAATGGAACAATGTATCATGCAATCGCTAATCACACCGCCTTTATAAGAGAGCTAATTGATTTTATGAAAGAACCTAATGAAAACTAATTGTAAAGGTATCTTTTAATGCTTTTTTTAGGAGTTTTTTCAAACTCTTCGTCTCGTATAACCATTTTATTAATTTTCATATGTTGTGGTAAGTTTTTATTTACCAGTTTTTGATAATTTACCATTACCATTTCAACATGTTCTTTGTCAAGATTTTGGCGTTCAAGTCGTTCATGATCGGGATATACTAAAGCAATTATTTGATTTTTGCGACCTACAACTACACATTCGCTTACTAAAGGTAAGTTCAGAAGTTTTGATTCAATCTCTTCAGGATATATATTTTTACCCGATGCATTTAATATCATACTTTTGCTTCTGCCTTTAATAAACAAATATCCGTCTTTGTCAATTAGACCTAAATCGCCTGTACGCATCCAACCATCATCAGTAAAAGCTTTCTTTGTTTCTTCTTCGTTTTTATAATAGCCGTTCATAATATTTTCGCCACGAAGAAGAATCTCACCTACTTTTTTGTCGGGTTGTTTACTGTCAATTTGAATTTCAAGTGTATCTACAACCTTACCTGCCGAAAATATTTTGGTTGTTTTCCATCCATCGTATGTAATTAAAGGACCACATTCGGTCATACCATAGCCAATCGAAAATCTAAAACCTATTTTGCGTAAAAACACTTCTACTTCACGATTTAATTTTGCTCCACCTACTACCACTTCGATAAAGTTCCCTCCAAATGATTCATTTAAGCTTTTCTTAACTTTATTGTAGATTACATTTTTAAGAATAGGGAGTTTTAGCATTATCTTAATGCTTTTTTTATTAAGAACAGGAATGATTTTGTTTTTATAAACCTTTTCAAGTACAAGTGGAACAGTTAGGATAAGTTTCGGTTTAATCTCATTAAAAGCTTTTACAACTATGTTGGGCGAAGGTAAACGTCCTAAAAATGTAATTGTACATCCTAAGCTAAATGGATAAAGAAATTCAAAAGCACAACCATAACAATGAGCAAGCGGGAGAAACGAAACTATTCTATCTCCTGCAACTAATGGCATATTTGCTCGTGCATAACGAATATTTGCCGATAGTGTATTATGATTCAGCATAACACCTTTAGGTTCTCCTGCTGTCCCTGATGTGTATAGTATTGCTGCTAACTTATCGTTGTCGTGTTCGGTTAAAGTGAATTGTTTGCCGGTAATACTATCATCAAATTTTGAAAAATGGTGTTCAGAATCGATATAGTTATGTTTAATAGTAAAATCGTCAAGGCAATAAATTGACTGTAGATTTGTAAATTTGTCTGTGTCAAATTTTGCAAAAATAAACTCTGATGCAAAAAGTAATTTACTATCGCAATGGTTTGTTAGTTTATATATATCATTGCTCGGAAAATCTTGTAGTAGCGGAACAATTACAGCACCATAACTTATTGCTGCCAAATATACACATCCCCAATTACCACAATTTTTGCCAACTAATGCAATTTTATCACCTTGTTCAATTTTATGATCTTCGAATAGTTTGTGTAATGATAGGATAATTTTACCTATATCTGAGTATTTTAATGAACCATTATCGTAATCGGTTAAGGCAATTTGATCCCAGTTAGATTTAATCGGTTCTTCAAAATATTTTACAAGTTTTTCGCTTATCATGACTATAATGTTTTTTTATTTTAAGATTGTAAAAATAAAATTTATATTTTTTTTAATGCAAATTTAAAATTTAAGTTATAAACAAATTTAGTTAATGTGCAGATAAACAGGACATTATTGGCTCAGGAATTGATAGAAAATTTTCCCGTTTTGAGTTTCGTTTTTATTAATAATTGCAAATTTGGACTTTTTTGCAGCATCGGTGGCAGCACTTATTAGGCAATCTTTATCATCGTTTACATTCGATTGAATGAGATTTGTACTTCTTACAGTACCATCTTGGTTAATGCTTACTCCTATTACTACAATACCACTTCCTTGACAAGTAAATACAGGAACATGTAAATAACGAGTTTTTCTGTTGTCGTCTTCTAATTCGGCGTAAACTAATGCTGGACCGGTATGAGTTACTTGTTGAGAGTTGTCGATATTTCTATCATTATAATTATTCTGATTGAAATTATCGGGCAAATAATCCTCAGGCTTTGTATTAATTATTTTTTCGTAATCGTCTCCGTGCTTTTCTCGCAATATCTCTTCTTCATACATTTGCTGTAGTTCTTCCTTGCTTAAATTGGAATGCTCGCTTAAATCTGAAATATCTCCGGAATAGTTTGTTCCGGCATTTTTTAAATTTGCTAAATATTCATCAATGTCAATTTTTTCGCTATCATTTGTTTGTTCATCTAACTCATTGTCATCAATATCATCAAGCATTTCGGGTTCTATTAATATTACTTGCTCAAAATGTTGGTATTTTGTGTTAATTGAAAATAATAAAGCTACTATTACAAGAAACAAGTGAAGAATTATTGTAAATAATATTGCATTTAGTCTATGTCTTGAAATTCGATTCATTTATTATTATTAACGCATACAAAGTTAATTCATTTTAAATTCTTGGAAAATTTTAAACCGAACATAATAAGTATTAATTGTTGGCGTTATTTATTCGTAAAAATATCATAATAAATTGTGCCTATGATTGAAAATTCTACTTTTATTTATATTCTAAACAGTCAAACTATCGAGGAAAGTATTTTTTTCGAAACCGATTTTCTCGATATTAAAGTTGAAACTGAGATAGGAGTATGTCTGCCTAATCTTGAAGTTCCTAATCACGTTAACGAAAAAGTATTAAGTTATTTGTACTCGAAGTAATTGATTAGAATATGTGTATCGACCTTTTAAGGTTTTTAATGCCTGATGTTGGGATTACAAATGTGGTAATTTAGATTGTTTTTGACATTTTTAATGTAATTTGTAACGAAAGCTTTCGTGATTGATAATTGTGATTCCATTTCTATTTGCTATTTAAATCTCAATTTTGTCTTTGCTAGTATGAGGCACGAATGAGAAGCATTCTGCTTAGTACATACCAATAGTTATTTTTTTAAATTTTTAACGATTACTATTTGTTCAAATACAGTTTGATTTATTCGCTCTCAGAAGTTTTCTATGCTCATTCGTAAGAATGGCAATCTGTTTGGTATTTACTACTATCTCCCTTCTTTTACTTTAAAACACTTTTCAATATGTTGTTTTGTAGCTCCGTCAACAAGTAGAATTAGATAATCGTTTATGGCGATTTTAATATCTTTATTGGGATTTTTATATAGTTTGAATTCATTGTTTTCGTTTCTGCTTAGTCCCATAAGAATGCAATTAAATTGTTTTTTTAATTCTACAAAAACCTCGAAATAATCTTTATTAATATATGGGTTGTCTTCAATTACTTTATATTCTTCTAAATCGAAATCTCCCTCTTCGGTAATGTTGTCCATTATGTCTTCGGTAAAATTAGCAACGTCTGGTTCAAAAATATAGCTTGCAACAAGTTTTGCTGATACCTCATTGTTTGAAACGCTAAATGTTACTCCTGCTGCATGAAAAGTATCTTTAAGTTCGTTGTTGTTTAACGAAACTATATAATTTAAATCTTTAAAATGCTTTTTAATATTTATAAGTTGTACAAGTGTATGTGAGTCATTCTGAAAATTTATAAAAACTGATTTCGATTGTTCTATATTGGCAAGTTTAAAGTTCTCAATTTTATTGAAATCAGTAAAAAGTACAAAAACTTTATTGTCGTCGAAACTGCTGTAAATTAAATCAATATCGTCAGGGTTATTAGTAATAATTGCAACTTGTTTTCCACTAGGTAAAATGTTTTTTACTACATTCATGCCAAATTGGTCCCAGCCAATCATTACAAAATGATTAGTCATTTTTGTGCCGTAAAGTCCAAGTTTTTTATTTTCCATAAATCTTCTTATTTCGTTGGTTATTTGTCCGGTAAAGATACCAAGTAAGGCTATTGAGCTTACTACTAGAATTAAAGCAAGTATTTTTCCTATTATAGTTACTGGTACAAGATCGCCATAACCAACAGCTGCAATTGTTACAAAACCATAATATATGGCATCAAAAAAGTTGTTGATTGTAGCATAAGGAGAATTTCGTTCTGCAATTACAATAAGAAACAAAAAGCTGACAAATACGATTAAAATTACTAGAATGGTTGATATCCACCGCCAAATTATTTTAGAGCGTTTTATTACTTTTTTTAATGTTTAAACAAAAATAATAAAAATCTAAACATCTATGACAATTATTTATAATATTGGGGAGACATTTTATAATATTCCATAAAGATTATATTATAATAGTGAGTTAATTAAAGAATCTGAAAAACTATCTGGGTGGGTTACAATTTATTACTTCCTGTTTTTTCCAATTATTCGAGTTTTTATCCCAAAACCAAGTTTCTCCTTCGGCATCATTTATTGTTTCAGCTGGCTTAGTATATGTTTTTTTCCACACCGGAGAATTTGTTCCGTTAAAACTTATTTCACTTTCGTGCCAAAATCTGCTTGCCCCGGGGTTTGTCGTACAATTCATCTTTTCAACAGCTCCATTATTCCCAAATACTAGATCACAAAAAACGGAATAGCTTAATTTAATTTCTTCTTGGTTATATGTATTATTACCATATAAATCATAAAATTTAATGTCTCGTTTGCCATTTTTCCAAGGAGTGATTTTTACTGATACTTTATTGTTTACATAATAATAAAAAATGGTATCGTTAATTGTTTCCGATTCTGGAATTATTTGTTGGTTCTGGTCAGTTAGTTTTGGAACTGTGTCAGATATGATGTTTTTTTTAGTCAATTCATCGTCTATTTTTTCGGGTGTATTGATAATATAATAGCTTGAGTCCATTATTTCATGTGTAGCACCTTCTAATTTTGGTTGAGGTAATTTAATTGTGATTTCCTCTTTGTTTTTGCAAGAGTATAATGTTAATGCAAATAATATTAGCAATAAAAAAGTTTTCATACTGTGGATGCAAACAAATATTAAACCGTTTTTAGTTTTGCTTATTCTTTATTTTTAATGAAATATAAACAAGCAATGCACCCCCAATTACAAATGGAATACTAAGCCATTGTCCCATATTTAAACTTAGGTTTTCTTCAAATGCTACCTGATTGTTTTTTAAGAACTCAATAAAAAAGCGGGCAGTAAAAATCATAATTAGAAATATTCCGAGTAAGAAGCCTCTTGCATTTCTAAATCGCTCAAATTTATATAAATACATAAGAACTAAAGATGTAGTAATATAGCATAATGCTTCATATATTTGAGTAGGATGGCTTGCCCATGTGTCTCCGTTTTGTACAAAAATAAAACCCCAAGCTTTATCGGTTTGATGTCCGTATATTTCTGAATTGAACAAATTGCCAAATCTGATACATGCACCCGCAAATCCAGTTGGAACAGCAACTCTGTCAAGAAGCCATAGGATATTTTTTTTTGTGCTTTTTCGTCTGAAAAGCAACATTGCAATAATAATTCCAATAGCTCCGCCGTGGCTTGCAAGCCCTTGATATCCTACAAAATGAAATTCAGGATAAAAACTAATCGGTAAAATAATCTCAATAATTTCTTTCCATCCCGACAAATAATATTCCCAATCATAAAATAAACAGTGAGCAAGTCGGGCACCAATTAATCCGCCAAACACAACATAGATTACTAAATTATCAAGCTCTTTGATTGGTATTTGCTCTTGTTGATATATCTTTTTTACGACAAAATATCCTATTACAAAACCTAGTGCAAATAATAAACTGTAATATCTAATCCCAAATGTTCCAATTTGAAAAAGTATAGGATCAATATCCCAAGTGATTGCTAATAAATTCATTAGTTTTTTAATTTACATTTTAATTATTGTTTGCAAATATATCAGATTATTATGTTTATTTTAAATATTATAAAAAGTAAATTGTCTTTTACTGTTTTGTATTAATTCATTAATATTGTGATATATTAAAATATAAATTGTGGAAATAAAAGATTTTGGTGATATAAAACGCATTACGGCTCAAAAAATGCGGGAAGGAAATGGTGTATATTTTTGGTCTGCATCTGTAATAAATAAAAACGATAAGACTTTGTCTCGATTTGTTCGCGATATTTCTGCCGTTGCAAATGCAGAAGGTGGGATAATTGTAGTTGGCATTAAATCTTATAGAGGTAGAGCAAACAGTATTGAATATATAAAAAATGACGTTAGTATAAATTGGCTGGTAAACGAAATTCAATCGCGTATAAGTCGCAGGATTAAAGATTTACAAATTAATATAATATCGGAAATCGAGGGGCAATTACTGGTAATTAAAATACCTGAGTTTAACAATTCGCCGCATATGTGCGATGACGGAAGGTATTATTACTGGAATGGGAAAAAGGCTATGGTTATGGATGAAACTAGAGTAAGATATATGTACAAAGCTACAAGCAGTCCTGAGTTAGAGTTTGTGGGTTTGTATGGAACTAATGGAGTCCCGATAATGAAAGATGGAATAATAGAAAGACTTAGTTTTTATCCGAAATTGATAGTTCAAAACAGAGGTGGGCAAGTTGAAAAAGATTATAAAGTGGAACTTACTATTCCTGCCGAATTGCATGATACTAATTTTCATCCATTACAAACAAATTTGGTTAGGCACGAAGGTGGTAATATGGTTTTTTCAATTCCAGGACGTAATCCATTATTTCAAGACGAAATTAGTGCCCCATTTGAGATAAAACTTGTTGTTACTGCCGATAGTTTTGAAGTTTTTGAGCAATCGGATTTGCAAATTAGAATTTATTATTCAAAAGGAGTACATACTCACTCTATAGGTATTTGTGATACTCTTAGATATAATGGACGTAAGTTATGCAGCAATGACTTTTTCCCAAAGCAAAGCTTAGATGGATTCAATAACGTGAAGCAAAAATTATTATAGATTATTTATTTAAAGATTGCTCTATTTTTTTGTACAAGTTTTCGTTAACAGGTGTAATCGGTAATCTCATAATATTATTGATCAATCCCATTGCATGTAGATAAGCCTTTACGCCTGCTGGGTTTCCTTGTTCAAACATCATACTAATAATGTCGATTAATTTATAGTGTATCTTTCGAGCTTCTGCATAGTTATTGTCAAAAGCTAATTTCAGCATTCTGCTAAAGTCTTTAGGGAAAGCATTAGCAACAACAGAAATTACCCCTTCTGCACCTGCTGCAATTAGTGGGAGTGTAAGTGCATCATCGCCTGATAAAACAGTGAAGTTTTTAGGTTTATCTTTAATTACAGTCATAATTTGAGCCATATTACCGCTTGCAGCTTTTAGACCTATTATGTTTTTGTGTTTATTAGCTAATTTTAAAACAGTTTCAGGCAAAATATTAGAACTTGTTCTTCCTGGTACATTATATAGTATTATGGGTTTTGAAGAGATTTGAGCTATTCTGTTAAAGTGCTCGAACATGCCTTCTTGTGTCGGTTTGTTGTAGTAAGGTGCTACCGAAAGAATACCATCTACGCCGTCGAGGTTTTGTGCCTTTATACTGTTACAAACAGCCATAGTATTGTTTCCACCGATACCATATAAAATGGGCAAGCGTTTATTATTGTGTTCAATAGCAAAATTTAATAAAGCTTGTTTTTCTTGTTGGTTTAAAGTAGCTGATTCGGCAGTAGTACCCATTACTAAAAGAAAGTCAACGCCTTCGTCTGTAACATAGTCAATTAGTTTGCCAAAAGCAGTAAAATCAACATTTCCGTCATTATGAAAAGGAGTAACTAAGGCAACTCCGGTTCCTTTAAAAATCATAAATTAAAATTTTGGGTTCATCATTTTTAAATAATTCATGCTTTGTTCAATAAGAAATTCCATGCTATGATTCTCAGAAATATCTATAAGCATGTCATAAAATTTAATGTTAGTTTTAGAATATCTTCCGGTTTTAAATTTTGCCTCCGACATTGCGACTACAAATAGTAAGGGTAAATAATCTTCGAGACTTAAGTCTATTAGAATATCAAAATTAGTATTACAAAACTTTTCCACATCTTTGTCAATAGGTTTTTTAAACCAATTCAAATCTTTATTGCAGAAAAATTCAAATTCTTTAGGTTGAATATGAAAATTTGCTAACTCCGGTAAGTTTGCATATCCAAGCGAATGGACATTTTTATCATATTTCTTTATGCTTTCAATTAAAGCTTTAACACTTTTGAAAGCATTTTCATGAGTAGCGTCATAAACAATCCCGATAGTTTTTGAATTTTGGAAGCCTTTACATTCAATATGTTTTCGGTGTTCCGCTAACTTGTCTAGTTCGCGTTTACCAAAAGTTCTTTTTATGTTATCAAAAATTCTCAAAGCATTTTTAAGTTTTCAGCGTAAAGATAATAAATTTGATTTATCTAAGCCTTAAAGCTTAGTTGAATTAAAAATTTTGTATTTTTGCAGCAAAGCAGGTCGCTCTGTCGCTCTGTATTAGTACAGGGAGGAAAGTCCGGACAACAAAGGGCGATGCACTTCTGAAAGAGAAGATATCTGTGAAGGTATGGTAACGGAGAAGAAAATAACCGTCCCGACCTGTCGGGATAAGGGTGAGAAGGTGAGGTAAGAGCTCACCAGCATAGTTGGTAACAATTATGGCTGTTCGTCCTGCATGTTGCAAGACCGTGTAAACCGGCGATTGAGGGCTGCCCGCCCGATGCCGGAGGGTAGGTCGCATTAGATAAATGACAGAGGTTCGTTTCGGCGTACACAGAATCCGGCTTATAGGCCTGCTTTTATTTTTTATTCCCCCAAAATTTTAACCAAAACCCGTTTTCGGCGTTTGCCGTCGAATTCGCCATAGAAGATTTGTTCCCATGGACCAAAGTCGAGTTTGCCGTTGGTAATTGCTACAACCACTTCGCGTCCCATTATTGTACGTTTTAGGTGAGCATCTCCGTTATCTTCGTATGTATTGTGGCGGTAGCGGGAGTGAGGCTTTTCAGGTGCCAACTCTTCAAGCCAGTCTTCAAAATCCTGATGCAATCCGGGTTCATCATCGTTAATAAAAACACTGGAGGTAATATGCATTGCATTTACAAGGCACAGCCCTTCTTTAATTCCGCTTTTTTGTAAACAATCATTTACTGCGGGAGTAATATTAATTAATTCTCGGCGGTTTGGAATGTCGAACCAGAGTTCTTCTCTATACGATTTCATAGATTATTGATTTTGAATAGTTTGTTTTAAATCTTCCAGACGTTGGTTCAGCAACTCCTCAGCAGAATCGTATTCTGTTAAACTACTAATATTTGTTTTAACGCTAAAATAAAACTTAATTTTTGGTTCTGTTCCGCTTGGTCTGATGCTTATTTTTGAACCATCGTGTAAATCAAATTGCAATACGTTCGATTTTGGCAGATTTATAGTGTAACGTAAGTCGCTAATACGGTCTATTGTAGTTTGCTTTTCAAAATCGTGAATAAGCACTACATCAGAGCCGTTAATAGAATCAGGGGGTTTGTTTCTGAATTTGTCCATCATGGCTGCAATTTCTTCGGCACCAGACTTACCTTTTTTTGTTACCGATAGCAGATTTTCTTTATAGAATCCAAATTTAACATGTACCTCTTTAAGAATATCAAGCAGAGTTTTGTCTTGTTCTTTAGCCCAAGCTGCTACTTCTGCTATTAGTGCACACGACATTACTGCATCTTTGTCTCTTACAAATTCGCCGGCAAGGTAACCATAGCTTTCTTCACCACCTCCAATGAATTTCTTTTTCCCTTCGTTTTCGCGAATTATAGCTGCAATATATTTGAAGCCTGTAAGTACATCATAGGTTTCTACTCCGTAATAGTCGGCAATTTCGGTAAGTAATTCGCTTGTAACAATAGTTTTTACGATATATTCCTTGCCTTTGAGTTTAGATTTTTCTTTCCACTGCGAAATCAGATAGTAAATCAAAATCGATGCAGTTTGATTTCCATTAAGTAAAATATATTCTCCATTTCTGGCTCTAACTACAATCCCAACACGGTCGGCATCCGGATCAGTTCCCATAACAATTTCGGCATCTGTTTCTTTTGCCTTATTTATAGCCATTTCTAGAGCAGCAGGTTCTTCCGGATTAGGAGAGTGTACGGTAGGGAAATTTCCATCAACTATGTCTTGTTCCGGAACATTTATTACATTGCTAAATCCGAATGCCTTTAGTGCCATAGGAACTAACTTAACACCTGTGCCATGGATTGGAGTGTAAACAATTTTTAAATCGCTGTGTTTTTGTATGATATCGGGATTTAACGAAACTGTTTTTAATGCTTCAATGTATTGCTTATCAATTTTTTCGCCAACCGGTTCAATTAAAGATTTGTTTTCGCTAAATTTTACCTGCGAAATTTCAGTTATATTACGTACTTCATTAATAATGTTTTTGTCGTGAGGATTAATAATTTGCGCCCCATCTTCCCAATATACTTTATATCCGTTATATTCTTTAGGATTATGCGAAGCTGTTATCATTACACCGCTTTTGCATTTAAGGGTTCTTATTGCAAACGAGAGTTCCGGAGTAGGGCGGAGCTCATCAAAGAGATAAACTTTTATTCCGTTTGCTGAAAAAACTGCTGCAGTAATTTCGGCAAAATATCTGCTGTTGTTCCTGCAATCGTAAGTGATAGCAACTGAAATGTTTTGATATTTAAATGTTTTCAGTAAATAATTACTTAAACCTTGCGTAGTCATTCCAACAGTAAACTTATTCATGCGATTTGTTCCAACACCCATTATCCCGCGTAGTCCTCCTGTGCCAAATTCAAGGTCTTTATAAAAAGCTTCGGTAAGCAGTTCTTCATTATTATTTAACATATTCTGTAATTCAGACATGTTTTTGTTGTCCATATCATAGTTGAGCCATTTTTCAGCTTTTTTGCGTATATCGTTCATGTTATTTTGTTTTATCAATAATTAATGTAAAAATATAAAACAAAATTGATACACATAAAAAAAGCCTGATTAATTATTCAGGCTTTTAACATATTCGTATTATATCAGTATTATCTTGCTTTGGCTAATGTAAGTGAAAGAAACTTAGAACTTTCGGTAATTTTAACAACCTCAGTAAGATCTTGGTATCCTGTAGCCATACAAACAACGCCATATTCTTTACCAAGTTCTACATCTGGGTCAAGAACAAACATCCCTTTTGCGTTACTTATTCCGCCGCTTACTAATACAAAGTCATCAATAGAGTCGTCGTAAATTAAAATTCCAATTACAGCATCTTTAATGGGGCGTCCTGTATCAGCACTTTTTATTACTCCGGTTACTGTGGTTGTAGCAGGTGTGCTTACTTTATCTTGACAATATGCAAATTTTGGCATTGATTTAGGGGTGCCTTTTGTTACAGTAATATTATCTGTCTTTGATGGTTCAGATAGTCCTTTAGAAATGAGTTTAGTTAAGATATTTGATTCTGGAGCACAAAGGTAATACATGCAATTAATACCTCCAATTAGACCAATGTCAGTTGATATCCCTTTAGAACTGGTAATTCCTATTACAGTATTATCTTTGCCAAAAACAGGACCTCCACTATTTGCTTCGTTAATTGAAGCATCGGTCTTAATAAAACCGTAATCTTCGTTGAAAACATAGTCTAAGCCATTATGATATCCTTTGTTATAAGTCATCATATCTTTAAGAGCAAGATCAAAATTTCCTTGATATTGAACAGGATAGCCTAATACTACTAAATCTTCACCCTTTTTTACTTTGTCGCTATTGCCAAGAGGTAATGCTGTGAACTTTTTAGTTGGTGGATTACCATCTATATCTGAAACAATTTTTAGCACAGCTCCATCGGATGCATCACTTAAAGTAAGAACTTCGGCAAGGTATAAATCATAATCATTAGGACCATGCCCATAGTAAACCTGAACAATAGGTATTGTATATCCATCAAATAAAATACAGTCGAGATCATATCTGTTTTCCATCCCTTGTGAGTATGTTTCTAATTTTTTATCACCATAAATATCCTGATAATATAGATAACCATAAACACATTTTTCTATTACATGTTTGTTAGTAAAAATAATTCCATCTTCGCTAACTATAAAACCTGAACCTCTGCCTAGGAAACCAAGAGTTTCTTCATTGATTTGTGCAAGAACAGGGTCAAATAGCAGAATTTTTACTACCCCTTTATAATAATCTTCCGAAATTTGTGTAGGGTTTATTTGTGCTTTGGCTTGAAATTGCATTAGCAACATGATTGCTACGGTAATGCTAAATAATATTCTTATTTTCATCATAATAGGTTTTTATTTGTTAATGCTGATACTTTTCATAATAGTAGCAAAAGTTTCTTTTTGGTTTTCAAATATTTCTTGGGGAGCATGAAATCCAACTATAACAACTTTATTTTCGAGAGGTATAAGCACTTCGCAAGCTTGCATTGTTCTGGTATTAGTGCTATCGGTGTAATTATTGTAATTGAAAGAGAATTTATAAGCTTTATTTTCGCAAATATCAATTTCTTGACTTTCGTTTTCGGAATATTGGTCATACTTAAACGGTTTATTGTATCTTATTTTTTTATTATAATCTGAGTGTCCTCTAAGAGCGCCGAGCATATAATTTTTTAAAGTGTCAACTACAACAAACACGTTAGGTTCATTCATTTGCAATACTCTATTTACACCCATATCTGTATTTGCCATATTCCAGTCTCCCGGATATTCGAAGCTAATACCTATATTATTAGTATTATATGTTTTGGGTTGACTTGTAGAATCGGGAGTAAGGAACCAACCTACAACTATCATGATTACCGCAATTACTGGTACCCATGAAAAGAAACAAAGTTTTTTATTTTCCATGATATAAATTATTTATTGGTTCGTATTATTATTATCAGACACATTAACAGGAGGAGCTTCTTTAAATGGTGATGCTTCAACCGATTTGCTTAGTAGTGCATACATTAAGATATAAAGAACAATAACAACACCGGATGAAATTATAAGTTCTTTCCAAACATTATACGACATTCCTTGAATCTCTTGTAGCAGAGTAAAAAATATGGCGTTTAACAAAACAGCAATTAAAAATCCGATAAGCATTAAAAATTCTTTGTATGCATTTCCTTTTTCGGAGAATTTAGCAATTCCGATAAAGTAACCCATAATACCGCTAAAAATAGCAATTACCAGATAGAAAGAAATCATTCTACTTAGTACAACTCCAGGATTAATTGCGTTAAGCCCACTAATATAAAGAATATTGTAGGTTGCGGCAAAACCCAGACCTGCTGCAATCGAGTAAATCAGTCCGTCAGCAGGTTCGTTAAATTCGTCGCTAAAATATACGGTATATCTTACAATCATAAATATTGTAAGCATCTCAATACAAGCCTCAATAAGAAACTGATTTATAAAGCTTCCTAACATTGACTGTTCTAAAATTGCGATTTCCGGCATCAGAATACTAGTTAGTGGTTTTGCAATTGCATAAGCTGCAACACCTCCTGCAACAAAAACACCAAGTAATAAGCTAATTGGCTCTTTTTCGTATTTATCTTCGAGATAGAAGAATAAAAGCCACAATAATCCGGGTACAAGAGTAACTCCAACAGCAAGCTGAGTGATAGTTTTAGCGTCAAAACTTAAACTGTACTTGCCAAGAAAAGCAGTGCTAACGGCACCTATTATTACCAGAATTATTATTCCGATAAATCCTTTATTGGTTAAAAACTTCATAAGTGTAAAGATTAATTGATTAATGATTAACAAATATAATAAAAGACTTTAGAAAATAACAAAATTTTGCAATTAAATTAATCAATTTATTTCAATATTGTATAATGCCTAAAATTTATTAAAAAAATGCTCAAAAATTTAATCTTGAGCATTTTAAGTAATTATATATAATGTAGCAGTTAAATTTAAAACATATTTTGATTATCTATATTTTGCTAGTGTTACAGTTATATTCTTTGAATCTTTTGTGATTTTTATGGAATTTAACATCCCATTATAGCCATTAGCTTGACAACCTATAAGATAATCTTGGTTTATTTCAACTTCGGGATCTAAAGTAAATATTCCTTCAGAGTTTGTTGTTCCGTTAGCTACCATTACAACTCCGCTTCCATCATTCTGTGAAAGATAAACAGTTGCACCTTTAATTGGCTTTCCTGTATCTGCACTTTTTATAATTCCTGAAATCTGTTTTGTGTCTACGGGATTCAATTTATCACTACAAAAGGCAAAATTAGGCATAAATTTTTGCTTTCCTTTAGAGGCAATTACAAATTCTCCTTTTTCTGGAGCTTTCAGCCCTTTTGCACTTAATTGGCTTAATATTTTTGCTTCAGAAGCTACCACATAGTACATTCCATTAATTCCTGTAATTAAACCATTAACAGCCGACAAGTCATAGCCGCTTGCTATTCCAACTACCTTATTGTTTTTTCCAAATACTGGTGCTCCACTCAAACCACTATTAATTGCAGCATTTGTTTTAAAGAATCCACCGTCTTTATTATACTGATAATCCATTCCTGAATTTTTCCCTGTTTTATAATCAATTCTGTCAATTAAGGCTTTGTCGTAATTCTTTTGATATTCTACCGGATATCCTAAAATTATATGTTCTTCACCATTCGAGAAAGAATCACTATTTCCGAGAGGTAGTGCTGTGAATGGCGAAACAACGGGATTCCCATTTATGTCAGATACAATTTCAAGTGCAGCTCCATCAAATTTTTTACACAAAGAAACAACTTCAGCAATATAAAGCTTATAATCGTTGGGCCCTTTTCCATGAAATACTTGAATTATCGGAATTGTATGTCCACCATAAATAATGCAATCAACATCATTGCGATTTTCCATACCTTCCACATAAGTTGCAATTTTTGTATTGCTTAGGTTGTCTTGATACAGAATAAAACCATTTATACATTTCTCTATTACATGTTTGTTTGTAAAAACAATCCCATCTTCTGATACAATAAATCCTGATCCTCTGTCGATAAAACCTTTTGTTACTTCATCTACCTGTGCTAATGAAGGATCGTATAGCAGAATTTTTACTACCCCTTTATAATAATCTTCCGAAATTTGTGTAGGGTTTATTTGTGCTTTGGCTTGAAATTGCATTAGCAACATGATTGCTACGGTAATGCTAAATAATATTCTTATTTT
>Ga0334900_1001139_pt1 | contig 31114 bp, 30 predicted proteins | sample GraSluR3_MG_2_FD_207231 | JGI IMG/M metagenome (GOLD analysis project Ga0334900, IMG submission 207231) | Sludge microbial communities from methane-producing bioreactor in Wageningen University, Netherlands - Granular Sludge_31_08-R3 | ecosystem: Engineered > Bioreactor > Anaerobic >... | reverse complement strand
CGCTCCTGCTTCCAACAAATGGGATATGTGTGTGACAGTCAACGAAACCTGGGATGACAACGAGTTGACTGCCGTCAATGTACTGGTCGGCCTTCACGAATTCCTGGCCGACGTAAGATATCTTTCCTCCATCAATAGCGATGTTCACATCGTGCTTTATCTCGAGAGAAGACATCTCTTTGCCCCGGAGCGGGCCAGCCTTTGGAGGAGATGCGACCTGTCGAATATTCAGAATAGCGAGCTCGGAAGGCATTTTTACTTATCCCTATCTGCGATGAAGTCAAGCACCCTTTTCTCGAGAATCGTAGAACATGAGAACTTTTCCAGTCTTAAGTAGTGCTCAGCAACCTCCGCAAGCGCTTGTAAAGGAGTAAGACCGACGATTTCGGAGCCAACGATCGGAACACCGTATCTCTCTGCTTCTGACTTTATTACTTCAAAAACTCTAAAGAGAGGCGTCTTTTTGTAGTTCGTCATGTTCATGGAAATCTGAACAATGTCTCTGTCCTCAAGTCTGAATCCAAGAGCTTTCACGTAGCGAAATCCTCCGCTTATATGCCTTATCGATCTAGAAATTCTGTCTGCAATCTCGATCTTATCAGTTCCCAAATTAACGTTGAAAGCAATCAAGTATTCTCTGCAACCTATAGCGACCACTCCCGCAGATGGATGAATCTCTGAAGGACCAAAGTCGGGTTTCCACTGCTCGCTTTTAATCTTCGAAGCGAAATTTTCGAATTCCCCTTTTCTGATGTTTGAAAGACTTACCCGTTCAGGTAGAGATGCAGAATCCTCGTACAGGTAAACGGGGATCTTAAGCTCCTCTCCTACTTTCTTTCCAAGTTTCTTTGAAAGCGTAACACATTCTTCTTTCGTCGTATTCATGACTGGGACGAGAGGAATAACATCGGTTGCACCCATTCTTGGATGTTCACCGGAGTGGTTTCTTAAATCGATTAACTCCTCAGCCTTTTGAGTCATGTTGAACAACGCAATCTCTACTGATTCAGGTTCTCCAGTTATGGTAACTACAGAACGATTGTGATCTGGATCACTTGAATAATCAAGAACCCAAACGTTGTTTACCTTCCTGGCTTCCTCAACAATCTGCTCAACTACGTCCAGTCTTCTACCTTCACTGAAATTTGGCACTGATTCTATTAGTCTCATTAGTACCCCCTCACAATCTACGACTCTCTACGTTCTTTGTCATATTCAACCTCTTCAGTTGTGTAACTATAAACTATTCCTAACTCAAGAGCAAATATCATCGATGATGATCCGCCGTAACTTACAAAAGGCAACGGGATTCCAGTAACCGGCAGGAGTCCCAGATTCATTCCGACATTTTGAACCACGTGAAAGGCAAAAACTGCGAATATTCCGCTAAGAACTATTCTACCAAACTCGCTTCCGGTTTTTCTTGTGATCGACCAAATCCTCCACTGCAGGAGCAAATACATAGCAAGCAACGAGACGGCTCCGATGAAGCCCCACTCCTCACCCAGAACCGAGAAGATGAAGTCTGTGTGATCTGCTGGAACGTACCCGAGCCTGTTCATAGTTCCCTGAAGCATTCCGGTACCCTTCAGACCGCCGGAGCCAATGGCCCTGATTGCCTGTATTGTATTATAAGCTGCCCCGGAGGCGTACTCCTCGGGATGAAGGAAGCTCAGCAGTCTGTCTCGCTGGTAAGGTTTGAGACCGAACATAAAGACTATTGGTACCAACAAAGCGATAAGAGCAGTCATTGCTATCATTAGCTTATCGTATTTCTTACTGACTAAAGTCATGAAGTACCAAATGACCATAACGATAATAGTCGTTCCCAGGTCGGGCTCCAGATAGATCAGTCCAGCGAAGGTACCAGTAACGAGTATACCCAGAAAGAAAAGCCCATACTTGCTCTTCCCTTCTCTGGAGTAGATATATCCTAGGAAGATTATTAGGGAGAATTTCGCGAGCTCAGATGGTTGAAAGCTGGCAATGCCAAGGTCTATCCATCTTCGAGAACCTTCAACCGGAGCCAGGTATAGAACTGCGCCCAATGTGACAACAGAGAGAAACACCAACAGAAAGGAAATACTCTTCCAAAAACCTCTCTTGACTACGAAGGCAGTAAAAACGAAAACCGCGCAAGAGAGCAGAACCCATACTAGTTGCCTGCCGAACAGGTACTCCTCTCTATCACCAAAAGTGGCGCTGTACAGCACTATGAGACCAAATATCATCAGAGAAACCATAATTGCCGGAAGCAAGAACTCAACTCTGCGCTTCATATACTCTCCTCTCACTTCAATATGATTATATAACTTCTGAATCTCCTTACGCATTACAGCCTTTATTTGGCTATAACGGTAGATATGTATAGTCTTTGGGTTCACTTTGTCTTGAAGGCCAACAAAAATGTATAATCGAACCGGAGACGTCTCATTGATTCGAGATACTCCACGAGAGGAAGAGACTGAAGCTGGACAAGCAGATGATCCAGAAGGAGAAGTGAGGTTATTATGAATGTGAGAGAGATTGCTGAATCAAAGGATAAAAGGAAGCTTTCCATGGTGTCCGCATACAGTTACTTCGAAGCGAAATTCGCCGAAGAGGCGGGGATAGACATAATAGTGGTTGGAGATTCTCTAGGAACTCTTGTTATGGGGAAGAGGGATACCCTATCTGTTACAATGGACGAAATGATCTGGTCTCTCAAATCAATTCGCCGAGGTTCAAAGAACGGATTTATTGTTGCAGATTTGCCCTTCGGTTCCTATCAGTGTTCCACAGAAAGGGCCGTTGAGAACGTCGTGGCTTTTTTGAGGCATGGAGCAAACGCAGTGAAGATTGAGGGCGGGTTCGAAACGGCCGATCTAATAAAGTATCTGGTAGACAGAGGGTTCCCCATAATGGGCCACATTGGTATCACTCCTCAGCATGCCAGTTTGGTTGGGGAGTACCACGTTCAGGGAAGAGACGAAAAGAGTATAAAGAGGTTAATTGAATCTGTAAACGATCTTGAAGAAGCCGGAGTCTTTGCCATACTTCTCGAAATGGTGGTTGAAGATGTAGCAAAGAGGCTAACGGAGGATACTTCTGTACCTACCATCGGTCTCGGTTCAGGGAGATACTGTGACGGGCAGTTTCTTAGATGGCATGATCTTCTGGGAATTAACGACGAATCGAGACCAAGATACGTTAAGAGATTTGCAGACCTGAAATCGGAGATAATCGAGGCCCTCTCGAATTTCGATGAAGAGGTTAAGTCAGGTACCTTCCCCGATGAAAAGAATGCCTTTGAGGGCGCTGAAGAAATCTGACGCTCCTTGAGATTTCTTAACTGTCTGGAGAGGCTGGCCATAATATGATGGTTGGAGAGAACGTGATTTCTTTCTCTGAGATAGACTCCACAAATCGATTCGCTGTTGATAACCTGGACAGGCTTCCTTCAGGCACAGTAGTCTGGGCTCTATCGCAGACGGATGGTTACGGGAGGCACAAACGAGTTTGGCACTCGAGCAGAGGCGGATTGTGGTTCTCGATAGTCTTCAAACCAACATTGATTAAGGAACCAAATGAATATACGAAGATCGCTTCCGTCGCTATTGCTGAAACTCTTCTCCAGCTTAATTTTAAGTCCGTAAGGATCAAGTGGCCAAACGATGTTCTGATCGACAACAGGAAAGTCGCCGGAGTTCTAACCGAGGCGGTATTCACGGGCAGATCGCTTAATGCCATCGTAGTGGGTATAGGCATCAACGTCAACAATGAAATGCCCGATGAAATTAAGCAGACCGGCATAAGCTTAAGTGCCGTGAAAGGAGATCACATATCACTTGAATCGCTTCTAGACAGGCTTCTTAAGAGAATAGAGTTCCTCAGAAAGACCTACCTTATCAGAGGAAAAAGCAGATATCTCACAAGACGCTGGAAGAAATACCTCGCTTTTGCGGAGAACGATGAGATAACTGTATCCCTACACAAGGACGACAAAGTCACTGGTATAATTAAGAGCATTACTCCTTCATCATTGTTGATCGAACAAGAAAGCGGGACAGTCATTGAAATCAAGTCAGGGGAGGTCATTCTCTAATCTCCTGAACAACCTTCGACCCGAAATCTTCAGTCACCTTCACAATTAGCGTTCTGTTTGAAAACCTTATAGAGACGATATCATAGGGTCTGACTTCAGAAGATGGTTTTGCCGGAGTATTGTTTCTTAATACGTAACCCTTTTCAATCGCTCTTTTTGCAACCACTCTTCGTTTGATAATTCCATTTGCTTTCAAGTATTTGTCTATCCGCAAGCCGAATCTCCTATGAGTATACACTTGACTAACTTACTCGAAATAGGTATAATTATGTTATCGAGATGTTCTTGCCCCCGCCACTCCGCTAGGTGCAGGGGCACTTTTTTTACATGATCACTATTAAACTTCTCACTCCACCCGTCTCTTCCAAATATTGGCTGTTTAGAAGAACTCCGCTTTCAATTTCGAGACCCATAAGACCTGTCAAAATGTACCCGGAATCGACAAATAACCTGGCAAATCCCTCCATTCCTGCGAAACCCAGAAGCTTGTTATATGTAACCAATTCGGAGACAATTACTCCTTTCTGAAGCGCCTCATTGGTTCCAGTCTGATTCTTTGACGAAACGTATAGCCATCCGTCCTGGATCCAGATATACTGCCCTTCCACTAATAGGCTGTCGTTGGAAACCAACACTTTTAGATTAGGTTCTGCCTCCTCTATCATGGACTTAATTTTATCTAATGTGCCTCTGTAGGAGGCTCTCACAACGTAGGAGTAGCCAGCTGAGTCTGTACTTTCAGTTGTCATTCCCCCTGTACCCATTAGACTTGCAAAGATATCATCTACCGAGATATTGGCATCGATCATGATTTCGCCGTTCATATCTTCGGACAACTCACTAATGCTTAGATTACCGATTTTTAGCGCCTCCAAATCCAAAGGTATCAATCCCATTTGCTCAACATCTAGATCAGAAAGAAATGAGAAGTTATTAATTTTCACAGATCCAGAAGCAAGAGGAAGATGGCGACCGGCTTCAAGCCCTGAGACGGAGGCTCCGCTAAGAATCTCCGAGAACTTCTCCCTACTTTTTTCTGATTGCGGTATAAAAAGAACCTCTGCTATTAGAACTTCTTCGTCATTCCATATAGAACCTTCCTGAACACTATCTCCCGTTGCAGAATAGAAGTAACCAAAGCCAGGAGAAAGGTCTGCCATGACCAAAGTGAGGTCGAACCCCTTTTCAGCGAGCGAATAGGACTCAATATCACCTATATAGAGGTACTCTTGATCTACAGCAATATTCAATTTCATATCTGAGGGCAGCAGCTGTGGAAGGACTTTTTCGATGGCAGTCTTCAGTGTTTTTGGATTTTCAATCGGACCAAAAACGGCGACCAAACGATCCTTGCCCTCTGAGTCGACCCATACAGCCAACCCAAAATCTCCGTCAAAAACCTTGTATATATCCTTGGGATCGAGACCGTTGTTGTAAGCTAGCATTTCGACGTACTGGGCTATCAGCTGCTCTATAGCAAGCTGGTTAAGAACCATATCCATGAGAACGGTTTGCTTTGTCTCGTCGTAATTCTCTTTCAGATTCTCAACGACGAGAATACTATGAGACTCTGCAGGGAGTCTATCAGCCATAGAATAAACGCTGGCAAGTGTCAAAGACCCGATGATTAGTAAAACGAATACTGTAAACCTCTTCATTTATGCACCTCCAAGATCGCATTCCAGATTTCGACGTAAAAACTGGCGAATCTGTTCTTACTGTGATTCTACCACTTGACACAAACTAGATGAATCTTGCTTGTGATCTTTTCGAGAAATTTGCTTCATCACTCCAGCAAGAAATGACTTAGAGGTTTTGAGTCATCTCGAAAGAGTATAATAGATGAGAAAAGAAGTTGCGAAGATTTTGATTGAGTATCAGAAAGGATTGAAGTGAGGGACGTTACTTGAGATTTATTAGACTTGTGCAGAACGATCTTCTTCTCATTTTGAAATCAAGGGCCTTCCTTCTAGTGCTGGTGTTACTGCCAGTACTACTGGCGTCAATCTCCGCTATAACTTCTGACACTGGTGGTTATTCCGATCTAAGAATTGGAATTATTAACGAAGATAAGACTTTCATAGGGCTTTTCTTCATTCAGTATGCCAATTCAATGATTAAGGGAGAGAATATCATACAGTTGTCTGGCAGGGAGGAAATCGATTCAGTAATAGACACACTGGACGGTGTCTTCATAATCCCTAGGGGATTTGCGAACAAACTTCTCTTTCAGGAACCTTCTGAGCTAGTTTTCATACCAAATCCCGGCTCTATGCAGACCGCAGTTGCAGTCTATCAGGTCTTGAGTAATGTATTGAGGGAATTCAAGGCTCTCCCCGTGGTGGCGGATCCCGAATTCATGAAGACCGTAGATATTGATCCAAATTATGTGGCTCCTTCTCTTACAGTGGAAGGGATTTCTGAATCGAAACTCAGTTTCTCTTCTCTTCTCTTCCCAATAGTGCTGGTTACAACGATAATGTTTATGACATCAATAGGTGCTGCAACAGGTATCTTTGAAGATAGAAGAAACGGCGTAATCGACCTTCTGAGACTTTCAAATATCGGGTCAATAGAGTATATAGGCGCTAAGGTAGTAAGCTTCATGTTGTTCTCGACGGCACAGGTCCTGATATTCATGGTAGCCGGAAGGTTTTTTGGACTGGAAGTAGCATCCAACGTACTGCTCTATTTGGCAGTAATAGAGGTGTATATCTTCTTGTTCACATCTCTCGGTTTACTGATAGGCACCGTTCTCAATTCCTCGAGGAGCGCTCAGCTAACTTCTATATCAATCGTTACGACCTTGCTTGTTCTGAGCGGAATTCTTGTTCCCCATTCGATGTTTCCCGACTGGCTTGAATCTTTCAGTAGAAACCTGCCGACAACATCCCTTCTGGTGCTCCTCCAGGGAATTTCAATGCTTGATTTCAGCCCTTCCCAGGCGGTTATCCCTTGTGTAGTGAATCTATCAATCGCAGTCGTGATAACGATAACTGCAGGCCTCATGTCAATGAGAGAGGATATCTCACTTGCAGACTAGATCTTAATCGCAATATTGACTGGCGTGGGCAAAAGAGTTATAATTGTTCCAGTTGAAAACTCCCAAAGGGAGAGGGCTTTCTTGCCCTCTATTTTTTATTATGGTGGTGTTGTTTGTGGAGGACCTGAAGAAAGAGTTGCTTGAACTGGCAGACGAAGTCGCAAGTAACCTTGGCTATTCGATCTATAATCTCGGACTCTCGAGAAGAGGAAAGAAAAGACTAGTGAAAATCACGATCGATAAGCTAGATGGGTATGTATCTATTAGCGACTGCGAATTGTTTTCAGCCGAGTTTGGTAAGGCGCTTGATTCAGCGGACCTCGTGCCATTTTCATATGATCTGGTTGTAGAGTCACCTGGGCTGGAGCGCGCTCTCAGAAGCCTGAAAGATTATGCTAGATTCGTAGGCGAGAAGGCTAAAGTAATTCTTCAAGAACCCGTTGAAGGGGTTTCTGTTGTGATTGGGAAGATTATCTCGTGCGAAGGCGACGTTATCACTATTGAGAGTTCCGAGAACGGTAAAGAGATAGCATTCCTCTTTTCAGACGTAAGACGTGCTAACCTAAAACTATGATTTTGACGGTGAGGTGTTCATATGAATCTCAATCTCTTGGAAGCCCTGGATCAGTTGCAGGACGAAAAGAACATTGAAAAAGAAGAAGTCTTAGATATACTTGAGAAAGCACTGCAAAGTGCCTATAAGAAGAACTTTGCTTCCGAAAGTGATGTAGACGTCAGAATAGACAGGCTTACCGGAGACATAGAGGTCTTCGAAAGGCTTGCTGTAGTCCAATCAGTCGAAAACCCTTCGGTTGAAGTGACGCTGGAGGAAGCTCTTAAAATCGATTCTACAGTTGAAGTTGGTTCAATAATAGAGAAGAAACTCAACATAAAGAAATTCAAGAGAATTGCCGCTCAGACTGCTCGACAGGTTCTAATTCAGAAAATCCGTGAAAAAGAGAAGGAAAACCTGTTCGAAAAGTACGTCGACATGAAGGGAACCGCAACGACTTCTGAGATATTGAGAGTTACCGGCGAATGGATTGATCTTCGAATCGGCAAACTGGAAACCAGAATTCCCACGAAGGAACTCATCCCTGGAGAACAGCCAAGACTGAATTCTCTCATGAAGGTCTTTGTTGTGGACGTCACCAGGTCTGCACGAGGACCCCGTTTGCTTGTCACGAGGCGGACACCCGAGTTTGTCATAGAACTGCTAAAACTTCAGGTCCCGGAAATTGCTGGAGGAGACGTCACAGTCAAAGCAATTGCCAGGGAAGAAGGCATCAGGTCGAAAGTTGCTGTATTCAGCCAGAATACTAAGGTTGATCCGGTGGGAGCTTGTATTGGTGAAAGCGGTACAAGAATCGCCGAAGTTTTGAGAGAAATAAAGCCCGAGAAAGTCGACATTTTGAGGTGGAGCGATGATCCCGCCGAATTCGTTGGAAATTCGATTGCGCCCGCTTCGGCTCTGGAAGTTAAAATTGCGAATCCCGAAAACCGTGAGGCCGTAGTCTATGTCTCGCCAACCCAGCTATCTCTTGCAATAGGAAAGGGTGGCCAAAACGCGAGACTAGCAGCAAAATTAACTGGCTGGAAGATAGATATAAAACCCATAATGTAACTCAGTCTGGCTTGAACGGAGGCTGATTATGAAGAAAGACTTGCTTAGGGCAGAACTGAAGAAGAGAAATCAGAGGATGACTGCTCAGCGAGAATATGTGCTTAGGTTCTTTCTAGAGGCTGAAACGGATCACCTGAGTGCAGACGAAGTATATCAGAAGGTTCAGGGAAGAAAATTCAGCATAAGCAAGGCAACAGTCTATAGGACGATCGAGTTACTTGTGGAAATCGGACTCCTCAGGAAAATTATCTTCAGAGACGGAATAGTCAGGTATGAACCTGTCAAAAAGGGAGAGCATCACCATCATCACATAATCTGTGTTAATTGCGGGACAGTTGTCGAATTTCACCTGGACAACCTTGAAAAACTTGAGGAGCTCGTAAAATCAAAGACTGGCTATACAATAGATGATCATCAACTGAAGTTCTACGGTTTGTGTCCGAAGTGCCAGAGTACAATGAAAAACAGAAACAATGACAACAATGACACCAGATAAGCCGGAAATGGTTCAAGGCGTATCGACGGAAGCACTTCCCCAATTCTCTTCGTTGTCTCTTCGAGCAAGATCGACATGACTCTCAGGCTTCCCGAAACAAAATCGCTTATCACTCTTAGTCCCAAGAGATCTGTCACTAAGATGACTATCATTCCCACATACGCAGGAACAACAAATATAGGAACCATGATTACAGTAAGGGGTATTCCGACAACCGACAACGTTCCAAATGTACTAAGAGAGAGTGGAATGACCGCTGTCTGTGCGATCAAACCAACCAGAAAAGCCTGGCCAATCAGATTCCTATTCTCGATTTCAGGCAAGAAGATGAGCAGGGCAGCCGTGGCAAAAAAACTCAGTTGAAAAGAGATGGATGCAACGATTGAAGGTTGAGCAATAACGAGAGTCATTCCCGAGATTCCAAGAACGTTAAGCGGGTGCTGGCGGTAATCGATTAATCTGAATATGGAATAACAGAACAGCATTAGGAAAGTTCTGAGTGCCGAGATTGCCGGGCCGGTAGACAGCGTGTAAAAGAAGAGTATCGTAATTGAGATCAGGATTCTTGTGTTTCTGCCCAGCATAAGAAACGAGAGCAGAGAATGAACCAATAAATACATCAAGCCAATGTGTAGACCTGAAACGGCGAAGAGATGTGCTACTCCGAGATCTGAGATTCTCCCCCTGGTTTCATAATCGATGTGCCTTCTGTTTCCGGTGAAAACCGCCGCGGCTATTGTGTTCTCCAGTCTATACTTCGAAAGTAGTCCATCAACGAATTTCCCTGGAAAAGAGATAATCTCGACTCTATCTATGCATCCTTCGACACTTGAAACAATCTTGAATAGCGGATAAGACTCCTGCCTTTCCAACGTACCAGCAGTCCAGATTATCTGGCCTGGAAAAGCTGTCGTATCTCTATTTGAAAGCTTAATATTCACAGCGGGGGCAAGATTCGTCCACTCACCATCAACGAGTATCTTTCCCATACTTGCCTCGATACTTCCGGCTCCTCCTTTACAAATTCGACCAACATATTCAACCTTACCCGTGTCAGGAAGTTTAAGCGTTACGATTTGGGCAAAGCAACCTATTCCGAAGAAAACCAACCACATCAGTGGACTGATCTGCTTCGAGGAGATAAGGAGTACAGCAGTAGCCAGAAAAACTACTGGCAACCAGCCATTCTCTTTCCAAATCAGTGCAAAAACAAGCAGTTCTCCCAGCAACACAGCCAGGAGGCAGTAGAGAAATGGGAAAGTCGTCTTTCTTTTCAGAAGTCCGTCTAGCATATATTGATTCTACATCCCCCGCAACGCTTTGTGAACAACGTGTTCGATGATTCACATGTGATAGAATATTATCGTTGAATGTTCCTGGAGGTTTTGAAGTGAGACAATTTTCTTTTGGCGGGCTGACGCTGGTGGGTTACTATGGATACAATAACCTTGGCGACGATCTTCTATTGCTTTCATCACTATCTCTCATCCAAGAGATAGGGTTTGAAGGACCAATCTATTTGCCGGCTGCTTCTCACATAGACAACATAGCTCACAGATTCCCTTCAAAACTCGACATCAGGTTGATCAAGAGATTCGGAATAAACGATCTCGAAAATTCTATTAAGCACTCGATAGTAACCGTCTTTGGAGGAGGTAATCTTCTTCAGGATCAGACAAGCTGGAGAAGTTTTTTATATTACTATGAGATTGCAAAACATACGCTAAGAAATGGCAATCCTCTTCTATTTCTCTCACAGGGATTCGGTCCAGTGCGCAAGTCTGTTAACAGAAATGCTCTAAACAAGTTGTTGAAGAATCCCTTGACGTACGGAGTGATGAGAGATGAAGTAAGTTATAAGCATTTTGCGTCGATTTCCAGGAGTGTGATTTTGGGGACAGACTATGGCCCATATTACCTGCAGAAAGAAGGGATAATTCCTGAGAAACGAACGATGGAGGATGGTCTTGCAGTTATAGTCTTGAAGAATGGAACCAACGTTGACGATGTTCTAAGTTCTTTGAGACTCAACAATCTCACCGAAGTCTGTGCTGTGGGCTTCCATAACCATCATGATGAAGAAAAGAGAAGTGAGCTTGAATCAAAGGCGCGATCAAATGGATTCAAAGTCAGGAAGCCTCCCGAAGACCTTGAAGGAATGATAAGAATCTTCAACAATGCGGAACTGATAATTACTGAGCGTCTTCACGGAGCAATACTAGCTATCTCTCTTGGAGTTCCATTTGTTTGGAAGAAAAACACTAAACTCGATAGATTCGTTAGATCACTAGACAGGAACTGTGATCTCTTTTTTGAAGGAAGTTGTGAGAGCTTGAGCCTGGCTATTAACAGTTCACTGAAAAATCCGATGAATCTTAAAGAGCATTACTGGTCACAGATGGACACTACGATCAGCGAATCCAAAGAGCTGCTTAAGAAACTGTTGTTAAGAAGGTGATTAGATGTGGAAGTATTTCCTGCCGACAAAGATTTTCGCCGGAATCGAGATAATAAGTGAGAACGCCGAGTTACTGAGGGAAGTTGGAACAAATGCGTTCTTAGTTACCGGAAAATCGTCTGCCAAGAAATGCGGGGCGCTGGATGAAGTACTGACCGTGCTAAAGGGTCTGGATATTCCGAACTTTGTATTTGATGAAGTTGAAGAAAACCCCTCGTTCGCAACAATCGAAAAAGGTGGAAGAAAGCTCTCGGCCAACGGATGTGATTTTGTGATCGCAATCGGTGGGGGGAGTCCCCTTGACGCCGCCAAAGCGATCTCAGTAATTGGAAGGAACAGCGAATACAATTGCAGAGATCTGTACACTGGACAACATCTTCCTGCCTTGCCGATAATCGCAATTCCTACTACATCCGGCACAGGCAGTGAAGTTACACCATACTCCATTCTAACTGACGGTGAAGGAACAAAGAAGGGCTTCGACATGCCCTCAACTTTTCCCTACATCTCCTTTCTCGATCCAAGGTACACTGTCACGATGCCTACAGACGTGACTGTTGCGACTGCACTAGATGCACTATCTCATTCAGTGGAGGGAGAGGTAGTTAACAAAGGGAAAAATCCACTTGTTAGGATGCTTTCCAGGGAGGCAACTGGAATTATCAAGGAATTGCTTGGAAAAGTCCTAATGAACGAAGACAACGTCTCTTTGAGAGGGCAGATACAGTACGCTGCCACAATAGCAGGAATAGTGATTGCTCATACAGGAACAACGGCTGTTCACGCAGCCGGTTATCCCCTTTCATCCTTCAAAGGGGTGAGACACGGAATGGCTAATGCACTCATGTTGATCAAAATATTCAGGAGGATTGCTGAAGCCGATCCAGAGAGAATAGCCAGTGCCATCGAACCTTTTGAAGATCTTGATGAGCTTAACGCTTTCTTGAAGAAGTTTGGTGTGGAAAGGGTTGCTCTAAGAATTTCGGATGAAGAAATAGAGAAGTGGTCAGAACAGACAGCGAAAGCGTCTCATTTGAAAAAGACACCCGGCGATTTCGATGAGCAGTTCTTTGCTGAGCTTTACAGGGAGATAAAGAGCGATTGAGCTCAAGAGTGATTCTCAGAAGATCAATAAAAAGGCGGATTGCATTCGGTCATCCGTGGGTCTATGACAACGAAATTGATACGAGTGACGCTTTAGAAGACGGATCCATAGTCGATGTCTTAACCCATTCCGGTCAATTTTTGGGTAGGGGCTATTATAACTCAGGTTCCACGATCAGAGTGAGGCTTCTGACAAGGAGAAATTGCAGATTTGACGTCGATTTCTTCTCAAGAAAGATAGAAAGGTCTGCCATTCTGAAGTCTTCACTATTGAAAACCAGTGATGCCATGAGAATCGTTTTCGGTGAGGCAGATGGACTTCCAGGATTGATAGTGGACAGGTTTTCGGGGTGGCTCGTTGTTCAATTCAACACACTCGGCATAGCGCGCTTGAAAGATGTGATAGTTGAAGCCTTGATCTCAGTCTTGAAACCGAAGGGGATATTTGAAAAGAGCGAGGGAATCTCCCTCACCAAAGAAGGCCTGGAAGCAAGAGAAGATTGGATTTACGGAAGCGGACCGGAGCTTCTCCCGTTTTCTTTAGATGGAATCACATTCTTTGCCGATACTAAAGGTCAGAAGACCGGGTTCTTTCTCGATCAAAGAGAAAATGCAGAGAGATTGTCTCAGTATGCGACCGGCCGAGATATACTCGACTTATTTTCTTATACGGGCAATTTTTCGTTCCACTGCATAAAGAAGGGAGCACGAAGAGCAACTCTGGTTGACGCTTCGGAGAGGGCTCTTTCAGTTGCCAGGGAAACGGCAGAAGCAAATCAATTTACGGCCAGTTGTGAGTTTGTGAAGGCAAACGCCTTCGATTATTTGAGAGCTGGTGGTCTCTCAGGAAGCGATCTTGTAATAATTGATCCTCCGGCAATGGCAAAGACTCAGGCATCGAAGAGGAGCGCACTGAGAGGATATAAGGAACTCAACCTGCGGGCAATGAAAATCCTGAAGAATCAAGCCCTTCTTGCATCTTCTTCGTGTACTCAGATCGTTTCGGAAGAAGATTGGTCTCGAACTGTTAATGACGCTTTTCACGACAGCAAGAAAGTTGGTGTAATTGTATTCAGAGGAGGTCAGCCCCTAGATCATCCCGAGGTAAGCTCGATCTTCGAAACTAAGTATTTGAAATTTTGTCTTTTCCGTATCTTTGAACTGGCAGATTACTGAACGGCAGGTAGGAAAGTGTCGAAGTGTCAATGTAATGCTATAATTCAGAAAAGTCTAACGGCTGGAGGTAGATAGATATGGCCAAAGTATACGTTGTGACTTCCGGAAAAGGGGGAGTCGGCAAGACGACAATCACGGCCAATATTGGTTGTGCTCTTGCCAACAAGGGAGCTAAGGTCTGTCTTATAGATGCAGACATAGGCCTTAAAAATCTCGATATCGCGCTGGGCCTTGAAAATAGAGTTGTTCATACAATTCTAGATGTTGCAAATGGTAAAGTAACGGCTTCCGAAGCGCTGGTGAGGCACAAGCAGATCAAAGGGCTATATCTACTTGCAGCCTCTCAAATAGCAACGAAAGAAATGCTTTCCCCAGAAGATATGAAGAAGATGATCGCAGAACTTTATCCGAAGTTCGATTACATTATTGTCGATTCTCCTGCAGGAATTGAGAGAGGGTTTAGAAATGCAATTGCTGCAGCTGAAAAGGCTTTGATAATAACCACTCCTGAACTGCCCGCAATTACTGACGCGGATCGTGTCATCGGACTTCTTGAAAACTCTGGAATGCAGGAAGCAAATATCAGGCTAGTTATAAACCGATTCAAAGTTCAGATGGTCAAACGCGGTGATATGCTTACCAGGGAGGATATCCAGGGGAATCTCGCAATAGATTTGATTGGAATCATCCCCGAAAGCGATGAAGTGATCGTGGCCACAAACAAAGGCGTGCCGGTTATCCTGAACGGAAACGGTGAAGGAATCGGAAAGGTCTTCGAGAACATTGCTTTGAGGATGAATGGGGAGCCCATCCCGGTCGAGCAGGATATCCTTGAGCATGGATCGAAAGGATTCCTTGAATTCCTGAAGCGCATCTTCATAAGAAATTAAGAGGGAGTTGAAGTGTATGTTCTTTGGACTTTTCAGGAAGAAGAAAAAGACTGAGGGAAGCAGAAAAGAAGCAAAGGATAGACTTGATTCCATAACCGGTGGCAGGAGATACTCAGTACCGGTGAGAGAGGTAATACCGCAGGACATTCTTCAAAACAGCGGCAAAGATATGGTACATCAGATAAAGACCTATGTCGCCGATAAATACAAGGTGAAGGAAGAGAATGTCAAGGTTCAGCTTGAAGAGCACAACGGTTATGTGGTTATCATTACAAACGTTGTTTTCCACTGATTTGCCATGAGATACTCCGTCAAGACAAGCCTTAGGAACCAGCTAATAGACATTACAGATCTCGTAATCCAGTCTGTCAAAGCGTCAGAAGCCTCTCGTGGTCTTGTCAATGTCTTTGTGCCACATACCACCGCTGCAATCACAATCAATGAAAACTCCGATCCAGATGTTGTTCATGATATCTTGCATTGGATGGTAGATACGATTCCGAATAGCAGTGAATTCAAACACCTGGAAGGAAACTCAGACGCTCACATAAAGGCAACTCTTGTGGGATCTTCAATTTCGATTCCATTCAGTGATCGCTCACTCTTGTTGGGAACCTGGCAGTGCGTTTATTTCTGTGAATTTGACGGTCCTAGAAATAGGGAGATAATCGTTACGGTAATAGAGTAAGCAATCTCTTATGGGTCGGATCTTTGATACTTGTTGAGAATCGAGAGCAGACATAGGGGGCGTTATGCGCAGAGGAAGATTAGCATTTTTTGCTCTTCTGGTTTTTGGATCTTCGCTTTTTGCAATCAAGGGCTTCACCTGGGACATGGGAATACCGAAGTTCTATTTTGCATCGGTCTCGATAGCAGTTTTTGTTGTCTTCAGTTCTCTGAAAGCAGTAAGAAAGCCTTGTCGCTTGGGTGTTTCAGTCCCGCAGGTCTTCGCTCTGTTGTTTGGCGTTTACGCCTGCCTCACAACTCTTCAGTTGCTTGGGACCCTGCCTCAGGTCTTTCTTACGTCGCTTGGTTTCGCGATGAATCTGCTTCTCTTTGTGCTTTTCTCAGTTCTGATTTCTGCAGAGAGATTCGATACCCTATTGATAATCCTCCAGTTATTTATGTTTGCGGGACTTGTAATAGCCGTCGATGCTGTCTTTTCGTTTTACACGGGATATGGTTTGCTTTGGGGAACTGAGAATAACCCATTCACAAGAGGAAATCTCTCATCCGTAATAGGAAACGTGAATTTCACGACCGATCTAATGGCAATGCTGCTGTTCCCCGCTGCTTTCCTAGCTGTTTCCAAAAAGAGAATCTGGAGGCATGAGAGGATTCGGCACACCTTCTACCTCTCTCTATTCTCACTCTTTTTGATAGTAATAATGATAGGCCAGACAAGGGCGGTCTATTATTCGGTAATAGTATCGGTAGTCTTTCTGGTAGTCTTCTTGATCTTCTCGCTTCTGAGGTTCAAACTCAGTTCCTTTGTTGCTGCATTTAGCAAGCTTTTTGTCACCCTTCTCATTATTTCCTCGATAGCCATAATGATTGTCTACTCTGGAGACAATCCTTTGACAAGCGGCCGTTTCAGCTTCTCTGAGAGACTAACCTATACAACTGAAGACAGCATTTCCGTTGATGTGCGAATTCTTCAGTGGAAAGCAGCAATCAAACAGTGGGAAAGCTCAGCTTTGCTAGGTACAGGCTTTGGATCATACAAGTATCTTTCAACTGAGAATATGGGAAAGGTTCTGACTGAAGAACCTGAATACATGTATGTTGCAGGACGTAACAGCGTAAGAACTCATAATGAGTATCTTCAACAAATGGGAGAAACGGGAGTAATCGGGATTGCTTTGGTAATTGCTTTCATAGTAGCTATGCTTTTTTATACTATCAAGGTGGTGAAGAAGTCTTCCTCTGTCGAAAAGGTCATCAAGTATCTTTTCCTCGAAGCCGGTCTACTTATAATATTCGTTCATTCAGTACTCTCTTTTCCGGGTCATCTGATGCCAAACGCTTTATTCGCCGTTTTCCTTTTTGGATATATAATGAACCCGGAGTTTTTGGAGGTAAATAGAGTCCATGTTCGTCTATCAAAGGTACTTCCTCTTCTTCTAGTTGTATTCGCTCTGAGCACATCAGTTCTAATGAGTAGAATATTTTTCGCGGAAGGTCTTTTCACTAGAGGCTACATAGAATATAGAAGACTTGAAAGCATAAATCCTCAGATTCCAGAGCTTGTGAATGCAATCGGTAACATCAGAAAGGAAGTCGAGGCCGCAGAAAGACTGGAGGGAAAGTACTCATATCTGCAAAGCGAAGTCTATGTATCCGAACGGTTAGAGACACTAGCTGAGAGTTATCCTAACGCGCCAGTTGAACTCCTTCAATCAATGGCTTCTGAAGAACGTGAAAAGGTCTTCGAATCGACTTTGACGGGACTCAACTCTAAACTCAGATCTGCTTCTTCGGCCCTCTTAAATGCAAGACAGGATTCGACTGATAGCTTCTACTCTGCAATGCGTAATCTATCAACTTCACGGGAAATTTCGGGGGGCCAGTATCTGTCGGAGGCTTACCTGGGATACATGTATTTGACCGTACAAAGAAAGGAAGACTTTCGTCTGAAACTCAACATGTCAGGAAGAGAAATCGACAGCGCCTTTAGAGAGATTTTCTCAAGAGGCGATATTTTCTCAGTCTGGCTTAGCGAAGACACTTCACCCGGAGCAATGCTTCGTGAACTCGAAATCGATCACGCCTATTTGAGCGATCTAGCAGATCTTCTTAGGCCAGACCTTGAAGCAACAGCCGTTTCAGAACTCTTTGAGAATATAGATATGAACCTGTTGATAGACTATCAAGTGACTCTCGACGCTATAGATGCGCTATTGCGGTCCCTAAAAATATCTCCCGATCTTCAGGTAGTGAGGAATGTGGCTAATCTCCTCTTTCGAATAATTGCTTCTTCCGAAATGATTGCTAACGAGCTTGGGAATTTCGATCCTTACGTAATTAGCAGTAACGACCTGAGTAGTCTTATAGAAACGATCAGAAGAATTCCAGAATCAGAAAGAGAAAACCTTACGACTCTTTATGATATTGCTATTGATTACAATCCCGGAGGATGGCTAAAAGGAAACGATAACATTTACGGCGAGTATTCGAGAAACCTGCTCCTGCTTTACGGTTTGGAAGCGTTGGATAAGGTGCTTGAAATAGCCGAAAGAGAAGTGTTCGCATGGAGTGTAATGAAAGTCACCGATAGAGTGGTTCCTTTAGGCTCGATAGGAGAACTGACTCCTCTCAAAGAACATGTTTCAAAAGTGTGGTTTGACGATCTATACGGAGAAGTGCATTCCTGGTGCAAAGATATTTCAATAGAGATCTCAAAGGAGATTGAGGAAGGAGGGCTCTCTGAAGGAGGTTTGGGCAAAGCTAAGACAACCCTCAACAAAAGCGAGAAGTTCCTACAGCTTCACTCGTTGTGGTGAGAGATCAAAAGTCACCGGAGAGTTACACAGGTAATATGCCGGGTAATGTGGACGTTATTAATCGGACTTATGATTGTGTTGATGCAAATGGAGGTATGTTTATGCTGGAGGTCAAAGAAATCAAGTTAGTCCGGGAAGATCGCAAGATTTTGAACAATCTCACGGCTTCTTTTGAAAAGGGTCGAGTTTACGCAATTCTCGGAAACAACGGCGTTGGAAAATCAACACTATCATATGTTCTTATGGGTCTTGAGTCGCATAAAGACTACGAGGGAAATATATTTCTTGATGGAGAAGAGATAGATCTCTTGTCAGTATCTGAGAGAGCAAGGAAAGGCATCTCTCTTGGTTGGCAAGAACCTGTAAGATTTGAGGGGCTTACGGTTAGAGAATATCTTACTCTTGGCGGCAAACTAAAGCTTTCCGAAGAAGAACTCGATGAGACGCTTTCTACAGTGGGGCTCAAGAAAGAGTACCTGGATAGGTTTGTTGATGAATCGCTGAGCGGCGGTGAGAGAAAGAGAGTTGAACTAGCTTCAATAATCCTGTTAAATCCCCGAGTCACTATTCTCGATGAGCCTGATTCCGGCATAGACATAATGTCTATGGAAATGATTAAGCATGTACTCGAAAGGCTTAGAGACAAAGGTTCCATAGTTATAATCATCACCCACCGGGAGGAAATTGCAAGGCTGGCGGACGAAGCGTACCTACTTTGCGGAGGCAGAATGCTTGCTTCTGGTGTACCGGAAGAAATAGTGAGTTTTTACAGAAAACTCTGTGACAGCTGTCAGCACATAAATGAGCCGGTTAAGGAAGGCGGTCTTGCAAATGATTGAATCAAACTACGAGAGAGAATTCACGGCAATTGCCAAGGAGTATGAGAAATCAGGCGGCAATGTCTCTGATTTCTTGAGGAAGGATATTGTATCAATTATTGTTAGCGGAAATAAAGTGATTGGCAAGAATACGGTAGATAGTGTGCATGTGAGGGCAAAAGAACTGGACAACGGAGTAGAGATTTGGATTGACATCGATGATGGCACTGTAATAGAAAATCCCATCCATCTCTGTACAGGTTACTTGAAGCCAGAAGGAACTCAAGACATTCTCATTCATAACCATTTGGGAGACAGAGCCAAGGTGAAATTCATTTCTCACTGCGTCTTTCCAAGCGGTGTGAATTTTACGCACTCCATGGTCGCCGATACAGATGTTGGAAAACACTCCGAGATGTTGTACGAAGACACGCACATGCACAGTAAGGATGGCGGTGTAACTGTCAAGGCGACGTATAACACAATTGTCAGAGAGGGCGGTAGTTTTCGGAATCTCTTTTATCTCACGAAGACCAGGGTCGGAAAGCTTTTCGTAAAGATGAATGTTTCTCTTGAGAAATATGCATCGGCTCATATAGAATCCAAAGTTTATGAACGTGAAGATGACTATGTCGAAATAGATGAAGAACTCTACCTGAATGGCGAGGGCTCTTCTGGGATAGCAAAGACAACCGTATTTGCTACTGATAGAAGCAGGGCCAAGATTATTAACAAAGCCTATGGTAATGCACCTTTCTCAAGAGGACACATAGAATGCAACGAGATTATCAAAGGTGACTCCGTAGAGGTCGGAACGGTTCCCGAGTTGTACGTCACAAATGAAAAGGCCGAGCTTACTCACGAAGCATCGATCGGAAGAGTAAACGTAAAGCAGATGGAGACATTGATGTCCAAGGGTCTGAGTGAAGAAGAGGCAACTGACATGATTGTCAGAGGAATGCTCAGATAGAAGTGGGGGGAGTTCTTTGAATTACTCGGAGCAGTTTCTTGTAGAAAAACTAGTAGATCTAGTCAAGACACCTAGTCCTTCTGGTTTCACCGATACGATAATTACTTATCTGGATTCTGAACTCCGAGGAATGGGGCTCAATCCACGCAGAACCAGAAAGGGTGCTCTTGTCGTCGAGATAGGAGGGCAGAAGAGACCGATAGTATTGGCAGCTCACGTAGATACTCTTGGAGCAATGGTTAAGTCTTTGAAGCCAAATGGGCGGCTTGAGATGACGAATATCGGTGGTTTCACTATGAACAGCATAGAAAACGAAAACTGCATCGTTCACACAAAATCCGGCAAATCCTTTACAGGTACTATTCAGTCGATTTCACCTTCAGTTCACGTCTTCGAAAACGCTCGAACCCTTGAGCGGAAGATTTCTAATATGGAAATTCGTGTCGATGAAGAAGTTAAAGACGCTGAAGCACTTCAAAGACTGGGAATAGAAGCAGGTGATTTTGTCTCATTCGATCCGAGAGTAACTGTAACTGAAAATGGTTTTGTGAAGTCAAGGCACCTAGATGACAAAGCGAGCGTGGCTGTCTTACTTGATCTGGCAAGAAGGGCCTCTTCCGGTGAATTGACCTTTGGAAGAAAAACATATCTCTTCTTCTCAAACTATGAAGAGGTAGGTCACGGAGCCTCTGCGGCATTGCCTGAGGACTGTGAAGAGATTATTTCGGTCGATATGGGCGCGATAGGCGATACTTTGAAGACTGACGAATTCGTAGTTTCGATATGTGCTAAGGATTCAGGCGGTCCTTACGATAATTCGGTTGTAAGGAATTTGATCGAAACAGCAAAAAGAGTCAGTGCCGATTATACAGTTGACATATATCCTTTCTACGGCTCCGATGTGGAAGCATCGCTGAGAGCTGGGTACGATGTTAAGTTTGGACTTGTCGGCCCGGGAGTTGAAGCATCCCATGGTTATGAAAGGACTCATTACAGAGCTTTGGAAAATACATTGAAGCTTCTGATGGGATACATTGAAAGCTGAGGCGCGGCAGCGCCCCAGCATCTAAAATATCAGAATACTATCTTACCTTTCTTCTGGCCTTTTTCCTGACCAAGCTGGTTTACAAAGCCTGCCGGTGCAACGTCTATAACTTTACTTTTTTCGGCTTCCATAGCCTCTTGAAGTCTCTTTCTATAGGCATCCATCTTTTCCTTGAGTTCAGTAACATCTCCTTCTAACCAACCAAAAATGCTCTCAGTTAACTTCGAAGAAATCTCCTCAATCTCATCGCTTTCTTCCATCATTCCAGCGTTCTTTGTGACCTCAAGCTCTTCTCTCACTGCCTTCTCGACAGCATCCCTTGTGAGCTCGGGCACCGTTGCCTTCACCAAACGCATAGCTATGTTAGTTCTGAGTCTTAGATCATCTATAGTTGCCTCTAGATTATCTACTCTGGACATTATTGCTCCTAAGAATTGATCAAGTGAAATCTGCATCTCTCTTCAGCTCCCTTCAACGTTTTTTCTCATAATGATTTTACTACCGAAAAGGTCAACCATAGTTAAGGCTATGTTTTTAATCGTAATATTAATCCTTCCTGTCGAATCTATGCCTGAGTCTAAACAGCCACAAAGACAGAACACCGACAAGCAGAAAGGCAAGCAAATCGCCCGATGCAATTTCGAATAACCAGAAAGAAGGAAAGTAAATGTTTGCAAACAATGGAAGAGTGAAGGCCGACGGAAAGAGCCAGCCCGAAAGAAGCATAGCAGCAGCAATAGAAACGGCTATTAGGCTCTCCCGAAACTCCCTCATTTTTGCAAATATCAGGAAAGAAATCGAAGCAACTGAAGCAACAAGAGCGTATGCGGAGATTATTCCCAGCGCTGACTGCAAGTTCCTGTTCTGATTGGCCAGAATCACGGTCACCAAAATCAGAGTACATGGCTTCTTCAAAATTCCTCTAACGATTCTGGACAAAGCGTCCGTAGATTCAATCTTTTTTTCGAACTGCGGTCTATATACTATGACTCCCAGTAAGATTGTGAAGAGCAACAAGCCCTTTGACAGAGAGGTATCCCAGAAAAACAGGACGGAAACAACCAGAAAGCCAATGAGAACCTCCTGAAGGAGTATCATCAGTCTCTTCACATTCCCTCCTGTAAACTCTTAGCCAAAGCCTCTATACTGCTGTCGCCCGTAATATCAAGAAAGAGCTCTTCAAGAGTGGATTCAACACTTCCAAAATCCTCTCTTAGGGCTGAAAGCGTCCCCTCGGCAATGAGTCTTCCACTATCAATGATTCCTATCCTGTCACACATCTTCTCGGCAACCTCAAGCACATGAGTCGTCATGAAAACAGTCGTTCCCTTATCGGCCATGTTTCTCAACCAGGCCTTCAATTTGCCTGCACTTGACGCATCAAGACCCACAGTTGGTTCATCGAGAAAGATAACGGCTGGCTCTCTCATAAGGGCAATGGCAACCATCAGTTTCTGTTTCATTCCGTGTGAGTAATCGCCTATGTATTTTCCGAGGTAGTCGATTTTGAAGGCATCGGCAATGTCCATAAGCTTCGACATAGTCTCTTTTGGAGGAAGACGGTAAATGTCAATTATGAATTTGACAAACTCAACGCCTTTCAAGTTGTCATACATCTTAGGTTCATCAGGAACAACAGAGATCAACCTCTTTATTTCCAGCTTGCTTCTCTCAATATCCAACCCGGCTATTTTAATCTTCCCTGAACTCGGAGCAATTACCCCAGTGAGCATCTTAATGGTCGTTGTCTTTCCCGCTCCGTTAGGTCCTAGAAAACCATATATCTCACCGGAGGGAATATTTAGATTAAGCTGGTCAACAGCTATGAGGCTTCCGAAACTCCTTGTCAAATTCAGAGCTTCTATCATCGATTTACCTCGAACGCCTTATCATAAAACGTGGCCGTCTTCGGGTGAAACATCAGCTCGATAGTTCCGACGGGACCATTTCTCTGCTTTCCGATTATTACCTTCGTAACTTGCGGAGAATCACTTACCTCGCTCTTGTCTTTGTAGTAGTCTTCTCTATAAAGGAACATTACGGTGTCAGCATCCTGCTCAATAGCGCCAGATTCTCTGAGATCGCTCAAGCGGGGCATCTTGTCCTCTCTTTGTTCCACAGCCCTCGAAAGCTGAGAAAGAGCTACTACAGTAATATCCAACTCTCTGGCCAGTAGTTTCATAGATCGAGAAATCTCCGAAATCTCCTGCTGTCGATTATCAGATCTACCTTTTGTATGCATTAGCTGAAGATAATCAACAAAGAGAACCTGAACATTGTGCTCCATCTTTATCCTTCTTGCCTTGGCTCTAAGTGATCTGGGGTCCAGCGATGGTTCATCGTCGATGATGATCGGGGCTGTTTGCAGGGTGCTGGCTCCATTTGTCAAGCGCTTCCACTCTTCATTACCAATATCTCCCGCCCTGAGTCGCGATAACTCGAAGTTTGTCACATTGCACAGAAGTCGTTGAGCAAGCTGTTCCTTAGACATCTCCAGGCAGAAAATCGCTACAGGCAACTGGAATTTCAAAGCCATATTGGTTGCCATACTTAATGCAAAAGCAGTCTTGCCCATTGATGGCCGAGCAGCAACAATGACAAGATCGGAGGGTCGGAAACCAGTTGTAACTTCGTCAAGCCGTCTGTAACCACTGGCAATACCCGTAATTCTTCCAGTAACAGCGTTCTCTTTCAGTCTTTCCAGATTATGGAAAAGCTCATGCATTATCTTTCCAATATGCTGGTAAGTCTTCGAAATCTGCGCCTCCGTTATCTGGAATATCGCTTTCTCCGCGCTATCAAGAATTTCGTCAGTCTCTTCGCCTTCGTAAGCATTTTCGACAATCGAACTCGCTGCCGAAATGAGGGAGCGCAGAAGTGACTTTTCCTTTACTGTCTTACCATAGTAAAAGAAGTTGGCTGAAGTGGGAACAACATCGGCAAGTTTCGCAAGATCCACCTCGCCTCCCACTTCTTCAAGGACCCCACCGGTTCTCAACCTCTCAGTAACCGACACAATATCCACCGGACTTCCCTCATCGAACAGCTTCTCCATAGCTGAAAAGATCAACTGGTTCTTTCTTGAGTAGAAATCTCTGCTTGTAAGAAGCTCCATCACATCCGGGACGACATCTGGATCAATCAAGATGCTCCCTATAACAGCCTCTTCAGATTCAATACTATTCGGAGGAATTCTTGTTTTCAATTCATTCACCAACTCTTCCAATTATGAGAAGTTCTTCAGAATGAGCTCTTTTATCGTTGAAAAATCTCCTTCGAAAAGGAACTGACCTCTATCTCTACCAGAACCTCCTCTGACTTCTAGCTCTTCCTTGATCTTTGAAAGAACCTTCTGACAGTCGAAATTTCTCCCAAATAGCAGAACTCTATCATCTGCCTTTCCTATTATAAGATACTCTTCCAGTGTGACGAATTTGGGAATTGCAGCAAGAACACTCTCCTCTTCGTCAAGAAACGTGATTCTCGAGCGAGATCTATCAATATCTCCTGCAATATAGTAACCCAGTCTTTCAGAGAGGCTTCGCACAACTGAATTGCTGGCTTTGATCTCCCCCACGAGTGATTCGATACGATTCGGTAGATCGGAGTATTTGCAGGTTAACAATTGAGCCGATCTGGCTATGAGACTATGCTTTGTGGCATAGTCTTCTAGAGCCCTATTCCCTGCGACGAAAAAGATTCTGGTGAGAGAACCCTTGACTTTCTCACGTTTCAGGATCTTCAAGAGCCTGATCTGACCTGTTCTATCAATATGAAGACCTGAGCAGGCGCTTATATCTATACCCTCAATCTCCACTAGTCTGATATCTCGATCACCTTCACTGATATTCTTGTCTATCTCCTTTCTTAAGCCAACTTCATGGAGCTCGGACCTGTCTACAGTAAAGCTCTTTACTGGGAGATCCTTGGCAATCATATCGTTGCAGATTCCCTCAACATGAGAAATCATATCATCTGTGAGAATACCGAGTGAAAGGTCGATTGTAGTGTATTCTTCACCCATTTGGAAGCCAACAGTATCGGCGTCCATCTCGCGAAGGAAGATGGCGGAAAGTAGATGCTGGGCCGTGTGTTGTTGCGAAATGTCTTGTCTTCTGATCTGATTTATGTCTATCTCGACCAAATCGCCTTCGTTTTTTTCGATTCTCCCCTCGACTTCAATAAGTGTATCACCGTCGAACCGACTCACTGTTTTTATTCTCAATCCATCAACTACTCCACGGTCTCCCAGCTGTCCGGACTCGCCATCAACATACACATTACCGTAACATATCTTGATGTAGGTAGTACCTTCTCCAAACCATATTTCCCTTACTGCTTCTAACATACATCGCCCCCGGCCACTTGATATTATGTGCAAATATATGTAATAATTATACAGTAAGCATTTACTTAACTCCGTGGGTGATAATTCGAAAAATGAATATGAGGTGATTTGGTTGCAGGAAAGGCCTATCCTTTCGGTGAAAAATCTCTCAACTTACTTCAATATGGCCGAAGGAGTTGTCAAGGCCGTACAAGATGTTTCTTTCGATCTTTATCGAGATGAGGTCTTGGGAATAGTTGGAGAGACTGGTTCTGGGAAGAGTGTAACTGTGAAAACAGTTGCGGGGATGGTTGATAACCCAGGCTTTATCGCTGGTGGCGAGATTCTCTTTTTAACCGACGAATTCAGTAAGAGCGGTGAAAAAGATTATATTGACTTGGCAAAGCTTCCAAAAGATACTTTCTCCAGAGTCAGGGGAAAACACATAGGAATGATCTTTCAGGACCCTATGACTTCGCTTGACCCGATGTACACAGTCGGTAACCAGATGATAGAGACCATTGTTCACCACAAGAAAGTTACCGAAGAGGAAGCAAGAGAACGATCGATAAGGCTTCTCGAACAGGTGGGGATTCCTAAGCCCTCAGAGCGAATCGATGATTACCCCTTTCAGCTTTCCGGGGGACAGCGTCAGAGAGTAGTAATAGCGATAGCGCTTTCGTGTGATCCGGAAATCCTGGTTGCCGATGAGCCTTCAACAGCTCTAGACGTGACAGTTCAAGCTCAGATTTTAGAACTGATGAAGGACCTTCAGGAGCAGTTCAACAGTAGCATGATTTTCATCACACACGATCTGGCTGTTATTGCCGAAATAGCTACAAAAATCAGCGTAATGTACGGAAGTTATCAGATGGAGATGGCAGATTCGCTTGAGATCTTTGACAGTCCGATGAATCCGTACACATTTGCGCTTCTCGAATGCATACCAAGACTCGACATAAAACAAGATCAGCTCCTCCCTATTCCTGGCCAGCCGCCAGTAATGTTGAATCCACCCTTGCTATGCCCATTCCTTCCAAGGTGTTCAAGAGCAACGGACAAATGCTATAAAGAGATGCCTCAGCTTGAACAAATGAAGGATAATCATTTCGTCAGATGCTGGAACCCAATCACTAACAAAGTATTGCTGGTCAAGGAGGCTCAAGAATGAAGCTTCTTGAAGTTAGAAATCTGAAGAAGTACTTCCCGATCAAGCAAGGCTTCCTCATAGAGAGAGTTGTTGGTTTTGTCAAAGCCGTTGACGACGTATCCTTTTCGGTTGATAGGGGCAAGACCATAGGAATTGTCGGAGAGTCGGGATGTGGAAAGACAACAATCGGCAAGTCGATTATCCGCCTTCACGAAGTAACAGATGGTGAGATGCTAATTGATGAAGAAGACACCACTTTCTACTTCATGAAGAAGCGAAGGGCAAAACAGTATCTGAAAGAGAAGTATTTCGATACTGAGAAGTTCAATAACGGTGACGGAGTTGAATTTGAGCCTTTCGAAAAGAAGATGTACGATGTATACAATGGAGTCAATAAGGACTCTTCCAAGGCGATCGATATCCTATTTGATAAGTCAGATCAGAAGAAGAAGCTTCTCAGGCAAAAGGCACAGATAGTATTTCAGGATCCAATGTCTTCTCTGAATCCAAGGATGACAGTTGGGCAGATGTTAACTGAACCACTTCTTTTCCACAAACTTGCTAAGGACCTTGACGAAGCGGTTGAAATGGTTAAAGAACTGCTTGTACAAGTCGGTCTTAAACCTTATCATGTAGACAGATACCCTCACCAGTTCAGCGGTGGTCAGAGACAGAGAATAGCCGTTGCAAGGGCTATCAGTGTAGACCCCGATCTCATCGTTCTCGATGAGCCAACTTCTGCCTTGGATGTTTCGGTTCAGGCTCAGATAGTCAATCTCTTTGAAAAACTGCAGGAGCAACTTAATGCGGGTTATGTTTTCATCTCTCATAACCTTTCTCTTGTAAGGTTTATATCGCAAGAAGTTTCTGTAATGTACCTTGGTAGGATCGTAGAACAGGGCAACAGCGAGTCGATTTTCAAGAATCCGCTACACCCTTACACGAAAGCACTTCTTGCTGCGGCTCCAATACCCGATCCAAAGAAGAAGCGGAATCGCAAAGATCTCGTCGGCGGCCAGGTACCAAGTCCGATAAACAGACCTGCAGGCTGTTTCTTCAATCCAAGATGCAAGTACAGGATGGATATCTGTACCAAGGAATATCCGCCCATGTTCAAGGCGGATGAGAATCATTATGTTTCGTGCCATCTTTATTCCACATCTCAAGAACAAGGAGGGGAAAGTAAATGAAGAAACTCTTAGTGCTTCTCGTAGTGCTCATAGCTGCAGGAATGCTTTTCGCAGCTCCAGAGTATCACGTAGAAGAGACATGGAACGGCAAGCCCGGAGGAACTTTCTATTACTGGGGCTTGGGAGATCCAAAGACCTTTAACTATGACTGGGCACAGGAAACCAGCTCAACAGATCCTCTAGGGTTCATACTGGGTACTCTTATTGAAGCCGACGAGGGTGGTATGCCATCACTTCCCGGTCTGGCAAAAGATTGGTGGTTCTCTGACGACGGACTGACCTTCTTCGTGCAGATAAGAGAGGGCATACAGTGGTCAGACGGGGCACCATTCACACTCGACGATGTCTACTGGACATTTGTTAATGTTTCCTTTGTCCCGGAAAACACGGCAAACGGGAACGGATCCTATCTTGATTCTAACGACCAGCTTCCTGTGGTAGAGATCGTCGATGACACAACGATCTCTTTCACATGGACAGTACCTCAGGTCACGGCTCTAAGACAGATTGGCTTCCGCCCAATTATGCCAAAGCATGTTCTCGAGGAAGTTGTTGCCAACGGTACTTACCCGGAATTCTGGACTATTGCAGACTTTGATAAGCTAGTCGGAATGGGACCCTTTGTGATCGCCGATTACGTCGAAGGTGTCAGAATCGTTTTCGAGAGAAATCCATATTACTGGAAAGTCGATGGAAACGGTGTAAGGCTTCCCTATTTTGATAAGCTGAATTATGAACTCCTCGCAGATCAGAATACATCTCTCCTCAGATTTGAGGCTGGCGAAATCGATCTTTACGGACCGACGGCCGAGCAGTTCCCAAGGCTTGCTGAAATGGCAGCAGAGAAGGGTTGGATAACGGGTGTCGGTGGACCGGCTCTTGGATCTCAGTTTGTTACTTTCAATTTCAACTCTACAGATCCAGTAAAGAGAGAATGGTTCAGAAACGATGGATTTAGAAGGGCCTTTGTCTATGCAATGGACAGAGATGCCATCATCGAATCCCTCTACAATGGACTTGGTTCTCCTCTCTACGGGCCAGTTTCTCCATCGAGTGGTTTCTACAATCCGGAAATCGAGAAGTTTGCCTACAAGTACTCAATTACTAGAGCAAGACTTGAGCTCAAAAGAGGCGGCTTCGACTGGCTTCCAGATGGAACCTGTGTCGATGCAAATGGAAACCCAGTTGAGTTCACGCTCTTAACTAATGCTGGAAACGTAGTCAGAGAGGCAATATGCAACATCATCGTCGATGGGGCTGCCAAACTTGGAATTAAGGTCAATTTCAGACCTATTGACTTCAACACCGTTGTTTCAAGACTGACAGATGCGACCTACGAAGCAGTCGTTATCGGACTGACAGGCAGTGTTGACCCCGGAACAGGCTGGAACGTTTACAGGCTTGACGGAGGTCTGCATTTCTGGAACTATCCTCCGGACTATAATCCTGATGACCACATAACTGAAGACATGTACATTCTTCCCGACTGGGAAAAGAGAGTAGACGAGATTTTCAGACTCCAGACCTCAGCGGTTGATCCACAAGACAGATACGACCTATTTGCAGAATTCCAGATGCTCTTTGCAGAATACCAGCCGGTGGTCTACACAATCGCACAGAATTTCCTTTATGTCTACAAGAACAACATTAAGATGCCAGTCGAAAAACTAACACCCGCAACGGGCCTGCTCTTCCAGTTAGAAGGCTGGTGGAAAGAGTAATATCTTGATTTTCGATGCGGGAGGGCTTCCCTCCCGCTTTTGATATAATCAGAGACTTAGCGAGAATGTGAGGAGGTAATGAGGTGCTGAAATATATAGTTAGAAGGCTGATTCTGGCAATTCCAGTTCTGATCGGAGTCTCTATACTGGCCTTCATGATTATATCCGCTGCCCCTGGTGATTTCTTGGATGCATATAGATTAAACCCTTCTATTTCAAGAGACCAGATAAAGGTTCTTGAGAATCAATTTGGCCTTGATCAGAATGTCTTCGTGCAGTATTTCAAGTGGTTGGGCAATGTTCTTACAGGTAACTTCGGATACTCCTTTAGTTACAGGATTCCGGTTTTTGAACTGGTTTGGAGAAGACTAGGAGCCACGCTATTACTCAGTATAAGCACATTGATTTTCACTTGGGGAATCGGTATTCCTCTCGGTATTTACTCAGCCCTTCATCAGTACTCGCCTAGCGATCAGGCTTTTTCCTTCCTTGCATTCATAGGAATTTCTATTCCAAATTTCTTCTTTGCTCTGCTCTGGCTCTTTATGGCTGCAAAAACGGGGTGGTTCCCAATTGGGGGAATTATCTCTCAAAACTTTAACGATATGAATGTTATTGGAAAGATCGGAGATTATCTCTGGCACGTGGTTGGACCTATGGTTACACTGGGAACTTCTGGATTGGCTGGCCTTATGAGACAGATGCGAGGCCAACTGCTTGACCAGCTGAGGCAGGATTATGTTCTCTTTGCCAGGGCAAAGGGCATGCCAGAGAAGAATGTGATCTATAAACATGCCGTTCGAAATGCGATCAATCCAATTGTAACGATGTTCGGATATGCTCTTTCCGGCTTGCTCGGAGGTGCAGTTCTTACAGAGACTGTTTTTGGATGGCCTGGAATGGGAAGGTTGATTATTGAAGCCCTGAACGCTCAGGATTTGTTCCTTGTCATGGCCACATTGCTCCTTTCTGCTGTCCTTCTGGTGATCGGCAATCTTCTTGCTGATCTTCTGCTTGCCTGGGTCGATCCCAGAATTCGGTATAGACTGAGCTGAGGGGTGTGAAATGAAGAAGAAAGAAAACGTAGATAACAATACATTACAAAGTACTGAAGTCAGTAAAGAAGACCTCTTTGAAGTAAAGTACATGAGCCGCTGGCAGCTAGTTTGGAGGGCACTTAGAAAGCATAAGCTAGGAATGGTTTCCCTCTGGATCCTAATTATCATGTACATAATCGCGTTACTGGCTGATTTTCTTTCACCCAACAGTCCTTATGAACAGACACAGGGGCTGTCTTTTGCGCCGCCTTCAAGAGTTCATTGGACTGACGAGAGCGGAAAACTTACTGCTCCTTACATTTACGCATGGGTAATGGAAAGAGATCCCGAAACGTACAGAACAACATTTGTTGAAGGTGTTTCAATAGGTTCAATTACTGCCCTAGACAGATCGACCGGAGAGGAAATTCTTTTCAAAAAGGGCGAAGATGGAATTATCGAAATATTCCTGACAATA
>Ga0334900_1001135_pt1 | contig 31178 bp, 32 predicted proteins | sample GraSluR3_MG_2_FD_207231 | JGI IMG/M metagenome (GOLD analysis project Ga0334900, IMG submission 207231) | Sludge microbial communities from methane-producing bioreactor in Wageningen University, Netherlands - Granular Sludge_31_08-R3 | ecosystem: Engineered > Bioreactor > Anaerobic >... | reverse complement strand
TTATATTTGAATTTACGGATACCATTTTGTAATACCGTCGAATATACGACATCCAAAGAAGCTGCCATGACTTTATTCCTTCCCAAACTAAAAGAGAACACAAATAATCTTAAAGATTTGTGTTCTCCCAATAGCTTTAGAAGTCTTAAATGAATGACAAAATAAGCGTGTATATATTGAGTTGCTCGTCAAAAAATGGTAAAATAAACCTATAGGTTCGGATTGGTAGTCCGAATAGATTTATTCAAATCACATAAGTGGTTTCCAGCCACTTACATAATTTCCATGAGACGAGCGAGAACACATAGTTGTTGTATGTGATTCAGATGAAGAAGTGAGGCCAAATTCACTTTTTTATCCGTCTCTTTTTTATATGTATTATTTATTTGAATATAACAAAACAGTTAAATTTGTACAAGAAGAAATTTTTATAAAGTATAAGTTATACTTAAATAAACCTCATATAAGTTATACCTAATTAGACATTATTGTATATCTTATACTTTAAATTACTACAATAGGTAATAAAACGATATCTTTAAAACAAGCTTTCTCTGGCACCAAATATTTTGTAATACCAAAACATAAAGTATAAGTTATACTTTATGTTTTGGTATTCAATAATAACTTATACTTTTATTGTTGAATGACTTGAAAAAATTAAAGCTTATCAAATGCATCTTTTATTTCTTCTCTCAAGTGTTCCTCTTTCGCCACACCTAATTTTTGCGTAATATACGCTTCCGATAAAGTGTCAATAAGTTTTTCAAAGGTAATCCTACCCTGCACTGATTGAAGTTCCTCAACGTAGTCTTGTAGTACGTTTAGTTTTGACTCCAAAGCAGGAGATATTTTTTTGGGTTTTGTAACTTTAAATCTTTCATCTGTAATTTCTATAGGACGTCCGCGTTTTTTACTTGCTGCTGAAGTAGTCGCTTTTGGTTTCTTATTCATCAAAGAAGAGTGTCCAAATTCGTTTTCTCCTCTAATTGATACAGATTTTTTCTTTTTTATTCCTGGTTGTAAGAGACCAGCATATTCTGTATCAACTTTGGTATCAACATTAAATTCTTTCCTTTCACTCATATTCTTTCCCTCCTAGCTATTCTTCAAAAATCTTTCTGCGTGATTCAAGTTCGGCAAGTATTTTTATAAACGGTTCATGTGCCCTATAGTCCCATTGATCATAATTTCCGTTTCGATACTTTTTCAAAGATATTCCTTCTCTTGAATAACGTTTTAGTCGTTTTTGGAAATTAACAATATTCTTCGATACAGCGGATCCATATAAATCTATAGCCTCGCTCAATACACTTTTATCTAAATCATCGTCTGGTTCAAGCATGCATGCAATTATAGAAATCACTTCAAGGTCAATATCGTAGTTGTTAATCATAAATTTTTGGTACCCAACATATTTTCCAATTCCATCTAACGATTCCTCTTGTGTTTGAAAAGCTATTATACTGTAATCAGAGGCCGCCATAGCATTATCTGAATATGCACTAATAGTTGGAGGCACATCAATAAAAATGGTCTCATAATTTTCTTTAATAGGTTCCAATAATTTTTCTAAAACCATGATTTGTTCTTTCTCATCTTCGAAGTTAGCAATAACATAGTTAGAAAACGATCTAAAACTTGTATCACATGCAATTAAATCTAGATTTTCCATAATCGGCGTTATACAAATTGAAAGGTCTTCTTCGTTGATCCCATCTACTATTGTTTTATCAATATGATCTAAGTCAACAGTTCTTGCTAATATTTGTGAAGCGTTGGCTTGCGGATCAATATCTATTACCAGTGTTTTTTTCTTATTTACTACAGCATTATCAAAAGCTAGCATTGTAACTATCTTGGTTTTTCCTACTCCACCTTTAAAGTTACCGACTGTATAAGTAGTTGCTGTCATATTTTTACCTACTTTCTTTTATCTTTATTTAAAGTATAACTTATATATTTAAATTAATCAACATTTATTTTATACTTTATGTACCGATAATAAGTATAAGTTATACTAAATATATTTAATATATCAGCTATATTTCATTTAATATCATATCCATACTATAAATCCCTTGAATTAGTGTTCTGGCTGATGTAATAAATCATTCTGATAAAATTTCAAAATAATGTTTAAGGTATAAGTTATACTATAATAAATGTATATCTTATACTTTATTATTTAATGTATAAGATATACCATAACTTATTGGTAAATAATCTATGATCATGTTTTTAATTGTCTAATTTTCTTGACGAAAAAAGCGAACGTGTGTTCTAATGTGTATATAAAACGTATCTTTTTTTTAGAAAAGGGGATTTATCATGGTTATGCAATTTGGCGTAAATCCAAGGTTTGACTATACTAAAGAACCTTCCCGAGATATTCTTTGTATCGACTGTAAGTCATTTTATGGTGCGAAACGTTCCTAACTGAAAAGGTTAGGCACACAAGATTTTCTTGTGTAGAACTAATGATTTGAGGAGTGAAATGACGGTGTAACGACCTGAAGCGCTCCCTCTGATACTCCGATTGGCAATACCTTAAGTTAGAATAGGAATTGTCAAAAGCTCGGTAAAGTCGGCTGAGAGTTACCGCAGTTGCACTATGCAATCGAAAGCTGTTCAGCGGTGAATGGTGTAACCTATAGGCCGGGAGTCCAGAAATTACTCATGGTGAGAATGTGCAGCTGCACTGACGAACTCGCGAATGTACGAATCTATAAGCTTGGGGTACAGAAATGTATCTTACCCGCACAAATATTACTGTGACAAAGGGTGTAGCTTGCGGTTAAGTAAGAATCGTAGATATGAACAACCGTGCAATGTAGTAGGCATTGGAAAGTTACAGGTTCAGAGTGAGCGCCTAAAAGTAAATGCAGGGATAAAATCATTGGAACGTTGAAAGCTAGTGTCGTGGAGGACTAACTTCCTTTGAAACGGTTGAGACGAAAAATAATAAGCTCATTTACACTAGTGAGAGTAGTGGCACAGTACCTATGAAGCAGTGATAATAAGCTGTGGAGGGATAGCCACAAGTCAATTTGCTTTACTAACAGTTATGATACAATCCATAGAATCGAGTATGACAAAATAAACGCCGACGTCCGAAAGGAGGCGGTGCTATGGAAAACGTATCAGCATCACATTCAATTCGCCATATGGAATATTATGATCTTATTGATAGCTTTGATTCTCTTTACAAAGAGAGTGGCGAGAACAAAATTTTCAGTAACCTTATGGAAATTGTCACTTCTCCTAATAACATTCTATTGGCATTTCGGAATGTTAAAGGAAATTCTGGTAGTACTTCCCCAGGCGTCGACAAAAAGAATATTGATGATTTAACAGCAATACCGAATATCGAGTTTATAAAAACTGTACAAACAAAATTTTCAGAATACAAACCGCAACCAGTTAAACGAGTAGATATTCCTAAGCCAAATGGGAAAACTAGACCACTAGGCATACCAACAATATGGGATAGAATCATACAACAGTGTCTACTACAAGTTTTAGAACCGATCATGGAAGCAAAGTTTCATGATAAGAACTATGGTTTCCGACCTAATCGGTCGGCACATCATGCATTCGCTCAAGCAGTACGAATGGCGCAACTTTCAAAACTAACTTTTGTAGTAGACATAGACATAGAAGGATTCTTTGATAACGTAAACCATTCGAAACTTATTAAACAGTTTTGGACATTAGGGGTACGTGATAAATGGCTTCTAGGTGTTATCCGAGCAATGCTTAAAGCACCCATTATTCATAGGGATGGACGCATTGAACATCCAAAGAAAGGAACCCCGCAAGGCGGTGTTCTCTCTCCACTTCTTGCCAATGTTGTTTTGAATGAACTGGACTGGTGGATATCTTCTCAATGGGAAACACACCCGACTAGGAAAAACTACGATTGTTATCATCAAACAAGAAAGCAATGGATTAAGAGCAACAAATATCGAGCACTGCGTGCTTCGAAACTAAAAGAGATTTATATTGTTAGATACGCAGATGACTTCAAAATCTTCTGTAGAAAACGAAGTGACGCAGACAAAATCTTTCTAGCCACTAAATTATGGTTAAAAGATCGACTGAAACTTGATATAAGTGCTGAAAAATCAAAGGTAGTGAATCTAAAGAAACAGAAATCTGATTTTCTCGGATTCACAATGAAACTGGTACGCAAAAGAAAAAGTTTTGTGATTGAAACGCACATGTGCGCCAAAGCCATGAGTGCAGCATCTAATAAGTTAGCAAAACAAATTAAGGTGATTCAACATTCACCTACCCAAGATGTACTTCAAAAACAATTAAGTATTTATAACTCAATGGTAGTAGGTATCCATCAATATTATAAAAAGGCAACCCACATCAGTGTGGACTGCCCAAGAATAAATCAACGCCTAATGATTATCATCAAAAATCGACTAGATATTAAGAGAAAGGGTCCTCCACCGAGTGATTTTATTAAAAAAAATTACGCTCGGTCAAAGCAGTTGAGGTGGCTTAATGGTGTTCCTATGCTTCCTTTTGGATTCATAAAACATAGCCACACCTCCCTGCCCAAGATAGGTACCTGTAAATACACGCCCGAAGGTCGTGTGCTGATACACAGGTATCTTACTTTCCCAATCGATATTATCAACCAACTCATGAACATGTCTAATCCTAATGAAAGCATTGAGTTTAGAGACAATCGTGTATCCAAGTACTCTTTCCAAGTCGGCCGTTGCCGAGTAACGAAAGAAGTCTTAGAGCTGGCAGACATATATTGCCACCGTATTGTACCTAAAAATCTAGGTGGGAAAGACAATTATCAAAATCTAGTCATTGTCCACCGGAACATTCACTCACTTATTCATGAAGAGGATAAAACAAGAGCATCACTTCTCATACAAAACATGAGAGTTACAAGTGCTCAACTTGAGATAATCAACCAGTTTCGCAAAAAAGCTAAGAATCGTGAATTGTCGCTGAATCTATAACTGTATGATACTGTTAGTAAACTTTGATGGAACGCCGTATGCGGTGAAAGTCGCACGTACGGTGTGGAGCGGGGGAAAATCTGGAGATTGTATCAAAAGATTACCTATCGCTATCATCCGTAGAATGCGCATCCGTAGAATGCGTAGAAAGAGGACTAAATCCTTTAAAGACAAAGTTAGTGGTCATGTCCTATCCTTCAGACGATCCTTCTCAGCGAGGAAGTGGGTTGATTCTGGCATCGCGTCCGACAGCAAAAAAAGCCTATGGAATTTCTAATGTCAGTCGATCACTAGATATTCCTTTTCCGTATCCGGAAGACCTAGTGATCGCACCACCGAGGATGGCACTGTATATGAGAAAGAACATGGAGATCAACAACATCTACAAAAAGTACGCTGACGAGCAAAATCATGCTGTGTATAGTATAGATGAGAGCTTCTTAGACGTTACTGATTCACTAAAATTGTTTGGCACAAAGAATGCCCGAGAATTGGCTAAAATGATTCAAATCGATGTATTTAAACAAACAGGAATCTATACTACGATCGGGATTGGCGATAATCCATTGCTGGCCAAGTTTGCGTTGGATCTTGAAAGCAAGAAAAATCCTGACATGAAAGCTGAATGGCGATACGAGGACGTACAAGAGAAGCTTTGGTCTGTTAAAGAAATAACAGATGTGTGGGGGATTGGCCACCGTACAGCAATCAGACTGAACCGAATGGGCATATTTACTATGCATGATCTGGCACACGCAAATTACTATCAGCTGAAGCAAAATTTTGGTGTCTTAGGTACTCAACTATATGCACACAGCTGGGGCATCGATCGATCATTATTAGGTCAGAAATACAAAGTAAAATCTAAGTCGATAGGGAACAGTCAGGTGTTAAACCGTGATTATACACGTCGAAATGAAATAGAAATTGTAATCAAAGAAATGGCTGATCAAGTAGCAACAAGATTGAGAAGATCGGGAGCTAAAGCTGAAGTCATATCTTTGTGGATCGGATTTTCAATGGGCTATGTGGATCGATCAGGGAGTAGAGGGTTTCACCAGCAAATGAAGGTGCCAGCAACCAATAGCAGCAAACAAATTGCAAACTACTTATTGCAGATATTTGATCGTCATTACAAATACCAGGACATTCGAAATGTGGCAGTAAACTGTTCAAAGCTCGTTTATTCTAATGCTTTGCAGCTTGATCTCTTTGAAGATCCGGACGAGCAAGTAAAAGACTTAAAAATCGATTATGTGGTAGATACTATACGCAAAAAATTCGGGTTTAAATCGATCGTTCATGCAAATAGCATAATGGAAGGTGGACGTGCGATTGCTCGCAGCACTATCTATAGTACACTTATTAGAGACCAAGATATTCAATATATCCATATTCCTTTATATAATAGACAGTCTTGTTATTACCGTCTATGACATTTGATCGAAAAAAGCATCTTAAAAAGTTGCACAAGCACAGACGCAAGGAAACTATTGAGAAAGTGGAACAGGCGATTCAATACCTCGAAATTACCAAGCAGCCAATTAATTTTTCAAGGGTAGCAAAGCAATCAGGTGTTGGAAAATCTACCCTATATTCTATTCCAGAAATTAAAGAAAAAATCGTTATCTTTCGGGAAAAATCTTTTGGAAAAAACTACTCGCAACAAATAAAAAAAGAGCAAAATAAGGACGTTATCCATTCTCTAAAACGTAAAATTCACTCGCTTGAAATGGAGAATAAAGAGCTTAAAAATCAAATCAAATATATTTATGGACAGGTGCTTGATAGTGCAGATCAAAACTAAATGAAGAATTGGTCCAGTAATACTCCATCTAGTATTACCGGACCAATCCTTTTTTATCTAAATCCATTCCAATATAACGGTATATTCGTAACTGTTTGTTTTCTTCTACTGTTCGAAGTTCAAAATGAAAGATATGATCCTTACTATCAACTGTCATGTAACTAGGGATTCTAAACCGAGTAATACTCCTTTTATTCATCAAATAGAGCGATTCATCTTGTAGTGCGAAAAAAGGGACTTCCGTTAGAACAAAATTCATAAAATCCTTGGTCAATTTTTCTGAGTTTTCGGTGTGATAGTCGAATTCAGCTCCTTCCACATTTAACGTCATGAGAGATCACTCCATTTAGGAGAAGAGAGTACACGAATATGGTTTATTGAATTGTTCTTAATAACCTGGAGTCCGCTAGTGGGGTGAGAGACAAAGATATCAGTATCTCTAAATCCTTCGATTACTCCAACAATATCTGCGTAAGCGAACCCTTCAGGGTTCAACTCATTTATCTGAATTTCAACAAAAGTCCTGCTGGTGTAGGATTCTTCTAGAACTTCTGCAATCTCTGCTTCGTTCATGTTTGGTTTTCTGAACCACACAGTCGTTCGTTCCTTTTTTTCCGCGTCCATTTCGGCTGTATGTTCACTCAAGTAAAAGCCCATCCATTTCGCCATCCCACGGTCGTCATAATCACGAATAAGTGGATCAGAATGATAAGACATAAATGGTTCTCCCATGTTTCAATCACCTCCGATAAGTACTATCAGAAACAGCGTTGCTTAAGAAGTTCTCAACTAGTTCCTGAATATCATTCTGTCTAAAGAATGGAATTTCTAAGTAGCGGATATTGTTTTCCTCACACCATTGACGTTTTATCTCCATATTTCTGAGGATATTTTGGAAACGTTTGGTGCTGGCACTTCGTTTGAAGTAGTGGTGTGTACCATGGTATTCGATAATGTGCCATTGTTCAGATAGTTGAAAGGCAACGTCTACTCTTAGCAGCCTATTTTCAATGGTTGTAAGCCCCTTGAAGTTTCTTTCCCGATCATAATTAATTCCATGATCTTCCAACAATTGCGTAATGAATTGAATTTGCCAACTTGGCTGACTTTGAATTAAGGGGAATGGTTTATACAGCAAATTTGCCTTTGGATGATAAGAAAGGCGCGCAATGAATACCTTCTTCTTTCTTCCATTGACAGTGATCAGTGCCTTGGTATGGAGACGAATTCTGTCTAAGTTTTGAAAAGGTAAATACCAATCATAAAGTTTCGGCTGAATTTGACCATAACTCATAAATGAGGCAGAGACAACATTGAAATTCTCCTTGATAAAAAGCAATTCATTCATCGTATTTCTCCGCTTTCTATAGTTTTAGACCTGTTACAAACCGTCCAAACCACCGGCGCCACCGGCATGGCCCCCCACAAGATTCGCTCGGCTCAAGCTGCGAGCGTGTTCTAGAGTAGAGCTGGCACGAACGATTGAAACAAAACCATACTTTTCTCTGATTTGATCCATAATTTGATCCAATTTTTCGTTTTTAATTTGTTCTTCAGGTTCTTCAAAGAGATTTAGCTGACTGCCAGCATGATAAATCAGTCCTGAATAAGAAACGCCAATATTTCTCACTAAGCTACCATCATAAAATTTATTAAATAAATGCAATAAGTAGCTGGCTAACTCATCTGTATTATCAGTAGGGATAATTTTTGTCTGTCGGCTGAAGCCTTTCCCTGGTGCATCTTTCGAATAACCAATAGACAAATTGACCGTTCCGGCTTTCGCTTGCTTACGTCGTAAGCGGATAGCCACTTGTTCAGCCATTTCTCGAATCACTAAAGGTATTTCTTCTCCCTTGTAATCCCTAGGGAGTATTTGGCTATTTCCAAGGTTTTCTGATTTAGGAACATAGCGTTCTTGAATTTTTGTTCGATCAATGCCGTTGGCATGATGATACAATTGTAAACCAATGACACCAAATTTTTCTTTTAAGCGGTAGGGTTGAGCGTTCGCTAGGTCGTGAACCGTAGTTATTCCCATATTATAAAGATTTTGTTTCATCCGATGACCGATACCCCAAAAATCGCTAATTTCAGGCATCGTCCAAACCTTGGTTTCAACATCTGAGTAATTCCAAGAAGCTCGCATATTTACTGTGTTTTTTGCTTCATTGTCTAGAGCCAGTTTCGCAAGTAATGGGTTACTATTTGACATGCCAACTGTGGAATAAATACCCGTTTCTCTCAAAATATCTTTTTGAATCATTTGACTGACGATATTCAGCTTTTCCTTTCTGGTTAGGCTTTTATCTGGAACAAAGTAATTCAAACTGTGAGTTAAGTCAACTACCCCTTCGTCAATCGAATACCACATGATATCTTCATCCGCAGCGTATTTACGGATAACATTTTGAATTTTCAAATTTTAAGCTATGTAATAACGCATTCTTGGTGGGGCGACGATTAATTTCTTCATCATTGGGTTTTCTTCTACCGTAGGTAGCTCCCAAAAGCGAGTCACATTACTAATTCCAAAGTTTTTTTTAGCCATTGGACTACTGGCCAAAATCAGCCCAGAAGTGTTGTCTGCTTGACTCATAACAACCAGCAGGTCTTTTAAAGGGTGACGTCCTCTAGCCACTAACTCGCAGCTTGCATAAAAGGATTTCATATCGATAAATGCATAATCACCCGTAGGTTCCAAATCATAGTTAAAGTTCATCCTAATCACCTTATCTACATGAATAATCCCTAAAGAACATACGTTCGCTATAATAGTACTCTGATTTACTAAATGAAGTCAAGGAAAACTCTTTCGTTTCATGACAAAAAAGATGTCAACAGCTGCAAATTTGAGCCTTTGACATCTTTTAAAATCACAACTATTTTTTCAGTGCTAAAATGTTTCTTTTTATCTGGTCTCTCGTTTTCCTAAATTCCTGCAAAATTTCTTCCGCAGTACCGGTCGCTTTCGCAGGGTCCTGTAGGTTCCAGTGAAAATGTTCTTTCCCTTTAGGGATTATAGGACACTTGTCTTTTGCATCTCCGCAAAGGGTAACGATTAGATCAGCTTCGTTAAAGTAGCCCATATCAAGTAAATCAGAAGTTTGTTTAGAAATATCTATGCCATCCTCAGCCATTACTTGTACTGCTTTAGGGTTTAGACCATGAGTTTCAATCCCTGCACTTCTAATTTCAAACTGATCTTTAGGCAATAACTCATGAGCATAGCCTTCGGCTATCTGACTGCGACAAGAGTTGCCCGTACAAAGAAAATAAATCTTTTTCACGCATTTTCACCTCCAGGATGTGTCGTTTGTTCAGTTTCTTCAGGAAACCAATGTTTTGTATGATTGGCTATCTTAACCAGCAAAAGCATAACCGGTACTTCTACTAAAACACCAACTACCGTGGCTAAAGTCGCTCCCGACTGGAGCCCGAATAATGAAATAGCTACCGCAACTGCTAATTCAAAGAAATTACTCGCACCAATCATCCCTGCAGGCGAAGCAATAGAATGAGGGAGTTTCCATACCCTTGACCAGCTATAAGCAATTGAAAAAATAAGTAGGGTTTGAATAGTCAAAGGAATCGCAATTAACAAGATGTGCAGTGGATTCACTAATATTTTTTGTCCTTGAAAAGAAAAAATGATGATTAACGTCAGTAGTAAGCCTATAATCGTAACAGAATCAAATTTCTTTAAAAAGACTGTCTCAAAGTAAACTAAGCCTTTGCTTTTAATGATTAAAGATCGAGTAATGAAACCTAAAAGTAGGGGAACCACAACAAAAAGCACGGTTGATAAGAGCAAAGTTGCCATAGGAACAACAACATTATCGACACCCAATAAAAAAGCAACAATCGGTGCAAATAAAAGTAGGATGATTAGATCATTAACAGCTACTTGAACCAAAGTATAAGCTGCATCACCTTTGGTGAGGTGGCTCCATACGAAAACCATTGCCGTACAAGGTGCTGCACCTAATATAACCGCTCCAGCTACGTACTCCTTTGCCAGATCCAGTGGTATCCAGCTTTTAAATACTACATAAAAGAAAAAGGCAGCAATGGCATACATCGTGAAGGGCTTAATCAGCCAATTGGTCACACAAGTGACAATCAAGCCTTTTGGCTTTTTCGAAACATTAACAATACTGCTAAAATCGATTTTCAGCATCATGGGAAAGATCATTAACCAAATCAAAATAGCAGTCGGAATTGAAACATTATAGTATTCAAACTGACTTAAAGTACTGGGAATCGAAGGTAAAAATTTCCCAATAAGAATACCTAGTACCATACAAATAATTACCCATAGGGTCAGATATCTTTCAAAGATTCCTAACCCTGGCTTTTCAACGTTTTCCATTAGAGTCCTCCATTTGATAGTAACCGATACATAGGCAGATATCTATGTATCGGTTAAAAAATTATACCCCGACAGGGCTGAAATCTGGTTGCCATTCTTCCACAGCAAACTTACCATTTGAAAGCTCCGCAACTTTGTCGATCCATTCTAATTCATTAAATGAGCGAGCTTTTAACACATCATTTTGAGTATCGGCAGCATACATGCTTTGGTTAACCAACCACCAGTTGTGTGCGATATTTGCACGGTCTAAATCCTCATCTAAACGCATAGATTCATAAACTGGTGTTGTTTCAGGTAAAGTAACCATTAAGACTTCCGTGTCATCGGGATTCTGAAGACGTGGCAAAAGTTTTTGAATAGAAGCAGGTACTTCGCCAGAACTTCTTTCTACTTCCTTCGCATAGCTTTGTGTTGAATCCAGTAGCAAAAGTGTGTGTCCGGTTGGTGCAGTGTCAATTACGACAATTTCATCTTCAGACTTGCCAACAATCTCAGCAAATGCGCGAAAAACAGCAATTTCCTGCGTACATGGCGAGCGTAAATCTTCTTCAACATAAGCCACATCATCATCGTTCATGGTCGCTCTGGCTTTTGATAACACCTCTTCTTTATAGTCGGCAAGTTCTTTTTCTTCATCAATATGACTAACAGAAATTGGCAAATCTTCCGAAATAAATAGGTTTAAGTGATCCGCCGGATCAGTTGTGGCCAAATGGACCTTTTTACCTGTTTGAGCCAATTTTTTCGCGATTTTGATTGCCACAGTCGTTTTACCAACGCCGCCTTTGCCCATCGTAAAGATAATCTTCTTGTTGGAATGGATAAATTCCTCAACGATTTTATCCAAGTTTGGAAAATCCGTTGCCCTTTTTTCTTGAGATTCCAGTTCAGGCTGTTGATCACTCAATAAAATTTGGAGCTTATCAATTCCCGTTACGTTGTAAGGCCGAAGTGGGATATAAAAAGTCTCAAAGTCTTTCAGTGGTGCCGGCATATTCTCTAAATCTTGGGATTGCTCTTGGTATATAAGTTGAGAAATTTTGTCATCGTGAACTTCTAGTAATCCATTCACGACTAGTTTCTGATTTTGAATCCCTAATTTTCGCAGCTCTTCTGACGCACGTTCGGCTTCAATTAAAGGTGCTCTTTGCGGACGAGTCACTAAGATCAAGGTTGTTTGTTCAGCGTCTGTTAAGGTCTCTACGGCTTTTTCATACATCTCTTTTTTATCGCCTAGTCCAGATAATTGACCTAAGCAGGATACGCCTGTCGTATTTTCGTCCAAGTAATTGTTCCAAGCAGAAGGTAACTGCAGCATCCGCAATGTATGCCCCGTTGGGGCCGTATCAAAAATCACATAATCGAACTGACCGGCAACTTCTGGATCAGTCAGGAAATTAGCAAACTCATTAAACGCAGCAATCTCTACGGTACAAGAGCCGGATAACTGTTCTTCCATATTTACTAATGCACTGTCTGGAAGAATTCCACGATAAGGACCAACAATACTTTCTTTGTATTCTGCCGCTGCAGTAATCGGATCGAAGTTGGCTACATGCAAGTTTTCAATTCCCTCGATAGGAGTGGGCTTGTTGGTTAAGGTTGTTTGAAAAACATCTTGCAAATTTGAAGCTGGGTCCGTGCTTACTAACATCACCTTATTCCCATCTTTGGCTAAAGATATAGCTGTTGCACAGGCAGTAGTTGTTTTCCCAACTCCACCTTTTCCGGTAAAGAAAAGGTATTTGGTTAATTCCATAATTCCGGGAAGGTATTGAATCATTTTGTTTCCTCCTTTTTTAAAAGTAGACGTAGGAAAAGGCTGTTTAACAACAGCCTTCACCCCCGCAGCATCCACCAGAATTGTTGGCAGCTTGTGTGACAAATTGTACTTCAGCATACTTACCGAACTCTTCCAGAGTAGGATAAGCGCCTTCTTTTACAATTTCACCGTCCAGTAATGTGACTGGCAAAATATCATTGCCTTTTTCCTGGAGCAATTTCAAAATGGTAGGGTGATTAACAAAAGCGTCAGGATCACTTGTCAAATTATGGCGAGAAGCTTCAATTGTTTCTAGTCCCTCAAATGTCTCGAATACTGAGGTAACCATCAGTAATTCTTCATCAACAGATGGTCCACAAACGCCGGTTGAACAACACATTGCCGGTTCAAATAGTTCTAATTTTTTCATTTTTCTTTTCTCCTTTACAGCTACAGTTTTTATTGTGGCAAATGCAATTCTCTTCAGCAGAAAATAATTGCATCATTGAACCCATAAATTGATCAACGAAGGTTTCAGTTAATTGATAATGGTGCCATTTTCCTTCTTTCGTCACTGTTACTACACCTGACTTTTCCAAGGCTTTCATATGATGTGATAAAGTTGGCTGGGTAAACTCAAAGTGATCTAAAATATCGCATGCACACAGACTGCCACAAGATAGCAAGTCAATAATCTTCAGCCGTTTAGGATCAGCAAGAGCCTTCAGCATGACAGACAGTTCATCGTAGTTCATTTTCTTTTCCTCCTTATATAGAAGTTTATCTATGTATATAATATAGACGATCATCTATATAGAGTCAATCCTTTCTGTCCTTTTTTGTAAAATGGATATGTTCAGCCTATAAGTATCCCCAACTTTATCGTCTTTTATCAAATTTAGTATTGATAAGCAGTAGTCTTGTCGGAGGACATGCAGGTGGTATGTCTGGACTTGAAGGTGCTGAAAGTCATGGTAAAGCGTACTAAGAAAACATTTACGGACTATAATCAATACAGAGACCGGCCATTTGGATTGAAGTGGGCAACGGCTTACGCCATGGATGATTTGATGAAAGGCGTTTTAGAAAATGAAGCCTGGGCTACGAAAGAAGTTGTTGGTTTGGAGTTAATGAATCGTGAGGAGATCGACACAATACTTTCAGAGTCTTTCCTTTATCATAAACCTATAACGCTGCAGTTAAACACTAAAGACGAATTTGGGCGATTTTTGGATCCTGTCGAAGGACAATTTCTAGGTGAAGCATATGAAGACTATTTTGTATTGAATGAACAAGCGATCTATTGGACAGACGTTCGACACGTATCTATAAAAAAAGAGGAAAAATGGTTCAAAGTTGACTATTTTCAGGACGGAAAATCTTCTCGCAACAAGCAAAAGAAAAAAGAGAGTAAAATAGAAAAAGAGATTGAGTTAATCAAAAATGAGTATTATCAAGACTTTGCAGACGACGATTGAAGATCATTGTCCATCATTTGACTTTGAAATTGCCTTAAAATCGCTCTCTGACACATGTTTTTTAAACAGATCAGAAAAGGAGAGGGAGAATATGTGTGGAAGATATTTTTTTGATTTATCTTCAGATGAACTAAAAAGCTACTATGATCACGTTGTTTTAAATGCTACAGGTAAGCATATTCGTGTTGGTTTTAATGAAATTTTTCCAACTAATTATATAGTAACACTAGGACTTAATCAGGATTCAAGGGTAGTACCAGGAATCACTCAGTGGGGGTTCCAAGGATTTAAACCAGGTCAACTTATCATAAATGCACGCTCAGAAACAGTAGAAGAAAAGAAGACTTTTTCTAAAGCCTTCAGAGAAACTCGCTGCGTCATACCAGTTTCTGGATTCTATGAATGGGATTCCGAAAAGCGAAAACTATTGTTTAATGCAGGGGATAATGACGTTTTTTATTTGGGAGGATTTTATCGTGTGCATAAAACAGGTGCGGGTTTTGAAACGGAATCGATTATTATGACGACCAAACCTAACGAGTCAGTAGCCCCAATACATGATCTTATGCCGCTTATTATTCAAAGAGATTATATAAAAAATTGGATCACAGATTTGGATTTCGCACGTAACTATCTTACAGCTGATATGCCAGAATTATGTCGCACTGAAGTAACAAAATAAAAAAGAGCGGATCTTTTATAGATTCGCTCTTTTTTCATTGCTATGTTTAATTTTATCTAGTATCACTTCAAATGTTTCAAAGGTATCTATATCTAACTGACACAACCAAAGCAGATACTTCTTTTCTTTGTAACTCCAGTCAACAGCGGGGTAGGAGGAGATCAAATTTTTGTATCTAGCTTTTTGCTCATTTGAAGCTAGTTGCCAACGCTTCTTTTGAGTTTACTCTTGATTCAGCCGTTTTAAGGAGACAAAAACTTTGATTTTTTTATAGAAATAAGTTGTTGACAAATTGCGTTTACACATGTAAAGTGATCTTATAATAAACAGTTTACGAATGTAAATGAGGAGGATGAAAGATGGTTGCTACAGTCTTACCGCCCCACGTAACAGATGCTGAATGGGAAGTCATGCGCGTGGTATGGGCAAATAAAAAAGTCACCAGTAAAGAAGTTATCGCTATTTTGGAAGACAAAATGAATTGGAAACAGGCTACAATCAGAACGCTATTAGGCCGATTGGTAGAGAAAGGTGCATTGTCTACTGAGCAAGAAGGGAAGAAGTATATCTATTCCGCAAAAATTGAGGAAAATGAGACCATAAAAGATTACACAAATGATGTTTTTAGTCGGATTTGCAATAAAGAGGTAGGTTATGTAATTGAAGGTTTAATTGAAGATCACATCTTGAGTTTCGATGATATACGGCGCTTGGAAAAAGCTTTGGAAATGAAAAAAAAATCTGCTGTAGAAGAAGTTAGTTGCCACTGTGCGCCAGGGCAATGTGAATGCAATATGAAACACCATGGAATGAAGATGAGAGGAATGGAATAAAAGATGGAAAATAAAACATTTACCATAGAAGGCATGACTTGTGCTTCTTGCGCCCAAACAGTAGAAAAAGCGACCCAGAAGTTATCAGGCGTAAAAATCGCTAATGTGAATCTTGCAACGGAAAAAATGAGCATTCAGTTTGATGAGGCGTCACTTTCGGAGGCTGACATTCAAAAAGCCGTTTCAGATGCAGGATATGCTGCAATACCTAATACCGTAAGGAAGACTTTTAATCTTGAAGGTATGACTTGTGCTTCTTGTGCACAAACCATTGAAAAAGCTACTCATAAACTTACCGGAGTAAATACGTCATCGGTAAACTTAGCCACGGAAAAAATGGTGGTAGAGTATGATCCAAGTAGGTTAAATATTTCCGATATCACTCAGGCCGTATCCGATTCGGGATATGAGGCACATGAAGAGAGAGCAACTGCGGACACGGTGGACTTAGACCAAGAAAAGAAACAGAATGAAATCAAGAGCCTCTGGAAGAGATTTTTGATTTCGGCCATCTTTACAGCCCCATTACTTTATATCGCAATGGGTCATTTGGTAAATGCGCCCCTACCTGCTTTTATCGATCCGATGATGAATCCGGAAAATTTTTCTATCATTCAACTCTTGCTGACGCTTCCGGTTGTCGTGGTCAATAAAAAAATTTACCAGACTGGATTCAAAGCGTTGTTTAAGGGGCATCCCAACATGGACTCATTAATCGCTTTGGGAACAAGTGCCGCTTTCCTTTACGGTGTATTTGCAATGGTCATGATTTTCTTGGGAGAGGCATCTTATGCCAACGAATTGTATTACGAAACAGCGGCTGTTATTCTAGCCTTAATTGTTCTAGGGAAGTATTTAGAAACCCTGACTAAAGGGAAGACATCTGAAGCCATTAAGAAACTGATGGGATTGGCTCCAAAAACAGCACTGGTAGTACGAAACGGAAAGGAAATAGAGATTTCGATTGATGAAGTGGCAGTGGGTGACATCGTTGTTGTGCGCCCAGGTGGAAAAATGCCTGTGGACGGTATGGTAACAGAGGGGTTGACGTCGGTAGACGAATCCATGTTAACTGGTGAAAGTATCCCCGTAGAAAAATCGGTAGGGGACGCGATTATTGGAGCAAGTATCAACAAAAACGGTACGATTCATTATCGAGCCACAAAAGTTGGGAAAGATACCGCACTATCTCAGATTATTAAACTAGTAGAAGACGCGCAAGGATCTAAAGCTCCGATTGCTAAGATGGCAGATATTATTTCCGGTTACTTCGTACCAATCGTTATTGCGATTTCAATCCTTTCTGCGCTTGCGTGGTACTTTGCTGGACAAACAGGGGTATTCGCGTTGACCATAGCCATTTCGGTACTGGTGATTGCGTGCCCATGTGCACTCGGGTTAGCTACCCCTACAGCAATCATGATTGGAACAGGGAAAGGTGCCGAACATGGCGTATTGATTAAGAGTGGGACAGCATTGGAAACAACTCATAAACTGAAGACCATTGTTTTTGACAAGACAGGAACCATTACAGAAGGAAAGCCTAAGGTAACAGATATTATTACTGCAAAAGGGATCTCTCAAGAGGAACTCTTGATGTTGGCGGCTTCCGGTGAGAAAGGTTCTGAACACCCACTAGGGGAAGCAATAGTTAAGGATGCAGAAGAAAAAGGATTGTCTCTGAAGAAAACTGAAGCTTTTGAGGCGATTCTGGGTCATGGAATCGAGGTAAAAATCGACGGAGCTACCCTTTCGTTGGGTAACCGAAAACTGATGGATGAGCGAAATGTCCAACTAGGCAAGTTGGCGAAGGTATCCGATGAATTGGCTAGTCAAGGTAAAACGCCAATGTACATTTCCAGAGGTAGTGAAATTCTCGGAATCATTGCGGTCGCCGATACGGTAAAAGAGAGCAGCCTACGAGCCATTGAAAAGTTGCATAAGATGGGCATTGAAGTAGCCATGATTACTGGTGACAACAAACGAACGGCAGAAGCAATTGCAAAACAGGTGGGAATCGACCGTGTATTGAGCGAAGTTTTGCCGGAAGATAAAGCTAACGAAGTGAAAAAGTTGCAGGATGAAGGCAAAAAAGTAGGTATGGTAGGCGATGGAATTAATGATGCTCCTGCACTTGCGCAAGCCGATGTAGGAATTGCCATTGGATCTGGTACGGATGTAGCGATGGAATCAGCAGATATTGTCCTAATGCGTAGTGACCTCATGGATGTCCCTACGGCTGTGGAATTGAGTAAATCTACCATCCGAAACATTAAGGAAAACCTGTTTTGGGCATTTGCTTATAACATGTTAGGTATTCCCTTCGCGATGGGTGTAGTTTATGCCTTTGGCGGTCCATTGCTTAGCCCGGTTATTGCGGCAGGGGCAATGACTTTTAGTTCTACTTCTGTTTTATTAAATGCATTACGCTTAAGACGATTCAAACCAGCAGTTGTTTAGAAAACACGTAGCTTATCTGGGATTTAAACTTCTTCCTATTCTATATAATAGGAGAAGATAAAAAAAAAAAGGGGGAATAAAATAATGAAAAAAGAAGTCTTATTAGATGGCGTAAAATGTGCAGGTTGTGCGAACACGGTACAAGAAAGATTTTCAGCTATTGAAGGGGTTGAATCTGTAGAGGTTGATTTAGCGACTAAAAAAGCAGTACTTGAAAGTCAAACAGAGATTGATACCGAAACGCTCAATGCTGCTTTAGCAGAAACTAACTATTCAGTATTAAGTGCATAAAGTACGAATACCATTTATTCATAGATAGTAGATAGAGATAAAGTATAGAACCCTTTTCATGAGAATTATATGCAGTGTTAGATGAGAAAGTTCTAAAACTTTAGAATCAGTCTCTAATATAATAAGGAGGAATTAAAAATGAGGAATAACAAAAAACATTCGTCACATAGTCATCATAATCACGGCGACATGGATCACTCAAAACACGACCATAATGAAATGGAACATAGTCAGATGGATCACAGCAAGATGAATCATAGTGCGATGGATCACAGTGAAATGGATCATGGCGCAATGGGAGGGCATGCCCACCACCATCACGGTAGCTTTAAGGAGATTTTCTTGAAGTCACTCCCATTAGGAATTGCAATCTTACTCATTACTCCTTTGATGGATATTCAGTTGCCTTTCCAAATTATCTTTCCTTATGCAGACGTTGTAGCAGCTGTATTGGCAACAATTCTATACATTTTTGGCGGAAAACCATTCTTCATGGGTGCGAAAGATGAGTTTAATTCAAAAGCTCCAGGCATGATGTCCTTGATTACTTTGGGAATAACGGTTTCTTATGCCTATAGTGTTTACGCAGTGGCCGCTCGATATGTGACTGGAGAACATGTCATGGACTTCTTCTTTGAGTTTACAACGTTAATTTTAATCATGTTATTAGGACACTGGATTGAAATGAAGGCATTGGGTGAAGCAGGGGACGCGCAAAAAGCATTGGCTGAGTTGGTGCCGAAAGATGCTCATGTTGTTTTAGAAGACGATTCGATTGAGACTCGTCCAGTTACTGACTTGCAAGTAGGTGATTTGATTCGTGTTCAAGCCGGAGAAAATATTCCAGCAGATGGAACGATCCAGCGCGGCGAATCACGTGTAAACGAAGCGCTTTTGACTGGGGAATCGAAACCAATTGAAAAAAATCCCGGAGATGAAGTCATCGGTGGATCAACCAATGGTGGCGGAGTCCTCTATGTGGAAATAAAGCAGACGGGCGATAAGTCTTTCATTTCTCAGGTTCAGACATTAATCAGTCAAGCTCAAAGCCAACCATCTCGAGCAGAAAATCTTGCACAAAAAGTTGCAGGATGGCTCTTTTATATTGCGGTTATTGTGGCCCTTATTGCCCTTGTTATATGGATGGTTATAGCTGATGTACCAACGGCAGTTATTTTTACAGTCACCACATTAGTTATTGCTTGTCCGCATGCCCTGGGTCTGGCTATTCCATTGGTGACTGCTCGTAGTACCAGCTTAGGGGCCAGTCGGGGATTATTAGTGAAAGACCGGGAAGCTTTGGAGTTGACTACAAACGCAGATGTTATAGTTTTAGATAAAACTGGAACTTTAACAACTGGTGAGTTTAAAGTATTAGATGTTGAACTCTTTAATGATAAATATACGAAAGATGAAATCGTTGCCTTATTGTCAGGTATCGAAGGTGGATCTAGTCACCCTATCGCTCAGTCAATTATTAGTTACGCAGAACAGCAAGGGATACGTCCAGTAAGTTTTGATTCGATTGATGTTATTTCTGGCGCTGGTGTAGAAGGTCAAGCTAACGGACATCGTTATCAATTAATCAGTCAAAAAGCATATAGACGTAATCTGGATATGGATATTCCAAAAGGAGCAACCCTCAGTGTCTTAGTAGAAAACGACGAAGCAATCGGTGCTGTAGCTTTAGGGGATGAATTAAAACCGACAAGTAAAGACTTAATACAAGCCCTTAAAAAGAACAAGATTCAGCCGATTATGGCAACGGGTGACAATGAAAAAGCGGCTCAAGGAGCTGCAGAAATGTTAGGTATTGATTATCTAGCTAATCAATCTCCTCAAGACAAATATGAATTAGTTGAAAAACTTAAAGCAGAAGGAAAGAAAGTTATCATGGTCGGTGACGGGGTCAACGATGCACCTTCTCTTGCATTAGCAGACGTTGGTATAGCTGTTGGTGCCGGAACTCAAGTAGCATTGGATTCAGCCGATGTCATCTTGACACAGTCAGACCCTGGCGACATTGAATCCTTTATCGAGTTGGCTCAGAAGACCACACGTAAGATGAAAGAAAATCTTGTTTGGGGAGCAGGGTATAACTTTATCGCGATCCCAATAGCTGCAGGAATACTAGCACCAATTGGCATAACATTAAGTCCAGCAGTCGGTGCCGTCTTGATGTCACTTTCGACTGTAATTGTTGCCATCAATGCTATGACATTGAAATTAGAGCCAAAATAAACAGTTATTTGGCACATGAAATAATTGAATGACCTTATCGTGTAAAAATACAATAGTTTCACAGGAAAGGAAGAGATGAAATGATTTAAAAAATCATCTCTTCCTTTTTTAGTTCATAAGGAGGAAAAATTATGAGGCTGGTCCTTTTAGGGTTACCTGGTGCTGGGAAAGGCACCCAAGCTAAAAGAATCGCAGAGGAGTACCACCTGACGGCTATTTCAACTGGTGAAATGTTACGAGAAGCAACCAAGGAGAAAGATACATTCGGACTCAGAGTGCAAGAATATATGAATAAAGGAGAGCTAGTTCCAGATGAGTGGATAAACTCATTGGTTAAGAGTCGCTTACAAGCAAAAGATGTTGAAAATGGCTTTGTTCTGGATGGTTACCCACGTACCCTACAGCAAGCAAAAATGCTCGAAGCTTACCTACAAAGTCAGAATCAGAATTTAGACGCTGTTTTCTTTTTAGATGTAAGTCAGGATACGTTAAGACATCGGTTAGCGCAACGAGGGAATCTTCGTTCAAAAGAAAAACAAGGAAATTCCCAAATCGAATCAAAAAGGGAAAAAATTCGACTGGATGACAAACCAGAAGTGATTGAAAATAGGCTACACATTAATAAGGAATTAATGGAATCACTTATTCACTTCTACAAGGAGCGAAATCTGCTTTACGTTATCAATGGTGAAGGGGATTTTGACAATGTGTTTGACAATATAAATGAGGGGTTATTGTCTGTAAACAAATAACTACACAAATTGAACTTAAATTATGTGATTTAAAACAATTAACTAATGTAAGCTATGAAGGGGATTGAAGAATGAATGTTTTACTTAGTGTAATCGATCCAGTTGCTATTTCAATTGGCCCGATAAAGATTTATTGGTACGGAATTATTATTGCTCTAGCGATGCTGATCGGCATTTCATTAGCTACAAAGGAAGCTCAAAAACTGGGACTTGAAGAAGATACCATGGTAGATATGGCATTATGGGCCATACCAATTGGCTTTATCGGTGCCCGACTTTATTACGTTTTATTCAAATGGGACTACTATATACAGAATCCGAGTGAAATCATCGCAATCTGGAATGGTGGAATTGCCATTTATGGGGGGCTAATTGCGGGTGGTCTCGCAGTATACTGGTTTGCAAGAAGAAAGAAAATGACGCTAACTCTTTTACTAGACATACTGGCACCTAGTGTCCTCCTAGCTCAATCGATTGGTCGCTGGGGAAATTTCATCAATCAAGAGGCACATGGCGGTCCAGTCACCCGACAATTTTTAGAAAACTTGTACTTACCGGAATTCATCATTAACCAAATGAATATCAACGGAACCTATTACCATCCCACTTTTCTTTATGAGTCTTTATGGAGTTTAGTTGGTTTCGCCTTGTTGCTCCTTTTGCGGAACAAGAATCAATTCCTTCGCCAAGGAGAAGTGGCGCTCAGCTATGTCATTTGGTATTCAGCAGGAAGGTTTTTTATTGAAGGCATGCGGACAGACAGCTTATGGATAGGCGATTTCTTACGAGTTTCACAAGGCTTGTCCCTCGTTTTGTTCGTAGCAGCACTGGGTGTTTTGACGTATCGCAGGTACTATACCTATCCGCCAGTACCCTATTATAAGGATGAGCCCAAACTGTCCAAAGCAGCAAATTAAGGAGGTGAAGATATGCTAGACAGATGGCAGTTAATTAACAGAGAGACCGACAAAGTGGAAATGGAAGGAGCATTGCAAGAGATTCTGGAAGAATTGGATGTGCCCTCTCCTGAAGAGATTTCAGATCAATACACACTAACGAAACCTCAAAATTACTCCACAGGAGATCATGAAAAAAGAAGAGTCAATGAATAAAGCTCTTTTTAGGTTAAATGCAAAAGCTGAATCAGAAAAAGTTTACGACTTTTTGATTCAGCTTTTTTGTCGATTATGAGTGTACCCTAAATAGACAAAAATATAACATTGAAAAATTTAGAGTTCCAACGTATGATTAGGGTGTATTATAAACGTTATAGAAAAGTAGGGAATAAATTTGAAAATTGCTTATATTAGAGTTTCATCCATCGATCAAAATGAACAACGTCAAATTGAAGAAATGAAAAAGTTTGGTGCTGAAAAAATTTTTATCGAAAAACAATCTGGAGCAACCATTAGTCATAGACCGATTTTCCAGGAAGCTTTAGATTTTGTCAGAGAGCAAGATATTTTTATTGTGGAAGCCATTGATCGACTTGGACGAAATTATGACGAGATTATCGATTCAGTTAATTATCTAAAGAAGAAGAATGTGCGACTTATTATCACCAGTTTACCGATCATGGCTGAAGCAATTGGAAATCCTCTCCTAGATAAATTCATCAAAGACTTAATCATTCAAATCTTAGCCATGATTGCTGAACAAGAACGTACTGAATCGAAACGACGCCAGGCACAAGGAATTAAAATCGCTAAAGCAAACGGCGTCTATAAAGGTCGTCCTAAGTTATACAGTGCAGACACCAAAGATCCTCAACGTCGCCTTGTCTATAGGAGTATCGTTCAGGATCTTGAGAATGGGGTTGCTATCTCAAAGATTGCAACAGACTACAATGTGACTAGGCAAACAATTTACCGAATAAAAAAAGAAATCGACCAACTAATTGTATGATTTCTTTTTTGAATCACGTAATTATTAATTAGCTTTGTCATCAATACAGACAATCATTTTAGATTCATCTAGCTAAGTTGATTATATCTATGTTAAAAAGAATTTAGTTAACATAAATATAATCGATGCATAAATCGTCCTTATTTAAAGGCATTTAACATTGACAACTCACATTGACAACTCACATTGACAACTCCTGGTTACCAAAATAAAGTGCAACACTCAGTAGATTCTTGTTGGGTTTTTTTGTTATTTAGGCTTAAGGATATGGTACAATCAGAGATAACATGATAATCGATATTTTTGTTAAATTAGGAGGAAATGAGAGAAAAGCAGGAGGTATGTAATGGACAATCAAAAGCAAACAGATGTAAGAAAGAACATAACGTTTTCGGTAATTTCATTAGTGGCATTACTACTCGCATTGCTTGGGTACTTTTATACTTTTTTCAATAAAAATACTGACTACAACACGGCAGTTAATGCTTCAATTTTTATTCTAGCTGTAGCAAGCGGTTTAGTAACCACAAAAGAAAAATCAGGGAACAAATTACTACAATCATTGATTACCGTTGATACTGTACTTTTTGTCTCTTGGGTGATAACAATAATTGTGGGTCTGTTTATTTGATATACGATGCTTCGTAGTTGTTGTCTCAATAAGATGGGATTTATGACGCATTGTGAGGGGTTATAGTGGATGTAGCGATTTGATAATGAACACAGATATGATACCCTTGTTCGGGCGGACTGACTTGGTTACAAGTGAGTGCTTTGGAGGAAGTCATCTTCATATCTGTGAAGGTTCATTGTCAAATCATCTGAGGTCGTTGGCTTAAACAAGGGCAGGGGGACTGACTGAGTATGGCATACGCTCACCTAACAGCAGAAGAACGTGGCAAGATTGAGGCATACCTTGATGAAGGTCTATCGCAAGCGGAGATAGCAAGGAGACTGGATCGTCACCGTTCAACTATCTCAAGAGAAATCAAAAGAGGTAGCGAACAAAGAGGACGCAATAGCACTGCAAAACTGCGCTATCAAGCAACAAGTGCGCAAAATATTGCAAGAATGCGGAAGCAGAACTGTGGTACTAAAACAAAAGCAACAATCCATAATACTAGAACAATATTGAAGTATCTAAATATGAAATATTCACCAGAACAAATTGTAAACGCTGTTCGCAGTGTAAAAGTTTGTAGAACAACGATTTACAATTGGATCTATTCGAAAATAATCAACTTTAATATGAAGATGCTGCGTCATCATGGTAGACGCTACAAAGTAAAATCAACTGGGTCTAAAATTCGAGTAGACCGTGCGTTTTTCGCTAATCGAACCATTGATTTGCGGCCAGAGGCAGTCCAACTACGCACGGAATTTGGCCACTGGGAAGCAGATACTGTAGTTTCTATGCGTGGTGTAGCGGCTTGCTTAGCTACCTTTGTGGAGCGTAAAACACGACATTATGTAGCTATCAAGATCCCTCATAAAACGGGAACGGATATGATGTTGGCAATAAAACGACTCGTAGAATTATATCCTCAAGGTGTTAAATCCATTACTTGTGACCGTGGAACTGAGTTTGTGAGCCAATTCAATATCGGGACGCTTGAAGATACATTTTGTTGTAAAATTTATTACGCTAATCCTTATGCGCCGTATGAGCGTGGTTCCAATGAAAATCATAATGGATTATTGAGAGAATACTTTCCAAAACCATTTAACTTTAAGAATATTTCGCAGCGGAAAATTGATGAAGCGGTATTTAGTATGAATACTCGTCCAAGAAAAGTTTTAGGTTGGAAAACTCCTCAGCATAAATTTAAACTAGAATACGCTAAAGTAACATGAAAACTTGCAAAAAAATATTTCTTTGTTATAAAAAAGTTGTTCACGAACAATATGCTTTAAATCAAATTAACGCCTGGATAGCAAAATAAAGCGCAACAAACCTCCACAAACTTATATTGATGCTCGTTATTTAATATGATACGATGTGCCTGCATACGGTAGGTAATACGATTTGATTATGAACACAGATATGATAGACTTGTATCGGCTGAGCTGACTTGTCTTAAGTTAGCTCCTAGTTGGAAGCGGATCTCATATCTGTGAAGGTTCATTGTCAAATCATTCGTTGCCGTAGTAATTAATAGAGCAAGGGAGCTAGTTTGATACATGGTATATAAGCATTTAACCGCTGAAGAGCGCGGGAAAATTGAAGCCTATCTTGACGAAGGATTACGACCAGCTGAAATAGCACGTAGATTAGATCGCCATCGTTCAACAATCACTCGGGAGATTCAACGGGGGACTGAAGCTAGAAAAGCCAACAGTATCGCACGGTTGCCTTATCAAGCTTCAAGTGCACAAAATATTGCTAAATTGCGGAAAAAGAACTGTGGAGTTACTAAAAAAGCCACGATTCACAATATAAAAACTATTTTAAAATATCTGAATCTAAAATATTCTCCAGAACAAATTGCACATTCCGTTAAAAGCGTAAAGGTATGTACATCCACGATCTATAACTGGATTTACTCAAAAACCATTGATTTCAACATCAAAAAGCTTAGGAGACATGGAAAAAGATATAAAGTAAAGTCATCTGGATCGAAGATTCGCATTGATCGAGCTTTCTTTGAAAATAGAACCATTGATTTGCGCCCAGAAGCTGTTCAGCTTCGTACAGAATTTGGTCATTGGGAAGCTGATACAGTAGTTTCAAAACGTGGCATATCAACCTGTCTAGCAACTTTTATCGAAAGAAAGACACGACAATACGTAGCGATTAAACTCCCTAATAAAACAGGTCACGCTATGATGGCAGCAATTAAAAAACTAATAGAAATGTATCCTCAAGGGGTAAAATCTATTACTTGTGATCGAGGAACTGAATTTGTAAATCAATTTCAAGTCGGGCTTATTGAAGACACCTTCGGGTGCAACATTTACTATGCAAATCCGTATGCACCTCATGAACGTGGTTCTAACGAAAATCATAATGGATTACTTAGAGAATATTTCCCTAAACCGTTTAATTTTAAGACTGTCTCGCAGCGCATCGTCGATGACGCTGTAGAAAGCTTAAATACTCGACCAAGAAAAATTCTAAAGTGGAAAACACCAGCTCAAAAGTTTAAACTAGAATACGCGAGAATTACATGATATTTTCAAGAGGATATTTCATTTGTTATAAAAATGTTTTTACGAACAATTACAATTTTTTGAATTTTATATAATTATAAAGCTAAGCGAAAGACGAACGATGTTTATCTAATAACAGTGAATAGTTGCACTTAATCTTAACATTCGCCTCACATTGACAACTTCGTATAATGTATCTTATGTAAACTAAAATATAAAGCAAACTAACACTTCAGAATTTACCGAACTACTAGTTTGCTTCTATTTTTTTGTATCCAACTTTGTTGAATTATGTTTTAGTATATCAGTTGTTGCCTCTTTTAAGTCATCAAACTCACCCTGATACGTAGCAATTCTAACTACAAATTCTACGACTTCCTGATTTTCCATTTTTAGTGAGTAGCCGTTTATCTTGAGAAAAACATATGCAGCTAGAAATGCAGTCCGTTTATTTGCATTATGAAATGGATGTTTTTTTATCAGATTTATTAATAGAACTGCTGCTTTGCTGAATTCATCAGGATACAGATCTTCTCCAAAAATATGCTGTTTAGGTTGATTAGCAGCCATACTTAAAGAATTATTATCAATAATCCCAATCATTTCTTTAGGTGAATATTTCTTTATTTGAATTACATTTAATTTTACAATATCTTTTTCACTTAGGTAAATCATCGATCAACTAGTTCCTTAAAAGCTGAATCATATTCGAGTAACGCTTGGTTAACATACATATCAAATTCAAGATCTAGTTTACTTTCTTCTTTCACAATAGCATCCATAATCTTGTCTTCATCAATAAAAATAGTATCTCCAGGCTTCAACCCTCTTTCTGATATAATTTCTTTTGATAAAGTCACCACGATTGAGTTGCCTACTTCTCTAATTTTGCGCTTTTTTATATTCATAATTATCATCTCCTAACATGAGTATACACTGTATATCTTTTCAACTCAAACTATATAAATTTTATTATCATTCTAATCTATACATTATTAAAAGAAAAAAATAACTTTAAAAACCCTTAGGTTTCTTTAAAACAACACTACACAAATCATTTTTCTTAATCAAGAAAGCATTTTTTGTATCAATTTTACTAATCTCAACTACATCATCAAAGTCTACAATCAAATTATTTTCTACCAATGGTTCATTAATGTTGTTTATACCTATAGGTATTAAAGATATTTTCTTTAGATTTGAAATATGATTCATAAATTGTTCTCGATTTTTCACATCTGTTTTTTCATCCATCCATCTGTATCTTTGCAATGTTGCTAGCACAATATCATCTTTACCGAAAAAATTATTATTAGATTCGTCATAAAAAAATTCAACATTAGGACCAATATGAACAAAGTAACCTTTTCCATAATTGAGTTTAGGATTTTTTAATATCCAACTTTTTGATGGGAAAGGTGGAATTATAAAAGTTAATGATAGAAAGTGATCTACCAAATTATTAATTGATTTCTTTTTCCAATTTTTAAAAATAGTTTTTCCAAATTCATAATTTTCAAAATAAAAACCTATCATAGGAGGGTGATCGGGAAAACTAATATAAGCTATACCTTGCCATTTTGCATTGTTCCACATCTCAAAATCAATAGGACTTGAAAAAAATACACTTTTCTGTTGTCTTTTCTTCAATGGCCGTAACTTCCCTAAATCAGGTTTTTTATTTCTGTTTATTCCTCTTAACCGCCAATATAATCTATCAAAACTACTTTCCTCACTAATATTATAGTAAGTATATGGCTTTAGCGGTGTGAGAATATAATCTATTTCAAAATTTTCCATGATTATAGGTATAAACTTTTCATTTTGTGTTTTACTATCATAAATTAGCTGATAAACTAGGTTAATCTCCCAAGATATTCCTTTACTTCTTTTTCTACCATCATATATTTTTTCATAAAATGACTTGCTGTTGAGAACCAGAACATAATCAGAATCTCTTATTTGTCGCTCCATCCATACTTGCCAACCCTCTCGTGGAGATTCTTCATACAAATCTACAATAGCATCTATACCCTCTGATCTTAATTTATTGGAAAAATCTAATACATTTTGCTCGTAATCGATATCTTGATGACAATATGAAATAAAAACTTTCGGATGATCACTCATGGGTATTCTCCTATACTGTTAGAGTAGTTCTACTAATTTTCTTCTATAATTTTGATTATCTCATCTATTAGTCTTTTTGCACTTAAATTATTTTCTAAGATACCAATGCTTTTTTCTAAGTATGGATAATCTTCTATATTTGTTTTGATTTCATTCAGAATTTGACGAGAAACTTCACCCGTAGAACCTACAGGTATTATTAAATTATTTTTTTCTTTAGCTATAGAAAATTCTTCTAACATACCAGAGATATTTTCATTTTTTTCATCAAGTTTTTCTTTATCACCAAAAATGAAAATACTAACTCCTACATCAGAGAGAATATCATTTCTATACTGTCTATATTTCTCCTGTCTTTCTTGGTGATCAGAAATATTTTGTGGAAATGGTCTCAAAGATAAGTGTTCATCTATCTTTTTATATTTTGCTTTATAAATCTCTTCCAAAGCTCCATTAATCACACTAGAACCCACTCCTAAACCAAAACCAGAATGTATCTTGTAACCCTTTTTAATTAAGTTATTTGATAAAGAGAAACAAAAGTCCTCCACCTTATCTTTACTCCAATTCTCATTAAACTTTTCTATACTACCGGAAATAAAGATATTTTTTTTCAGATTTCTTCTTTCTAATTCTTTAAGAAGTGAGGTTATTTCCGTATAATCATCAATAAGTACCGTACTTATTCCATATCTTTTTAACTCATTGATTTTTAAATTCTGCCTAACTTTATTTACCCTATACTCTTCTTCGGCAGCATTTTTTGATTCTTGGGTAATAAGTTCTGAAAAATCTGGCTCTTCTACTCTTTTTTCTAACCAAAAGCTCTCTCCAGTTTTGCCTTTCGAAAGTATTCTAGTTCTGGAAAGAATATAATCTAAGTTAGGATCATCAAAGCTAAAACCAACAAATAAAAACGTTTTCGAAATAAGATCACCTTGAAGAACTGTAGTAAACAAGCCTCTTTTTTCATTGTAAACTTCAAAGTCTTCTTTTGTTAAAACTGCTTCATCTGGAAAATCTACATCTCCATGCATTTTATATACAACAGCATCTCTATCTCTTTTATGAGTTACCAACTGTTTCGATTCAATTTTAACATCCGCTTTCCTCTCATTTAACTCCAAACCTCTTTCCAACAATTTGTCATAATTGGTAGTCCAATAAGTATATATAGGAAGTCTTGTAACTATTTTTATATTATCATTTAATACTTTATCTTGAGAAAATTGTTCTACAATAGCTTGATTTATAGAGCTTCTACCAAACATCTCATTTCTGTAATATTGAGCTAATCTGGCTAAATTAGTTTCTTGGTTAATATCTAAACTTAACTCATCTGCAAAAGGTTTTAGTAGCGTTCTCCAGTCAACATAACCAACAGATTTAGAAAAACCGGCACCTGAAAAAACAGCTGCATAGCCTTCATTGATAGCTTTACTATACCTTGTTAAAAATAGTTCCTTACTCATTTCTGTCAAAATTATTCACCCAACTTTTTTATTGTTTTGCTATTAAATATTCTCCGACTTTCTTACTTTTTAAATATGCATTTTCTATATAGAAATTGGGATTCGATAAAAATTCATTTTCGTTTACCAAGGAGATATATGAACCATTTAAAGAATCAATAGTTTTACATTCTGTACATGAATAGATAACAGGATGCTGGTTATAGCGATTTTTAAGAATAATATCGTGAAAGTAGCTACTGTTGGTGGTTATACTAACGCACCCATCATTTTTTATTATTTTTTGTCTCAACCAAGAATATCCACCATTGTATTCCATTACAACACCAATTATTCCATTAGTACCTGAATATCTATCCCCTCGTTTCACCTCACGCAAAGAGTATTTAATTTCCCAATCTATCCATTCACTTAATTTCATTTGTGGCGATATAATTACAATAGTAACAGATGTTGAATATATCATATTTTTCAATTTATCTTTTATATAATCTGTATTTTTGTCAGCCATACTTGGAGAAAGGCTTGTTTCACCTCTATAATAAATAGCATCATTTCCCATTGATTTTAATATACTATCTCTTAGCACTCGTGCTTCAGAATATTTATAAGATATGAATGTTTTTCTAGCCAAATTAAACGCCTACTTTCCTTATTCTATTATTACACAATTATTATATACTTTATTTGTGTTTATTTACACAATAAAAATATTAAACGGGAGCGTCAATAATTTTGTGTAAATAACTCGTCCTTCTGCAAAATAATGGGTTACTCAGTAAACATTGAAGCTAATGTATCCGTCACTTGTTGGAAGCCTTTATGGCTTCTATTTAAGAATTTTTG
>Ga0334900_1001131_pt1 | contig 31205 bp, 23 predicted proteins | sample GraSluR3_MG_2_FD_207231 | JGI IMG/M metagenome (GOLD analysis project Ga0334900, IMG submission 207231) | Sludge microbial communities from methane-producing bioreactor in Wageningen University, Netherlands - Granular Sludge_31_08-R3 | ecosystem: Engineered > Bioreactor > Anaerobic >... | reverse complement strand
ATATATAACATATTATTGTAATATGATTGCCACTACATTATTGGAAGCTAAAAGAACAAACCCTTGATTTTTAAGGGTTTTGGGGGCTTAATTTGGGGAAAATGGGTTACAAGTGTCAAAGTCAGGAAAAAGTTTTAGTTTACTTTGATGTGGTAGACTTACAGCTTGAAAGTATAAGCGGAAAATAATTAAACAGATAAAAGGCCTGCTATTTTTCTTAAAAAAAGCAGGCCTTTTATAATAAAATACTATCTTTTATTTATCTATTATCTATTATTAATTAATTATTCTTCTATTATTTCTATTTCTTCTTCCTGCTGGTCATCTCTTTCTGTTAAATCACTTACTTCTGAAGATTCTTCGATTACGGATTGTTCAGATGTTTCTAATTCTGAAGTAAAATCATAATGAATTATTACCTCAGATTCTTCTCTTAGCTGGGTTAAAAGGGCATCAATCGCAGAATTCTGTTTTTGATTTTTTAGTATGCTTTCAATGTTTTCTCTGGTTTCTTCAAAGGCTGGTTGATGCTCTTCCTGTATATCTTCACATTTAATTATATGATAACCATATTCAGTTTCTACGATTTCACTTATTTGGCCTTCCTCTAAAGAGAAGGCAGCAGTTTCAAATTCTCCTACCATTTGACCGCGGGTAATATACCCCAAATCACCACCTTGTTCGGATGATGGACAAATAGATTTTTCTCTGGCTAATTGCTCAAAGTCAACCATCCCATCATTTAGTTGATTTAATATTTTTTGTGCTTCTTCTTTATCTTCAACTAAGATGTGACTGGTTTTTCTTTTCTCAGGTTCAAAGAAATTTTTATTATTTTCTTCATAGTATTGTGATATTTCTTCCTCGGTCAGCTCAATTTTTTCATATTCACGCTCAATCGCCTCTCCAATCATTAATTGTCTGTTAATGTCCTCTTTAAGTTGTCTAATAGTTAGATTGCTTCTCCTCAAGGCATCGTTAAAATCTGATTCTGACTCAAAACTGTTTTTTATATTCTCTATTTCTTCATTAATCTCATTTTCGGGAATAGTAATATCTGTATCCTGGGCATGCTGATATAACAGTATTGAATTTATTAATTGCTCTGTTACACTATTTTTAACAAAAGCCAGTGTCTCATCAGTCATATTAGATAATGTTTGGTTATCATATCGGGAAATAAAGTTGTAGAAGGCGTTTTGCCATTGTTGAAAACTAATTCCTGTATTATTAACCTCAGCAATTAAACCACCAGTAGTTTGAGGTCTATTACCGGAAGACCTGTATTGACCCAATCCATAAAATATTGAGACAATAAAGGCCACAACTATAACTATTAGAATGGATTTTAAATTCTTTCGAATGAATTGCATATTATTATATAGTCTCCTTAAAATTATTTTTGATATCGATTATAAATATAATATCCCTCACTATATTTGTCAAATTAAGTTCAGGAATAATATGCGGGTAATTAATCCCTAATATGCTGTTGAGGTTACAATACATTTTGTTATATACTGTTAACATTAATCAATATTTAATTCATGGTTCGCTGTATTATGAATTTTACAAAGTATAAAAAAGAAATAGAAAATAAAATAAATGAATTAAGGGAAACACTCAGAAAGCACAATTATCAGTATTATATTCTGAATGAACCTATTATTTCAGATAATGAGTATGATACTTTATTGAAAAAATTGATTACACTCGAGCAAAAATATCCTGAGTTTATTACCCCGGATTCTCCTACACAGAGGGTAGGTGCAAAACCACTGGCAGAATTCCAAACAGCCCGGCACCTGGTGCCAATGTTAAGTTTATCCAATGCCTTTTCTGAAAAAGAATTACTGGATTTTGATAATAGAATCAAAAAAAATTTTTCACAAAAATTCTTTAACTATATTGTTGAATTAAAAATTGACGGATTGGCAATTGCACTGGTATATGAAAACGGAATCCTGCAGCGAGGTACAACCAGGGGAGATGGTTTTATTGGTGAAGACATTACACAAAATTTGAGAACCATCAACAGTGTACCCCTGAAATTAATAAAATTCAATGATATAAAAAGAATTGAGGTTTATGGCGAAGTCTATATGAATAAGGCCAGTTTTAAAAAATTAAATGAAGAAAGGGATAAACAGGGAGAGAATTTGTTTGCAAATCCCAGAAATGCCGCTGCCGGTTCAGTTCGACAATTAGATCCGGCAATAACTGCAAAGCGTCAGCTGGATAACTTTATTTACCAGGCAACATTCCCGGATAGTCCTAATTTTAAAACCCATTTCGAAGTGCTGAAATTTTTAAAAGAGGCCGGATTTAGGGTTAACCCTAATATAAAAGAATGCCAGACTATAGAGGATGCTATTGAATATTGTGAAATATGGAAAAAAAAGAAAAATGAACTAAATTATGAAATTGATGGAATGGTAATCAAGGTTAATCAATTGAATTTAAGAGCAGAACTTGGTTCAACTTCCAGGAGTCCTCGCTGGGCAATTGCTTTCAAATTTCCGGCAGAACAGATGACAACCGTTATTAAGGATATAATAGTTGGAGTCGGGAGGACCGGTACTTTAACACCTGTTGCTATACTGGACCCGGTTATTATTTCCGGTTCAAAGGTACAACGGGCGACTTTACACAATGAAGATGAAATTAGAAAGAAAGATATTCGAATTGGTGATACAGTACTGATACAGAAAGCCGGTGAGGTTATTCCTGAAATAGTAAAGGTAATCAAAGAAAAACGCCGAGGAGAAGAAAGAAAATTTTCTATGCCGGAAAAGTGTCCTGTTTGTGGTTCTCAAGTAGTAAAAATTGATGATGAAGTAGCTTCCCGTTGTAATAATATATCCTGTCCTGCCCAGGTAAAAGAGAGGATTAAGCATTTTGTTTCCAGAGACGCCATGGATATTGATGGCCTGGGAACTGCACTAATAGAGCAATTAGTGGATAATGAAATAATAAAAGATTTTGGCGATTTATATTACCTAAAAAAAGAAGAATTATTAAAATTAGAGAGAATGGCTGAAAAGTCATCAGGTAATATTATAAAAGCAATAAACAATAGCAAAAACAGGCCTTTATCAAATTTAATTTATGCATTAGGTATTCGCTATGTGGGAAGTTATGCCTCAAAATTACTTTCTCAAAGGGTTAATAACCTGTTGGATTTAAAGAGTAAAAAATATGAATATTTTGTTGATATACCAGAAATTGGACCGAAAATTGCGGAAAGTATTACTTTGTTTTTTAACAAAGAAGAAAATTTGCAAATTATCAGAAAGCTGAAAGAAGCCGGTGTTAATCTTAGTTCTCAAGAGAGTCAGACTGAAAAACATGTTTTAAAAGGAATGCAATTTGTATTAACCGGAACCCTGGAAAATTTCACCAGGGATGAAGCAAAAAGAGAGATAGAGCTGTTAGGTGGAAGAGTTACCGGCAATGTAACAAAAAAAACAAATTACCTTGTTTTAGGTAAAGAACCAGGCCAGAAATACCAGAAGGCTAAAGAAATAGGTGTCAGTATATTAGAAGAAGATGATTTTAAGAGCATATTAAGAAAAAAATAGTATTTTATTGGAATTGGAGGAACAATTATGGTTGAAAGAATGATTACCGAAAAAGATGTTGAATATGTGGCAAAACTGGCAAAATTAGAATTAGATGAAGAACAAAAGAAGATTTTTTTAGAGCAATTAAATGATATACTTTCATATTTTACAAAATTAAATGAATTGAATACGGAAAATGTAGAACCTACGTCCCATGTTCTGTATTTGAATAATACGTTTCACGAAGATATACCGGAACCTTCTTTGTCTCAAAAAACAGTGATGAGTTTAACCGGGCATAATAAAAATGGTTATTTTAGAGTTCCAAAAATATTATAAGTATTACTTATAACTAAGAAAGGTTAATAGATTTACAAATGATTTGGAGAATGGGAGGAAATTGAATTGCAGTTGAATGAGCTAAAAGTAGTTGAATTTATTGAGATGGTAAGAAAAAAGAAGATATCAGTTGAGCAGGTGATAAATGATATCTTTCTCCATATTGATAGGATTGACCAAAAACTGAACGCCTATTTAAGTACTAACAAAGAAGGAGCATTGCAGGAAGCCAGGAAAATCGACCGAATGGTAAAAGAAGGTGAAAAATTGCCTCCTTTGGCTGGACTGCCGGTAGCAGTAAAAGATATCATATGCACCAAAGGAATTGAAACAACCTGTGCATCCAGGATTTTACAGGGATTTATTCCCCCTTATGATGCAACTGTGATTAAGAAAATAAAAGATGCTGGAGCGATAATCATAGGTAAGACTAATATGGATGAATTTGGAATGGGTTCTTCTAACGAAAATTCCGCTTATCAGATAACCTTAAACCCCTGGGATACTAATCGTGTTCCAGGTGGTTCCAGCGGGGGTTCGGCGGTAGCTGTTGCTGCTGATGAAGCTTTAGCAGCATTGGGAACAGATACCGGTGGATCTGTCAGGTTGCCTGCATCATTTTGTGGAGTTGTAGGCATGAAACCTACCTACGGAAGAGTATCCCGCTATGGGGTTATTGCCTATGCCTCTTCTCTTGATCAGGTGGGAACATTAACAAAAAGCGTTAGCGATGCAGCGTTAATGATGAATATAATATGCGGCTATGATGAAAAAGATTCTACCTCAGCAAAAATAGCGGTTCCTGATTTTCTCACTTCCTGTCAAGGGAACATATCAAATTTGAAATTTGGAGTTCCTAAAGAGTATTTCGAAAAAGGTTTGAATGCTGAGGTAAAAGAAGCTGTATTAAAAGCTATTGAAAAAATTGCAGACTTAGGCGGAAAAATAGAAGAAGTATCATTACCAAACATGCAGTATGCCTTGCCTGCCTATTATCTTATTGGTATGGCTGAAGCCAGTTCCAACCTGGCAAAGTTTGATGGTATTCAATATGGGTTACGAATTGATGAAAACAATGACTTAGAAGATATGTATAAAAAAACCAGGACTGCGGGTTTTGGTTCAGAAGTTATTAGAAGAATAATGCTGGGAACTTATGCCCTGAGTTCAGGATATTATGATGCCTATTATTTAAAGGCGCAAAAAGTAAGAACTTTGATTAAAAAAGATTTTGATGAAGTATTTAAGAAAATTGACCTGATATTGTGTCCTACATCGCCTATACCTGCTTTTAAGATAGGAGAAAAAATTGATGATCCCTTAACTATGTATTTAACAGATGCGTATACTATGCCGGTTAACCTGGCAGGTTTACCTGGCTTATCGATTAATTGTGATTTTACAAAAAATGACAATTTACCCATTGGACTTCAGATTATAGGCAGGGCATTTGAGGAAGATAAAATTCTGAGAACTGCCTATAATTTTGAAACTCATTTTAGCAGCAGCGATTTTAAAAAGCCAGAAATACAAGTATAAGCTGAAGGTATAACAATCGAGTTAAAATTATATATACATACACAATAATAAATAAACTGTTAAATACAAAAAATAATATATTTAAAACAATTATAAGAGAAGAAGAGAATGGAGTTCAACATGCAAGACGATATAGTAATTGGATTAGAAATTCACGTTCAACTATTAACGAAAACTAAATTATTCTGTCACTGCAGTACAGACTATATTGATAAAGAACCAAATATAAATACCTGTCCTGTGTGTCTTGGTTTGCCCGGTTGCTTACCGGTTCTGAATAAAAAAGCAGTAGAATTAGCTATAAAAACTGCTATTGCCTTGAATTGCATAATAAACAGCGTAAATATATTTCATCGCAAAAACTATTTTTATCCTGACTTGCCCAAAGCTTACCAGATATCCCAATATGATTTACCCCTGGCAGGAAAAGGGTTTATGCAATTAGAACTAGAAGACACCGGTGAAAAACGAAAAATTGGTATTAATCGGGCTCATATGGAGGAAGATGCCGGCAAGCTGGTTCATACTGAAGTAAATGGGAAAATTATTGACTCATTAGTGGACTATAACCGTTCCTGTATACCGCTGTTAGAAATTGTTACTGAACCGGATTTGCACTCTTCTGATGAAGCAATCATTTTTCTTCAGGGCCTGAGGGCTATTGTTCAATACCTTGGTGTATGTGATGGCAATTTGGAACGCGGTTCGATGAGATGTGATGCCAATATTTCAATAAGGGATGCAAAATCCGGCCAGTTGGGAATAAAAACTGAGGTTAAAAATATGAATTCATTCCGGGCAATAAAAAGAGCCCTGGATTATGAAATATCCCGACAGAGAAAATTAATTAAAAATGGAGAAAAAGTTATCCAGGAAACAAGACGCTGGGATGAGAATAATAATCAGACAATTTCCATGCGTAGCAAAGAAGATGCCCATGATTATCGTTATTTCCCGGAACCTGACTTATTACCGCTCAAAATTGAAAATTCCTGGGTTGATGAAATAAAAAATAACTTACCTGAATTGCCAGTAGATAGAAAGAAAAGGTTTATAAAAGAGTTTGAACTCTCCGAATATAATGCCAGTCGCTTGGTGGAGGTTAAATCACTGGGTGATTACTTCGAAGAAGCTTCCAGGGATTATAGTGATTATACACAACTTGCAAACTGGATTTTAGGAGAACTATTAAGATATTTAGGTGAAGAAAATATTGATATTAGTGCCAGTCCGATTTCTGCCCCAAGATTGGCCGAATTGTTAAAACTGATTGACAGCAAGGTAATTAGCGGGAAAATTGCCAAAACAATTTTTGAAGAAATGTTTAAAACCGGACAAGGCGCTTCGGACTTAGTCAAAAAAAGCGGTCTTACTCAGATAAGTAATAAGGATGAAATTGATAATATTATAGAAAAAGTTATTACGGAAAACATGCAGTCAGTTCAGGATTACCAGGAGGGGAAAGAAAAAGCAGTTAATTATCTGGTTGGTCAGGTAATGCGTTTTACCAAGGGAAGAGCACAGCCTGACCTGGTTCTGAAATTATTAAAAGAAAAGATGAATAAATTCAAGAATTAATCTATAATATAAGTTAAATGCTTAAACTCTTTTTAATGATAAAAAAATAGAAAGGGGGGATAGAGATGGATAAGTACAGATGCACTGTTTGTGGTTATATCTATGACCCGGAGAAAGGAGATCCGGAAGCAGATATTGAACCTGGAACTTCCTTTGAAGATTTACCCGAAGATTGGGTTTGTCCTTTATGTGGTGCCAGCAAAGATGAGTTTGAAAAGGAGGAATAATATTGGCAGTCAGAAAAATAACTGATGAGATTTATTGGATTGGTTCTGTTGATTGGGACAGGAGATTATTTGATGAATTAATACCTCTACCTGATGGAACCAGCTATAATTCTTATTTAATAAAATATGATGATGATGCGCTTCTTATTGATACAGTAGATCCTGCTAAAAAAGAAGAATTTTTTCTTAATTTAAGAGAAGCCAATGTAAATAAAATAAGCTATATCATTGCCCAGCATGCTGAACAGGATCATGCAGGCTGTATAAAAGATGTTTTGCAGGAATATCCTGGATGTCGTGTTATTACTAACAAAAAATGTAAAAACCTCTTAATTGATGAATTACATTTAGAGGACAATGATTTTTATGAGATAGAAGATGGGCAAGTTTTTCAATTTGGGAAAAAGAAATATCAATTCATTTTCGCTCCCTGGGTGCATTGGCCGGAAACATTTCTTACTTATCTTCCCGAAGAGAGGATATTATTTACCTGCGATTTTTTAGGTTCTCATTTCGCTACCAGCAAATTATGGTCTGAAGACACTCCTGATATCTATTATGCAGCCAAAAGATATTATGCTGAGATAATGATGCCATTCAGACATATGATTAAAAACCATCTGGATAAGTTATGGGAAATACCAATTGAAATAATTGCTCCCAGTCATGGGCCTATCTACAAAAAACCTGAATTTATTTTAAATGCTTACCAGGATTGGGTATCAGATAAGGTAAGTGACGAAGTAATAATACCCTATATTTCTATGCACGGAAGCACAGAGAAGATGGTTTATCATTTAACAGAACAGCTGATTCAGAAGGATATAAAGGTTACTCCATATCATTTGATTTATACTGATATTGGTAAATTAGCCATGTCATTAGTTGATGCTGCTACCATTATTCTGGCATCTCCTACTGTGCTTACTGGCCCTCATCCCCAGGTTGTGTATGCTGCTTACCTTTGTAATATCTTAAAACCGAAAGCAAAATATGCTGGTATTATCGGCTCTTTTGGATGGGGAAGCAAGATGGAAGAGGATATCCTTCAATTATTAAAAAATCTAAAAGTAGAATTATTACCCACAGTTATGGTGAAAAGCAATCCCCGGAGAGATGATTTTATTAAGCTTAATCAGCTTGCAGAGGTAATTGCAAAAAATCACAGTAACCTAAAATAATGAAAGATAAATAATTTTGTTCCTGATTTTTCGTTTACAATTCATAATAAATAGAAATGAGAATTGGGAACTTTTTAAATATTTATATTTTTATATTATTATAGGGCGAAATGTATTATTTGTGCAAATAAATTTATTTGTGAGAAGGGTGATTAGAATGAAAAAGAAAATAATTATTTTAATTTTTATTGTAATAATGGCTTTTTCTTTTACCTGCGTTGCCAGTGCCCAGAAAAGCATCATTGAAATATTGTACGGTGATTTTCTGGAGATAGATACTTTTGGTTATATTTATGTCAAAGTACAGGGCGAGCGCGCTCCTTTAATTGGGCTAAGAGGAGATGAGTTGACTGACTATGCAAAATTAAGGTATAAAAATAATTTTAGCGGGATTGCATACAATGAAATTAGTTCAGAAGAGTCGTTGATATTTCAGGAAGAAGAAAAAGCAAGAAAGGTAGGCAGTATCTGGTTTAGGGTATGGATAACAGGAGATAGTAGCCCAATTGCGTATTTTATTGAATGCAAGGCAGGAAATTATGAGAATTATGAGATGTGGAGTGATGAGGTTCTGGGTATTTGTGATGAAAGAGAAATAAACCAGATTGCAAGAAATGAAATAAACCGGATGATAGAAGATTTTGCAATAATCTTTTTTAAGGTCAGAGGCGAAATATAATATTAAGGAGGAAAACAAAATTAAACTAACAATTTTAATCGATAATAATACTATTATTGACAGGTATTTTTTAGCAGAACCGGGTTTATCTTTTTATATCGAAGAGGATAATAAAAAGATACTATTTGATGTTGGCTATTCCAATGCGTTTTTAATAAATGCCCAGAAAATGAAAATAAATCTCCTGGATTCAGATTATGTTATTATTTCCCATGGGCACCTGGATCATACCTGGGGGTTACCCCATCTGATTAATTTAATAACTGAGGCAATGATAGAAAAGCAACCATGCAAAAAGGCAGAGCTTGTCGCTCATCCTGAGGCTTTTTCTTTGAAGCTAATTCCCGAAATAGGGCCTATTGGTTCAATTGTTTCTGTGGAGATGTTAAAACACTATTTTTCTTTAAAATTATCTCACAAGCCATTATGGTTAACTCCCAATGTGGTTTTTCTGGGGGAAATTCCAAGAAAGTATGATTTTGAAGCAAAAAATCCAATTGGTAAAACAATGAAAGATGGAGAAGAGATAGACGATTATCTTTTTGATGATACAGCCATTGCTGTTCGGTCTTCTAAAGGCTTGATAGTAATAACCGGTTGCTCTCATGCTGGAATATGTAATATTGTAGAATATGCCAGACAAATATGCCAGGAGGATAGGGTTTATGATATCATTGGCGGTTTCCATCTATTAAATCCATCACAAGAGCAGCTTGAAAATACCGTCAAATATTTTGAAAATCTTAATCCTGACCAGGTACATGCCTGTCATTGTGTTGATTTGCCTTCTAAAATTGCCTTATCACGGGTTTCTAACCTGGTGGAGGTAGGTTCCGGGATAGTTATAGAATAGCGAGAAGCAAAAATATCTTTTGTTTTTTTGGGATAAAGAGCATTTAAATAAAAATATGAGTACTTAATATTATTAGGGATAAGAGGTGATATGAAATATGAGAATAATTAGAAATAACTTATTTCTCTTTATTGTTCTGCTGTTATTTTGTTCCCTAACATTTACTGTATTTTCGCAGGAAATAAGTATAGATTCAAAAATCAGCAACATCCATATTTATCCCAATTCTGCTTTATTGACAAGAGAAGGAAAAGTAGAGCTAAACAAAGGACTTCATCGTATAGTTTTTGATGATATTATTGAGAATTTTGATGAGAAAACAATCAGGGCAGAATTAGAAGGTGTCAGTGATGGATTGGCTAGTATTAAGGGAGTCAGTGTTGAAACAGTATATGTTGAAGAAGAACTGTCTATTAAAATAAAACAATTACAGGATGAAATTGATGAGCTTGAAAAAAAGATAAGAATTATTAAAATCCAAAAGAATAGCCTGGAAGATAAGAAAGAATTTCTAAATTCAATTATTTATTTTTTCCAGGGGTATAAACCGGGTGAAAAAAATATTGATATTCCCTCAATAGAGCAGCTTGAAAGTATTTATAATTTTTTAAATGAGAAATTGAGGATTAATTATGAACAATTTTTAGACCATGATTTTCAGATAGAATATTATAAAGACCGAATTTCTCTTTTACAAAAAAGACTTCAACAAATAACCGGTGAACAAAGACTGACAAAGAGAATTATAGCTCTGGATTTAGAGATATATCAAAAAACCGCATTAGGAATCCTGGTATCTTATCTGTTAAACGAGGAAGTTAGCTGGCATCCTGTTTATGACTTGGAGACAGACCTGAAAAATGACAAAATAGAAATAACTACCTATGCGCTTATCGGTCAATCAACAGGAGTGGATTGGGAAAATGTTCAGATATCCTTATCCACTGCTAAACCAACTTTATCAGGACAGTTACCTTCAATTGAGTCCTGGTTTTTAAGGCCTTTCCAGATTGAGGAGAGTATGCAAAAATCATTAGAAACGGCACCTATGTTTGTTCGGGAAGATTCTACCCTATCTTATGAGGATAGCCTTGCTGAAAAAGAAGAAGAATTAATACCTTTTGAACATAAAGGGACAAGTGTTACTTTTATTATTCCTCAAAGGGTTTCTATTCCTTCAGGAACCAGCCAGGCAAAGGTTTTAATATCTGAAGCAGAATTAAACGGCCAGTTTAATTATAAGGGTTATCCAGGTAAAAGCCCTTTCATGTATTTTAATGTATATGTTGAAAATAATTTATCCATTCCTTTGTTACCGGGTAAAATAAATATATTTTTGGAAGGTGGATTTACCGGGAATACCTCAATAAGTTATATTCCACCAGGGAATGATTTTGATATATCTTTAGGTATTGCGGAAAACATAAAGGTTAAAAGAGAATTAATTAAGAAGTTCAGGGATGAAACATTAATTGCAACTATCCCTTCCTCAAAAATTGAAACAGAATATGAATATAAAATTACAATTGAAAATTACCAGGATATAGAATCAATATGTCAAATCTTTGAAAGCATACCCGTTTCTGAAGATGATAGAATTCAGGTGAAGATTGGAAAAATTAGCAAAGAGCCTCAGATAAAAAACTGGGAAGATAAAGAGGGTATCTGGATGTGGGAATTTTTATTGGAACCCCAGCAAAAGGCAGAAATCAGTATTACTTATTCAATCATACATCCCAGGGATATGATGATTATTGGTTTACCATAGTTATTTCAGCTTGCTTTCCAAAAAGGCTGGAAGGAATAGTTATTGACAGTAATTAAGAAGGTAAATAGATTAGTAAATTTTTTAGAGACAGATAGGTTTGAATATTAAAATATATTTTAAAAGAAGTACAGGTTACTTTCAGAATATAAGATAGCCTGCACTTCTTTTTTCTTTTTAATGAAAACTCTATTATTTTTATCCTTTACTACCAGTGAGCTCACTCAGTTTTTCTTTTGCTTGCTCGAATTTATTTTTTAGCTGTTTTTCTATGTGATTAAGGTTTTCTTTTAATTGCTGATTTTGCTCCAATACCTCTTCTATACTTAACTCTTTTACCATAATTTGGTTTCCCTGCTGGAAGGTTTGTAGTTTCTTTTGGGGATCTCTCTCAAGTTCTTCCTTTAAATTAGTGATAATTTTTTCTTTGTTTTTTTGGTATTCATTCTTAAATTTTTTTATTTCTTCAAGATAAAACTCTATGTCTGATACTTGGTTATTTTCTTTTAAATTCTCAATAGCCAGTATCCCGTTCTTTCTTTTTGAAATTTCAAAATCATTACTCTGGAAAGTTAAGGATTGTATAAAATTATTTTGGGCTCTAACCAGGAGCTTATTTGAAAAACCTTTTAGGGTCTGCCACAATTCATCCAATTTAATCTGGTCCTTGTAATATTTTGCCAGGATATTATCAATTTTTTCCTGTTGCTTTATCCTGGATAGCTCCTGTGGGCTTAATTTGTCAATTTTTTTTGATTTTTCCAGGGCTATCTCCAATGCTGATTTAATATGAGACATGACTACCTCCTTCTAAATAATTCGAAAAAACGGTCCTGATATATTTCAAATAAACCCCATCTATCAAGTTCTCTCTTCAAGTCTTTTGGTTCCATTTCTCCATCTTTAACTTTTTGGAACATGGATTCGATTTCTCTTCTAGCGACAATAGGAATACCTTTATTATCTCTGGAAACAACCTGTTGTCCAAGCTGGTTATAGGATATTAAGCCTCTTTTTCTGAGTTCAGGAAATTGAGATTGTCTAGCACTTCTGGTCATCATATCAAGAATAAATTTAGAAAGGGAAATATCCCACAAATCTCCAACACCTTTTATAACAGCAGATAGATTGTCACCTCTTTTATCTATATCTCTCGAAATTTTATCAGCAACAGAATCTAAACTACCAGTAACAAAATTCATTGAATCAACTTCTCTTTTGAATTGAAAACGATATAAGATACTTGCTATATCAGGAATTTCATTGGCCAAAGAAGAAAAAGCCTTTTTTGCTTCATCGCTGAATCCCTCAATTCTGAGCATATATTCCGGAGTTAATAATTGTGGTGTGTACCAGCTAACCTTACCCTCTCTAACAACTGTTTCAATAACCCCTTTGGTGAATTCCTGATAGACCGGTTCAGTTAACACATGATAATGTATTTCAGATGAGCCAAAGGAAGAAATTAGCTGTTTAGGCCATTTTAATATTTTAGAATTCTCAAAAGCATACTGTATTCTTTTATCCATATTCGAAAACCCCTTTTTCAGTGAGCAAAAAAATATCGTGTCATTTTTATGAAAATATTTTATTCCTATCTCAATTACAACATTTTAGTCATTTATTAAAAAATGTCAAATATTAATATCTATCAGGATTGAGGAAATGGTCACATAATTTTGTAAATAAAATGATAAGATAATATAATGTAATAGTAAAAAGGTATTATCTACTGATGAGAATTGCTTAAAAACGGCGATTTATCGTAATAATTGAAAAATATCTGAATGGAGGTAATTATCATCCGAAGGATAATTATTGGGGTCATGGGTGGTGCAGAGTTTGTTACTGCCGATGAAGAGAAATATGCCTATCAAATTGGAAAGATGATTGCACTAGAGGGCTGGGTATTGTTAAATGGAGGAAAAGCCTCCGGAGTAATGGATGCTTCGGCTAAAGGTGCCAGGGAAAATGGTGGAATTACAATAGGAATTTTACCAAATGATAGGAATTGCTTTGCGTCTAGGTATATTGATATTCCAATTATTACTGGTATGGGTTTAGCGAGAAATGTAATCAATGTTTTAAGCAGTAATATTATAATAGCATTGCCAGGCAGGGCTGGCACTATTTCGGAAATAGCACTGGCTTTGAACCATGGTAAACAGGTCATATTATTCCGGTTTGAAGTAGGGGCCTGGATTTATCATTATAAGGATAAAAACCTGGTATTTTTTGTAAATGAAGTGGATGGGTTAAGACAATTGTTGAGAGAAATATTAAATTAAAATTTATTTAAGTTTTTTGATAAATAAAGGGGAATATTATGTCAAAAATATTGGTTCGTGTAGATGGTTCCTGTATACCAAATCCCGGTAATATGGCAATAGGAGTTGTTATCTATAAGGATGGTAATTTGCTCAAAAAAGCTAATGAAATTGTGGGGAAGGGGACCAATAATATAGCTGAGTACCATGCTGTCATCAGAGGGCTGGAGGAAGTTAAGGATATACCTGCAGAAAAAATTGAATTCTATTGTGATAGCCAGTTAGTAGTTAAACAGCTAAATAAGCAGTTTAAGGTAAAAAATAAAAAAATTGCCGTTCTTTACCAGAGAATACAGGAGTTATTAAAAAAGATTAAAGTGCCTGTCTATTTTATCTGGAATCGACGAGAAGAGAATCAATTAGCCGACAGTTTAGCAAGAAAATTATTAATTCAGGAAGAACAAAATAGCAGGGCAATGGCTGCAAATGATTTAAAAGTTTCAGGAGAAGGAAATATTTTTTTAGTAAAAAATAGAAAGAATAATAATATTTATCATGTTAATCTGGAAATTCCCGAATGTGATTGCTATGATTTTCAAAATAATTGCCAAAAATGGAATTTAGAGTGCAAACATATTGTAGCAGCACGTAAATATCAGAAAAACCCGAAAAAAGAAAAGAGCCAAAAGGTTTGTAAAGAAATGAATGTCTTAATATTAAGCAAAATGGTGAGTCAAAAATACTGGTTAGAAATGTTTAAAAAATTTAATAAAAAAGAACAGTTACCTCTTAATTTTATTTTTTTATCTCCAGAAGAGGGTCAACAAAAAAAACAAATAAGCCAAGCAGATGTTGTTATAGGAGGAGAATTAACAGAAGAAGAACTTAAGATTGCAGCAAATCTAAAGCTTATCCAGATACCATTTGCAGGAGTAGATAAATTAAATTTAGAAGCTTTTAAAAAATATCCCCAAATAAGTGTTTGCAATACCCATGCCAATAGCTATGCGGTTTCTGAACATGCTATTTGTCTGTTACTATCCCTGGCTAAGAATTTAGTGAACAACGACCAAGATTTAAGAAAAGGAAAATGGCATGGTTTTATAACCAAAGAGACGACCATACAGCTCCATGGAAAAAATTTAGGCATTATCGGGCTTGGTTCTATTGGATTGGAGATTGCCAAAAAGGCCTTGTCTCTTGGGATGAATATCTATGCTATTAAACGTTCTTTGAAAAAAGAAGACAAATTAGATAAAAAATATGGACTGAAATTTTTAGGTGTTCATGAGCAATTAGAATATGTTGTTGGAAAATCTGATTTTGTGATAATTGCTGTACCACTTACCACCAAAACTAACAATATGATTAATGATGATATCCTGAGGCTGATGAAAGGTAAGTATCTTATTAATATTGGCAGAGGAGAAGTCGTTGCTGAAAAAGCATTATACCACAATTTAAAAAATAAAAATCTGGCAGGTGCAGCTATTGATACCTGGTATCAATATCCTGATATAAACCACCGAGAAATATTACCAAGTAAATTTCACTTTCATGAATTATCAAATATTATTATGACTCCACATAATGCCGGTTACAGCGATAGGGCTGTTGAAGAGAATATCTTATCTGTCTATAAGAATATTTCCAGAATATTTTATGAAGAGGAACCGAAAAATAAAATTAGCCCCAATGATGGTTATTAAAATAATATTACATTCAATGTTTTTTTGGTAGACTCATCAACTGTATTTTTCTATCACAGATACACGCATAATGTTGGGTGTTATTTTGTTATTCTATGAAGAAAAAATACTAAAAACTTAAAAGGTTTTTTGTTTGAAGGTAAATAAAGACAATGATTAGTTAGTAATCGAATATAAGAATCAATTTAGAAACTGATTATCATTTTTAATTAAACAGTAATATTTGCAAATTGAATCAATTTTGTCTAAGATGGTACAATGATAATACAAAAAGATTGAAGCTGAGATGAGCTTTAGATAATAATTGTATTTTTTAATTAAAATTTCACTTAAAAATGTGATTTTGAAAAAGAAGAACAAGGAGGAATCATTAATGGCAATGGAAGATTATAAAGAATCTGGTAAAGATATCCTTGCTGTTCTATCAACTTTTCGTCGTTTATGGCCTATTTTTATCATAATTATTGTTGTTATCTGGCTATTGACAGGTATATACACAGTAGGTCCAGGCGAGGTGGGGGTGGTAAGACAATTTGGACGTGAACATTCTGTTACAAGTCCAGGATTACGGTACCATATTCCCAGGCCGATTCAGCAAGTGACGATAGTTGATATTGATACTATCCGTAGTACCACAGTAGGATATAGGGTCAGGAGAGACGGTTTTACGGACGTGGTTAACCGTGAAGCATTGATGTTAACTGGAGATGAAAACATAATTAAAATTCACCTTTTCATCCAATATATAGTTAAAGACCCATCTGACTTTATCTTTCGCGTACGTGACCCGGAGACTGTTCTTCATAGTGCAGCTGAAGTTGCCCTGCGAGGTGTAGTTGGCAGTTTTCCTATTGATTATACTATGACTGAGGGTAGAGCTGAAGTGCAGGAATTAACCCGTATGCATTTGCAGGAACTTCTGGATAACTATTCATCCGGGCTGTTAGTTCGCGAAGCCCGTATCCTGACTGCAGATCCGCCTGAACAGGTAGAAGACGCGTTTCATGAAGTTGTTCGTGCACTGGAGGACCGTGAACGATTGGTTGAAGAAGCAGAAGGGTACCGGGAAGATATAGTACCTCGCGCCAGGGGTGAGGCTGCACAAATTCTGGCAGATGCAATGGGTTATCGGGAACGCCGTATTCTCGAAGCACAGGGAGATACTGCCCGTTTTCTTGAAATTTATAAAGAGTATGCCATAGCGCCTTCGGTAACCCGCGAGCGGATGTATCTGGAGATTATTGAGGAGGTTTTAGGACACAAAGATATTGACCTGGTCATTGTCAATCCTGATATTGGTGGAAACATACTGCCCATATTGGAACTTGACCACCATAATATTAGAGAGGAAGGTGACTAACAATGAGAGACAAAGGTATAGTTCTGGCAACCATCATCGTGTTATTGGTGTTTATTGGCAGCCAGATGTTTTTCACATTAGATGAGACTGAAACTGCCATCATAACCCAGTTTGGAGAATTTGTCCAGGCGATACAGGACCCTGGATTGCATATCAAGCTCCCCTGGATACAGGCTTTGCACGTTATGGATAGTCGGGTACTTAGTGCAGATGGTGCACCGGCAGAATTTTTGACCCGGGATCGCAAAAGAGTTCTTGTCGACTATGTTACCCGTTGGCGAATTTCTGATTTTCATGAGTTTTACCGGCGTGTTCGTGTAGAATCAGTAGCACAGGCAAGACTTGATGATATAGTAGGTTCCCGGTTGCGTCAGGAAGTGGCAGGACATGACTTTATAGATCTTATACGAGAGGACCGGGAAGAACTTATGAATAGAGTGACCGAAGATGTTCGTGTGCTTGCAGAGCAACTTGGTATAGAAGTATTGGATAATCGCATCAAACGTACAGACCTGCCTGATGAAGTTCAGGATAGTGTTTTCGCCCGTATGCAGGCAGAGCGGCATCGTATCGCTATGCGCTACCGTGCTGAGGGAGCTGAAAGAGGTGACGCTATTCGGGCAGATGCAGATCGTCAATCCACCATTATCCTGGCTGAAGCCTATGAAAGATCAGAATCTATCAGGGGTGAAGGTGATGCACGAGCAGCAGAAATATATGCCCAGGCTTACGGACAGGATGAGGAGTTTTTCCAGTTCTGGCGTCGGCTGAATGCCTACTCGCAAATTATCGGAGGTAAAACAAAAATGGTTATTCGTTCCGATTCAGACTTACTTCGTTTCCTTGAGAGCGCGGGTACTCCCTGAACAAACAATAACCTTGATTAATAATATAGAATAAGTTTTAATTTCTTAAAATCATATTACCGCAATAATCTTATAAATCTTTACATAGGATGGATAACAGATTGTTGCGGTTTTTGCCTTTTTATTTAGCCTTGAAAAGTCATCTTCTTAGAAGGTTAAAGTGGTAATGGTTAAATGAATTAGTTTACCATGCAAAGGATTAAGAAAAACTATATAATAATTTTGCACCTGGACTCTAAAGCAGGAAGTTGTATTGCTTGAAAATATTATATTTAAATAAAACTGAAAGAAAAGAGCATAACAAAAACTAAACAAGAAAAAGTCGAACCTCTTTTAAGGTTTTTAAAACCATCACTTTGTTGGTATGATGTTTACTGATATTGGTAATACAAACAGTCTTAGATTAGAGATGAACAAATTCTTATAGTTATAACAGATAATTCTTTTGACTGTCTTTTAAAAATTATGGGATAAATAAGGAAACTATGATTGCAATAATCTGACAACAAATATATAATTATTAATTGTAGAATAAATTTTAGGGTAAAATTTAATACTGCAAAGATATTGTAATAATACTATAAACATTGATGGATTGAAAGGAGAATAATATGTCCTTAGTAACTAGTAAAGAAATCTTGATAGATGCCCAGAAAAATAATTATGCGGTTGGTGCTTTTAATGCCAACAATATGGAGATTGTGCAGGCAATAATTGAAACAGCTGAAGAAGAACGGTCCCCGGTCATTGTACAGGCTTCTCAAGGAGCCATTAAATATGCCGGTCTGGATATGATTGTCAGCATGGTTAAGACACTAGCCGATAAAGTAACTATACCTGTTGTTTTGCATTTAGATCATGGAACAGATTATTATCAGAATATTCTCTGTCTGCGCGCAGGCTTTACATCCTTAATGTTCGATGGTTCGAAATTGCCTTTTGATGAAAATGTTGCAATGACCAAAAAAGTAGTAGAAATGGCCCATGTCTGTGGTGTGCCAGTAGAGGCGGAAATAGGACAAATTGGGAAGATGGATGCTAGTGATGAACCTGGTGTGGCTCGCGAAAGAATTAAAGAATTTATGGCGGATCCTGAAGAAGCTGCCAGGTTTGTCAAGCTGACTGAAATAGACTCATTGGCGGCAGCTGTAGGCACTATTCATGGATGTCAGGAACAAATAGCTAAGCTGGATATAGAGAGAATTGAAAAAATAAGAGATTTAACCGGAGTCCCCTTAGTATTACACGGAGCATCCGGAGCAAGTGATGAGGAAATTAAAAAAGGAATTGCTGCCGGTATTAGTAAAATAAATATAGATACCCGTATTCGAATGGCTTTTACCGAAGCAGCAAGAGAACTTCTTAAAGATAATCCTGATGAAATAGACCCTCGAAAAGTGCTGGCTCCTGCCAAAGAGGCAGCCAAAGAAGTGATTAGAGGACGCATCAGAGTTTTAGGCTCAAATAACCAGGCTTAATAATAAAAATAAAAAAGACTAAAAATATTTGTGGAGGTTTAGTGATGTCAAAAAGAATTGGAATATTAACAGGCGGAGGAGATTGTTGTGGATTAAACCCTGCCATCCGTGGGGCTGTCTACCGTGCGTATGATTACAATTATGAAGTATTTGGAATTAGAGATGGATGGAAAGGGTTAGTGGATGGCAATCTATTTAAAATTCATTTACAGGATGTAGAAGAATTGGTTGATAAAGCAGGAACTTTTCTGGGAACCTCCAGAACCAATCCTTTTAAAATAGATGATGGTGTTAAAAGGGTTATGAATACTATTAATAATTATGGCCTGGATGCCATCCTGGCTATGGGGGGAGAAGACACTCTTGGTGTTGCCAATAAACTTTATAAAGAAAAAGGAGTTAATGTAGTTGGTGCTCCTAAAACTATGGATAATGATTTATCGGCTACTGATTTTACCTTTGGTTTTGACAGTTCAGTTACTCGTGCTGTAGAAGCAATGAAAAGTTTGGAAGATACCGGGAAATCACACCACCGTGTTATGATATTAGAAGTTATGGGACGACATGCCGGTTGGGTTGCACTTTACACAGGCTTATCCTCAGGAGCAGACTGGATTCTTCTTCCTGAGGAGGAACCAGATATTGAAAGTATGTGCAAACAATTACAAAGGGTTTATTCTCGGAAAAAATATGCACTGGTGGTAGTGTCTGAAGGAGTTGAGCTACCCGGGGTTGGTGAGGGAGAAGAGGAACTGGATCAGTTTGGTCATATGATATTAAAGAAAAGAGAAATTGGCCAAACACTGGGTGATATTATCAGTGAAAAAACAGGAATAGAAACCAGGCATGCAGTTATTGGCCATATGCAAAGAGGTGGAATACCCACTATCTTTGATAGGGTATTAGGATTGCGCACCGGGGTCAAAGCGATTGAGTTAATTGAACAACAGGAATTTGGTAAAATGGCTGCCCTAAAAGGAAATGAAGTTATTGGTATACCACTGGAAGAGGCAACCAGGGAAATAAAAATAGTTAGCCAGGACTGGATTGATTTAGCTAAAATATTCTTTAAATAATTTTATTAAGCGGTTAAAATATAACATATAAAAATGATAAAGATGTTATTATAGGCCATATCATATATAAAAATGATTAATCGAAATTATTTTGGTGGTACTATATTAATATAATGTTGATGATTGATAATAGATAATAAGATAAATAAATAGAATAATGGGAAGCCTGGCAGGCTTTCCATTTTTTTAGAATAAAAGGTGAGTGAAGTATAATGTTGAATGCAAAAAATTTTGTCCATCTTCATGTTCATTCTGAATATAGCCTTCTTGATGGAGCATGCCGTATTAAAGAATTGGTTTCTAAAGCTAAAAATTGTAATATGCCTGCATTGGCGTTAACTGACCATGGTGTAATGTATGGTGCGATACAGTTTTATAAAGAAGCCATCGCCAATCAGATTAAACCTATTATTGGCTGTGAGGTGTATATTGCTCCCAACAGTAGAAAAGATAAATCAAATGGCAAAAAAGAATCACCGAGCCATTTAATTCTTCTTGTTAAAAACAAAAAGGGATATCAAAACCTTCTCCAGTTAGTTACTAAGTCTTTTTTAGAGGGTTTCTATTATAAACCCAGAATAGATAAAGAAATTTTAAAGGAATACAGCGAAGGTTTAATAGGCCTTTCTGCCTGCTTAAAAGGAGAAGTAGCCCGTATGGTATTGCAGAACAATACTGAAAAAGCGAGGGAGTTAGCCTTGTCTTACCAGGAGATATTTGGTAAAGATGATTTTTATTTGGAAATCCAGAGTAACACCATGCCTGAACAGCTCAAGGTAAACCAGGAGCTGATTAAGTTAGGGCATTCTTTGCAGATACCATTGGTCGCTACTAATGATGTGCATTATATGAACAAAGATGATAGAGAGGCACATGATATATTATTATGCATACAGACGGCCACCAATCTTGATGACCCTAACAGGATGAAATTAAGTACTGACGAGTTTTATTTTAATACACCGGAAGAAATGCAACAGCGTTTTGCTGATATCCCGGAAGCATTGGAAAATACTGTAAAAATTGCTGAAAAATGTAATCTGGAAATTGACTTTAGAAATGCACACTTACCAGATTTTAACCTCCCGAATGGACTAAGCGATAATAATTATTTACGCCAATTATGCTATGAGGGAGCCAAAAATAAATTTAAAAAAGTGGATGCTCATATCACTAAAAGGTTGGATTATGAATTGTCAGTCATTGAAAAAATGGGTTTTGCCACTTATTTTTTAATTGTCTGGGATTTTGTTAATTATGCTAAGAGTAATCAGATAATGGTTGGCCCCGGTAGAGGTTCTGCTGCGGGAAGCCTGATAGCATATTGTCTTAATATAACCAGCATTAATCCTTTGGATTATAATTTACTTTTTGAAAGATTCTTGAACCCGGAAAGAATAAGCATGCCTGATTTTGACATTGATTTCAGTTACGAGGGCAGAGGAGAGGTTATCGAATATGTCAGTAAGAAGTATGGACGTGAGAAAGTTTCTCAGATTATTACCTTTGGGACAATGGCTGCCCGGGCTGCAATACGAGATGTGGGCAGAGCTTTAGGAATACCCTATGGACAGGTTGATAAAATTGCCAAACTAATTCCCATGGATCCCAAGATGACTATTGAGAAAGCATTAAAGTTGGAACCTGAATTAAAAACCAGAATGGAAAATGATTCTAATGTGAAGAAAATGATTGAGGTGTCTTCCAAGCTGGAAGGTTTGTCCCGTCATGCCTCTACACATGCTGCAGGTGTTGTGCTGTCCCGGGCATCTTTGATTGACTTTGTCCCTTTGCAGTTAACATCAGATGGTGAAATATCGACACAATATGCAGCTGAAGAGCTGGAATCATTGGGTTTGCTAAAGATGGACTTTTTGGGGTTAAGGACTTTATCGGTAATAAACAATACTTTAAAAATTATCAGGAAAACCAGGGGAGAGAATATTGATATTAACAATGTCCCGCTGGATGATAAAGAGGTGTATAAGCTGCTTTCCAGGGGTGAGTGTTGTGGCCTTTTTCAATTAGAAAGTTCCGGAATGATTGACCTGGTAAAAAGATTAGAACCCAAGAATATCGAAGATATAACAGCACTTTTGGCGCTTTTTAGACCAGGCCCACTGGGAAGTGGCATGATTGATGATTTTATAGATAGAAAAAAAGGCAAAGTTGAAATTAAATATATTCACCCTCGCCTGGAACCGATTTTACGAGATACCTATGGTGTTATTGTTTACCAGGAACAGGTAATGCAGATTGCCAGTGAATTAGCAGGATTTACTCTGGGTCAGGCTGACATTCTAAGAAAAGCTATGGGGAAAAAAGTAAAAGAAATAATGAAAAAACAGAATCAACTATTTCTAAAAGGTGCAGTTAAAAACGGAATTGACAAAAAAACTGCCCAGGAAATATTTGACCTTATAGCTTATTTTGCCGGGTATGGTTTTAATAAATCACATAGTGTATCCTATGCTTTTATATCCTATCAAACTGCCTATCTTAAAGCGCATTATCCGGTGGAGTATATGGCAGCACTCTTAACCAGCATTATGCAAAATACTGATAAGGTTGTGAAATATATCAAAGAGTGTCAAAATATAAAATTAAAAATATTACCACCCGATATAAACGAGAGCCTGACTGACTTTACTGTTGTTGATAAAGAAACAATACGTTTTGGATTGGCCGCAGTTAAGAATGTTGGAAAAGCTGCAATTGAAAATATTATTCAGGAACGAACTGAGCATGGTCCCTTTGTTTCTCTTTTTGATTTCTGCCAGAGAGTAGATTCAAAAACAATGAATCGCAGAGTTGTTGAAAGTCTTATAAAATGCGGCTCTTTTGATTCTACTGGCTTTAAGAGAGCTCAGCTTTTATCAGTTCTAGAAAAAGCTATCGATTTTGGTCATGAAATACAAAGAGAAAAAAGAAATGGACAGACTAATCTTTTTGCCTTGATGAGCAAAGACTCTGACTCACAACAGCAAGGTAGTCCCTCATTGCCGGAAATTGATGAATTCAGTGACCAGGAGCTTTTAACTATGGAAAAAGAAACTCTTGGCTTTTATCTTTCCCATCATCCCTTGGATGATCATCACGATAGATTAAAACAAATTATTACTGCTAATTCTGCCCAGCTCCATCAATTTAATGATAAAACCCACCTTGTTCTGGGGGGTATTATTACGGCCTTGAGAAAAAAAACCACAAAAAATGGAAATATGATGGTTTATTTTGTTCTGGAGGATTTGGAAGGCACTGTAGAGGTAATTGTTTTCCCGAAAACATACGAAGATTTTAAGGAAGCAATACAGGAAGAAAATGTAGTAATAATAGAAGGGCGTCTTGACGCCGGGGAATTTAATACCAAAATATTGGCAGAGGCAATTAGCCCCATTGGTGATTACAGGATAAAAAAATCAAGAAAAAGAAAAAATAAAAATGACAATAATTTTTATTTACATATAGAAATAGATTTAAATAAACTGGATGTGCAAAAATTAAAAGGCTTAAAGGAGATATTCAGGAAATACCGTGGTAAAAGTAAAGTAATTATTCATTTTAAAGCTGAACAAAAAACTTATCACCAGCAAGTTAATGGTGATATCAGTATTGATTATAATAAGTTAATAATTAATGAAATAAAGGACTATTTGCAAAGTGGAAAAGTCTGGTTTGAGAATACGGGTTGATTATATGTTAAAATGGTGCCGAAGGTCGGAGTCGAACCGACACGGGCTGTGAGGCCCGCTGGATTTTGAGTCCAGTGCGTCTACCAATTTCGCCACTTCGGCATGCAGAAAATAAATTTAATTCACATTCTTAAAAATTATAGATTAGTCTATTTATAATGTCAAGTAAAATGCTTACTGAATAAGGATTTTAGCATATAATATATAAAAAATAAAAACAGTAAAAACAATATATTTAAATAAAAAATATTTTATGAAGAAAGTACAAAAGGTATGAAAGAAAAAAAGACTAAAAAATTATTTCTTGTTGATGGCCAGGGTTTAATATATCGGGCATTTTTTGCATTGCCAAAGCTAACTACCAGTAATGGGCAAATTATAAATGCAGCATATGGTTTTACTCTTGTACTAATGAGATTATTGGAGGAACAAAAGCCTGATGGGTTAATAATAGCATTTGATACCCCAAAGCCTACATTTCGTCACAAGCAATACAAACAATATAAAGCACAGAGGGAGAAAATGCCCCAGGAGTTAATTGACCAGCTGCCTATTATCAAAGAGATAGTTGAGAAATATCAAATACCTTCAATTGCTATTGAAGAATATGAGGCTGATGATATTATTGGTTCTCTTGCTGAGAAGGCGAAAGATAGTGAATATAAAACTGTTATAGTAACCGGAGACCGGGACTTGTTACAGTTAATTGATAAAAATACTGAAATATTATTAATGCAAAAAGGAATTTCTCAAGTAAAAAAATATCAAATGGATTCTGTTGATAAATTAATAGGATTCTCTCCCACCTTGATTCCGGATTATATTGGTTTAAAAGGAGATTCTTCTGATAACATACCAGGAATCCCGGGCATAGGAGAAAAAACAGCCAGGGAATTGATTATATCATTTGGTAGTCTGGAAAATATTATAGATAATTACCAGTACATAAAAAGAGATTCCCTGAGAAAAAAAATAGAACAGTATCAAGAACAGGCAAAACTGAGCAAAGAACTGGCGGTAATAAAAAAAGATATAGACATTGCTTTGAAACTAGAAAAATATGAATACCAGGCGCCAGACTATTCACAGTTGCGTAAGTTATATCAGAAGTATGAATTTAAAAAATTGCTGGAAAAAATTCCTGAATCTAAAGAAGTCAACCAGAAAAAAGAAGAAGATTTTATTGTTTATGAAATAAAAAAAGAGCAGGAGTTGTTCCAATTGTTTAAAAAAATAAAATTGGCAGGCTGTTTTTCATTTATGTTTGAAGCTGAAAAGCGACAAGCAGTTTATCATCAAAAATTAAAGAGAGCGGCCTTTGCTACAGGAGATGATGTTTTTTTAATCAAGGTAGATGAAGGTGATAATTTAATCAGAAAAAAAGACTATATTTCGATTGAAAAATTAGAGGAGAGTTTTCTGCCAATTTTGCAGGATAACAAAATTGTTAAAATTGGTCATAACTTAAAGAATGCTTTAAGCTACTTACACCATAGCAGGAATTTTCTGGAAATGCCTTACTTTGATACAAAAATCGCTGCTTATCTAATAAATCCATCACGACAGGACTACAACATAAAAAAAATTATTCAGGATTATCTGCAGCAGGATAGTCGAGTATTTCCAGAGCAAAATGGAGAAGATAAGGAATTTTCAGGAAGGGAAAAAGATATTTGCCAGCAGGCTAAGCAGTTAATACCTTTGAAGAATAAACTGGAAAATATTTTACAGGAAAATAAATTAGACAAACTTTACCAGGATATAGAGCTTCCCCTGATAAAGGTTATTTATCAGATGGAAGAAACCGGGATTAAATTAGACACGGCTTTTCTAAAGGAAATGTCCCAGCAATTTTCAAAAAATATAGATAACATCAGAAAAGAAATTTTCAGCCTTGCTGGAGAGGAATTTAATCTTAATTCTCCCAAGCAGTTAGGTCAAATATTATTCCAGAAATTAAAATTACCAGCAACTAAAAAGATTAAAACCGGTTATTCTACCAATGCCCAGGTTTTAAATAAATTATCCGAAAAACATGAAATTGTTGCGAAAATACTTCACTACAGGGAGCTGGAAAAATTACAGAATACTTATATTGATAAATTACCCAGGTTAATCAATAACCAAACCGGACGAATTCATACTTGTTTTAACCAAACCGGAACTACAACCGGTCGTCTGAGCAGCAATAATCCTAATTTGCAAAATATACCAATAAGAACAGAGTTAGGGAAGGCAATTAGAAATGCTTTTATTGCAGACAAGGGAAATATCTATTTATCAGCCGATTATTCTCAGATAGAATTAAGAATTTTAGCACATCTGTCACAGGATGAAAATCTCTTAGAGGCATTTTTCCAGGGTGAGGATGTTCATGCGTATACTGCTGCCCGGATTTTTAATATTGATGAGAATATTGTCAGTGACGAAATGAGAAGAATAGCAAAGACCATAAATTTTGGAATTATCTACGGTATCAGTAACTATGGTTTGGCCAACAATCTTGATATCAGCAGGGATGCAGCTCAGCAATATATAGATGCTTATTTTCAAAAATATCACAGGGTTAAAGAGTTTATAGAAGAGCAAATCATCAAGGCAAGAAAAAATAAGTATGTTCATACTATGTTAAACAGGGTCAGGTACTTAGAAGGAATTGATAGTCCAAATAAAAATATTAGAGAGTTTTATGAGCGAACCGCAATAAATACCCCAATTCAGGGAACTGCAGCAGACCTGATAAAAATTGCCATGATTGGAATAGTTAACAAGATGGAAGAAGAAAACCTTAAAAGTGGATTAATCTTACAAATTCATGATGAGCTGATTTTTGAGATACCAGAATCGGAATTAACTGAGAGAAAAAAAATAATTAAGGAAATTATGGAAAATAGCTTGCAAATAAGTGTTCCATTAGTAGTAAATTTTAAAACCGGCTGTCGCTGGGGCGATTTGTAATTATAATTAATTAAGTTTCCTAAAAAGAGGTAAATATATTTGAAAATGCTTGTTGTAGGCCTTACCGGTGGAATTGTATCTGGAAAAACTACCGTAGCCCGGATGTTTAAAGAATTGGGAGCCAAAATTATTGATGCAGATATAATAGCCAGAGAAATAGTCCAGCCTAACAAAAAAGCCTGGACAAAAATTGTCGAAAATTTTGGTGAGGAAATTTTAAAAGAAAATCAGGAAATTAATAGAAAAAAATTAGGAAGTATTGTATTTTCCAATCAAACAAAACTAAATTTACTGAATAAAATAACCCACCCTGTAATAATTGAAAATATCAAGTTACATTTAAGTCAGATAAGACAACAAGCTACCCGGGATAACGAAGACGTAACATGTATTATTGATGCACCTTTACTCTTTGAGGCACAACTTGAAAAATTGATGGATAAAACCATTGTTGTTTATATCTCCGAAAAAGAGCAGTTAATTAGATTGCTGAAGAGAGATGGAATGCCAATAGAGGAGGCACACAAACGAATAAGAGCACAAATGCCTTTAAAGGTTAAAACAAATCTAGCAGATTATGTTATTGATAATAGCTTGTCTCCTGAGAATACAAAAAAACAGGTTATTCATCTCTGGAAAAAACTGAATGATATTCTGTAGAACAATTAAATTGTAATAAAACTGATAAACTACTTTATTTAACCATAAAAAGATTAAAATAAGCCAGGTGATAATATTTCACCTGAAGTCCAAAGTTGGAAATACTATTGCTTAAGAAAGATTATGGCTAAAGGTATAAATAAAAAATCGAAAGAAAAAGAGCAAAAAAGCTAAACTTTTTAGAGTTCTTAAAGACACCCGCTATGCGGGTGCTATATTTTCAAGATATATGTGTGAAAATATTAGTATAAGACTATAAATATCCTTAGAGACCAGTCGTAAGCTGCTAAACCGTCATTGTAATATCAATAATTATAGCAAAATTAAGTTTAAATATAATTGATTTAGATAATTCTGTCTTGAAAAAACAAACTTACTACAATAAAGATAGTCTGATAATCATATAGAAATATTGTATTTTTCTACCTTCTTTGCAACTTATGTTATAATTTATTTCTGAGAAAAGCTATTAATAAACTAAATGTCAATCTGATGTTAAATGGCTAAAAGTGATAGGGGCTAATTTTATGGAAAATAAATTTCAACTTGTTTCTGATTATCCACCACAGGGAGACCAGCCTGATGCTATAAAAAAAATAAGCGATGGATTTAAAGAATTTAAAAATATTCAAACATTATTAGGTGTTACCGGTTCGGGAAAAACCTTTACCATGGCTAACATAATTCAGAATTTACAGATTCCGACCCTGGTTGTTTCTCATAATAAGACCCTGGCAGCACAATTATGTAATGAGTTTAAGCGTTATTTTCCTCATAATGCTGTGGGCTATTTTGTTAGTTATTATGATTATTATCAGCCTGAAGCTTATATTCCTCGAACTGATACTTATATCGAGAAAGACTCTTCTATTAATGATGAAATTGATAGATTGAGATTAGCAGCTACTGCATCCTTATTGGAGAGAAGAGATGTAATTATTGTGTCCAGTGTATCCTGTATATATGGATTGGGTTCACCCAGTGATTTTTCAAAATTGGTATTAATGATAGAAGAGGAGCAGCAATACCCCATACTCGATATTATAAAAAGACTGGTAGATATACAATATGAAAGAAAAGATATTGAATTTCAGAGAGGCGCCTTTCGTGTCAGGGGAGATATAATTGAAATTTTCCCTGCCTACACTGAAAATGCTATTCGTATTGAATTATTTGGTGATACAGTAGAGGCGATACATGAGATTAATCCCTTAACAGGCCATAAAATACAGAAAAAGAGAAAAGTAGCTATCTACCCAGCAAAGCATTTTGTAACTACTCATGGAAGAGTCCAGGAGGCAATTAAAACAATCTCAATGGAATTAAATGAAAGGTTAGAATACTTTCAAAAAAATAATAAATTGCTGGAAGCGGAAAGATTAAAGCAGAGAACAAAATATGATCTTGAAATGCTGTCCCAGTTCGGATATTGTACCGGTATTGAAAATTATTCCAGGCATTTAAGCGGTAGGAATGCCGGAGAGCCGCCTGCTACCCTGTTGAATTATTTTCCTGAACCATTCTTAATTATAATAGATGAATCCCATGTTACATTACCACAAATAAGAGGAATGTATGCCGGGGATAAATCAAGAAAAGACAGCCTTGTTAAATATGGTTTTAGATTACCATCAGCCTATGATAATCGCCCTTTAGTTTTTGATGAATTTGAAAAATACATGAAGAAAGTTTTATTTGTTTCTGCCACCCCTGCTCAATATGAAGTGACTAACAGTTATCAGATTGTTGAACAGATTATCAGACCAACAGGATTGGTTGATCCTGAGGTTGTCATAAGACCGGCAGAATTTCAAATTGATAACCTGATTGCTGAAATAAAAAAGAGGATTGCAAAAAAAGAAAGAATACTGGTTACTACTCTGACCAAAAGAATGGCAGAAGATACAGCGAATTACCTGCAAAATTTATCTATTAGAGTTAAGTATCTTCATTCAGAAATTGATACCATTGAGAGAATAAAAATATTAAAGAATTTAAGAGAAGGAAATTTTGATGTATTAGTTGGAGTAAATCTATTAAGAGAGGGGTTAGACCTGCCTGAAGTTTCGCTGGTAGCGATTTTAGATGCAGACAAAGAAGGGTTTTTAAGGTCGGAAACCTCTTTGATACAGACTATGGGCAGGGCTGCCAGGCATATAAACGGTACTGTCATATTATATTGTAATGAAATTACCGGTTCCATGGAAAGAGCCATTGATGAGACCAATAGGAGAAGAAAAATACAGCTGGAATACAATCGAGAGCATAATATTGTTCCGCGAACAATTAACAAGCCTATTTATGATATGATTTATACAAGCGAGATGGATTTTAAGGAAAAAGATTATGTAGCAGAAGATGGAAAGGAAAAATATTTGCCAGAGGGAAGTTTGAATAATCTTCTAAAATCTTTAAAAAATGAAATGAACCAGGTGGCCAAGCAGCTGGATTTTGAAAGAGCTGCTTTATTAAGAGATGAAATTAAAAGACTTAAAAAAGAAAGAACATTGTTTAAATAAAAACAGTATATAGTGAAATATTGTGGGAATAAATTAAGGAGGGTTTTCAGTTTTTAGACAGTAATATCTGTATAATTGAATGAGATTGTCACACACTGCTTACGCAGTGTTCGCAATGACAAAATAGTAGTTAGAAGGATAAGAAAAATAGTTTTTAGTTTTTAGTGAAGAGCAATACCGGGTATAAATAGTTTTGCAAGAATGCAAGAATGCAAGAATGCAAGAATGCAAGAGCTATAAGATGCAATAATGGAGCATTGGAGTAATGCAATAATGGTAATCAAAATAAAAAAAGTAAAACCTCTGTGCTGGTTGTTGCCATCTTTCCAATATTCAAATATTGAGATTATTTATTCTCTAATTTTCTTTGTATTTTGTATTTAAATAAAAAAATAAACTAAAAACCTTATCTTATCAACTGAGTTTTAGCAAAGAATAATACTGTTATTTATAGTTTTGCAAGACAAGAATAGAGCAATGGAATGTTACAATAAGTTTTCTTTGATTTTTCTTGTATTTAGTATTTATCGAAAAACCATAAACCAAGAACTAAAAACCGTATTTATAACTGTATTCTGGACTCGATACTTGTTTAGTCGTTAGTCGTTGGTCGTTAGTAGTTAGTAAAAGAACAAGATAAGAAATCTGTTTTAATCTGTTATTTGTTTTTTCTTCTTATCTTAGACTCAATACTACATACTCGATACTATCTTAGTCGTTAGTCGTTGGTAGTTAGTTAAAGGCAAGATTCAAGAATAATAGTTTTCAGTTTATTAACCCGTTAGGGCAGAAAACCATGGGCTTGCCCATGGATGAATGAAAAGGCGGCGATATGATAAAATGATAACATGCAAACAAGACTTTCAGGACACAGTGCCTATCGTACTGAGTATCAT
>Ga0334900_1001128_pt1 | contig 31294 bp, 24 predicted proteins | sample GraSluR3_MG_2_FD_207231 | JGI IMG/M metagenome (GOLD analysis project Ga0334900, IMG submission 207231) | Sludge microbial communities from methane-producing bioreactor in Wageningen University, Netherlands - Granular Sludge_31_08-R3 | ecosystem: Engineered > Bioreactor > Anaerobic >... | reverse complement strand
AAAAATTGATAAGCATAGGATAACTATGTCTATTCATTAAAAACTCAAGATTTTCATTAAAAAAGACCATATTTTTATTCATGGAAATGCAATAATTTGTAAATATTATCACTAACATTTTCAAATTGTGAAACTGTTCTGTCAAATGCAAATTTTATTAACTGATAATTGTTGCGCATGAATAATACGGGTTAATCCTTTTTTCGATGTAGGGCGTACAGTACAAAAATCAGAACTTGACTTATCGGGAGTACCAGACAGTATCAGACAAGATTACTTTAGGACTTCTGATGAGACTTTTCACTTTACTTACGGCGCCGGATTGCATATAGCTATGAATGAAAATTTTGTGATTGCAGCCGAGTTGGGATTTCCTGCTGATAAAAGAGATGGAGGCATGGGTATATATATTGGTATGAACTGGTTGTTCTAAAGGATAGTTTTTGGCATGGTTTTTTGCTTTTTGCTTGCAAAAACACATGCCAAAAACTTATTCTAAGTGTACACTATATGGGACTTAACTTGACTTCTATTTTATCTAAGAATTTAAAAAATTTGAAACATTTTTATTAATCCTATCCTCTATGTTTATCGCATCAGATTTTGCAAATTTTTTACCTATGATTTTCTCGTAAAGTTCAATATATCTGTCTGAAATCTCCTTAATTCTTCTTTCTGTCATTTCAGGAAGTAGTTGATCTTTCTCTCCGGTAAAATTATTTTCGATTAACCACTCTCTTACAAACTCTTTTGACAACTGTCTTTGAGGTTCGTCATTATCAAGACGTTTCTGATATCCGTCTTTATAGAAATATCTAGAAGAATCTGGAGTATGAATTTCGTCTATAAGATAAATTTTACCGTCCTTTTTTCCGAATTCGTACTTAGTATCAACTAATATTAAATCTTGCTTTGCAGCTATTTCAGTGCCTCTTTTAAACAAATCTAATGAGTACTTTTCTAACATAACATATTCTTCTTCGCTTACTAAACCCTGCTTAATAATTTCTTCACGAGAAATATTTTCGTCGTGCTGCCCTTGTTCGGCTTTAGTGGTTGGTGTAAGAATTGGCTGTTCAAAAGCTTGATGCTCTTTCATTCCATTAGGAATATTAACACCACAAATACTGCGTTTACCATTTTTATATTCCCGCCAACTGCTTCCTGTTAGATATGCTCTAACAATCATTTCAACAGGGTATGGCTCACATTTATGTCCAATTGTAACCATGGGGTCTGGTACTGCAATTTTCCAATTAGGTACTATATCTGCAGTATCGTCTAAAAACTTCGCAGCTATTTGATTTAAAACCTGCCCCTTATATGGAATACCTTTAGGGAGTACTACATCAAACGCAGAAATTCGATCTGTAACAATCATTACCAACAAATCATCATTGATATTGTAAACATCGCGAACTTTACCGTGATAAACATCTTTTTGAGCTTTAAAGCTAAAGTTTGTTTTTGTTAATGCTTCCATTTTATTCATTGTTTGTTTGTTTATTTACAAAATTATCGTAAGCATCAACAATACTGCTTACTAAACTATGTCTGATAATATCCTCTTTTGTAAAAACAATAAAAGATATTTCGTTAACATTTGCTAAGACTTTTTGAGCTTCAATTAATCCTGAACTTAAGTTCTTAGGTAAATCAATCTGCGTAATATCGCCAGTTACTACAAACTTAGAAAATTCGCCCATTCGCGTCAGAAACATTTTCATTTGTTGAGTAGTAGAATTCTGAGCTTCGTCTAAAATTACAAAAGCATTGCTTAATGTACGCCCACGCATAAATCCTAAAGGAGCAATCTGAATAATTTTTTCTTCAATCATTCTCTCTAACTTTTTGAAAGGTAGCATATCGAGTAATGCATCATAGAGTGGTTGCAAATATGGATCAAGTTTATCTCTAATATCTCCGGGTAAAAATCCTAGTGTATCGCCTACTTCAATTGCCGGACGACTCAATATTATTCTTTGAACTCGACCTTCTTTTAGGGCTTTTACTGCCAGCGCAATTGCAGTATAGGTTTTACCTGTACCGGCAGGACCAATAGCAAACATTAAATCAGCTTTTTGAGAAGCCTTTACAAGTTTTATTTGATTCTTGGTTCTTGCTGTAATAGGTTTACCACTTACATTGTATAATAATACATCAGAATCGCTTTTTAGTTTTTCATTAAAACGCTCGTCGTCTGAATTAAGAATGGTTTTTAATATTTCAGCATTTATGCAATTGTATTTATTATAATACTCGTAAATATTATTAAGCTTATGCTCAAACTCATCAATGTCTTCATTACTTCCAATAAGTTTAATATAATCTTCGCGAGCCACTATTTTAAGCTTCGAGAAATGTCTTTTAAGTAATTGAAGATGCTTATCATTAGTACCATAAAACTGCCGGACATCAGATATATCAATAAGAATACTTTTTTCTGCCATAATGAATTTTAGTGTTTCAACAAAATAGCTAAATTTACAGTTTTAGAATTTCACGGCAAAACAATTAGAATATTTTTATTAAATGGCTGCAACCATAACATTAACAAGCGATTGGCACAAAAACGATTATTATGTTGCAGCTATCCATGCAGCTATTTTATCCAAACATCCTGAAGCAAATATAGTTTCTATTAACAATAATATACAAACATATAGCATTGTGCAGGCAGCTTTTATTTTACGCTCTGTATATAAGTTTTTTGCACCGGGTACAATACATATTATTGGTATAAAGAGTGATGATGGTAAAAATACTGCACACAGTGTAATAAAATACCATGGTCAGTATTTTATTGGTAACGACACCGGTATATTTTCTTTACTTTTTTCTGAACCACCTGAAGAGATAATACTACTACAATCAGAGGGGAATTATTCCGGTTCTAGTTTTCCCGAATTAACAATATTTGCAAGAGTTGCATCTTATATACTTGAAGGTGGTAACATCTCCGAATTAGGTATTAGAGTAAATTCTGTTAAACAATCATCCGGCTTTGTTCCAATTATCGATAATAATAAAATTATAGGGAAAGTTATTTATATTGATTCGTATGGGAATGCAATTACAAATATCTCTAAAACGATATGGGACGAACATATAAACGGGCATAATTTTGCTTTATACATAAATAATATGCGTAATAAAATTGCAAAAATACACTACAATTATTCTGACGTTGGGCAAGGCGATTTAGTTGCAATCTTCAATACTTTAGGCTTACTCGAAATTGCTCAACGAGAGAGTAATATATCTCAGATGTTAAAAATAGATACCTATTCTGAAATTTTTGCAGAAATAATACAACAAGAAGATTCCCTTTTTACATAAGGAAACTCAGTAATATACCAGCACCCACAGCCGAACCAATTACACCACTCACATTAGGAGCCATGGCATGCATAAGTAAATAATTACTTGGGTCTGCTTTAATTCCTAATTCTTGAACCACTCTAGCACTATCGGGAACAGCACTAACACCGGCAGCACCAATCATTGGATTAATAGGATTATCTTTAGGGGAGAACCAGTTCATAAGTTTAGCGAAAAGTACTCCCATAGCAGTTGCAAACATAAAAGAAAGAGCTCCCATTACAAAGATTAATATTGAGTCAGTTGTTAAGAAAACATCAGCTTGAGTAGATGCACCTACTGTAAGACCCAATAATATTGTAATAATATCAATTAATGCATTTCCGGCTGTATCAGCTAATCTTCTAGTTACACCACTTTCTTTTAGAATATTTCCGAAGAACAACATCCCCAAAAGAGGTAATGATGTAGGAGAAATATATGCAGTAAGTAATAGAGCTACTATTGGGAAGATTATTTTTTCAAGTTTAGAAACTGCTCGTGGTGGTCGCATTTTAATTTTTCTTTCTCGTTTAGATGTAAGAAAATTAATAATTGGCGGTTGAATTACAGGCACTAGAGCCATATATGAGTATGCAGCAATAGCTATCGGGCCTATTAAATTCTTAACAGGTTGCCCGTTTGCCATGAGATTTACGCCGTTTGCGAGTTTTGATGACATAAAAATTGCCGTAGGTCCGTCTGCACCTCCAATAATACCGATTGCACCGGCTTCGGGAGGAGCAAAACCAACAGTAAGTGCTAAAAGAAATGTAATAAATATTCCAAACTGTGCAGCAGCACCAAGTAGCATCAATCGAGGTTTAGATATTAGTGATGAAAAATCGGTCATAGCCCCAATACCTAAAAAGATTAATGGCGGATACCAACCTTGAACTACACCACCATATAAAATATTCATTACTGAACCAGGCTCATAAACTCCAAGCTTAAGATTGAAATCAACAGCCTGAAACATAGGTATATTGCCTATGATAATCCCAACACCAATTGGAATAAGGAGTAAAGGTTCGTAATTAAATCTAATAGCAAGAAAAATAAATACTAATGCTACAAAAATCATAACAAAGTTTCCGGTCATTGCGTTAGCAAAACCTGTAAACTCCCAAAAATTTTGCAAACCGGCGATACTAGCACTCTTATTTTTATACGTAAAGCCATCACTCAGAAGTAATGTTTTCCCTTTAAAAACACCTGTTCGTACACCTAATTCAACAACATCATCTGAACATACATAATTAGATGACATATTATTAGGGTCAGTATTTTTACTATAGTGTACAACTTTTGTTGGATTAAATTCTAAAACAATAACATCGCCCTCGAAGTGCCATTTGCCGGTATATTTTTGTTTGGCAGAGTCCATTTCAAAGGTATTATCAACTTCAAAATTTATAGTTTTCGTTCTCATCACTCTTCTGTCAGACTCTCCTAAAGGATTTGGGATATAACCATCAGAACGATTAACCCATTTGCCACTAGTAAGTTTATCAACATCAATATTGTCGGCATACAATAATTGACTAAATAATAATATGACAATCGAAAAGATTAAACTTTTTCTCATTTTTGTTTTTACTTTATTATAATGTAATTTCTACAAGTATATCATTCTGTAACACTGTATCACCATCTTTAACTTTAATGCTTTGTACTGTTCCGGCGGTATCCGAAAAAATATTATTTTCCATTTTCATTGCTTCAAGCACAAGTAACAAAGCTCCTTTTTCAATTTTATCTCCTTCTTTAACTTTTACTGAAAGGATAACTCCTGGTAATGGAGCAAAAACCTTACTTACAGCACCATCGCTTTTCATTTTTGTTTCTTTCTTTTCGGGTGCTGGTATTTCTCTTTTTACAATTGTTGGAGTTTTTACTTTTTTGACTTCTTGTTCGAGTTCAACATTATAAGTTGAACCATTTACTTCGAGTTCAGCAATTTTACCTTCAACATTTTTTACTTGAACGTCAAAAAGAGTTCCGTTAATTTTAAATTTAAATTTTTTCATTTTTTTATGACTTTAACGTCTGAAATTCATTACATTATATATTTTCGAGTTCCAAGGAGAATACTTCCTTGACTTATGTACCACAGTAAGCTTGCGTTCTTCCTCATCATGCAGCTCATCAAAATAAAGATGTAGAGCATAAGAAATTGCCGCTGTTAACTCTCCTGTAATCATGTCATCCCACTGATTTTCTTTAACTTCCTCATTAGCATTATTTATTCTTTTTGCTTTCTGTTCTTTTCTTTTCTCTACAAATTCTTTATGTTTTTGTTTTATACCTAAAATGTTAGGCATAAATATAAAAATATAAGATAAGGCTATTAACGAAGCAAAAACTACAATCCATCCAACAATAAATACTGTCCATGCTTCAGGATTTAATGCAGAGAAGTCGAAGCTTATTTGATTTATTATCATAATCATTAATCGTTTTTATAATGGTATATTTCCGTGTTTTTTAGGAGGTCTGGTTTCTTTTTTGGTTTGTAATAAACTCAATCCTCTAATAATTCTGAATCTAGTATTTCTAGGTTCAATAACATCATCAATAAAGCCAAATTGTGCAGCTTGATAGGGATTAGCAAAGTATTTACGATATTCTTCTTCCTTATCAATAACAAATTGAGCTTGCTCATTAGGGTCTTCGATATTTTTTATTTCTTTAGCATTAAGAATTTGTACTGCCCCACTGGCTCCCATTACCGCAATTTCGGCAGATGGCCAAGCATAATTCAAATCGGCTTTAAGTTGCTTACAAGCCATTACATCGTGAGCTCCACCATATGATTTTCGTAGAGTAATTGTAATTTTCGGGACTGTTGCTTCACCATAAGCGAACATAAGTTTTGCGCCATGAATAATAATGCCTCCGTATTCTTGGGCACTACCCGGCATAAATCCAGGCACATCTACCAATGTAATAATCGGGATATTAAAAGCATCGCAAAATCTAACAAAACGTGCTGCTTTACGCGATGAGTCCACATCAAGAACTCCGGCTAAGAAATTAGGTTGGTTTGCTACAATACCAACAGCTTGCCCATTAAATCGAGCAAATCCTACAACCATATTTCTAGCATAAGCAGAGTGCACTTCCATAAATTCGCCATTATCTACAATAGCTCCAATAATGTCAAGTACGTCATACGGTTTATTTACATCATCGGGGATAATGTGATTAAGACTATCCTCAATTCTGTCAATAGGGTCTGAGCATTCGAATAGAGGTGATTCTTCTAGATTGTTTTGAGGCAAATATGAAAGCAATTTTCGAAGCATCATCAAGCCTTCCTCTTCGGTTTCGGCAACAAAATGAGTAACTCCTGACTTCACAGAATGGACTTTGTACCCTCCTAAGTCTTCAATAGAGATATCTTCACCAATAACTGTTTTAGTAACTTTAGGACCTGTTACAAACATATAGCTTTGCTGTTCCGACATTAATATAAAATCGGTTAAAGCTGGGCTATAAACAGCACCACCTGCACAAGGACCAAATACTGCTGAAATCTGTGGAATTACGCCAGATGCTTCGATATTTCTTTGAAAAATATCTGCATATCCGGCTAACGAAAGTACGCCTTCCTGAATTCGAGCACCACCAGAATCGTTTATCCCAATTACCGGAGCTCCAACTTTTAGGGCTTCGTCCATTACTTTAACGATTTTGCGTGCAAACATTTCCGATAAGCTTCCGCCAAAAACTGTAAAATCTTGTGAAAATACGTACACAACTCTGCCATCAATAGTTCCATGACCGGTTACTACACCATCTCCTAGAACTTTTTGTTCTTCAAGCTTAAACATATTACAACGATGTGTTACAAACATATCAAACTCTTCGAAGCTGCCTTCGTCAAGTAATAATTCGATACGTTCTCTTGCTGTAAGTTTGCCTTTGGCATGTTGTGCTTCAATTCTTTTTTCACCACCACCCAAACGAGCCATTTCCCGTTTATTGATGAGTTCTTTTATTTTATCCTCAAATGCCATAATAAATTTTATAAATATTTATTTGTTTTTATCTTCACATAATTCTGTTAACACACCATTAGTTGATTTTGGATGTAGAAACCCGATACTAAGCCCTTCTGCTCCATTTCGTGGGGTTGTATCAATCAATTTAACACCTTTTTCTTCTGCATTTTTCAAACTATCCTCAATATTTTTTACAGCAAAAGCAATATGATGCATTCCTTGCCCTTTTTTTTCAACAAATTTTCCAATTGGTCCATCTGGTGATGTACTTTCTAATAATTCGATTTTGGTATCACCAACTTTAAAAAAAGCTGTTCGCACTTTTTGGTCTTGAACCTCTTCAATACCATAGCATTTGAGTCCCATTACATTCTCATAAAATGCAATACTTTGTTCTAAATTTTCAACCGCAATGCCAATATGTTCGATATGCGTTACTTCCATAATTTACTCCTTTTGTATAAATAGGTGCAAATGTAAGTAAAAGCATTGGAAATTCACTACAATATTTTGCAATAAAAAACATGTTTTACAATAGATTTTTTAAAGGATTACAAAAAATTATCTTGTAAAATAATTTTTATCAGGATCACATATTATTTACTAACTTCCTTAATTGCTCCTTCAAGAGCTTCATCCAACAAGTTTTGTGGTACAGGTTCGATAAAATTATCCTTCATTAGGTGATGAGTGAGGTTTCTGGCATAATCGATGTCTTTTTTAGCTTTAATAAACGCTTCATTCCAAGTTAAGGATTCTCTAGCTACACCATCTTTAATAGCTTGCATAGCAACATCGGCAGCCTCCTGTGGAAATACGGCGCTTTCGTCCATTTTAGGGATAATATTATCAGCGTTTATTCCTCTTTTCTCGGCATAAAGAGCAAGAGATTTAGCTGCAGCAATAGCCATATTATCGGTTATTTTTTTTGCTCTAACCATTAAAGCTCCTTTAAGAATACCTGGGAATCCTAAAGAATTATTCACTTGATTTGGGAAATCGCCTCTACCTGTTGCAACTATGTAGGCACCGGCTTTTTTAGCTGCATAAGGATATATTTCGGGAACAGGATTAGCACAAACAAACACAATTGATTTATCTGCCATACTTGATATCCATTCAGGTTTTACAGTATCTGGTCCTGGTTTTGACAATGCAATCAAGACATCTGAACCTTTTATTGCATCGGCAAAATTTTCTATTTTGTTGGGATTTGTTTTTTTACATAATTCCCATTTTCTATAGAATTCTTTGTTTTGTTCAATATCGTCTCTGTCTTTATGTAAAGAAGTTTTTGAATCAAACATTATTATATTAGTAGGTGTAGCTCCAGCTGCGATTAAAAGTCTGGCAATAGTAGTATTTGAAGCTCCTGCACCAAGAAAAGTAATTTTAATATTATTGATTTCTTTATTTACAATTTTCAAAGCATTAATTAAACCTGCCAAAGTAACAGAAGCCGTACCCTGTGCGTCGTCGTGCCATACGGGGATATCACATTTTTCACGTAAGGTATCTAAAACTTTAAAGCAATTAGGTTGAGAAATATCTTCGAGATTAACAGCACCAAAACTAGGTTGTAACATTTTAACAAAATCAATAATTTTATTGGGGTCTTTTTCTCCTTTACTATTAGTACTATCAACACAAAGAGCTACTGCATCAACACCACCTAAGTACTTCATTAAAAATGCTTTACCTTCCATAACACCTAAGCCTCCGGGCGGAGTAACATCACCATCTCCCAATACTCTTGTAGAGTCACTCACAACGGCAACCATGTTACCACGATTTGATAAATAAAACGATTCATTATTATTATCGCGAATTGAAGTTGAAATTTTTGATACACCCGGTGTGTACCATACATTGAACCAATTGAATCCCGGCACAGGAGCTTTCGGGATAGTTTGTATTTTTCCGCCATAAAACGAATGTGCAGAATAAGCAAGGTTTTTCAAAAATACTGTTTTAGCTTTAGCTATTTGTTCTTGAGTAAAGTCTTCGGGAAAAACATTATCAAGGTTACTTAAATCAAGTTTTATTTTTTCCATATAATAATTTTCATTTATTTGTTTTCTGCAGCAGCTTTATGGAAGCCAGCACGAATAAATTCACGATTAAGCCTCGCGATATGAGTAAGGCTAATACCTTGAGGGCATTCGGCTTCGCAATCGCCTGTGTTAGTACAAGAACCAAAGCCAAGTTCATCCATTTTCATTACCATATCCCAAGCTCGTTTTAATCCTTCGGTTTTTCCTTGTGGCAATAAGGCAAACTGGGAAACTTTTGCAGCTACAAATAACATAGCAGAAGAATTTTTGCAAGCAGCTACACAAGCGCCGCAACCAATACATGCAGCAGCATCAAATGCCTCATCTGATTTATCCTTTGGGATTTTTATGGAATTAGCATCAGGAGCTGAACCAACATCAGCATTTACAAAACCACCTGCAGCCATAATTTTTTCAAAAGCACTTCGATCAACAATTAAATCCTTAATTACCGGAAAAGACTTAACCCTCCATGGTTCTACTACAATTGTATCACCATCTTTGAAAGCTTTCATATTAAGCTGACATGTTGTAATTTCGGTACCGGGTCCATGCGGTCTTCCATTTATAACCATACTACAACAACCACATATACCTTCTCTACAGTCATGGTCAAAGGCAACCGGGTCTTTATCTTCTTGAATTAATTTTTCGTTTAAGGAATCCATCATTTCAAGGAAAGTCATATCTCTTGACACATTTTCTATAAAGTATGTTTCAAATTTACCTTTTTCTTTAGGTAATCTCTGCCGCCAAATTTTTAAAATAAGTTTCATAATACGCTTTATTTATAACTACGCTGTGTAACTTTTACATTTTCGTAAACCAACTGTTCTTTATGCAATTTCGGTTCTTTTCCGTCTCCTGTATATTCCCAAACTGCGACATACGAATAATCTTCATCATTACGCAAAGCTTCTCCTTCGGGAGTTTGATACTCTTCTCTAAAGTGAGCTCCGCAAGATTCTTTTCGATTAAGAGCATCTCTAATGAGCAATCTACTAATTTCGAAAGATGCAGCTAATCGCAAGGCTCTTTCCAGACTTTGATTTATTGTTTTTGTATCACCGGTAATTTTTAAATCTTTATAAAACTCTTCTTCCAACTTTGTTACCTCCTCAAGTCCTTTTAGTAGCCCATTTTCATTTCTAGCCATTCCACAATAATCCCACATTATTTTACCAAGTTTTTTATGAAATGTATGAGCAGAGGTATTGCCTTTGATACTCATCAAGTTATCAATTTTATTTTTCACTTCTTTTTCTGCTAAATCGAATTCAGTAGTATCAGTTGAAATTTTGCCGGTATTAATTTCGTCTGCCAGATAGTCTCCAATAGTATAAGGTAAGATAAAATATCCATCGCAGGAACCTTGCATTAAAGAACTAGCCCCCAACCGATTAGCACCATGATCTGAGAAATTTGCTTCACCAATTGCATAAAGTCCAGGTACAGTAGTCATTAGGTTATAATCTACCCATAAGCCACCCATAGTATAATGACCGGCAGGATAGATTTTCATTGGTTGTGTATATGGGTCTTCACCAGTAATTTTATTATATAAGTCAAAAAGATTACCATATTTATTTTTAATTGTTTTTTTCCCTTGTGCCTTAATGGCATCTGAGAAATCTAAATAAACAGCATAACCTGTTTCGCCCACCCCAAATCCTGCGTCACACCTCTCCTTAGCAGCACGTGAAGCAATATCCCGTGGCACTAAATTTCCAAATGCGGGATATCTGCGTTCTAAATAATAATCACGTTCTTCGGCAGAGATTTCATTAGGATGACGCTTATCGCCTTTGCCTTTGGGCACCCAAACTCTTCCATCGTTACGTAATGATTCTGACATTAAGGTAAGTTTTGATTGATAGTCGTTTAATTGCGGAATACATGAGGGGTGTATTTGAATAAAACTCGGATTAGCAAAAAAGGCTCCTTTTTTATATGCTGCATAAGCTGCTGCACCACTAGAATTAACTGCCAAAGTTGACAGGAAATAAATTGTACCATATCCTCCTGATGCTAGTACAACAGCATGTGCAGAATACCTTTCAATTTCTCCGTTAATTAAATTTCGGCACACAATTCCTCGTGCTTTTCCATCAATTTTTACAATTTCCAGCATTTGCCTACGAGGGTACATTTTAACTGTACCTTTAGCTTCCTGTCTTTTTAGAGCATTATAGCTTCCGAGCAAGACTTGCTGCCCTGTTTGCCCTTGAGCATAAAAAGTACGTGAAACTTGCACTCCCCCAAAAGATCTCGTAGTAAGGTCTCCACCGTATTCGCGAGCAAATGGTACTCCTTGAGCAACCAATTGGTCTATTACAGCATTACTCACTTCTGCGTCGCGATAAACATTTGCTTCTCGAGCCCTAAAGTCGCCACCTTTTATCATATCATAAAAAAGTCGATATACCGAATCGTTATCGTTACGGTAATTTTTGGCAGCATTAATACCACCTTGAGCAGCAACGGAATGCGCTCTTCGAGGTGAATCTTGATAACAGAAAACTTTAACATTATATCCCATTTCGCCAAGGCTTGCAGCAGCAGCAGCACCGGCAACTCCTGTACCAATCATTATAATATCCAGTTTTTTCTTATTTGCCGGGCTTACTAATTTTAATGAGTTCTTATGATTTGTCCACTTTTCCGACAAAGGTCCATCAGGAATTTTTGAATTTAATACAGTCATATATTTATTTTATTTTGTACAATTTAAATCATTGATTTTATCATTACAAATAAGGGGATAAATGCAAAACCACCTCCGAGAATAATAGAAACGAATATCCCAAAACCATTAAAGATTCTTCTCCATTTTTTATTACTCCATCCTAGAGTTTGAAATGCAGACCATACTCCATGATATAGATGTAAGCCAAGTGCAATAGCTCCAACAACATAAAGAGCAACTATCCATTTCCAACTAATAAAAGCTGATGTAACCAAAGCGTATGCATTTTCAACTCCATTTGAATCGTGGGCAAGTAAGGGGTCGCCTGTAAACTTCATTTTCCAGAAAAAATTAGCTAAGTGAATAACTAAAAAAACAATTATTAAAGTGCCAAGAATATACATATTACGCGAAACCCATTTACTTGTAGAATTATTTTTTCTTATTTTATATCTTTTAAAACCTATATTATTATTGTCTCTTTTAATTTGATTTTGTAAAGTTATCATACTTGCCCACCACAAATGGATAATTAATCCAGCAGCAAGAATAGGTTCAACTATTTTAATGATAGGATTAGTAGTCATAAAGTGAGCAGCATTGTTAAATAGTTCTCCAGAACTATCGAAAACTATCATTGAATTAACAGCAAGGTGCACCAATAGGAACAATATTAGGAATAATCCTGTAATGCTCATTATAAATTTTTTGCCTATTGACGATTGAATAAAATTACTCATACTTTATATTTTAATTATAAATTATCTAACTATTCTTTTGCCCACTTTTTTTTACCCTCAACATAAAGATCATTGCCATAACAATCGTTAATAACAACCACTGGCAAGTCTTTAACTTTGAGTCTTCTTATAGCTTCTGGTCCTAATTCGGGGAATGCAATTACTTCTGCTTCTATAATTTTTTTTGAAATTAAAGCTGCTGCTCCACCTGTTGCACCAAAATAGACACCTGTATATTTTTGTAAGCAGTTAATTACATTTTCGCTTCGCGAACCTTTTCCAATCATTCCTTTCATTCCTACTTTCATTAAATCTTCGACGTAAGGGTCCATACGATAGCTTGTTGTTGGTCCGGCTGCACCAATTACCTGCCCGGGTTTAGCTGGAGAAGGTCCTACATAATAGATTATGCTACCTTTTATATCAAAGGGCAAATCCTCTCCGTTTTTCAATAAATCGACTAAATTTTTATGTGCAGAATCTCTGGCAGTATATATATATCCTGAAATTTCGACTGTATCTCCAATCTTTAACAGCTTTACTTTTTGGTCATTAATTGGTGTTTCGATTTTTATACTCATTCCTTATATTATTAAATAATTACAGTTTTAACTCTTGCAGCATGACATTGAATATTTACCGCAACAGGGAAAGTAGCAATATGTCTCGGGAATTCTTCGATAAACAGTTCAAGAGCCGTTGTATTTCCACCAAGCCCTGCAGGTCCTATTCCAAGTTTATTTATTTCTTTTAGCCATTCTGTTTCGAAGCTTGCAATAGTTGGATTAGGGTGCCTTTGTCCTAATTCTCTTGTAATTGCTTTTTTTGCCAAGTAAGCAACATAATCGAAAGTACCTCCTATGCCTACCCCTACTATAATTGGTGGACAAGGATTAGGTCCTGCTATTTTTACTGTTTCTACCACAAAGTTTTTAACTCCTTCAACACCATCTGCCGGTGTCATCATTTTTAAACGGCTCATATTTTCGGATCCACCTCCTTTAGGCAAAAGAGTTAATTTAACTTTATCTCCTTGCACAAGATGTGTGTGAATAATTGCAGGAGTATTATCACCGGTATTTTGGGGTTCAGTAATAGGATTTGCAACTATAGACTTTCGTAAGAATCCGTCAGTATATCCTTGAGCAACACCTTTATTTATTGCTTCATTAAAATCTCCACCCACAAAATGTACATCTTGACCAATATCTGCATATACAACAGTAAAACCGGTGTCTTGACAAATTGGGATTTTTTCAGTTTTGGCAATTTCAATATTTTCTAATAGTTGTTCCAAAATTTCAACACCTACCGGAGAAGCCTCTGTTTTAAGTGCTTTTTGTAAGGATTTTACTAAACCATCATTTGCTATTGTACTCGCCTCAATCGACAAATACTTAACAACTTCGGTAATTAATTCAAGATTCACATCCCTCATAGACAATACTTATTATTTAAAAAATCTAAAGTAATGCTTTATTGCCTAAAAGAAAAGGTAAGACGGGCTATTAATTTTGTTTTACAACATATTCTCAATTTTTATGTATAATTATCATTTTTTTATTAGAATATGCTTTATTTCATTCAAGGACAATCCTATTTCAGCTGCAGAATCAGCTACACGTACACCAGCTTTTTTTAACGCGTCAATTTTTTCTTTAGCTGTCCCCTTACTTCCTGCAATAATTGCACCTGCGTGTCCCATTCTTTTACCTTTAGGTGCAGTTTGGCCGGCAATAAAAGCTACAACGGGCTTTTTAATATTATTATTGATATACTCTGCTGCTTTAATTTCGAGGTCTCCTCCAATTTCTCCAATCATTACCATTGCATCAGTTTGCTCGTCTTTTTCAAATAATTCTAACAAATCGATAAAAGAATATCCAATAATTGAGTCTCCACCAATCCCAATAGCCGTAGATATACCAAAACCTGCATTTACAATTTGGTTAGCAGCCTCGTAAGTTAAAGTTCCTGATTTTGAAATAAGACCTATCCTACCTTTTTTAAAAACAAAGCCTGGCATAATTCCAATTTTAGCCTCATCAGCGGTAATAATTCCAGGGCAATTAGGTCCAATTAACGAACATTGTTTATTTTTTAGAAACTGTTTTACCATAATCATATCTTTAACAGGAATGCCTTCGGTAATACACACAACAAGCCTAATACCTGCGTCAGCAGCCTCCATAATACTATTAGCTGCAAATGCCGGAGGCACAAAAATCAAACTAAGTTCTGCACCTGTAGCTTTAACGGCCTCTTCAACAGAATTAAACACCGGTTTATTTAGATGCAGAGCACCGCCTTTACCAGGTGTAACTCCACCAAGTATATTTGTACCATATTCGATACACTGCTGTGCATGGAAAGATCCTTCTTTCCCTGTAAATCCCTGTACAATTACTTTAGTATCTCTATTAACAAGTATGCTCATGATTATGATTTTTTTACAATTTCTACTGCTTTTTCGGCTCCTTCGTTTAAGTCTTGTGCTGAAATTAGCTGTTTTATACCAGATTTTTTTAATAATTCAGCTGCTTCTTCAGCATTAGTTCCATCTAATCTTACTATTACAGGAACATCAATATTAATATTTTGAGTTGCCTCAATAATACCATTAGCAATTCTATCGCAGCGAACAATTCCACCAAAAATATTAATAAATAATGCCTTGACATTTTTGTCTTCAAGGATAATTTGCATCCCTTTAGCTACAGTTTCAGGGCTGGCTCCACCACCAACGTCAAGAAAATTTGCAGGTTCTCCACCTTTATGCTTAATTATATCCATTGTTGCCATTGCCAATCCGGCACCATTTACCATACAACCAACATTCCCACTTAGCTTTATATAATTCAAAGAATATTTTGCTGCTTCAATTTTGGCAGAGTCTTCTTCGGATAAGTCTCTCATTTTAGCCACATCTAAATTTCTATACAATGCGTTATCATCAAAGCTCATTTTTGCATCTAATGCAATTAGTTTATCATCTTCGATTAATGCTAATGGATTTATTTCTACTAAATTAGCATCTTTTTGCATATATGCTTCATATACGGCCAAAGCAAATTTTACGAATTGTTTTACTTGATTATTGTTAAAACCAAGCTTGTAAGCCAAATTTCGAGCTTGAAATTCTTGAAGTCCAAAAAGGGGATCAATTACCAACTTAAATATTTTTTCAGGAGTTTCTTCTGCAAGCTTTTCGATTTCAACACCACCTCCTGCAGAAGCCATAATCACAGGCTTTTCTAAAAATCTATCAAGAGTAATTCCGAAATAAAATTCCTTGATAATCTTCGCTCCCGATTCTATATATATAAGATTTACATGTTTACCTTTTGTCCCCGTTTGATGAGTTACCAAATTCATCCCTAAGATTTCCTTAGCATACTTATATACTTCGTCAAAATTCTTTGCAATTTTAACTCCCCCACCTTTACCTCTGCCGCCGGCATGAATTTGTGCTTTTACAACAAAAACAGAAGACTTAAGCTTTTTAGCAGCTTCAACAGCCTCTTGTGTAGTAGAAGCGACATAGCCATCTAACACAGGTACACCGTATTCCTTTAAAATTTGTTTTGCCTGATATTCGTGAATATTCATAATTGTTGTTTTATATTAACACACACTTTTTAAAAATAAAAATATAATAATTTAACAATCTTATCATTAAACATTTAATTTAATCATTTAAATACAAACAAACTTAAATAAAATAAACCAAAAGTTAATAACTACATGCCATTAAATTTTAACATCAATAATAATATGTTAAAAAAAAATAATATATTTAAGGCTAAATTTTAATAAGTCAAGACAACTAACTTATAAAATTCACGTCTAAAAACCGAAAAGTGTAATTATGGACCTGAGCAGCAGTGAAAATGTTGATAGAATAGTACAGGGTTGTATCAGGGGCGACAACAACTGCCAAAGACAGTTATATGAGGCTGTTTACGGCAAAATGCTAGGTCTTTGTTTAAGGTACGCATCAGATCGTGAAGAAGCTAAGGACTTGCTACACGACGGGTTTATTAAGGTCTTTGAAAAGATGAATAATTTTAAGCACACAGGTTCTTTCGAAGGTTGGATACGAAGAATAATAGTTAATAATGCTATTGACTATTTTAGAAAGAATAAAAAGATGTATTTTGAATTTGAAGGAGAACACAAATTTAGTCGCTTAGAAGATGATTCAGACAATGAAATTGAAGAGATGAAAATAGCCAAATTAAAAGCAGAACGAATTATTGAATTAATTCAAGAACTTACACCAGGCTACCGAACCGTATTTAATCTTTATGTTGTAGAAGATTATTCGCATAAAGAAATTGCAGAGATGCTTAATATAAGTATAGGTACATCAAAATCAAATTTAGCTAAAGCTAAAGCAAAATTAAAATTATTATACGAAAAATATTACGAAAATAGTGATGAATAAATTTGAAAAAGAAATAAGAAATAAATTAGAAAACTACAATGCACCTGTAAGCAGTGGTGCATGGGAAGAATTTATTTCTAAAACACATAAACCAACAAGCTGGGGATATAAGCATTGGGTTATCAGCAGTATTACTGTTGCTGTTATTTCTATTGTTGCATTTGTTGTAATCGACTCAATCAATAACAAAACAATATCAGAAGAAAAACAACAAAATAAACAAGAGAATATTAATTTAAGATCAGAAAACGAAAAACTTATAATTAACTCTAATGATTCAATACCAAGCGAAAATAGCAACTCTACCGATAATAATAATACCACAACATTTGTAGAGAATAATAATACAAGCAATTTACAAAAGAACAACACAGAAAGTACAAATTATACAGTAAATAAAATTACAGAATCCGATTTTGAAGAGGATAATAATATTGAGGATAATACAAGTATTAATTCACAAGAGAGCGGTTCAGAAGAAAATAATTTAGCAGACAAGCTTTCATTTGATATAGAATCTATTAGATCAAATATTAATATAATAAATCAATGTGTGCCAGGCTTAGTTGAGTTTGAAGTGGAAAATTTGTCAAAAAACATGAAAGCTGTATGGAATTTTGGGGACAATAAACAATCAAATGGGAAAAATATTTCACACACATACGAAAAGCACGGTCTATACGAACCAACTCTCACCATATACGATCAGAACGACAAGGTAGTTAAAACACGTTCATTTGAAATTATAGAAATATTTAATACCCCAGTTTCAGATTTTTCTTTTGATATAAATAATAATTTTTATACTTTTAATAGTTTTTCTGAACAAGAAGTTTTGCATAAATGGGAACTTGATGGAATTATTGAAACTGAACGTTCTTTTGAATATGAGTTTACTAAAGATGGTAGATTTACAGTTAAACACACCGTTATTAATAATCAAGGTTGTAAATCTACATCAAGTAAAATAATAGATATTGAAATAGAGCACAACTATTTTGTTCCAACAGCATTTAGACCATTAAGTAACGGGATTAATGCTGAATTTGGTCCAATTGGCGATTGTTTAGAAGATTATACAATTAGAATGCTTATTTTCGATAGAACAGGAAAACTCGTTTTTGAAACAGATAGATTAGATAATTTATGGAATGGTAAAATAAATAATATAGGTGAAATGGCAGAACCTGGTATATATTTATGGGAAATTATTACTATTGACAAATATGGTAATTCAAAAGTTAGAAAAGGACAAGTAAATCTTATAGGTAATTAAAAAATAATATTAGAAACTAAATAAACTACTTAATATGAAAAAGTTTTATATGATTTTAGGATTGTTAGCATTTACATGCTTTAGCTATTCACAAGACGTATTGGAATTTACTTTAAAAAAGCCACTTGGTAATGAATCAAGCATTTATTTTCATGTAAAAGGACTTAATAATGATGAACAGGCAGATGCTATAGTTCAGAGTTTATTAGATGATTCAAAGATTTCATTTGCAAGATATTTTTTATCAAGTCAAGGTAAAGACCGTTTTCATATTCAATGTAGTAATGATATTACTGCCGAATATGTTAGAAATATCCTACTTACTCATAATGTAGATTATGATTTTTCGACAGTTTCAATAAATGGAACAATTGAAAACTCTGCAGCTACTAATATTAGCGATGGAGACCAATTACAAAGAAACGATGTTAACTATCCGGGTTTTCCAAAATATAATGATACAGGAAACAAACAAGATGACAAGAAGGATTATGCAAAACGCAAACAACAATGGGTAGAAGCGAATCCTTTAGAATATCAGGAAATGTTACATGAATTAGATGAAAATCATATTATTGAAATTTCTAAAGAAGATTTTAATAAGTTAGACGAAGAAAAACAAATAGAAGTTTTAAATAACACGAAAAAGTACATTATTAAATAATATAGTCCCAAACTACAAACGCATCTGTAAAAACGAAATAATATGAGAATAAAGCTTTACTACTACTTAATAATTTTATTTTGGCTTAGCATATTTTCGTTAAGTTCAAACAGCATATATGCACAATGTAATAGTGGAACCTCAACTACTAACGCAGGAGCTCTAACTCTACATGAATATTATCAAACAATCAATGTTAATTCAGGAACTCGTTACACTTTTGCAGGAGTTGATTATATGACTTATATATTTACTTTTTGCGAAGGTGGAGGTAGCTACAGCGGCGATACTCAGTTAGAAATATGCGATGCTAGTGGAGCAACCGTTTATGCATATAATGATGATTTTTGCGGTCTTGGTAGTAGCATAACATTTACACCTCCTGCAAATGGCGTTTATAGTGTTGTTATTTACAGATATAATTGTAATACTACCAGCTCATCAATTGGAACAATGGCTTACAGAGTATTAACACCCCCATCTGAAGCCGACTGTTTAGGTGCATTACCATTATGCGAAGTTAGCAATACTCATACTATTTCAGCATCAGGTGAAGGGAATTATACTGATCTATACGATTTTTACACCAATGATGGGATGGCGGTTAATGTTAACAATTGTCCGAACTGTCTGGTCTCAGGCGAAGATAATAATATGTGGTACACATTTACTGTTGCCTCAAGTGGTTCTTTAGCATTTTTAATTAATCCTGTAAATTCTGCTGACGACTACGACTGGGCATTATGGAGACTATCTTCAAGTGTTACATGCGAAGACTTGATTAATTATAGTGCCAATCCACCTTTAAGTTGTAATTATTGTGGAACTACCGGACCTACAGGATTAGGTTCAGGTTCAACTTCGTGTGAAGGTCCAAATAGCTGTTCAAATTATAATAGTCCACTAACCGTTACTGCCGGAGATACTTATGTTATTAATGTAAGTAACTTTTCTGCATCAACTAACGGTTATAATATCAATTTTTCTGGAAGTACAGCATCTATTGTTGATAATGATCCAGCCTATATAGACCATTTAATCTATAATCCATATTGTGGCTCATCGCACCTAACGGTTCAGTTTTCAGAAAAAATATGGTGTACCGGTGTTAACGCATCAGACTTTACACTTACAGGTCCAAATGGTACATATACAATAAATGATGTTTGGAGTGACTTTTGTCAAGCCGGTTTAGGTAGTACTTATGGCGACACCTATTATTATGATATTTGGAATTTTGCATTAGGCGATTACTTACAGCACGATGGCACATATACTTTAACTGCCGTAGGTGGAGGAGTTACAGATATTTGTGGAAATTATTCTCCTCAAAGTAGCATTACCTTTACAATAGATGGTATAACAGCAACAGGAGCATATACTGATCCGAGTTGCTATAATGTTAATGATGGAACTATAACAATTAGTGGTGTATCAGGAGGAACTTCTCCATACAATTTTAATTGGGTAGGACCATCAGGTTTTACATCAACACAACAAAATCTTACAGGTTTAGCTCCGGGTTCTTATACTATAACAATTGGAGACTCAAATGGGTTATGTGAGTGGACAGAGACAATAGTCTTAAATGCCCCGCCACCTGTTGCGGCAAATGTATCTACTACCAACCCTGGCTGTGCAGGGAATAATGGTAGTATTACGATTACTCCAACATCAGGAGTACCACCATTTACTGTTCAAGCTAACTCAATGACTCAATCAGGGGTTACTGTAAGCCATACGTTTACAAATCTAAGTCCTGGTACTTATAACTTAACACTTACAGACGCAGATGGGTGTGAAAACACTAATAGTGTTACTCTTGTTGCACCGGACATACCTGATGCAACATTTACATATAATGGGAACCAATGCTTTACAGGTCAATCATTCAATTTTACACATACAGGCACTCCTGTACCCAGTGAAAGTTATAGTTGGAATTTTGGAGGTGGAACTCCGGCATCCTCAACTGCACACAACCCTACCGGAATTACATTTAATTCTCCTGGTACACATACTGTAACTTTAACGATTTCTGCAGGGGCAAGTGGCTGTACAGATACTGAGAGTGTTGATATTACAGTTTATCCCGATCCTGTCCCAAGTATAACTACCACAAACGAAAACTGCGGTATTTGTGATGGTACAGCAACTGTAACTACTTCTTATTCGTCATACTCATGGTCATCAGGAGGCTCAGGTATTACCGAGAATAATTTATGTAGCGGTACATATACTGTTACTGTTCAAGATTCTAACGGATGCATTGGCTCCAATACTTTTACAATAAATAGTTCTGGAAGCATACCAAATGCTAATGTTGTTACTACACCCCCTGTATGTCCTGGAGATTGTAACGCTACGGCTACAGTAAATGCAACCGGAGCTCCAAGTTACGCTTATACTTATTCGGATGGAACAACTCCTAATAATCAAAGCACAGGGGGACTGTGTGCAGGTAATTATACTGTTACTGTTGCTGATGCAACAAATCCAGCATGTTACACAATAGAGAATTTCTCAATAAGTGACCCTGCAGGCATGAGCTTAACGATGAGTAGTACAGATGCCACTTGTGGTCTTGCAAATGGTAGCGCATCCGTATCTGTAAGTGGAGGTAGTAATCCATATAGTTATAATTGGTCTAACGGCGGCATTACAGGTACAATTAATAATATTTTAGCCGGAAATTATACTGTTACTGTTGCTGATGGAGACGGATGTACGGTAGAAGGTAGTGTAAGCGTAATAGATGGTGGCGTACCATTTTCAATTTCAACATCAGTTGTATCAGATGCATCCTGCAATAATTATTGTGATGGTTCTGCAACTGTTACAGTAACAGGAGGATCAGGACCATTTTCATATACATGGAGTAGTGGGAGTAATCCTAATTCACAGACTGTTACAGGCTTATGCGATGGGACACATTATGTTACAGTGGCAGAAGGTCTATGTCAAGTAAATGCTAGTGTATCAATATCAGAACCCCCAGCAATAACAGCTACGACAAGCACAGTTGGATCACACTGCGGGTTACCTGATGGATCAGCAACAGTAACTGCAAGTGGCGGAACTGTTAGTGGTGATTATTCCTACGAATGGAGTTCAACACCTGCACAATATTCAGCAACAGCTACTAATCTCGTAGCCGGTGTTTATAGTGTTACTGTTGAAGACGATAATGGCTGCACCGAATCATTTAATGCTAATGTTCCTGACTTAGGAGGCGTAAGCGTTAATATAACAACCTTACCTGCTTCTTGTAATGGCTCTACAGATGGGAGTGCAACAGCTCATGTAAGCGGCGGAACTGCAGACTTCACTTACTTATGGAGCACCGGATCGAGTACTACAACACCAGACCTAACTAATACTATAACAGTTGGAGCAGGACCTGTGTCTGTAACAGTAACTGACGCCTCAGGCTGTACAGCACAAGCCAATGCAACAATATCACAACCTCCTGCTCTTGTTTTAGCTGTCGATAATACAACACCAACAACATGTAACGGTGATTGTGATGGTACTGTAACCATTAGTTATACGGGAGGTACACCTCCGGTATCTTATTCATGGGGTAGTGGGAATAATCCTAATGCAGCCACTAATACTAATTTATGTGCAGGCACACATAGTGTAACAGTAACAGATAATAATGCTTGCTCTGCTTCAATAAGTTATTCAATAACTCAACCAGCACCTATTGTATTAAGCACAACCGTAATAGATGCAAATTGTGGCAACAGCGATGGCAGCGCAAGTGTAACAGCTTCAGGTGGAACTGTTGCAGGTGATTATTTATACCAATGGAGTGCCGGCACACCATCAACCAATAGCACAGTTACAGGCTTGAGTGCTGCCGGAAGTCCATATACTGTAACAGTTACCGACGACAACGGTTGCTCACAAACTGCTTCTGTAACTGTAAATGATATTGCCGGGCCATCTGCAAGTATATCATCATATAACGATGTAACTTGTGCCGGATTAAGCGACGGACAAGCAACTGTTTCTGTTGGTGGAGGTACACCCAACTATACTTATATATGGAACACAACACCTCCTCAAACTGCGGTTACAGCTATGGGACTTGGAATGGGCTATTATGAAGTTACTGTAACAGATCAAATTGGTTGTACTACAACTGCAGGAATTACCATTAACGAACCAGGACTATTAACTTTGAACATATTACCTAATGCAATTGATTGTTTCGGAAACTGTAGTGGTGAAGCATTTGCACAAGTTACAGGTGGTACTACACCTTATTCCCCAATTTGGAGCAATTTAAATATTACTTTACTCAATAGTGGACTATGTGCCGGAGACTATTCTGTAACAATAACAGATGCACATGGTTGTACAATTAGTGATGATGTTACTATATTAGAAAACGAACCTATTATTATTACAGGAGATATAACAGAATCAGACTGCGGACAAGCAAACGGTTCAATTGATGTTGATGTAACTGGAGGAAGTACACCTTATTCATATTTATGGAATACTGGAGACTTAACTCAAGATTTATTAAATATTTCAGCTGGCACTTATATAGTTACAGTAACCGACAATAAAGGATGCCAAGCTATATTGAATTTTGCCGTAAATGATATTACAGGACCAGTAGCCACTATAGGTGCAAGTTCAAATGTAAGTTGCTTCGGAGTTTGTGATGGTACAATTACAGTTAATGTAGTTGGTGGCTCAGGAATTTTCCAATATAACTGGAGTACTACACCGGCACAAACTAGTGCAACGGCAACAAATCTCTGTGCAGGCAACTATTCTGTTACTGTAAATGATTTAATTACCGGTTGTATTGCTACAACTAGTGCAACAATCACAGAACCTCTAGCTCTAGCAAGTTTGAGTACAGTTGAAAATACAAGCTGCTACAACGACTGTGATGGTAGTATTGAGTTAACACCATACAATGGAACCCCACCGTATAGTTTCAACTGGACAGGACCTGGCACAATACCAAACGACGAAGACATTTACAATTTATGTCCTGGAGATTATACCGTAGCAATAATTGACGACAACGGTTGCATACTTACAAATGATTATACAGTTGATGAACCAGACTTTATTACTATTCCTACATCATCAACTCTAACAAGTTGTAATGGTTTGTGTAATGGTACTGCTACTGCATCTCCTTATGGTGGAACACCTCCTTATACTTACTTGTGGAGTGATAATGCTCAAACAACTCAAACTGCTGTTGGATTATGCGAAGGAACATATACTGTAACTGTTTATGATAATAATGGATGTAGCGGGACAAATGTTGTTACTGTTAATTCACCAACTGAATTAAGTTTTGCTAATGTTTCAGTTGATGACGTACTTTGTTATGGAGGCTCAAGTGGCAATATTCAAGTAATACCAACAGGCGGAACACCTCCTTATGATTTTTTATGGAGTAATGGTTCAACAAATTCTTCACCCATTAATCTGCCGGCAGGACAACATTGTGTAACTGTATCTGATAATAATGGCTGTGAAATAGATACTTGTATATACATTAACGAACCACCTGTAATCAATGTACAAATTAACGCAACCAACGAAACATGCTACAATAGTTGTGACGGAGAAATTGAAGCAATAGTAACAGGAGGTTCTGCTCCATTTACTTATCTATGGTCAAACAACGAAACAAATTCAATTATTAATAATCTCTGTTCCGGAATTTACAATCTTACAGTTACTGATATTAATGGATGTAATGTTTACACATCAGGGAGTATTACCGGTCCTAATATTTTAGATATTGTTACACAAAATACTATCCAACCACATTGTAGCAATTCCGATGGTATGGTTGCAGTATCTGTTGTTGGAGGAGTCCCACCATATTCTTATATTTGGTCAGATCCAGGAGGATCATCAAACACCCTAAACAATATTCCGGCAGGAACTTATACCGTAACTGTTACAGATTCGCATGGTTGCTCTGATTTTCATAGTGTAAGCATAAGTGATATTTCGGCACCTGAAATTACAGATATCATAATTTCAAATGTTCAGTGCTCAGGAAATTCAGATGGAACAGCAGAAGTAATTTTTACTAGTACAACACCAAGTAATACCATAGCATGGAGCAATGGACAAAACGGTCCTATTGCTATTAATCTTGCAGAAGGAACATATTCTGTAACAATCACAGATGAAAATAATTGTAGTACATCAGAATCATTTACTATTACACAACCTAATCCTGTGAGTATTGAAGTTGCTAATATTAACCATGTAACTTGTAATGGCTTCTGCAATGCATCTGCCATAGTGCAAACTTACGGGGGCACATTACCTTTAACAATTACATGGAATGGAGGACAAACAGGACATAACGCTACAGGACTATGTGCTGGGCTTTATGTAGTAACTGTTACTGATGCCAATGGTTGTATAGATTCTGTTGAGTTTGAAATCACAGAACCCGACCCAATTGAAGTAGATGCAATTATTACACCCGCAACTTGCTATGGTTCTTGCGATGGCGTTATTACACTTACTGTAAGTGGTGGACATAATAATTATTCTGTTGACTGGCCTCAATTAGGTCAAAATACTATGGTAGTTGAAGGCTTATGTGCCGGACCACATACCGTAATTGTTTACGATGCAAGTGATGCAGGTTGTTTTGTACAAGAAACATTTGTTGTTACTCAACCACCACCTATACAAGCAAGCTTTGATACCGACAATGCTACTTGCGACATGGATAATGGAAGCGCATGGGTAAGCTCTATTTATGGCGGATCAGGAGGCTATACATATTTATGGAACCCCGGAGGATACACCTCTGATAGTATTTATAATGCAGCTCCCGGTTTATACGAAGTTTTAATTACAGACATCAATGGATGTAACGAAAGCTATCAAGTAAGCATTGGTGTAACTCAACCGCCTCAACTAGATAATGTAAATTATGGAGATGTAACCTGCTTTGGCGGAAACGATGGTTATGCAGAAATATATGTTTCGCAAGGAATGCCTCCGTATGAATACAATTGGTCGCCTGATGTTACAGATGAATGGGCTAGCTACGAACTCACTACCAATATTTATGCTGTAACAATTGTTGATGCAGATGGTTGCGAAGTTTACACAACCTTCCCAATTGGAAGTCCTTCCGAAATAGAACTATTTACTGATGGTGATAGAACTATTTGTATCGGAGATAGCGCCATAGTTTCAGCTTCTGCTTCAGGTGGTATTCCTCCTTATACTTTCTTATGGGAAGATTTAGGATATGGTTCATCATACTTTGTTGACCCAATAGTTTCAACAGATTACAATGTAATTGCAATAGATGCAAATGGATGTGAATCGGCTACAGGACAAGTACATATTACAGTAAATCCGCCGTTAGATCTTACTGTTAATATTCCTCCTTCAATTTGCGAAGGAGATAATGCTCAACTCGTAGCTGTTGCAGAAGGTGGAGATGGTAATTATCTATATCATTGGAGCGACGACAATAGTGTAACAGTTGAAAATACGCATCTTGTTAGCCCAACAGAGAACACTACTTATCAAATTGTGTTAAGTGATGGATGCGGAACACCAAACGATACCGTAGAAGTTACAGTAAACGTAGCACCAGGACCGGAAATTAATCTTACAAAAACACCTTACAAAGGTTGCTCTCCCCTACTGGTTACTTTCGACAACGAAACTACAAACCTTACTTATACTTACGATTGGAACTTTGCTGATGCAGAATCAGGTGAAAATAATTGGTCTAACTTAAAACGCCCAACACACCTATTTGAAGAACCAGGTAACTATTTGGTAAGCGTAGATATTACAACAGCAGCAGGCTGTACCGAAAGAGGAACAACTACTGTAAGAGTACACACTTCACCAATTGCAGATTTTATCGCACATCCATGGTCAACAGGTTTATTCGATTCTCAAATTGATTTTACCGACCAAAGTATAGATGCATATGCTTGGGAATGGCATTTCGGAGACGGACATCAAACCGGTGAACAAAACCCAACACATGTTTATTACGACCAAGGCGAGTTTCCTGTAATGCTTATCGCATTTAGTCAAGAGGGATGTATTGATACAGTTGTTCATAATGTAGAAATTATTGAAGACCACAGACTGTATATGCCAACTGCTATTAATATCAGAACTCCCGGCAATGATGAATTATATCCAAAAGGTGTGGGATTCGACTATGATTCTTATAAATTTGAAGTTTACAACAGATGGGGAGAGTTAATTTTCACAACTAACGATATTAATGAACATTGGAAAGGTAGATACAGTCAAAATAAAGGAGATTACGTTCCACAAGGTATGTACGTTTGGATTATTACTTTAAAAGACAAATACGGAAAAGACCATACTTACTCCGGTCAAGTAACCGTATTCAAATAAATAACTAAAAAAAAGAGCGGCAATTGCCGCTCTTTTTTATGATTTTAGTGAATCAATATATTCAATAAGAGGTTTTATAAAATCGCTATTCATATTATTAACATCCATAAGTAATTCTTTTTTTACTTTTGGATCCTTTTCCATTTTAGATACTGTTTTTAACATAAATTTTATTACAGGGCTTAGTTTATCAAATTCTTTTCTCCCTCCAAACATAAAAAAACGCATTGCTTTCCTAATATCATCAGAGAAACTTGCTACCCAGAATTTTTCTATTTGCTCTGTATCTTTTAAATCGGTAGCACAAACAGAATAGAATGCCACAGCCTTATCTTTTAATTCATGCCAATGCTTTTTAAGCCAGCCGGCAATAATGTATTTACCAGCCATAACAGGAGAACCAATAATTATAATTTCAGCATTACTTATGTCGTCTTTGCTTACTTCTTTAATTGACTTTTTGCTAAAACCGGTTTCTTCCGAAATCCAATTTGCATATTCTTCTGTACTACCGTACTTACTTTTGTAAATGATTAAACCTCTCATATAAAATTATATTTTAAGTTTTACAATATATTAACTTCAAATTCCATATAAACACCAAATTTATTTAACACCCCTGTTCTAATTTTTTGAGCAAGGTTTAAAACATTATTTCCCGATTTAGTTCCTTTGTTGATCAAAACCAAAGCCTGATTTTCGTGCACTCCAACTCCATTTTCAGAATAAGCTTTCCATCCACATTTATCAATTAACCAACCTGCTGCTAGTTTAACATTTTTATTATCGATTTTATACCCTACAATATCAGGAAATTTTTTCAGTAAAACTTGATAATCATTATCTGATATTATAGGATTTTTAAAGAAACTTCCTACATTTCCAATCTTTTCAGGATCGGGCAACTTACTATTCCTAATTTCACAAATTGCATTACGAATTTTACGAACATCAATATTTTTATCTTTTTGTAATTTGTTTTTAAGCTCAGTGTAATTAATATTAATCACAGGAATCTTTGAAAGCTTAAAACTAACAGCTACAATAACACATTTATTTTTTAATTCGTTTTTAAAAACACTATTTCTATAATCGAAACAGCACTCTCTATTACTTAAAACGAAATGCTTGCCAGTACCAATCTCAACACATTCTACACTCACTATATAGTCTCTAACTTCTACTCCATAAGCCCCAATATTTTGAACAGGTGCAGCTCCAACACTTCCTGGAATCAACGATAAATTCTCTAAACCATACCATGAATTACTAACTGTAAACTCGACAAACTCATCCCAATCTTCGCCCGATTGTACTTTAATCTCAATAGACTTATCATCTTCGTAAGTTATATCAATGCCATTATTATTGGGATGAATAATTAATCCTTCAAAATCTTTGGTAAACAACACATTACAACCTTTTCCTAAGATAAATATATTGTTGGTATTTAATGTTTGTTCCAATAAAAATTCATCTAATTCTGAAACTTCACAAAACTCAAAAAAATAATCGGCATACGACTCTATACCAAAACTGTTGTGATTTAATAATGGGTAATGTTCTTTATACATATTTTATACTATAATGCAGACAAAAGTAGTAAGTTTTTAATCAAATAATAAATCTATTTCCTGTCAAAATCATACATTTGTTAAATATTATTTTAAATAATGAAAAAAGTAATAGTTTCGGTTACTAATGATTTAGTTACAGACCAACGTGTACAACGTGTTTGTAAAACATTGCACGACAATTCTTATAATATTGTACTAATTGGCAGAATCATAAATTCCGAAAAATGTTCGATAAATTTACCTTACAAAACCAAAAGATTTAAGCTTTTATTTAAAAAAGGCTTTCTTTTTTATGCATGCTTCAACATAAGACTATTTTTCTACCTTTTATTTGCAAAAGCTGATGTTTTTCTGTCAAACGACCTTGATACTTTGCCGGCAAACTATTTTGCATCAAGAATTAGGCACAAATCTTTAGTTTACGATAGTCATGAATTGTTTACTGAGGTACCAGAATTAATAAATCGACCAAAGATTAAAAATATTTGGGCAAGGATTGAGAAAAAGATTATCCCACAATTAAAAAATTGTTATACGGTTTCAAAACCAATTGCCCTTTACTATAAGGATTTATACAATATAGACTTTGCTGTTATACGTAATCTCCCTAAAAAATATACTGACTATAAAAATATTGCAAAAAGAGAAAGACTACTTATTTATCAAGGTGCATTAAATATTGGCAGAGGTTTAGAATCGCTTATAACTGCAATACAATTTGTTGATAATGTGAAACTTATAATAGCAGGGCAAGGAGACATTGAGCACTCACTTTATAAATTATGCAAGAAATATAATCTTGATAATAAAATTAAATTTATTGGACGAGTAAACCCTAAGGAATTGCAAACTTATACCAAACAAGCAATATTAGGTTTCTCCCTTGAGGAAGACATGGGACTTAATTATCGGTATGCTTTACCAAATAAAATTTTTGATTACATACAAGCAGGTGTACCCATTTTAGTATCGGCATTACCAGAAATGGGAAAAATAGTTGAAACATATAAAGTAGGTGAAACATTTACAGGTAAATCTAGTGTAGAACTTGCTCAACAAATAAATGGAATTATTAATTCAACTGATAAGCTTAATCTATACCACAACAATAGCCAAAAAGCTTCAATAGAACTAAATTGGGAAATTGAATCTAAAAAAATTCTTGACATATTCAATAGACTTGTGTAAATAACATATATTCAAGCAATTAAAGTTTTTAAGTTTTTATTTAGACTAAATATGACTTTTGTCTGTCATTTATTTAAGTAAAAACTTTAATTTTGTACCGATGAATAGAATAAATCATATCGTTATAAAAACATTAGCATCAATTTTGCTTTTAGTGAGCTTACTGCTTATAATAAATAACGCTCTATTTATTCATATTCATAAATTACCTGACGGAAATATTATAGCACACTCACATCCGTACAATAAATCAGAGAATCTTCCCAATCACAATCAACATAATCATACGAATAGTGAGATTCTTTTACTTTTGCAATTGCAAACATTAATAATAGTGTTTATTGTAGGAATAGTTTTTTATAATCTTTTTAATCATTATAAAAAAATAGTATATTTTTCAAATAATCTTAAAGTTATATACTACAGTAATAAATTATCACGAGCCCCACCTTTCTTCCAATAAAACTTACCCCTTCTTTGTGAAAATAAGACATTTATTACGTAATTTCAAATAACTATATTAATGAATATTAAGATTTTAGGTAGTGTTATAGTTTTACTAATACTAAACATTAACATTACCGCACAACCCAAAAACACTGATGCCAATATTTTTGGGCATGTACTTGCCGGAGAAAAACACTTACCCTATGTAAACATTTTTCTAAAAAACACAACAATAGGCACAAGTACCGACCATACCGGGCATTATAAATTAGTAAACTTACCTGAAGGTACTTATATTATTTCAGCACAAGCCTTAGGCTATAAAACTGAAGATATAGAAATCACAATAAGCAGGGGAAACTCTCAAGAGATAAATTTTAATTTAGAATCAGACGTATTAGGACTTAACGAAGTAACAGTAACAGGCAATCGT